>ERZ773233.1873-NODE-1873-length-11948-cov-62.049945_pt1 | contig 11948 bp, 6 predicted proteins | sample MGYA00580991_ERZ773233 | MGnify/ENA primary metagenome ERZ773233 (study PRJEB29015, sample SAMEA2738178) | human oral metagenome | biome: human oral; feature: human-associated habitat; material: saliva | place: China | collected 2161 ...
GCCTTCTTACCCACAGCAACCGCAAGCTGCTGCACCGGGCTGTTCACCTCAGTACCATCAGCCAAGGTTGCGGAATAGTGCACATCAAACATGTACTGGCCGGGCTCAGAGAACACCCAGTTCGCGTGCGCGTGCGTCGCGTAATCAATGTCGATCGTGGTCTTGCCGGTCGTCGAATCCAGCAGCACATCCGCACCGTTCAGCGACTCGGTGAACATGCCGAAGCGTGCACCCTCAGGCATGACCTTCGGAACCACGTGCAGGCGCACGGGGCCGCGCAGCTGCGAGTAGTCGATGTCCTGCGTGTTGTAGCCGGGCCAAGGCAGGCCGCTCTGCTGGGTCTGCGGCAGGCCGTAGAAGGCGGTGCCGACCGGGCCCATGAAGTTCAGCTTCTCATCAGCCATACGTTCGGTGCGTACACGGCGGGCGTTCTCGCTGACGGTCCACACGACCGAATCGAGCGGGCGCACCGTCGAATCAGCGTCAATGATGCCGCTGTCGTCGCGCAGACCCACGGACAGCTGGCGGTCCTTCAGGGTCGCCTGGATGTCCAGGTGGCCGTGCGAAATCTTGGTGCGGCCGTCAATCTTGCCGGGCACGCACTGGTTGCCGGGGGTTCCCGGGGTGGACGGCTCAGCGGAGGGTGCCGGGCTAGTCGGAGCAGGGGCGCTCGGGGTCGGGTTGACCGGTGCGGGGCTAGACGGTGCCGGGGTGGAAGGTGCCGGGGCAGGTGCACTCGGCTCAGCGGAGGCGGTGGGCACCGCGGGCACGGTCGGAACCTCGCTGGGGGACACCGACGGAACGGTGCTGGGCTCAGCGGTCGGAGCCTCGCTGGGTGCCTCGCTCGGCTCAGCAGAAGGCTCGGCAGAGGGCGTAACGGTAGGCTCAGCGCTCGGCGACGGATCCACCGGAGCAGGCTTCGGCGCATCGCTAATGGGTGCGCTATCCGGTGCCAAAGCACCGTGCGCAGTGTACTTGGTGCCCGGCTCGTAGTTCGCTGCAACCTCAGTGGTGGAGGCGGAAGCGTTCATATCCGGGTGGGTCAGCATCTTCACGCGCAGAGCGGTGCCCTTGTAGAACGACTCATCACGGAAAGTAAAGCGCGCCACGCCGTCCTCGATGGAGCCTTCCAAATCGAGGTAGGGGTAGACCGGGTCGTCCTGGGCGTAGAAGCCGCCGCGCAGGAAGCCGCGCACCTTCGGGTCCTTGAAGCGGACCTCAACGGTGCTGAAGCCGTTGCCGTTCGGGGTGACGGTCACGTCGTAGTCCATGCTGGTCGGCGTGTACTGCTCGGTGCTGAGCACGGTGTTCGCTTCGTCCGGGATTTCTTCGGGCCAGGTACCGTTGCCGTCGTCGCTGTAGACGCTCTCAGCCTTGCCGGGTTCGTAGGTGAGCTTGTGCGAGATCCAGCGGGACGCCTCCGCGCTGTTCGCGTCGGAGGTGTCGGGGGTGAAGACCGCCTGCAGCTGGGAGCCCTCGCTACCGAGCATTTCAGACCAGGTGGCGGTACCGTTCACGACCGGCAGGTCGGTGAGGAAGTAGCCGTTGTTGTACAGGGTCAGGGTGCCCTTGAGGTTCTTATTTGCGGCGGTGAAGGTGATGTCGCTGAGCTTGTCGTCAGCGTCCTTGTTCTTTGTCGGGTCGGCATCCAGGCGGTGCGGTGCCACGGAGAGTGCGTACTTCGCGGTGTCCAGGTCACCGACGGGTGCCGCGTTGTAGCGGTCAACGGTGGGCACGGCGGTGGGGGTGCCGTCACCGAGCACGGGCTGCATGCCGCCAACCTGCCAGACCAGCTTCGACGGCTTGGAGCTGATGATGCGGCCGTCGGTGGAGCGCGCCACGGTGCGGTAGGTGACCACGTAGCGGCCGGGGCGGGTGAAGGTCGTGGTGTTGTGGGTGTGGCTACCCTTGTCGAGCAGCCAGGAGTGCCAGCCGGTGGAGCTGCTCGAAAGCATGCGGTACACATCAGCGGGGGCGTCATCCGGGTTGTAGCGGAAGAGCTCCATGCGGCCGGGACCCTCAACGGAGAGGATGTCGGTAGCGAACACGCCGTCACGGAAACGCTCGGTGGGTACCTTCGTGGAGGCGCCCAGACCAGCCCAGATGGGGTCCTGGTTGCCGTAGGTCAGGTGCGGTGCCATGTAGAGGGTCTGGCCGGGTTCGCCGAGGAACGCCAGGGAGGGGGAGGTGCCCAGGGTCATGGTGTACTGCGACTTGCCGTCCCTGGTGCTGTAGCCCTTGCCGACCCAGTTGACGGTCTTGTCCAGTTCGTAGGTGTCTGCGCCGGTCTTGTAGGGGTTCGCCTCGTTCATGAGGACGAAGGTGCCGTTCTGCTCGTCCCAGTATGCCTTGGGGGCGTCGACGTGACCCTTGGTAGTGACGATTTTGCCGTCGTCGGGGCCTGCTGCTGCTGGCAGGGAGGGGGCTGCGCCGGCGAGCGCGAGCAGTGCTGCGGCGGAGAGGAATGCGGCGGCGCGGCGGAGGGCGGGCTTACCGCCGGGGATGAAGAGCGTGGGGGTGTGTGTGGTGACCCGACGCTGGGTCTGCTTCTGAGAGCTCATGACAACCTTTCTCATTTTTCTACCCTCTAGGGTAGCTCTTTTGCAAATAATTGTCATTTTGAACCTAAGTGAGTATAGTGATTCTCAGAAATACGTGTGCGCAGAGGCGCGCCCAAAAACGCACACCATACACATCCACAAAGAGAAAAACACGGCAGAGCACACCCTTGACGCAAGGGAGAAACCGGCAATAGGTCGCCGGATCCAGTACCGGGCAAGCACCGGGCAAACCCCGAAAGCATCGGGCAGTGTGCCTGCCAACGAGCAGTCATCCAAGGAGCCACCATGCAAGGACGCACCAAACCCCTGAGCCTACTCAGCGCAACCACCCTCGGATGCACCCTCGCACTCGGGGCGCCCCTCGCCCTCCCCCAGGTCGGTACCTTCACCGCCGCACAGGCGCAGGAAAACCAGGTCGGCACCCAGGCAGGTACCGAGTCGCGCAGCTACGTCAACTACGAAGGTGACTACGTCATCGCTGGCGTACACACCGAAATGCTCAACGCATTCCTCGACGGCAACCAGTTCACCCTCGCCACTCTCGCAGACACCGGCCCCGGCAAGCAGGGACGATTCAACCCCGCCCGCACCGTCTTCCACCTGCCCGACGTCGAGGACGCACACACCAAAGTCGTAGCAGGCTACGACTACATTGCCCCCGAAGGCACCGACATCTTCTACATTCCCTCCACCCGCACCCGCGGCCTGCTCTACCCCGGCCTCGGTGCGGAAGGAATCCGCCCCGGCGCACTCAAGGACAACACCATCAAGCTTGAACTCGTGCGCAGCAGCGTACCCGAAGGTGGCCGCGCCGAAGTCTTCACCGAATCCGGTCGCGACAACCCGCGCGTCTTCAGCACCAACGACAAGCTCGCACCGCACACCATTACCTCTGGCGGTCACGAGCACCTCAGCTGGGCATTCACCCGCGAGGGCATCTACCAGCTGACCTTCCGCGCCACCGCAGCCCTTGCTGACGGCACCCCGGTCAGCTCCGAGGCGACCTACACCATCGCTGTGGGCACCGACGCTGAGGAGGGCTTCAAGCTCCTGAACGCGCAGAACGCTGCGAAGGAAGCGGCAAAGGAGAGCACGAGCGAAGCGACCGAAACCCCCGAGGCGAGCGCCACCGCAACCGAGAGCGCCACCGGCACCCCCGGCGCATCTACTTCCGCTTCTGCCTCCGCAAGTGCTGAGGCGAGTGCATCGGCGGAGGCGAGCGCATCCACCGGTATTCGCCGCGTGGATGGATCCGTGAACGGTCAGAACGCCGCGCAGGTGACCGACCCGAACGGCGCGAAGGCAGCGGCGAATGGTGAGCAGGCATCCCAGGGCGGATCCGGTGTTACCGCTATCAGCGGCGCCAACAACACCAATAACGGCTCCGACAAGGGCGAAAGCAAGGGCGGCAACTCCCGCAGCAGCGTGAAGGGCTCCAACGCCCAGAACGTCAGCGCGCCCAGCAACGGCGGCGGCATTACCGGCAGCGGTGTGCTGTCCTCCGGTCTGCCCGGTAGCCTGAACCAGCAGTGCATCGCCACCGAGGTCTCCGCCGAAGATACCAAGGATTCCAAGGACTCCAAGGACGCTCAGAAGGACAACAAGCAGAGCAACCAGGCAGCCCAGGCGCCGACCAGCATCCCCACCCTCGCCGTGGTCAACACCGCCGAGCACAGCGGCCGTGAAGAAGTTACCCACGGTCACTTTGACGTGGGCCCGATCCTCAACGGCGGCACTCTCACCAGCAGTGTGAAGGACGACCGCACCAGCCCCGCCCGCCACGTCTCCCCCGGCGCCCTCGAGTTCGTACTCAATGACGCCGCGAAGCTCAACCTGCCCGCAGGCATGGAAAACATCGCCCCGGCGGGCACCCCCGTACACATGATTGGTGCAACCCAGCAGCAGGGCGTGCCCTGGCTCGGCTGGAGCACCCAGGACCCCGAACTGCTCAAGCAGCTCGACGGCCCCGTCACCATGAGCCTCAACGGTTTTGAGGGCCCCGGCACCATGTCCACCTTCCTCTCCGGTAACTTCGGTTCCGCCGGTCAGAAGGTCTTCGATTCGCGTAGCGGCGGCTCCTTCCAGGTGCCCGCAAACACCCACCAGCACAGCAACTGGGTGTTCACCGCTGAGGGTCGCTACACCGTGACTATCGGCTGGACGGCACGCCTGAAGAACGGCCAGCAGGTCAGCAGCGAATCGGTTCTGCACTTCACCGTCGGCAACCCCGATAACGCCCCGGCAGGCAACAACGCGCAGGGCGCGGCGGGCACCAAGCAGGACGGCGGCAACAACGCTAACGGCGCTAACGGCACCACCGGCGGCGAGAAGAGCACCGCAAAGAACCCCGTCAACGGCACCGTAGACGAAGCCACCGGCATCGTCACCAAGCCCGACGGATCCAAGGTGCGCATCGTCGGCAAGACCGCCTCCGGTGAGGATTGCGCCCTGACCAGCCAGGAACTCGCGAACGCCCAGAAGGCAGCCGCCGCAGGTAAGCTGCCGAACACCGGTGTGGTCATCGACCCGTTCATGGTCAGCACCTCCATTCTGGCGCTGGCTCTCGGTGCCATGATTCTGCGTTCGGCACGCCGAAAGGGCCGCAGCGGTGACACCGCATAGCGAGCATACCGGCAACCGCGCACAAGCATATAGTCGGCGTACCGCCCTCACCCTCGCCTCCCGTATCGCGGTGGGTGCGGGGGTGGGGGCTGGCGCCTTTGCACTGAGCGGATGCGCCAGCACCGTCAACGCTTCCTCCGACCGGATGCGCGTGGTCGCCACGACCCCGATTCTGGCGGATTTGGCGCAGCAGATTGCCGGCGACCGCGCCAGCGTGCACTCTCTGGTGCCTGCTGGCGCTGACCCGCACTCGTATGAGCCGAGCCTGCGCGATATCCGCGATGTCGCCTACGCCCGCTGTGCCCTGACGAACGGTCTGCTGCTGGAGCAGCGTAAGCTCAGCAAAATGGTTGAGGCGAACCTGCCCGCAGGCGTTGTGTCCGTGGCGGTTGCGGAGAAGATTGAGCAGTACGGCGGCAAGCTCGAAGCCATTGTTGAGGATGCCTCCCTGGACTCCATCTGGCTGGGTTTGCGTGTTGAAGAGGGCGGGCAGAACGAGTCTGCCCCCGTTGACTCTTCGGATGCAGGCATGCGCTTTGAGGTGCAGAGCGTGCGAGCGCGCACCTCTACGGATTCGTCGAATGCGCAGCTGGCGGCGTTCATTACGCAGACCTTCGGCGCGGTGGAGATGCTGTGCGATTCGCATGCGCGCGGCGTGAACCTCACCCGTGAGGGGGACACCGCAATCCGCACCGGCGATATGGGTTCGCTGGAGCTTCCGTTGCAGGCGCATACGCACCTGTCGTGGGCGTTTAGTGATGCCGGCGAGTACGCGATTGAGCTGAGCGCCACCGCGGTCAATGCGCCGGAGTCGGTGCATTCTTCGCGCGGCACCCTGTACTGCGCGGTCGGTCGTGACCCGCAGGAGCTGGTGGACCGCCTGGCGAAGGAACAGAACGTTTCCGCCTCGGACATCAAGGTTCTTTCGGCAGGTCACGCCGATATTACGGCACGCACCGGCGACGGCAGGCTCGTACTCCGCGCGGATTCCTCGCAGGGTGCCGTAGAGTACGAACTGAACCGCACCGTGGTCGCGGTCCCCTCCCGCACCCTGCAGGAGGTGCCCGCCGGCGGCAGCTACCGTTTCCTGCGTTCGGGTGCTTCGGAGCATCGCGGTCAGGTGTACCTGCTGGCGCAGGCTGTTCTGGGCAAGCACGTGCACGGTGAAATTGACCCGCACATTTGGCATTCGGTGCCGAACGCGAAGGCGAGCGTGCAGGTCATTCGTGACGCGCTCATCTCCGCCGATCCGGCGGGTGCGAGCGAGTACGCGGCGCGCACCGAGCAGGTCATGAAGGAGCTTGACACCTTGGACGCTCAGCTGCGTCAGGTGTACGGAGGTCTGCCGGAGTCGGCACGCAACCTGGTCACCACGCACGACGGCTACCGCTACCTGGCGAGCACCTACGGGTTGCACATTGCCGGTTTCGTGAGTGCCAGCGCCAGCGGCGAGCCGAGCATTCAGCAGCGTCAGCGCCTGCGTCGCACGGTCGAGGATTTGAAGGTTCCAGCGATTTATCTGGACAAGTCCACGGCGATGCGTTCACCGGTTCTCACGGAGCTGGCTCGGGAGGCTCAAGTGCGTACCGGGGTGCTCTATTCGGACACTCTGGATGCGCAGGCTCCTCACTACGCACAGATGATGTTGGCGAATGCTCACACGATTGCGCTGTGCTCGGGGGCTAGTTCTGGCGGCGATTCTTCGGGTGCTAGCTGCTCGGAGGCAAGTACCTCGTAACCCGGTTTTAAGCATCCCACAAGCTTATATATCCGTATCAGCATATAGACAATCTTTCACACACCGTTTCGGTCATGATCCAAGGAAGTCCTCATGATGAACTCAACCACCCCCTCCCGCTCCTCGCGTAGCCGCGCCCTGCCCGCCCTGGCTCTGGGCGCCAGCCTCATGCTCGCACCCCTGGGCGTGGCACACGCGGAGACCACCCCGGCAACCGCCGAGAGCGCCTCGACCCAGCCGAGCGACAGCAACCTGAGCCGCGGCGAGCGCGCCCTCACCCAGACCCTGTCGGCGGAGCAGCCGGTCGCATCCGGCCGCACCGAAATTTCCGCCGGTCACGTGGATATGGGCCCTCGTTTCAACAACGGCAAGTTCGAGCTCATGCTCCACGACGACCACGGTGAAATCCCCGTCTGGCGCAGCCTGGACGAGGTCATCTACCGCGGTAGCGATAAGGCGATCCTTGAGGTGCCGAACGACCCGCGCTACTCCTTCGTGGGTGCGCCCGCCGGTTCTAAGGTGTACGTGATTCCGCAGACCGAAGCTAAGGGCGTGATTTGGCCGGGTTGGAACACTCAGGACCCGCAGCTGGTGTCCAAGCTGAACCGCGGCGTGAACCTGACCCTGGAGCAGGTGAGCGGCCCCGGCACGTTCAGCCTGTACCTGGAGAACGGCAACTTCTCGGCGCCGCAGGTGCTGTGGTCCTCGACCAAGAGCGAGCCGCAGAAGCTGTGGGTGGAGAAGAACACTCACACCCACGCGAACTGGGTGTTCACCGCCCCCGGCGAGTACCTGCTGAAGGTCACCGCGAGCGCTGAGCTCTCTGATGGTTCGACCGTGTCTGATACCCGCTACCTGAAGTTTGCGGTGGGCGATTCTGCGAGCGCTGATGCCCTGTACGCGATGGAGGCGCAGGCTCGCGGTTCGGCATCCTCGGGTTCGGCTTCTTCTGCTTCTCAGGCCGCCGGAACTCAGGCATCCAGTTCTTCTTCTGCTGCCGCTGCGTCGAGTGACCAGAGCGGTTACCGAGCAGAGTTCACTATCCCCTGGGGCGCCATTGCCGCAGGCGTGGCAGCTGTCATTGCGGTGGGCGCTTTCCTTTCGTTCCGTCGCCGCTCCTCCGCGCAGCGTGAGGCGCTGGATGAAGTGCGCGGTGACCGTTCGTGAGCGCGTCGGTAACAGCGGGTACTGAGCCCGTTCTTGAGATTTCAAACCTGTACGCCGGCTACGCACGCCGTTCCATCCTCAAGGATCTGTCCCTGACCCTGGAGCGCGGCGAGTTTACGGGTCTGATTGGTGCTAATGGTGCCGGTAAGACCACGCTACTGCGCACTATTTTGGGTCTGATTCGCCCGGCGTCCGGTCAGGTTCGCGTGTTGGGCGAGTCGCCGCGTGTGGCGCGTGCGCATATTGGTTATGTGCCGCAGAAGCACCAGTTCCAGTGGGATTTTCCGCTGACCGTCAAGGATACGGTGATGACCGGTCGCGTGCGTGAGATTGGGTTCTTCCGCCGCCCGGCGAAGAAGGACTGGGTGCAGGTTTTTTCGGCGATGGAACGCACCGATGTTCTGCACCTGCAGGATGCTTCCATTGCGGAGCTTTCCGGTGGTCAGCGTCAGAGGGTTCTTTTGGCGCGCGCTTTGGCGGCGAACCCCTCCCTGCTGCTATTGGATGAGCCGTTTACGGGCGTGGATGCGCCGACTCAGACCACTTTGACTCGCCTGTACCGTGAGTTGGCGTCGGAGGGCATCACGATTCTGATGTCTACGCATGACATGCTGGCGGCGCGCGAGTCCTGCTCGCGCCTGTGCGGCGTGCGCGGCAATATTCACCTGGATGGTCCGGCGGACTCCTTTAGCCTGGAGCAACTGCATACGTGGTTGCACGGTCACGATATTGAGGAGGCGCAGGGCCACGCCCGCACGGGCTTCACCTGTGCCGGTGGTGCGTTGGATGAGTACGGCCACGAGCTGCCTGATTCCTGCGATTCTGACTCTTCCCCTTCCCCCGCTGATACTGCTACTTCTACCGGGGGTGCCCGTTGATTACTCCTATCGATTTTCTTGCCGACCTGTTCAACCCGTCTCTGGCGTTTCTTCCGCGCGCCCTGGCGGCTGTGCTGCTCGCGTCGGTGGTTACCGGTGTGGTGGGTTGCCACGTGCTGATGCGCGGCATGGTCTTCATTGGCGATGCGGTGGCGCACTCGGTGTTCCCGGGTCTTGCGGTGGCATTCGTGCTGGGCAGCAACCTGGTGATGGGCGGTCTGACCGCGGGCGTGGTGACGGCTATTCTGGTGGCTATTTTTAGCCAGAATCAGCGGCTGCGCGAGGATTCCGTGATCGGTATTTTCTTCGCGGCATCCTTTGCGTTGGGTATTGTGATTATTTCGTTGGCGCCGGGCTATTCGGGGTCGGTGCAGGATTTCTTGTTCGGCTCGATTGTGGGTGTTTCGAATGAGGACATTACCCAGGCGGCGATCATGGGTGCCGTTATTCTGCTCGTGTTGTGGCTGTTCCACCGCCAGATTGTGACGGTCAGCCTGGACCGTGAGAGTGCCCGCGCGATGGGTCTGCCGGTGCTTGCCCTGGATATTGTGCTGTACGTTCTGGTGACCATTTCTGTGGTGCTTGGCCTGCAGACACTCGGTAATGTGCTGGTGTTGGCGCTTCTGGTGATTCCGGCGTCGGCAGCCCGGTTGGCGTGCCGCCGACTGGGGTCGATGATGGTGTTCTCGCCGGTGTTTGGCGGTACCTGCTCGATTGTTGGCCTGTACCTGTCGTGGGCGTTTAACCTGCCGACCGGTGGCACGATTGTGCTGTCGATGGTGGCGGCTTTTGTGCTGGTGTGGGCGGTGACGGCGGTTCGTTCGCGAGCGCGTGCCCAGCTGAAGAGCTAAATCCAGTTGAAGAGCTAAGCTGCTGAGCTCCGAACTCACCCCAGCTCAACCCAACTTTTCTCGACTCAACGCACGAGTAAACGCACGAGGCGCATCCCTGTTTTGGGGGTGCGCCTCGTGCGTTTTTACAAGTCTTAAGCACCCAAAATGAACCATGTTCATGTTTAAAGAACCAAAAGATACACTCCGCGTAATAAAAGCGCTTAATTCAACACGTCGGGTTTAATGAAAATACAACCTATCAAATATTTCTTATGGGTTGATGCATGTAGTGATAAAGCAGTCACTGCACCCTCATCAGAGCTTCAATGAAGGAGTCACCATGAAGGCATATGTGTACCACGGCCCCGACCAGAAGGGCGCCTGGGAGGAAGTCCCGAACCCCACCATTCTTGAGCCCACGGACGTTATCGCCCGTGTCGACACCACCACCATTTGCGGTACTGACCTGCACATCCTGAAGGGTGACTGCCCCGAGGTGGACCACGGACGCATCCTCGGCCACGAGGCTGTCGGTACCATTACCGAGGTTGGCTCCGCGGTGACTGACTTGAAGGTCGGCGACCGCATCATCATCCCCGCCGTGACCAGCTGCGGTAAATGCTCCTACTGTAAGGCAAACCAGCCTTCGCACTGCCAGACCGTTGGTGGTGTCGGCTGGATTTTCGGTTACATGATTGACGGCACCCAGGCAGAATACGTGCGTGTTCCCTACGCAGAGACCTCGGTTCACCTGGTTCCGGAGGGCCTGACCGATGAGGACGTCCTCTTCCTCACCGACGCACTGCCCACCGGCTTCGAGATCGGTATTCTGAACGGCAACACTAAGCCCGGCGACACCGTCGCTGTCGTGGGTGCGGGCCCCGTGGGTCTGGGCGCGATTATGACCGCTAACCTCTGCGGTGCTGGCCGCGTCATCACCGTCGACTTCGACGAGAACCGCATGAACAAGGCACTGGAGCTGGGCGCAACCGATAAGGTCAACGCGGGCGACCCGGACTTCATCGAGAAGATTAAGGCTCTCTCCCCCGACGGCCTGGGCGTGGACGTGGCAATCGAGGCTGTGGGTGTTCCGCAGACCTTCGAAACCTGCACCAAGATTGTTCGCCCCTACGGCAACATCGCTAACGCCGGCGTGCACGGCAAGCCCGTTGAGCTACCCCTGAACACCATGTGGATTTCTAACGTTCGCATCAACATGGGCCTGGTCAACTGCAACACCGTCGGTAACCTGCTGAACATGGTCCGCTCGGGTCGCCTGAACGCTAAGGCTATGGCAACCCACTACTTCACCTTCGACCAGTTCGAGGAAGCCTACGACCTGTTCACCCACGCTGCTGAGCACAACGTGGTGAAGGTTGTTATCTCCCGCAACCCCGAGGTTGCGGCATAGACTGCGGTAGGCTCATATACCGCTCATACTGAAACCCCGAACGTTCGTTAGGGATTTCGGTGGGATGTCTTCATGACACTGCGAACATCCCCACGATTCGCCTCCGGGTGGGAGAGGGTAGGTCCCACCCGGAGCGCGAATCACCCCCCCCCGCACGCACAGGGGCCAAGCTTCTAAAGCGTGATGCCTCCTCTGCCGGGCGCTCTGCCGACCCGCTTGAGCGGGTTCTTCTGCCAGGCAACCTCTACTGGCGGAGGGGCGCATCATTTGACTCTTCTTGGTCGGGCGGTACCTCCGATTCTGCTCCTCCTTGAAGGGAAAGGAAAAGGGTCGCACGCTTACGATTCAATGGCGATTCGTAGGCTGCGACCCTCTTCTCATGCCCAGATTTTCTGTGCTCAGGGCGGGCTATTTAGTTGTTGGGCTTCTCGCCGGCGGCTTTATCATCGCCGCTCTTCTCATGACTATCGGCATCATGGAGAATGCGGGTGAACGCCTCCGTGGGGTCGTCCGCGCCGGATGCGGCAAATACCCCAGATGCGACAGAAGATTCGGCGGCACTTCCGATGACGGGCTCGGTGGGTGCATCAGCTAGATCCCCGGCAGACACATCAGCAAGCACGTCAGTAGGATGATCGGCAGGTGCTTCAATGGGCACCTCCGCGACGATGGGTTCTTCCGAGGCAGCTTCTTCCGAGGCGGGCACCTCTGATACGGGTACTTCCGGGGCCTTCTGCG
>ERZ773233.1878-NODE-1878-length-11932-cov-9.950156_pt1 | contig 11932 bp, 7 predicted proteins | sample MGYA00580991_ERZ773233 | MGnify/ENA primary metagenome ERZ773233 (study PRJEB29015, sample SAMEA2738178) | human oral metagenome | biome: human oral; feature: human-associated habitat; material: saliva | place: China | collected 2161 ...
CCTCCAAGATCGCGAAGAACGCGCATCACAAGGGTCTGTCGCTGCGCGAGTCCGCGCTCGAGCTGGGCTTCCTGACCGCCGAGGAGTTCGACGCGTGGGTCGTTCCCGCCGACATGACGCACCCCAGCGCCGCTGACGAGTGATCCGCAAGTCGCGCTGACGTTTCGGCCCCGGTCTCGCATGAGGCCGGGGCCGGTTTCATATGTACGAGGCCGGGGACGCGCTGGAGCGATAGGCGAGCGTGGCAGGGAATAAACGTCGGGTTCACACAGTTATGTGTCATGTAAACAATCGGAGGGGTTCATGACGCACACGCACACCACCTACCACGAGGCCGTCCACACAGCCCTGCATCTGCTAGCCGACGACATGGGCTACGAGATTCCCACCCACGCGGACATCGCGCAGGAGCGCACATACCTGCGCGCCCTCATGAACCTGCGGGATCCCGCTCCCCTGCCTGATGGCTACCTGGAGGCCGAGGCGATTGTCCTCGACACCGAGCGCGAGCGTCAAGGAACCGCGACCTGGGAGGATGCCACGGCCTCGTCGGTTCATCCGAGGATTGCCCTGTGGCACGGCGACATTACGCGCCTGGAGGTCGACGCAATCGTCAACGCGGCAAACTCGGCGCTGCTCGGGTGCCGAGCGCCCGGGCACACGTGCATCGACAACGCGATCCACAGCGCAGCCGGGCTCGAACTGCGTCAGGCCTGTGCCGAGGTCATGGATGAGCGCGCACGCGGCGACGGCCCCTCAGGATTCCCGACGGGCGAGGCCGTCCTCACTCCCGGCTTCCATCTGCCCTCGCGCTTCGTCATCCACACGGTCGGCCCCATCGTGAGCGGAGAGCTCACTGATGAGCACCGTGAGGCGCTAGCTCGCTCGTACCGGCGATGTCTGGAGAAAGCAGCAGCGCATGGACTCAAGACTGTGGCCTTCTGCTGCATTTCCACCGGCGTCTTCGGTTTCCCGCAGGAGGAAGCGGCGCGCATCGCGGTGTCGACCGTCACCGACTTCCTTGAGTCTGACGCCCCGGGCGCGTCTGAGCTACGCGTCATTGTCGACGTGTTCGGTAACCGAGACGAGGCCCTGTACCGCGCCCTTCTCGGACTCTGATCCCGTCAACGATTGAGGAGACACCATGAACCGACCCACCACTCTGCGCGAGGCCATCGAGCGCGCCGACGCGATCCTGATCGGAGCGGGCGCCGGGCTGTCCGCCGCCGACGGCGACAATCACTCCGGCCCGGTTTTCGATGAGCGTTTCGCTGACTTTCGCGCTGAGCGCGGCATCACGGACGCCTATTCGGGCGGATTCTACCCTTTCCCAACGTCGGAGGAACGCTGGGCGTTTTGGAGCCGCATGATTTCCCTGCTGCGCTACGAGTCCGGGCCGAGGCAGGTATACGCGAACCTGCTGGACCTCGTGAGCGGTCGCGACTACTTCGTGATCACCACGAACGTCGATCACCGTTTCCAAAATTCCGGCTTCGACAAGGAGCGCCTGTTCTATACGCAGGGCGATTACGGGCTGCTGCAGTGCTCGGGTCCCTGCCACGACGCCACGTACGACAACGAGTCGTGGGTGCGCGAGGCGGTGGCCAGCCAGGAGGGCATGCGCATCCCGTCGGAGCTGATTCCGCGGTGCCCGAGGTGCGGTGAGGAGATGACGACGAATCTGCGCGTCGACAACCGTTTCGTTCAGGACGAAGGATGGGAGGCGGCTGCCGGTCGTTATCAGGACTTCCTGGAGCGCACGCCGAGCGGCCGTGTGCTCCACCTTGAGCTGGGCGTCGGCATGAATACGCCAAGCATCATCAAGTTCCCGTTCTGGCGGCGCGTCTACGACAATCCAGAGGCGACCTACGCGTGCGTTGCGCTGGACGCAGCGGCCCCAGCAGAAATTGTGGACAGGTCCCTCCTGATCCGCGGCGACATCGCCGAGGCCCTGGCGAGCGCGCGCGGATAACGAGCCAAGGCCTCGCCCCCTACCCCTGAGCGCGCGCTTTCTTGCGCATCTTCAGGATCGTCGAGGCGATGATGGAGAGCAAGAAGATGTTGAAGAGGACCGCACCGACGCTCGGGGACACGAGCGTGGCGACGAGGCGTCCGGCGGGGGCTGTGGCCGCGGCGGAGGCTCCGACGATGAGGCCGACGCGCAGGTCGACCATGCGGTGCCGCAGATTCGTGACAGTGCCGGCGATGCCGGTGGGGATCATGACGAGCAGGGACGTGCCGCGCGCAATCAGGTCTCCCGCGCCGACGGCCAGCTCCATGCCGGGCACGATGACGGATCCGCCGCCCACGCCAACTAGGCCGGACAAGATGCCGGCGCACACGCCGACCAGGATCAGCAGAGCGCACGAGGCCGGGGTCAGCGAGACGATCCCCTCACGCGTTGGGACCTGCAGGTATTGGGAGACGATGACGAAGACCGTGAAGCCGATGAGAATCCACGGCAGGGAGGGGGCCGGGAGGCGGCGCAGGAGCCACACGCCGATTTGGGAACCCGCGAGCGCGCCGACAACGAGGAGCGCGCCGCCCGCCCAGGAGACCTCGCCGTGCAGGGCGTAAGTGCCCGAGCCGACGGCGGCGGTGACGATGATGGCGGCGAGCGACGTGGCCGAGGCGCGGCGCTGGTCCATGCCCAGGAGGGCCATGAGCGCGGGGACGATAACGAGGCCACCGCCGACGCCGAAGAGCCCGGAGAGGAAGCCCGCGCCGACGCCCGTCGCAATGACGAGAAGGATGCGGCGCAGGGTGAGAGTCTGGGAGTCGGTGTGGGCCATGTCTCTACTGTAGTCCTGGGGTAAAGCGTCTTCTGTTTCGGGGCTTCACCCCGCGCGAAACGTGTGTCCTCGTCCTGTTCACGGCGGTTTGTGTGGGCGTAGACTTCTGGCATCGACGAAAGGAAAAGCGATGTCCAACGTTCTGATTGTGTCGGGTCACCCGCGCACCGGCGATGACTCGGTGGCGAATAAGACGATTCTGGAGGAGCTGGCGTCGCTGCTCCCCGAGGCCATGATCGATCATCTCGACGAGCTGTATCCCGATTACGTGTTCGACGTTGAGGCGGAGCAGGCGAAGCTTGCCGCGGCGGACGTGATCGTGTTGCAGTATCCGCTGTGGTGGTACGGCTGGCCGTCGCTGCTGCAAAAGTGGGTGGAGGACGTGTTTGTGCGCGGTTTCAGCCACGGGTCGACGGGCACGGCGCTGCGCGGCAAGAAGCTGGTGGTGTCGCTGACGACCGGAGCGGCGGAATCTTACTATGACGCCCAGCCGGGCGGCATCGAGTATTTCTTGGCCGCGGTGAAGGCGACGAGCGCCCTGACTGGCCTGGAGTATGCGGGTGTTCTGCCTCTGTACGGGGTGTCCTACGCGAATCGCACGGATGAGGCGGCACGCGCCGACATGATCAAGCGTTCGCGCGAGCACGCGAAGCACCTGGCGGAGTTCGTCTCCACCCTCTGAGCAACCACTCCCCTGCTGCCAGGCAAGACGCGAAACCGGCCCCGACCTCGTCCTTCACGAGGCCGGGGCCGGGAGCATGACGGATCTAGAGCTGGGAGGACGGCACGGGTGCTGCTCAAGCGAAATACGGTGTTGCGAGGCACTTACCTCCGCGTCTGAGGACCCCGTCAGGATGGGAATGTGACGCGTATGCAAGAACCACGAAGGATTGGTTCCTTCTTTGTCTGGTACCTGGTGCTCCACGTGGTTTTCCTTGTTGGGTTCCCAGTCTCCCATGCCATGGGCCTGGCTCTGATCTATTTCTTCGGTTTCATGGGCTTCTTCACCTTCTTCCAGGTGTTGATAGCCGTCACCCGAAAGTTCCTCGAGAAGGCCGGATTGTGGAAGCCTGTCGCGATCACGGGGGCCGTATTCTCCGACGTGGCGGTCCTGTGGTGGCTGGGAAACATGCTGGGAGGCGCACTTGACGACTCTTCTGACTGGGGGCTTGTGACTGCGTGGCTGCCCTACCACTTCGTCGCTGCTTTCTTCGCGTGGGCGCTGCGCGAGGTCTTCCGCCCGTCGAGCCCACAAGAAACTGCCACGCCCAGAACTTCTGGCAGTCCCGCTGAGCCGGCCACTTCCGAGAACCTGGGCGAATCCAACGATGCGGACGCCCTGACGGATAGCAACGGGGTCACCGATACCGACAACCGATAAGTCGGAGTGTTCATGGGCGCGTCCGTTCAACATGACACAACCGGCCACCCATCTCATCAAAGAGGACACCAAAGTACCAGCACCACACAGATTGGAGGCACAGAGCCGCAGCAGTTCCACAGCCCAAGCGACCGGGTATAGTCTTCCAATCTAGGTTCCCAATGAGCCACCGCCCTTGTATATCAGCGCGCGAATAAGAGTACTCCGTAATTAGAATAAGACTAATCTTTGCAGCAAGGAGGACACTCGATGGCACGCTTGACACTCAAGGACATTGAAGCACGCATCGCCCCCCTCGGAGACCACGTGACCTATGACCGGGAGTTCCTCTTCAGCCTTCTAGCCGCTTACGGCAAACCGAGGAGCTCTATCACCCGCCTACGCAACGGCTCCTTGAATGTGGCGGCAGACCCCACCTGTGAAGTTGCTCAGAAAGACGTGGTCTATTTCCGCGAGGTGCCCATGGCCACGGAAATATCCCTCTTGGAAGCCGGGGAGCAGCTGCGCACCGCTGCTCACGTGCTTCGTTACACCCCACGCTTCATCTTGGTCACCGACTACGCTACGCTAATTTCCTGGGACACGAAGACCGGTGAGAACATGGTTTTCCCCCTGCGAGAGATTGCCCAGAACTTCACTTTCTTCCTACCCTGGGCAGGCATGGAGAAAACCCAGTACGTGGCCGAAAGACATGCGGATGTCAAGGCGGCAGAGCAGATGGGGGAGCTCTTCGACGAGCTACTTAAGGCCAACCCAATTGTCACGAAGGACGAGACCCAGCGCCACGGCCTCAACGTGTTCTTCACCCGCCTGTTGTTCTGCTTCTTTGCGGAAGACACCGGGATTTTCACAGACAACCAGTTCACTAATGCAGTAGGCTCCCACACCCAAGAGGATGGTTCGGACATCCATATTTTCCTCACGGACCTATTCAAAGCACTGGACACTGAACGCCCGGAGGATAAGCCCACATACCTCGCAGACTTCCCCTATGTGAACGGACGACTTTTCAGCACAGACCACGCACTAGTCGTCCCCACGTTTACAAAGGCCGCACGCGCCATGTTACTGGGGCTGAGCAAATTGATCTGGCAAGAGATCAACCCGGACATCTTCGGTTCTATGTTTCAGGCAATCGTCACCCCTGGAAAGCGCTCAGACCTTGGCCAGCACTACACGTCCGTCCCCAACATTCTAAAAACCATAGAACCACTGTTTCTTGACGACCTGCGCAAAGAATTCGACACAGCATGGGACAGCGCAAAAAAACTCGAGGACCTACTCGATCGTATTTCTGAAATACGCATATTTGACCCGGCGTGCGGAAGCGGAAATTTCCTAGTCATCGCCTACAAGGAGTTGCGTCGGCTGGAGCATGCGATCTTAGAGCGCCTGGCGGATCTCGACCCCTCCCACAACACACTTTTCACGGAATCAACGATCAGCATTGAGCACTTTTTCGGAATCGAGATTGACGACTTCGCAGTAGAGGTTGCAATTCTCTCACTGTGGATTGCCAAGCATCAAATGAATCGTGAGTTTGAGGATAAGTTCGGCACCGCCATCCCACTGATTCCTTTGAGAGAAGCGGGGTCTATCCACGCGGGAAACGCAACCCGAATCAACTGGGACATTATCTGTCCTCATGACAACACGACCGAGGTTTATCTCATCGGTAACCCCCCATACAAAGGAGGAAAGTCACAGAGCCCCAGCATGAAGGCCGACTACCCCTTTGTTTTCGGGGAACGACCTTACTCAAAGGACCTAGACTATATCGCCCTTTGGTTTTTCAAAGGCGGAGAGTATATTCGCGGAACCCGGGCACAACTAGCCTTCGTAAGCACGAACTCGGTAACCCAGGGCGAACACGTGGGCCTCATGTTCCCTACGCTCTTCGAGATGGGCCTTGAAATCGGCTATGCATACACCTCCTTCAAATGGGAGAACAACGCTAAGCACAATGCAGGTGTTACTGTGGTGGTCATTAGTCTGCGCAACCAAAATGATACACCTAAGTACTTGTTCCATTCTGGCCTGCGCAAACAAGTTTCAAACATTAACGGATACTTGATTGACTACGATAATATCAACATTACACGGCGCACCACACCAATTAGTTCCTTCCTACCCAGAATGGTCCTGGGGTCAATGCCAAAGGACGGCGGCCATCTTCTTATGACCATAGAAGAGCGCCGCAAGATGACAGAAATCCACCCGGAGGCTGCTCCATTTATCAAGAGGTACATCGGCGCAACCGAGTACATTAACGGCCAGGACAGGTACTGTCTATGGATCGAAGACAGGGATCTTCAGAAAGCGAAACAGATCCCTTTGATTGCCCAACGGCTTCACAACGTGTCGAAATGGAGAGCAGCTAGCAGCGCCGAGACCACCAAAGAATACGCCGCCCACCCAAACCGCTTCAAACAGGTCTCCTACAAGCCCACCGATTCGATCATTGTTCCACGTGTTTCGTCAGAAAGACGCGATTATGTCCCCATCGGTTACTTAGATCCTGAAACGGTGATTTCAGACGCAGCAAATGCTATCTACGATGCTGAACCTTGGCTATTCGCATTGCTGACCTCGCGGATGCATATGGTGTGGCTGCAGGCTGTGGGTGGACGCATGAAGACCGACTATCGATACGGCGCCTACATCGTCTACAACAACTTTCCCGTCCCCCCACTTACTGACCAAGTGAAGGAAACCCTCACACAACGTGCATTCCGCGTGCTTGATGTGCGTGAATACCATTGTGAGTACACATTGGCTGAGCTGTACGACATGGAAAAGATGCCTGAGAATCTGCGCCAGGCCCACGTGGACTTGAACATTGCTGTGGACCGCATCTACCGGAAGCCACCCTTCAGCTCCGATGATGAGCGGCTCACGTTACTCTTCGATCTCTATCGGCAGATGAGCGACCAGAAAGCACCCAGCCAGCAGGCAACCAGAACCACACAGAGAAATCGCCGAACACGAAAGGCACAGTCATGAGCGCCCATATTGAGGACTTCACGAACATAGTCGACGTTACCTACGCCCAAAATTGTTCTTCGGTAAATACCAATGAGCTGGGTATGCGCGAAATGCAGGCCAGGGTGTTTAAACAACGGGCTTCTCAGTACCTCCTCGTGAAGGCGCCCCCAGCGTCGGGGAAGTCCCGTGCCTTGATGTTCGTGGCACTGGATAAACTGTACAATCAGGGTATCAGGAAGGTCATTGTCGCAGTACCCGAGCGTTCTATCGGCGCTTCCTTCGCCAGCACAGACCTGACGACCCACGGATTCTTCGCCGATTGGCGCGTTGAGGATCGAAACAACCTGTGCACGCCCGGTTCCAGCCAGTCCAAAGTACAAGCTTTCGTGGATTTCTTGGAGAATTCAGATCCAGTCCTTGTATGTACCCACGCAACCCTGCGGTTCGCCTTTGAGAAACTTCCACCAGAAGCTTTCAACGACTCTCTATTGGCCATCGACGAGTTCCACCACGTGTCCGCCGACATTGAGTCCTCACGTCTAGGAGCCCTACTCCGCGACGTGATGGCGAAGTCCACTGCACATATCGTGGCCATGACTGGCTCCTACTTCCGCGGGGATAGCGTTCCGGTGCTCCTACCAGAGGACGAAGCCAAGTTCACCCCGGTTACTTTCAACTATTACGACCAGCTCAACGGATACCGGTATCTCAAGCACCTGGGGATCGGCCACCACTTCTACCAGGGCCGCTACACCGATGCGATCCACGAAGTGCTGGACCTAGACAAGAAGACAATCGTCCACATCCCCAACGTGAATTCCGGCGAGTCCACCAAGAACAAACTCGAAGAAGTTGGTTTCATCCTCGACGCCATCGGCACCGTGGAACGCACCGAACCCCGCACCGGGATTATCGAAGTGCGGCGCCGCGATACCGGTACCGTCGTTCGCGTAGCAGACCTGGTGGACGATACGGATCAGAATGCGCGAGCAAACACCCTGCATTACCTGTCCACTGTGGCCTCGAAGCACCGCGATGCCGTTGATATTATCATCGCACTCGGGATGGCGAAAGAGGGTTTCGACTGGCCCTTCGCAGAGCACGCTCTAACGGTCGGATACCGTGCTTCACTGACAGAAATAATCCAGATCATCGGGCGTGTCACTCGCGACAGCGAAGGCAAGAGCCGCGCTCAGTTCACGAACCTCATTGCAGAACCCGACGCCAGCCAAAACGAGGTAGCGGTAGCGGTAAATAACATGCTCAAAGCGATCACCGCATCGCTGCTCATGGAGCAGGTCCTCGCTCCCAACTTCGCTTTCAAGGCCAAGCAGGGTAATGACGACACCTCCGAACCGGGGACATTGCGAGTCAGGGGGTTCAAAGAACCATCCACTGCACGGGTCAAGCAGATCATCCAGACCGACCTCAATGATCTCAAGGCTAACATCCTTCAAGATGACAACTTCGCACGGGCTGCTGCAGGGAGCGTCGACCCTCAGTCGACCAACAAGATCCTTATCCCTAAAATCATCAGGCAACGCTACCCAGACCTCACCGAATCCGAGGTTGAAGAGGTTCGCCAGCATGTAGTCATAGACTCCGTCGTTAAGACGGGTGAGGTGAAGGAAGTCGGAGACAAACGTTTCGTCAAGCTGGCTAACCGATTCGTGAACCTCGACGAGTTGAACATCAATCTCATCGACACGATCAATCCGTTCCAGCGCGCTTTTGAGGTAATTTCCAAAACCGTCACGCCCAACGTGCTGCGACTGATCTCCGACACTATCGCCGCTACGCGCCTGGATATCGCTGTCGAAGAAGCACTCGAAGCATTTCCACAGATCCAGCACTGGGCGAAAGTCAACGGAAAGCGTCCCAACCGTCGTTCTGAGGACGCAACCGAGCGCTACTATGCCGAGTGTCTGCTGATATTACGGCGTTTCAAACAGGAGAGCGACCGGCGAAGGACCCAGGAGAGCGCAGGCCAGGAAGACTGAGTATGAGCGAGGACAACCGCAACCTTGAGGCTCTACTCGACGCTGCCATTGCCAGTGATGAGGACGGACTCTTAGAGGAACCAACAAAGAAACATAAGCTCACCAGAGAAGACCGCCTGGACCGAGGCTTCCTAGAAATCGCCGAATTCTACCGCACCCACGGACGCCGCCCAAGCCCCCACACTCATGACATTGCCGAACGCCGCCTGGGAGCACGCTTGGACGGCTTCCTAGCCGACGAAGTTCGCGCTGATGCGGTGGCGGACCTTGATGACTTCGGCCTGCTGGACCCTGAGAGCGCTCCGAAGAATGTCGATGAGCTTCTCGCCCACGATGATCTCGATCTATTGGGCGGCAACGATGACATTTTCGATCTGACTACGCTCCCCGCGAGGGTCGTTACAGACAAGGATGTGGAGGTTGCAAAACGCAAGAAAGCACGTGATTTTAGACAGTTTGAGAACCTCTTCAAAATCAAGCACGCCGAGCTGGCCACTGGCAAAGCGATTCTACGCAATTTCAGCGGCATCTCAACCATCAGGCAAGGCAGCTTTTTCGTGCTAGGCGGGGTAATGTTGTTTGTCTCTGAGGTAGGTGAGCGCGACTATAAGATGAGCGGAGGCTCCTCTCGACCCCGTGAACGCCTGCGGGTAATTTTTGAGAACGGCACCGAATCCTCAATGTATCGAACCTCATTGGCTATTCGACTGGCTGAACAGAACGGCAGGGCAGTCGTTCCGGCCGATCATGTCCTGTCTTTGGACGAGCTGGGGGACGCCGATATTGAGACCGGACACATTTACGTGTTGCGCTCGCTGAGCACGGATCCACAGATCGCCGGTCTAGAGCACCTTCACAAAATCGGTTTCTCGACAACCCCGGTCAGTCAGCGCATCAAAAACGCTATCAACGAGCCTACGTACCTGATGGCCCCCGTTGAGGTTGTGGCCGACTATCGTGTCTACAACGTGCGTCCCTCCGCTTTGGAACGCCTAATCCACCGCGTTTTCTCCGATGTACGCCTCAACCTCAGCCAGGTGGGCCCCGATGGAGAGATCTACAATCCCTCCGAGTGGTTCATAGTCCCCATCGATGCAATCGACCAGGCCATTGAAATGACCGTCAATGGCGACATCACAGATTTCACCTACGATCCAACAACTCAGACCTTTATCTACAAGGGAGGTGGAGAAGACCGAGGTTAGCTCTCATATAAGTTTCTGACTCGTATCCGTCGAATTCCTATAATGAATCACGGAGCGCAGACACATGGCATAGATTCGCGCAGAGGTCTTCGCCATGCGCAGCTCCGGGAGCACTACACAGCACCGGAGCTGCTCTCCAGAACAAATGGAGTCCCCGGCACGTCCTATTTCCACCCACCCCAGCCCCGGCCTCGTCGATGAGCACGGGGCGAGCGAAACAGACTCACAAAACCGAACTTTTCAGAATACTCCCCGAAGGCCCTCCCGTTAGACACTTTCAGAAAATAACGACAGACAGTCTTACAGCCAAGCAACCAAAACAGCAGCTCACGAGCACACAACACCTGGCAAATACTCAGAAATTTAACCAACCCACGATTTTACTTGTCCGCACTGCGGGACGTTTTTACTCAGTATGACCATATTATCGGTTAATTTACTGAAAAGTCGCTTTACCGTTGAATGGGCGCAGTTTCACGCGCATGACTCCCCCACCGGGCAGTCTCATCAACGATTTCGAGGACATACACGTGATGGAGACACGACATCCCCTGACCATCCCCGCCGCGCTTGTGCTTGGCACCGCCATCGCAGCGACGGCCCTCCCGCTCCCACGATTCGCGCCGGCCACGGCCTCGGGCACAGCCCACGTGACTCGCGCCTACACGGACAAATCCACCCACTCCCCCGGTTCCCGGGCCACCATCACCGCCGAAGCCAGCGGGGGCGGTACCGTCCACTTCTCCGTCAGTCACCTCGGTACCGAAGTCGCCAGCGGCGAAGCCCCCGTCACGGACGGAGCCGCCACATGGACCTACATGACGCCGAGCGAGGACAACCAGGGATACCTGGTGACCGCTACCGGCGCCGACGATACGCACGCCGAAACCGCGCTGGACGTTTCCTCCAGCTGGACGCGCTTCCCGCGCATGGGCTACCTCTCCCACTTCAAGCCCACCGCCCCCGAAGGCACCGACGGGCATACCACCTACGAGTCCTTCCTCTTCCAGAGGCCTCAGGACTACATCAACAAGCTCAGCCAGGACTACCACATCAACGCACTGCAGTACTACGACTGGCAGTACCGACACGAGCAGCCCGTCGCCACCGGTGACCTCGCGGACAAGTGGCCGCTGTGGTACCGGGACACCTACGCGTCGAAGAAAACGATCACCGATTACATCAAAGACGCGAAGAACGCAAATATGGGTTCACTCGCCTACTCGATGGCATACGCGGCTAACGACAACTACGACACGAATACTATCAAGGACGAGTGGCGTCTGCGTGAGGACAACGGATCCTACTGGGTTCGCGACCTCGGCGAGCAGTGGTGGGTGCCGACCCCCAAGGGCGTGAACAAGCCTAAGAGTCACCAGTTCATGATGAACGTCAACACCCAGGGGTGGCGCGACTACATCACAGATCAGTACGTGACCCAAAAGGACGCCTTCGGGTTCGACGGCACGCACATCGACACGCTCGGACAGACCGTCAAGAAGGAGGCATCCGGCAACTCCGTGGACCTGACCGACGGCCTGACCGCTCTCGTCAACGAAACGGCGTCCA
>ERZ773233.1879-NODE-1879-length-11930-cov-3.101642_pt1 | contig 11930 bp, 14 predicted proteins | sample MGYA00580991_ERZ773233 | MGnify/ENA primary metagenome ERZ773233 (study PRJEB29015, sample SAMEA2738178) | human oral metagenome | biome: human oral; feature: human-associated habitat; material: saliva | place: China | collected 2161 ...
TTATATAATGATGAAGCGATTAAAGAAGTACGAGAATATATTTTTGCTGTCAGGTCTGGAAAAGATATTGAGGCAAAAATCTGGAAAGCAATTAAGCCAAAAGGAGACAAATGAAAATTTTAGCAAAAGTATTAGTTGGAAGTAGGTTGCATGGTTTGGATACTCCAGAATCAGACTACGATTACCGAGGCATACATATTTCCTCACTTCAAGACAAACTAAGTCCTTTTAAGAGAGATAAGAATACTGTTTGGATCGAGGGGAACGAAGACAATACTAGTTATGAGTTAGCTGATTTTTGTAAACAAGCAGTCCAAGGTAATGCCACCATTCTAGAAGTATTTTTTAGCGACAAAGTATATGAAACCAGCCCAGCTCACCAGGAGATGAAAGAGAACTGGAAGAAGTTTATTGACACTCATAGATTCATAGCAGCTAGTAGGGGCTATGCTCATAACCAATGGAATAAGTTTTATAACTTTGAGGATACTGGTCTACTCGGTCAGAAAAGAACGGCTAAATTTGCCATAGCTTTCCTAAGGGTAATGTGGCAATGTGAGCAATTCCTACTTACTGGAGAATTTAAGTGTAGCGTTAAAGATTGTGATTATTATGGCCTAATGAAGAAGATTAAGCCAATGACGATTGAGGAAATCCATGACTTAGTTCCAGAAGTAATAGCAGCTATGTCCGATATGAACATGAGAATCAGCATGGCTGAATCAAAAAGTGAGTTTATAAACATGAAGCCAGACTTAGATTGGATTGAAAAATTTATAGTCAGAGCATACGAACAGGAGAAATAATGAAGGTACTAATGTTAAAAGGACTTCCAGCCTCTGGTAAATCAACCTATGCTAAGGAGCTAGTCTCAAAAAACCATAATTGGGTCAGAGTAAACAAAGACGACCTCAGAGCCATGATGAATAATGGAGAGTTCTCCTATAAGCTTGAAAAACAAATTGTAAAGACAGAGCGAGAACTTGTAGATATTGCTCTTAAAAATGGAAAAAGTGTAGTAATTGATGACACGAATTTTAACCTAGACCATGAATTATTTTTTAGAGGTTCAGCTCGTCAATATGGTGCAGAATTTAATGTTAAGTTTTTCGACACCCCACTAGAAGAATGTATAAAACGTGATATTAAGCGCCCTAATGGCGTAGGAGAGACTGTAATTCGTAAAATGTATAATCAATATTTAAAACCACAACCAGCTGTCTATGAGCATAATAAAAATCTTCGCACGGCAATTTTATGCGACATAGATGGCACACTAGCCCACATGAAAGACAGAAGCCCATACGATTGGGGTAGGGTTGATACAGATGAGGTCGACCCAACTATTAAGAACCTACTTGATGTGTTAAAAGATAAATACTTTATCATCTTAGTTTCTGGGCGTGATGAGGTATGCCGAGAAAAAACAGAGAAGTGGTTGAGAGGAAATGATATCACCTATGGAATGCTACTCATGCGGCCTGAGGGTGATATCAGAAAAGACTCAATCGTAAAACGAGAAATATTTGAGAACTATATTAGAGATTATTATAATATTCAGTTTGTCTTAGATGACCGTAACCAAGTTGTCGAGATGTGGCGAAGCCTTGGACTCAAATGTTTGCAAGTTCAAGAGGGGGATTTTTAATGAGACGAATTCCTAAATACAACTCTGAACATAATCTTTATGAACAGATAGCTCGATACTTACAGCAACAATACCCAGATGCAATTTATCGCTTCGACATTGCAGCCGACCTCAAATTAACACCTGGCCAGGCGGCGAAACATAAGAAGCTCCATCCAGAAAGGGGCTATCCAGATTTATTTATTGCACAAAGTGGCGAGATTGTTTTTGGGCCTTGCAACGATCGAAAGCTAGTTTATGGACTTTACCTTGAGATTAAGAAAGACAGCACAAAATTAAAACGCGATAAAGATGCAAAAAAGATCTTGAAAGGCGACACTAAAATCCGCAAAAAGGGAGATTGGTGGGATAAACATATCGAAGAACAAGCAGAAATGCTCGAAAGATTGCGTCAAACAGGGTATAGAGCAGAGTTTGGAGTCGGGCTTAGCAAATGTAAGCAAATTATTGACGAGTATTTAAGGAGGTAGATGAAAAAAGAAAAAAAGAAAACATCACGAAAGAGTGTCGTAAAGCCCACTACCAAGAGTGGTCATAAGTTAACGCCTCAGCAAGAGTTATTTTGCCAACTTTATGCAGGCGATAGAGAGTTTTTTGGTAATGGTGTTCAAAGCTACATTGAAGCTTACGGTGTCGACACTAACAAGCCTGGTTGGTATACAACTGCTCGGGCTGGTGCATATGAGAACCTCACAAAACCTCACATTTTGGAACGAATAGACGAAATCTTTGAAGCTCACGGATTAAACGATCAATTCGTTGATAAACAACTTGAGAAGCTTATTGTGCAAGATGCTGATTTTAGTGCCAAGATAAAAGCAATAGCAGAATACAATAAGCTGAAAGCTCGCATCACGGAAAAGCGTGATATTACGTCAGGTGGTGAAAAGATTAGCTCAGTCAAGATTGTAGTAGAAGATTTTTCAGATAAGGGTGGTAAAAATGCAACTAGAAATTGAAATACCTAAAGAATTTAAGGTTCTTTTTGATTTAGACAGAGACCTTAGGCATATCGTATTATATGGTGGGCGTGCATCAGGCAAGTCAACCTCAGTTGCTCTATCGCTACTGATTCTAGGTATGAATAAAAAATTACGAATCCTCTGTACTCGTGAGGTCCAGAACTCAATCGCAGACTCGGTGCATAAGCTTTTGTCAGATCTAATCTCCAAATATAAACTGAATACTTGGGAAGTTCAGAAAGATATCATCAGAAATAAGCAAACAGGCTCTGAGATCTTCTTCAAGGGGCTTCATAATAATTCTCAAAGCATTAAGTCTATTGAGGGTATTGATATTGTATGGATAGAGGAAGCTCAAAGTGTTTCTGCAGATAGTATCAATACACTCGTGCCTACTATTCGTAAAGCTGGAAGCCGACTCATCTGGACATTCAACAGACTAACTGAAAATGACCCAGTATGGGAATTAATCGTAAAAAAGGCAGATAGCAGAACGTTTGTTCAGAAGATTAATTCAGATGCAATCGAATCTCTACTTAGTAAGGAAATCATCGAAGAGCGTGAGAAGATGAGGCTCGATAACCCAGAAATGTTTGAACATGTGTGGTTAGGCGAACCAATGACTTCTAAGACTGGTTCTGTATTTGGCAAGCAACTTGCTCAAGCACGTAGTGATGGTCGAATTACAAAAGTGCCGTATGATGCCTCTACTGGTGTTTACACAGCGTGGGACTTAGGTATCGGAGATTCTACCGTAATTTGGTTCTTTCAAACCGTTGGTAATGAGATCCATTTTATTGATCATTATGAAGGCTCAAATGAAGACTTAGGTCATTATATTTCATATATTCAGAACAAACCTTATCAATATACTACACACTTTTTACCACACGACTCCAAAGCTCGTGAATTACAGACTGGCATGACTAGGGTAGAATTCTTCAATAACCATGGGATCTACAATATTGAGGTTTTGAGACCCACAAATTTTAGTCTAGGGCAGGATGACATTGATTTAGTGGCACGTCCGAAATTCTCACTCTGTTGGTTCGACGAGGAGAAATGTCAACGTGGTCTTGAGTGTCTAAGGGCTTATCACTATGAATATGATAATAAGAATAAGCTCTTGAGAAATAGGCCTGAACATGACTGGTCTTCGCACAGTAGTTCAGCTTTTATTTATGCATTAATGGCTAAAACCGAACAATTAGATATTAAGTTGAAGGTCAAATTCAAATCCTACACGCCAAAAGCATTCAGAAAAACTAAAGATAATTGGTACTAAATTATTGTAGATAAAACGATTATGTTATATAATGTGGGCAATGGCGATGTGTTCGGTTTTAAGTTGACTGAACAAAAAAAGAAACAATCTGATGAAAAAGATACTAAGCTAACGAAATGGCTTGGTAAATTTGAGCGTTCTTGGAATTATGCCAAGCAGAACTACCATCAGAAATGGGAAAATAACTGGAAGCTTTACCGAAATATTCGAGTCAAACGCAGTCATGATGGTGTTGTTCAAACTTTTGTTCCAATGGTTAATTCAGCCGTTAACACAATCGTAGCTGAACTTTTTAATTCCAATCCACTCGTTAATTATGTACCTAATCATCCTGACCAAGAAGCAGATACAAAAGTATTAAATGAGATCTATGCAGATTTCGCACTTCGCGATAACTGGGTACAAAAAAACAAGGTAAATGGACGACAGGGGCTTATTACTGGTAATTTCTGTGCATTTTATGAATGGATTGAAGACCGTGATGGTGGTTATGTACATAAGGTAAATATTCCTATTAGGGATATGATAATTGATCCATCATCCTCATCTTATGAGGATTGGAAATATGTCGGTCGTAGGTTTTTTGCTGATAAAAAATCTCTTGAAGATGAAACTATTTACGATTTTAAGACAGATAGTTATAAAAAACGATATAAAAACCTTGATGAGATCATCTCTGGCGGTAAAGACGAAGATGACGACAAGTCTAAAAAAGACCAGATGATTGGTTCTATTGACGATAATAAAGATCGAGTTGAATTGATTGAGATCTGGACTAAAAAGCATGTCGTAGTTATTGCTAATCGTAGCACGATTATCGAAGAGCGTGAAAACCCACATTACGCTCTGGCTAAATCTCAACAAGCACAGAGGAAAGCTGAAGCACAACTAAAAGGAGAGGAAATTTCAGAAGATGATAAAGTTGAAGGATTGCTACCTTTTGCGCACGGTCGTATTTATGCTGATATCTCCCTACCTTACGGAGACTCCGATGTTGACATCATCGCAGACCAGCAAGAACTTCTCAATGAACTAACCGAACTAAATATAGAGGCTTTACTTTACACGCTTTACCCAGAAAAGACATTAGATCCTAAATTCTCAGAGTGGATTGATGACATGGAGCCAGCTCCTGGCAAGATCTATCCATTGCCACAAGGTGCGATGTCTTGGAATAATCCACCAGCAATTCCGAATGGAATTTCGCAAGAACGTCTCAATATTAAAGATGAAATTCGTGAATCTTCTGCTATTAGTCGTATCTCTAAAGGGGCTAGTGCGACAGGTAGCACCACTGCTACCGAGATTAAGAATATGCTCGGACAGATGGATTCTAGGATTCAAGAAAAAGCTCAGACTCTTGCTAATGAATTCTTTTTCCAAGAAGCGAAAATCGTGCTTAAACTCATTCAATTGTATGCTCCAGAGCAGATGTGGGTTAGAACGCTAGGCGATGCTAAGGTGTCATTCGATGAAGTTAATCCAAGACAATTCCTCGGGGAATATACGCCAATGATAACTCTAGACATTCAACGTAAATTACAACGTTCTGAAGAGCAGGAAGCCTATACACAGGCTTATCAGATTCTAATTCAAGATCCGACTAACAACTTGCCAGCACTCAAGAAGATTATGTTCAGAAAGATGTTCCCAGATTTAACACAGGAAGAGATCGAGCAGATTATTACGCAACCTGAGCAACCAGAACAAGGACAGCAGGATCAATTACCTCAAGGCGAAGAAACAATACTACAAGATACTGAATTGCCTCTTCAAGAGGCCATGGCAGGCGATCAAATGGAAGGAGATGAATATGGATATTAGTAAAGAGAAAGACAAAATCACCCCAGTAGAGTGGAAAACCTTCTGGGAATCTAAGGTGGGCAAAAAGCTTATAGATAAGCTGGTTGATTTCAAGCAGTCCTATCTAGATTCTTCTATGACTATGCATCAGAGTGACGTTGTAAGAATGGTAGACCGAGCCATAGGAGTTGAGACGGTGATTCAGTACATTAATGTCGGAGTCGAGCAAGCCAAGAAAGAATTGAAGGAGGAGAAATAGGACGAAATCGTTGAAGCATGACCGTCAATCCAACTCTTTAATTAATTACAAATTAATGAGACAAGGGTCTCCACATCGCCATAAGTGTAAAGAGTTGGGCTGACGGGTTAAACGAAACCCGTCCGTACATAAACAATTAATCTCAAAAGGAGAAATAATGTTCGAAGAAGGCGAAACTGGAACTGAAGAGATGATCTTTGAGGACTCTAACGAGCAAACCGTAGAAGATAATCAACCTTCAGCAGTCGAAGAAACCGATGAACAATCAACATCTAATAACCAAGAAGAAGGAGCTGATTCAGCCGAATCTAATAATGATTCGCAAACTGATGACGATATTACTGATTTCTTGACCAAAAAAGGCATTGACCTTAACGATCCAGACGCAGCTAAAAAAGTTGCCAAGATGTATCGAGATGTTGAAAAAGAGTTTTATAAAAAATCCCAAGAAAAAGCGCAACTTGAGCGCGAAATGACGCGGAACTCAGTTGACGAGAGCGCTCCAGCCGATATCAGGGCTTTAGCTGAAGTTAGAGCCATGAAAGCAGAGATGGACGCTAACAAGTGGAAGCAATCTGTAGAACTCACTCCCGAAGCAGAGCAGAAGATGGTCGAATATTTAGCTCAGCCAATTACTGATGCTAATGGTGACCCGTTAATCAACCCTCAGAATGGTCAGATCATGACCAAAGGATTGTTGGTGATTAATGGTCAATTATCGCTCGATGATGTATATAAAATCGTCGGTGCTAATACTGTAAAGACTGACTTAATTCGTTCTGAACTCAAAGAAGAGATTAAAAAAGAAATGGCGGCCCGTCAGGCGTCCAAAAGACCTACTATGCAATCTTCAGATTCTTCACAGTTCGGAGAAAAGGAAGAAAGCGACCCATTCATAGATGGACTCCTTGGCTAATTAATATTTAGAAAGGATTTAAAATGGCTGTTAATCTAGCCCAAAAATATTCAGATAAGCTTGATCAAGTTTTCTCTCACGGTTCATATACCGACGACTTTGTTAATAAGAATTATGACTTCGATGGTGTAAAAACCGTTAATGTCTATACTGCAACAACCGTAGCTCTTAAAGACTACGATCGCACCGCTACTGGTGACCGTTATGGCGGAAATAACGAACTACAAGATGTCCTAACTCCATACACCCTAACCAAAGATCGCACATTTAAACTTACGATTGATGATGGTAACGCTAAACAGCAAGTTATGGCTAAGCGCGCTGGTGCAATTATGAAAGCTCAGCTACAAGAGCAGGTCGCACCAGAAATCGATAAATATCGTATTGCTGTTGCTGCTACTGGCGCGAACGCTGTTAACCAGAAAATCACTGCAACCGCTGGTAAAGCCTATCTTGATGTTCTTAAGATGAGTGAATTTCTCGACGAGACTCAGGCTCCAGTTGCTGGCCGTGTCCTATACGTGACTCCAAAATTCTACACAATGATCAAGGATAATATTGTCACTACTACTCACGGATCCGAATATATAAACAAACTCATCGGACGTGGTTTTGTCGGTGAGCTTGATGGTGTTCCAGTAGTTAAAGTTCCTACTTCCTACATGCCAACCAAGACTTACGCTGTCATGTGGCATAAGGATGCTATTTTGGGTGCTAAACAAATTATGAAGACTCGCATCATTCCAGACTCTGAATTGGTTGACGGCACTGTTCTTACTGGTCGTTTCCTTTATGATGCATTCGTTTTGAACGGCAAAAAGAACGCAGTTGCTTCCGTCGTTTACGCCTAATAGATGTAAAAACAAACACTAAAACAAAAGAAAAAGACACTTCGCCGAGGGGTGTCTTTTTTTGTGTTATACTAAAACTAATGGCGATGTGATAGGTTCAATTTTGGAGAACTACACATTTAGCAATCTTGTAAAAAGAGTAAAGACTAGACTCAATGATGAGGAGTTTTCTGATGATATTATTAAGGAGTTTCTTAATGAAGCTCAGTTTGAGATTTTAGGCGAAGATAAACATACGTTCTTGGAGAAAGTCGACGAGTTTGATGTCTCTCCATCAGAGACGGAACTTGATTTACCTCGAGACTATCAATCAACATTTATGATTTTTATAGTAGATAAAGATGGCAATAAAAGACAATTAGATTATGTGCCTTATGAAGACTTCTTTAATTTAAAATTGCCAAATAAATACACGATTTTCGGCAGCAAGGTTCTGTATAAGCTCGTAGATAATTCAGACAACTCTAAATGCTGGAAAAACAGGCTCACAATCCAGCACTTATACCTAGCAAAGCCAACAGAGATGATAGAAGATGATGACGAGCCAGTTCTACCTTACGAATATAGCGAAGCATTGATTTACTTGGCCCTATCTCGAGCAGAAAGACTACGAGACAACTTCGATTATGCTCAAATCTACGAAAATAAAGCAGAAACTCTTATAACAAACCTTAAAACAAGGTATGGTATGCGACAGATGAAGCTCAAGAATCGCGCTAGATTACCACTTAATCTAAGATACGGAGGCTAAAGATGCCAATCTCACGTTTTAATAAGGTGGGGACTATCCCAAGTACCTCTACAGCCAAAAGTTCACCAGTTACGACTAATTTCTCTAAGGGCATCAAGACATACAAGCCTAACGACACAATGACCTCGGAAGAGCTATATTTAGCCCAAAACGCTCGCTTTGAGAGGATTGGCGAATATAAAACCAGAAGAGGTTTCACAAAGCTCTGCGAGCCAATTGGCAAACGTGTTTTGATAGAGAACTATCAAAGCTCTGGGTACTCTTTTAGTGAAGAAAAGAAGCAATTTGACGTTGTAGTTCCTAGTAATGGCGTTATTTACTCACTAAAAAACAAAATGCTAATTGCCGATGATGCTTATGGCATCTTTGAGGCCAGAATCTATAATAATGAAGGCAAACTAATTACTAAATCATGTGCAGATATCAAAACTAGCACATCAGAACAAGAAGTAGAGTTTGTCTTTGTAGATGCTCCAGAAATTAAGCAGAATGAGAAAATCACAGTTAAAATCGGGCTTCAACATAATGAGAATAGAAGCTTCAAGCTTGCAGTCTTGGGTGATAATATCATGTACCAACTCTACACAGCAGAGGCAGGTAGTATTCCAAATGTCTTTGAGGCCAATATTGATGGCATTAAAACTATTCTATTTCCATTTATTACAAAGAATAGGTCTGAACTTTATCGGTTAATGACAGATGGTAGTGTGGTCAAGATCAGAGACCTCCCAGCAGGTACTAAGAACGTTAGGTTTAATCAGAATTTGAATAAGATTAGGTATGTGAACGGTAAAGAATCGGTTAATCTATTAGATCCAGCTGATTGGTCTACTTCGGTAATTTCAACCATGGATGCACAGACTGATACCGACCTTAAGGCCAAACTATCAAACATTATGGATGGGCAAGAGGATAACCTTATATATTTTGATGCAGAGGTGGACACTAAAGCACTCTGGTCTTACCCATACGGCACGTTCTTAAAGTCTAAACCAATTGAATCTTATGATAAATTTGATCGTGATTTTTATCAGAATTTCCCAGCAGTTCAGACGGGAGATCCACTGACAGCCATGTTTAAGCTTGGCGGCGTGATCTATATTCAGACAAGAAATCATAAGTATCAGATGTTTAGCCAGACGGCAGACACTTGGACTCAGCAAGAATCTAACGCTCAAGGTGGTACATTTAGTCAAGAATCGGTAGTTTGTGATTCTAACTATGCTTATTTTGCGAATGATAAAGGTATTTTTATATTCGATGGAGCTAGCGAATCTTCACTCACGGAGTCATCTATTCAAAATGTTTATGATTCTATTCCAGATAAGGATAAGATTGTATTGGATATTTACAATAACCGTCTATATGTATTTTATCCAAGCAATAAAGGCGGAGAGAATGATAGTTGCCTTGTTTATAATCTCAATCTAAGACTCTGGGAAAGTTTTGACACAAATACCTATGTGGCATCTACTTCTGGGCGAAGGAATACCTCGAATAGACTTATTTGCGGACATTCTAAGATTGGAATGCTCATGCTCGCAGAAAACTTATCTAACGATTATAACGACCTAGGTGGATCGATTGATTTTGATATTAATACTGGGTATCAACATTTTGGCTCGCCTAGTCAATTACATCGCATCACTAAATGGCGACCCGAGTTTGCGACCACACAGAACCCATACACAGTAGAGTGTGGTTATGCTTTGGATTATTCGGATAATGTTAAATATGCTTTTTCAATCAACCTTAAAAACAAAACAAACGTAAAAATGAACTATGTTTGGGATAATACTAGAGAATATACTGAGATAGTCGAGACTAAGTTAACAACTACACCTAAAGTCCATGGTGAGTTTAAAAGATGCCAGATTCGTTATCAGCACCACGCTGCATTCGAGCCAGTCAACTTCAAATCGCATACATTAACAGTGCAAACGCAGAGGATTAGATAATGGCGAATCGTTTTACTCCAATACCATCGAATGCTAGTCTCCAGCAAGCTTTACAGCTTATCAATCGAGACTTAATGGCCCTCGATAATGAAGCTACGACAAAAAGCTACAAGCAAGCTGGCGGGAACGCTGTAACTATGGGGAGACTCCCTAATAAGAAATACGGAATTAGTCTTAGCGACACTGGTAATAAGCAGCGAATCTTACTCGGGCAACACCCCAAAGATGGGCATGTAGGGCTATGGATCACCAAAGAGGGGATTGACGTTATGGATGAATTAAAGAATGGCTAATCCACTTAATTTTATCATCAATACCGATTATCCAGTAGACCATGTCGTCTACATCAAGGATATAGTAGTTCCGTTCTCATCCACAGGTATAGAAATCGAACATGGTCTAGGATTTGCACCGCTTCTGATGGGTTTATTTTCTACTGATGATTGGAACACCTCTATGCCTATCGACACTCCTGCCAGCTCTGGGGATAATATTGGTAATCTTCAGACAGAGACCACACAAAGAGTTATTAGGTTGATCAACTACGGTCGTCTCAATCGACCAGTTAAGGCTAGGCTTTTTGGACTGATGCCGAGTGATGTCAATGTTGATGTGACACCACCTAAAATACGTTATTCCAACTTTAATTTTAATACTGACTTTAATTATTCAAAACTAGTAAAGGCTGGAGTTTTTAATACTCATTGGAATTCAGGTGAGAATATTATATATCATCACGGACTGGGTTATATACCAGAGGTGGAAGCATGGCAAGAAGATAATAGTGGTGTCGTCAAGAAGTTGTTTAATGTTTATGATCCTAGTGGCGTTAACTTCTCAAGTATGGGTAGTCGGGTCGTCTACGCAAAGATTACTACACGAGACTTTATTATTCGTACTGATGGAGCTAATCAAGACATTACTAAGATCCATTACCGTATCTATGGAGACCAAAATGGTTAAGATTGCTAATTTTATTCTTAATTCAGATTTTCCAGCCTTGGCTCAAGCATTTCAAAAGAGCCATACTGTCACTAGCTTCATTGGTATGCCAGTTAGCGATGCGAAGTGGCGAGAGGACTATATTGATATAGTAGTTCCAAATGCAAGCACTATTCAAAGGGTCAACATCCAGTCTCACTCGCTGGGGTTAATCTCTCCAGGCTACATGCAAATCTGTCATAATGATGCTGTATACAACGTGTTTACGAGGTCTGTTAATGCGAATACTATCAGGCTTACAGTGCAATGTATCCAAATCTCTGGCGGTGATAATACTACCCATACGGAATCGTTTACGTTCCATATTTCTGGGTTTTATTTACCATAAATATTAAGAAAAACATGATATAATCAAGATAATGGCGATGTGAGAATAATTTATTTCACATGGCGAAATCTTTAGCGGAATATCAGGCTGAGGTCACAAGAAGCTACGAACCAGCACGTCAGGCGATTCAGAATCAGATTAACGCATTAGCTGGGCAAGAAGCTCAA
>ERZ773233.1881-NODE-1881-length-11917-cov-6.119963_pt1 | contig 11917 bp, 8 predicted proteins | sample MGYA00580991_ERZ773233 | MGnify/ENA primary metagenome ERZ773233 (study PRJEB29015, sample SAMEA2738178) | human oral metagenome | biome: human oral; feature: human-associated habitat; material: saliva | place: China | collected 2161 ...
TATTATACACGTTTGTATAATGAATTATACACGTTTGTATAATCAGTTATACACGTTTGTATAATCAGTTATACACGCCTGTATAATTCGCTATACAAACGTGTAGAACTCGATAGGTCTTATAGGAATACGATTGTACTGCTTATATAAGTATCATCGTATTACTTATATAAGCAGAAAAGAACTTATAATTGAAAGGCGAAGACTGTGCTTACTTATAACGTTTCATACGCATAAGCACGGGATAATGCTCTTCATAGCGATCGAACTCAATGCTCTGCCCGTCATAACCATTCTCGGTAAAGGCATCACGGACGTCCTGTTGTTCTTCTTCGGTGATGGCACGGAGCTGTTCCTTAACATGATAATAGGTAGCTGCACCGAAGCATTGCATAACGCTCAGTCGGACGCCACGCAAATCGGAGGCACGCACGTTGTCAAAGATGTGTGAGATTCCCCAAGCATAGCGTTCCTTGCGGTTAGATATAAAGAGCGGACAATTAGGCTTGCCCGTTATCACGTTCGGATTGGTTACCATATAACGATCTCGTGTGCAATTTGCAAGCATCTGATAGGCTACGTGGCGGAAACATTCATTTGCTTTTCCACAATGAGAGCCAGGGCAATGAGCAAAATCAATGTCTAAAAGGTTATATTCCTCTTGTGTCATAATACTATTATTTTAAATTGTAATGGTTAGTTCTTAACAGATACAAAGGTAATGATAATTTCTTACATAATGGCAAATAACTTGGACTGATAATTTGATGTGAAGAGCTTCCTATAGTTGTTCGATTATATTTATCCCATTACTCGACATGCTCTTTTATAAAGCCTTCGCCTAAGCGGAATCCTTCTTCATAAAGATCTTCGAGCTTGTTGACATCCTTCTCCATTCTACCAACAACAACGGGCTTCTCTGGGCGAATGACGAGTATCTTTCCTTGTTCTTCTAACTCGTCAATCAAATCTAACTGACGATTATACGCCTCTATACGATGACTTAATGCAACGCGTAGGCGGGGGTAATTACGATAGATAAACTTAGGTTGCTTATAATCTTTACCCTTATCTCGCCATCCTTTATTACGTGTGCAAATCACTACGTTTGTTTCGTGTCCTGTCTCAATAGCGTGTTGAACAGGAATGGAATCAACGATACCACCATCCAACAAAGGTTTGCCATCTATGGTGACAATCTTACTTACATAAGGCAAACTGGAGGATGCCCGTGCTAACTCATTTAATCTCTTCGCATTGCCCTCAGTTTCGGTAAGATATTCAGCTAACCCAGTCTCACAATTCGTTACAACCATCTCATAGACTTCACCTAACTTACTTTGACGGAAGTACTCATCATAATCGAAGGGAACAAGCTCAAATGGGAACTGCTTATACAACAACTCTGGATTAAAAATGCAGCCCTGTGTTACCAAATGGCGTAAGCCTATATAATCATACTTGGCAAGCATATCGATGTTAGAAATACGTGCACGGCGGGGCTGTCTGCTCATATATGACAAGCCGTTACAGGCACCAGCCGATACAGCTACGACATACTTAAAACGAAGATTATACTTCATAAAAGCATCCAATACACCCGAGGTAAATACTCCGCGCATGCCACCTCCTTCTAATACTAAGCCCGTATTCCTATCTATTTGCATAAAAACTCGTTAAAAAACAACTGCAAAGTTAATAACTTTCAACCAAAAATAACTATCTTTGCAATCAAACCATCTAATTTATTGAAATATGTTTAGCAAAGAAACTTATGTAAACCGCCGAGCAGAGCTAAAGAAGCTCGTAAAGAGTGGTATCATCATTCTCTTTGGCAATAACGAATCACCTGCAAACTTCCCTGCAAATGGTTATTATCCGTTCCGCCAAGACTCGTCTTTCCTCTATTACTTCGGTATGAAGCGTGACGGGCTTGTTGGTGTGATTGATGTTGATAACGACACCGAGACACTCGTTGGTGACGACATCGACATTGATGACATTGTTTGGTATGGAAGTGTTGATTCAGTTAGAGACATGGCCAATGCCGTTGGCGTGGCTAACACAGTAGACATGAAAGGACTCAAGACGATTTGCAACAACGCATTGCGTGAGCACCGTAAAGTCCATTTCCTTCCTCCTTATCGTGCCGATATAAAGATTCAGATCTTTGACCTCTTCGGTATTCATCCTAATCAGCAGAAAGAATCAGCAAGCATGGATCTCATCCGTGCCGTCGTAAAGATGCGTTCTGTGAAGACACAAGAAGAAATCGAAGAGCTGGAGCGTGCTGCCGTTATTGGCTATAAGATGCACACAACAGCTATGATCATTGCTAAACCTGGCGTAACGGAGAAGTACGTTGGTGGACAGGTTAGCGGTATCGCCAGTTCATACGGTACAATGGTTTCTTTCCCAACCATCTTCTCACAGCATGGTGAGATTATGCACGGTATCCCATCAATGGCAGTATTGGAATCAGGTCGACTTGCATTATGTGATGCTGGTGCCGAGACCATCAACCACTATTGCTCGGATAACACACGTACTTTCCCTGTAAATGGCAAGTTTACGCAGAGACAATTAGAGATATACAAAGTTGTTGAGGAATGTCATGACGCTGCTTTGAAGTATGCGAAACCAGGAGTCAAATATGCCGATGTTCACTTTGCTATTTGCCGTATTCTCTTCGATCGCATGAAAGAATTAGGCTTAGCAAAGGGCGATACAGACGCTGCTGTTGCTGCTGGCGCACACGCAATGTTCCTGCCTCACGGATTAGGTCACATGATGGGTATGGACGTTCATGATATGGAATCATTCGACCAGATTAACGTAGGATTCGATGAGGAGACACGCCCTAACTTAGAGCAATTTGGAACAAACTGCTTGCGTATGGGGCGCCGCCTGGAGGAAGGATTTGTTGTAACTGATGAGCCTGGTATCTATTTCATCCCTGCTCTCATTGACGAATGGAGAGCAAAGAAACACTGCGCTGACTTCTTGAACTTCGATAAGCTCGACGAGTATAAAGACTTCGGTGGAATACGTCTTGAGGACGATATCCTCATCACCAAGAATGGATGTCGCTTTATTGGTAAAGACCTCATCCCTTATCATCCAAAGGATGTTGAAGAGTTTATCGCAGCCAACAGAAAGTAATTGATAACATATAATTAATAATTTCATCCAAGGCTGCCACTCAATGCAAAAGCTAACAATGGCAGCCTACTTTTATTTACAACTTTATGAAGAAAACATTAGTAGTAGCACTGCTCGCTTTGGTAGCGATAGGCGCTAACGCTGCAGACAAGAAAGAAGCACCCGCTTCTAACAAGCCTGTCTTTACAGTAGTAAAGCAGAATCCAATTACAAGTATTAAAGACCAGAACCGCTCAGGTACGTGCTGGGATTACTCTACACTTAGCTACTTCGAGGCGGAGATTCTCAAGAAGACTGGTAAAACTTACGACCTCTGCGAGAGCTTCGTAGCTAACAAGACTTACATGGATCGTGCCGTTCAAGTTGTTCGTCTGCATGGTGATTGCCAGTTTGCACAAGGCGGTTCAGCATACGACGTACTTTACACCATTCAGCACCATGGTATCGTACCAGAGAGCGCAATGCCTTTCCCTGGTTCGCTCTATGGCGACTCATTGAATAACTTCAACGAGTTCTTCTCATTGATGGAACCATACGTAAACGCAGTTGCACGCAACAAGGCTAATAAGATTTCAGGTCAATGGAAGGTAGGATTGCAAGGCATTCTTGATGCTTACCTCGGCAAGTGCCCAGATAAGTTCACATACGAAGGCAAGCAATACACTCCAGAGACTTTCGCTGCAAGCCTCGGTGTGAATTGGGACGATTACGTAACCATTACCTCTTACACACACCATCCATTCTACACCACATTCGCTGTAGAAGTACAGGATAACTGGCGTTACCCACTATCTTATAACCTTCCGATGGATGAGATGATGCGCGTCATCGATAATGCTGTAATGAATGGTTACACCGTTGCTTGGGGTGGCGATGTTAGTGAGCCTGGTTTCTCACGCAAGGGACTCGCTTACATGGTTGATGGCAAGAAAGTTGAGAGCATGAAGGGTAGTGACATGGCTCACTGGCTAGGTCTATCTACTGCGAAGAAGAAGGACCTGATCGACTCTCTCGGCGTAAACGTTCCAGAGATTACCCCTACACAGAAGCAGCGTCAAGAGCGTTTCGACAACTGGGAGCTAACCGATGACCATGGTATGCTCATATTTGGTATCGCAAAGGATCAGAATGGTAAGGAGTACTACATGGTAAAGAACTCTTGGGGTGAGACTGGTGACTACAAGGGTATCTGGTACATGACAAAGGACTTCATTGCAGCTAACACCATGGACTACATGATTAACAAGAATGCAATTCCTAAGGATATTCGCAAAAAGATGGGACTCTAATCACTTAGATTCCAATCACAAATAACTCTTCCCGTTCCATAGCTATGGAGCGGGATTTTTTATGCCCTAAGCCTCGAAACAAACTAGTCTACCCACACTTTCACACATCAACAACACATCGTGCGAAACACCCTATACAATATATAAACCACCCATAACCACCCGTAAAACATAGGCAAAGAAGAAGAAAAACATACGTATTGCATTTCATTTTCCCCGTATTCGCTTTCTTTTCTCAAGCGTTCTGCATTGTTTTGATACGTATATAATTACATTATCTAAGCGTGATAAAGTATTATCTAAGTCTAATAATTAATTATCACGCTTAGATAATACTTTATCAGACTTAGATAATACTTTATCAGACTTAGATAATATGAAAACATACGTATTCCACAAATACAGAATAAGTACGGAAATAATACAAGAAGCGTATAAAACAAACACGGAAACCGCAAGTGAGCGTAGTACATAAGGCTACTAAAAAGATTCTTCCGTTCTTGAATATACCATTCCCTACCCTTCCACCTGCAAATACCTATCATAAAATCATACAAATAGCAACGGAAACGAATCGGAAACATATACTTCACGAGTCGCAAAGGCGATACGCACCAGCCGCTCCACGCCTGCAAAAGTGGGACTTACTATGCCTGTCTAATACAAATATTCATCTTAGCCATCACGGCGGTTGGCTTTTTTTTTGTACCTTTACGGGCAGAAATAAAAATAAATTAAGATGCATTTTAAATGGAACTATACACCACCGACAACCGAACAGAGTAATGCTGCTAAGGAATTAGGTGATAAATTAGGCATGAGCCCTACACTTGCATCTCTGCTTATACATCGCGGGATAACGACGGAGAGTGCTGCGAAGAGATTCTTCCGACCACAGCTGGCCGACCTCATCAACCCCTTCTTAATGAAAGATATGGATGCCGCCGTTGACAGGTTGAACGACGCAATGGGGCATAAGGAGCGTATCCTTGTTTACGGAGATTACGACGTAGATGGGTGCACGGCTGTTGCGCTGGTCTATAAATTCTTACGACAGTTTTATTCTAACATTGATTATTATATCCCCGACCGATATGATGAGGGTTACGGGGTGAGTAAGAAGGGAATTGATTACGCCGCCGAAACGGGTGTGAAACTTATTATCATCCTTGATTGCGGTATTAAAGCCATAGAAGAGATTACCTATGCTAAGCAGCTAGGGATTGATTTCATCATCTGTGATCATCATGTGCCTGACGAGGCTATGCCGCCCGCAGTGGCGATATTGAACCCCAAAAGACCAGATGACTCTTATCCTTTTAAGAGCTTATGTGGCTGTGGTGTGGGCTTCAAGTTCATGCAAGCCTTTGCTAAGAATAATAATATTCCGTTCTCACGTCTCGTTCCCCTACTCGACTTCTGTGCCGTTAGTATAGCCGCCGACCTTGTGCCAGTGATTGACGAGAATCGTATTCTTGCCTTCCACGGATTGAAACAGCTCAACCAGAATCCTAGCTTAGGACTTAAAGCGATTATTGACATCTGTGGGCTGAATGGGCGAGAACTATCCATGAGTGATATTATCTTCAAGATAGGACCGCGCATTAACGCCAGCGGAAGAATGGAGAATGGTAAGAAGAGTGTGGATTTGCTAGTTGAACGCGAATATAGCTTAGCGCTCAATCAGGCAAAACATATCGATGAATATAACGAACAACGCAAGGACGTCGATAGGCAGATGACGGAAGAGGCGAACCAGATTGTGGCGCGCCTAGAGAGTCAGAAGCACCAATCGAGTATCGTACTGTATGACGAACACTGGAAGAAAGGTGTCATTGGTATCGTTGCCTCCCGCCTCACTGAAATATATTTCCGCCCGACAGTTGTACTGACCCGTGACGAGAATCTTGCAACTGGTTCTGCCCGTAGTATAGCTGGTTTTGATGTCTATGCGGCTATCAAGAGTTGCCGTGATTTACTTCTAAACTTCGGTGGACATACTTATGCGGCTGGCTTAACGATGAAGTGGTCGGATGTTAAGGAGTTCCGTAAGCGGTTCCAAGCATACGTAGAGGAGCATATCGAACCAGAACAGCGGGAAGCCATACTAGACATTGATGCCGTCATAGACTTCAAAGATATTACGAAGAAACTGCATAGTGACTTGAAGCGATTCGCACCTTTCGGGCCTGCAAATCCTAAACCTATCTTCTGTACGTTGGATGTGTACGATTTCGGAACAAGTAAAGTCGTTGGACGTGAGCAAGAGCATATCAAGCTGGAACTCGTTGATTCGAAATCAAACAATGTTATGAATGGTATTGCTTTCGGACAGAGTGCGTCGGCACGGTACATCAAATCCAAGCGTTCGTTTGATATTGCTTATACCATTGAGGACAATGTCTTCAAACGGGGAGCTGTGCAGCTGCAGATTGAGGATATAAGACCTACAGAGGAGTGATAATCGTTGACGAATGCAGGGTGGTCAAGAGCGAACCCCAAGTTCAAAGTTACTAGTTCCTATGTAGAAGGTCAAACATCAAAGCTCAAAGTAGCAAGTCCAATGTCCTATCTTGATATTCTTCATAAGTATTGGGGGTATCCCGACTTTCGTGGTATTCAAAGAGAAATTATCGAAAGTATCGGTGCGGGGAAGGATACCTTAGGACTAATGCCAACAGGAGGAGGTAAATCACTAACCTTCCAAGTTCCAGCATTAGCCCAAGAGGGGGTGTGCATTGTTATTACTCCGCTTATCGCATTGATGAAAGACCAAGTGGAGCACCTTCGACACAAAGGAATAACCGCAGCAGCTATCTACTCTGGGATGAGTAGAGATGCGATTGTAACAACATTGGAGAATTGTATCTTTGGTGGCGTTAAGTTATTGTACATCTCGCCCGAGCGCATTAGTTCCGATCTCTTCCAAATCAAACTAAAACACATAAAAGTGAGTTTCATCACAGTAGATGAAGCTCATTGCATTAGTCAATGGGGTTACGACTTCCGCCCATCCTATTTGCAGATAGCGGTAATACGAAAGCTCGTACCCAACGTACCTATCCTCGCGTTAACCGCCACTGCCACACCTGACGTTATTGACGATATACAGGAACGACTCGGTTTCACAGAGAAGAATGTCTTCCGTATGAGCTTCGAGCGGAAGAATCTTGCGTATGTTGTCAGACAGGCGGAAGATAAAGAGGCTGAGATGGTTCATATCCTTCAATCAATACCAAAGACGGCTATTGTTTACTGCCGTAGTAGGAAGAGAACGAAAGAGATTGCGCAACTGCTTATGCAGTATGGTATATCTGCAACATGGTATCATGCAGGACTGGAGCCAGCCGTAAAGGATCAACGTCAAAGTGAATGGCAATATGACAAGGTGCGTGTTATAGTTGCAACAAATGCCTTTGGTATGGGAATTGACAAAGCCGACGTGCGCGTGGTGATACACATGGATTGCCCTAGTTCGCTCGAGGCTTATTTCCAAGAAGCGGGACGCGCAGGGCGTGATGGGCAGAAGGCTTATGCGGTTTTACTCTATAATGGGCATGACTATCGAACGCAACAAAAGAGAGTCGAAGACACGTTCCCCCCTAAAGAATATGTACAACAGGTTTACGAGCACTTAGCTTATTTCTATCAAATAGGCGTGAATAGCGGTGAAGGCTGTACGTTTGAGTTCCCTATTGATAAGTTCTGTGCAACATTTAAACACTTCCCTATCCGAGCCAACGCTGCGTTGATTCTATTACAACGAGCTGGTTATATTGACTACGAACCGAACCCAGATAATAATGCACGTGTACGGTTCTTGCTAAGACGTGATGACCTTTATCGCCTTGATTCATTAAGCGAGAAAGAGAATGATGTCGTCATATCTCTACTTAGGAACTATGGTGGATTATTCACTGACTATGGTTATGTCGATGAGAGTTACATAGCGCAAGAGGCTGGTCTTGACCGCAATCAAACTTATATGGTGCTTGTAAATCTAAGCAAGAAACGCATCATAGATTTCATTCCTCGCAAGAGTATTCCGCTCATTAGCTATAAGAGAGATCGTGTTGATGGTAGCGACGTCATACTGAATAAAAGCGTTTACGAAGAGCGGAAGGAGCAATTCCAGAAGAGCATTAATTCTGTTATTAACTATGCACAGAACGATAGGGTTTGTAGGAGTAGACAGCTGCTCTATTATTTCGGAGAGAAGAAATCAGTAGATTGTGAACAGTGTGATGTATGTCTCTCTCATTCTCATCACGATGATTACAACCAACAAGAGGAGATAAAAGAAAAGCTCCTCGCAATGGTAGCTGATGGTGAGAGACATCATGTGACAGAGGTTAGACAGCTTGATGAGGATTGGGATATGGTCACCAAGGTTATGAAGGAACTAATGGACGAGGAACAATTATTAATGGATGGGAGTTACCTTATTCTATCAGCCAAATAACACCCTGCACCTACAAGCTTCTGTTTCTTCACAAAGTTCATTGCTCTTTGTTATTCTCACATTAAAGTCTAAGTCTGAATCACGCTGCTCACGATATAAATGTAAGCGATCTCCTTGATGAGACTCTGCTACGTATGCAATCTCAAGACGCTTAATTGTATGCTGACGATACCAATCTAAATCCCACAAGTCAAATATATGTTCAATATACTTAACGGAGTTGATGTGCCCATTCACATCCACATCACTATAATAGGTATCAATAGAACGAATAAGTGATGCCTTATCTGTTATCTTCACACGCGAAGACTTACCAATCGGACAAATATAGTCTTTCTCTATGTATTCATTAATAAGACCTTCACGGATAGCAAAGATATCTGAAGGCTCACGAGTACCCGTATCGATGAGTGCCCAAACGCTTTTACCATATCCATAAATGTGTCCTGACTCACTAACGATTTTAAAGTTGCGACTTGTAAAATACTTCATAGCATCATCAACCCATGTCTCAACATAAAACTTGTCGTATGCTTTAGGCATATCCTCCATTTCAATGGCGAGACGACTCAACACCCATGTTTTGTAGATAGTATTAAGATAATTCATGCCATAACCCCGCTCATTGCTATGAAAATCAGCTGCATTAAGCATGTGATTACCTAAATGTCCCATGAATAGATGATTAGAGAAATCGCAATGAAAAGGTTCTGCCATAAACTCATATCTCCCTATCTTTGATAACTTTTCCATCTCTCCCATATTTAATAAACAATGTATCAATACGAATCAATCCCAACTATTGGACAATCATTCTACAACTAAATCACTCAACAGAACTTAAACCCCATTCATCTAGAATAAGAAAAAGGGATGCACCCCTTGAGGTACATCCCATATTACTTTATAGAAGGTTTAACTTCTTAATTTGTATGATTGATTACTTTACGTAAACAACAGCCAAACGATTAGAAGTTACACCCTGTACACCCTTACCAGTTGCCTCGTCAACGATAACACCACGACCCTTGAGGTAGTTAGCAACTACGTCAGCACGAGCCTGTGAGAGACGATCGTTAAGTTCCTTAGAACCCTCTGGAGAAGCTGTACCAACAACCTGAACGTGAACACCCTGCTTAACGTTGTTAAGAGCCTTCTTAGCATCGTTTGTAAGAGTAGACTTACCCTGTGCGAAGGTTACGAATACGAGGTCAGAAACTGTGAACTCCTTAACCTTAACTGTAGGAACCTCCTTAACAATCTCCTTAACAGTCTCCTTAGTTACAACCTGTGGCTTACGGTTACGGAGCTCGTTGATCTGAGCGTTCAGAGCATCGATCTCAGCCTGGTCACGTGGAGTAACGATTGTGAAGTTGTGTGTACCGTTAGAGTTAGCAAACTTGTAAACGAGACCAGCATTCAACTGAACGAATGAGTTGTTGATGTTGTAAGCTGGCTGACCTGCCTGACCTGTTGCCTTGTAACCATAGTCTGCATGAACCTCTGTGAAAACAGGGCCTGCTGGACTTGCTGATACGTTGTGTGAGTTAGTCTGGCCCAAGAATGCGAAGTTGATAGAAGGCTCTACATAGAACTGGAACTGCTTTGCTGAACCGAAGTTGAAAGCGAAGTCAAGAGCAGCCTTAGAAGTCATACGGTTACGATTCTCAGATGTAGCAGCCTTGAAGAGCTGGTTGTTAGAGAATACGTGCATCCAACCAAGACCATAGAGTGCGCTAACCTCGAATGTACGTGGCTCACCCTTGTAACCACCGAACCAGTTGCTAAGATTTACAGTACCGAGCAAGCTTGCGTTAGTAGCGCGAACTACTGTACCTGTAGAACCCCAAGGCTTGTTTGAGAAGTATGCGTTACCCTCAATAGCAAGACCGAATACTGGAGTGAAGTAACGACCGATACGGATACCAGCGTTTGGATCGAGGTCGCTCAACCACTTGTGACCAGTTGTCTTTGTTGCAACACCACCGTTAATACCAACGTAGATGTTATCAAATGTCTTGCTTTCTGCTACAGTCTGAGCAGAAACAGATGCTGCCATAGAAGCTGCAGCCAACATTAAAACTAACTTTTTCATTGTTTCTCTGAATTAATTAATATTTGTAAAATGTATAATGTCAATGTTTTGAACTCGGTGCAAAGTAATAAAAAAATAATGAAACAACCAAATTTTTTAGGGAAAAAAACTGCACGCCCCCCTATATAATGAGCAAAAACAACCACTAAGGAGGAAATAAAGAACAATGTTTATATTTTTTTCGTCTTTATAATACAAAAATAAATAAGGAAATAAAGCAAAACTGCGCCTTGTAGGGGCATTTCTGCTTAAATATTTATAGAGTTATTATTGTCCTATAAAACTTAAATTACATCTTCTCTCTCATTAAGAAACAGCTTTTAACCCAAATCAGTCATTAGAGCTTAAACATATTTTGTTTTATTATCGAGCAGATTGGCTATCGTTTAGGCGCAGGCGTAGCGGGCTGCGTCAAGTTACAAAGACAGACAAGATGTCAATAAGAAAATAAAATATGTTAGGAAACAATTCATACCATCGTAAGAATGTACATATTGTGGTCTAATGACCGATTTGGCTTTAAAAGAAAAACACTCTATAGTCTTTTGTAAGTGTAAGTAAACATACCATATAAGTTGGCTTATTTGTTACAGACCTTACACCGATTTTCAATAAATACAAATAAGACTTCCCTCTGTTTTATATTGCAAGCTAATTAATGCTCAACACCATTAGTGTTGACCTACAACACAACATGTGCGGAGCAATAGCACAATACGTGCGGAGCTATAATACATAGAATAAACATCGTCAAAGAGAGTCTTTATACTTCATTATATTATAGCAAGCGACTTATAATTAACTTATATGGGAAATATTTACTGGATAGAACCCATATAGAATAACATGCCATCACCTATAAGCAAAGAAAAAAGGGACCCGTAGCATCACTGCTTAGGTCCCTTTAAC
>ERZ773233.1883-NODE-1883-length-11914-cov-38.155662_pt1 | contig 11914 bp, 6 predicted proteins | sample MGYA00580991_ERZ773233 | MGnify/ENA primary metagenome ERZ773233 (study PRJEB29015, sample SAMEA2738178) | human oral metagenome | biome: human oral; feature: human-associated habitat; material: saliva | place: China | collected 2161 ...
CCTCCGCTTCCTGTGCAAGATACTTAGCCTGGGTTCAGTAAGTGCGGGGCTTGGGTGCGCGATACCGGCATAACGAACTGGAGGGGGAGGGGGCTGTCGCCTTTTCGGCCTTTTGCTGGCTCCGCCTGGTCTGCATTTGTAGGGCGTGCATCTTACACACTTCCTCCGCGCCGTCGCAGGGGACCCGCCCTCGCTTCGCTTCGGGCACCCTGAGGTCGCATCCGGAAGGTGTAAGCCTGCCGCCGAAGTGTAAGTCAGCCGCCGCACCTTTTCAATAGCTCACCGGTATGACCAAATGCTTTGCGTGCGGTACCCACCTCCGATACCCTAATGGAGGAAATCTACACTCACAGATACACCGCCGTATCGCAAAGGAACACCCGTGAAATCCTTCCTCAAAGGGCTCGGCATCTTCTTCGCCGTATGCCTCACCTTCTCCCTCTGGTACGTCGTCCTTGGCGTCGTCATCATCGTGCTCATTCTGGGCATCATCCTGACCATCCGCAAAAACCGGTACTTCGCATCCCCCGAATTTCAGACGCACCGCCAGCGCACCGCCACACTCGCCAGTAAATACAACGAAGTCGCCAGCTACGTACACGACATCTACACCCACGGAATCTACGAACTCGGCACCTCCACCAACGGCATGTACAGCCACCTCGCCACCGTCGAAGTTCAACAACCCAAAACCTGGCAGACGCTGTTGCAGAAGAAGCCCGAAGGACGCCACCCGCACGTCTACAACTCCTCCCAGCAGGTCGTTCTCGAAGCCGAGCGGGACCCTATCGGCAGCCTCACCAAATACTTCCACATCGAAGCCGACCTACAAACCCTCAAAGACGTACAGCGCCTCTCCGACGATATTGCGCGCCTCGAAACCGCGATCGACAACGTACGACGCCGCGAAGAGGACATGATCGCACATATCAACCCACCCCAGTTCATCACCAAAAACTACGCCAACGAGCTCTGGGACAAACTCAACGTCTGCCACGTGGGGCTGACCGTTCCATACCCCGTCTACCGCTTCGAATACACCTCACCCGGCGGCAAAGAAAACCGCGCCGTCACCGTCACCCTCGACACCCCAACCCTCGACGCGCTCTCCGAAACCCTAGAACGCAAAATACGCTGGGCATGGCCCGAAGGCGGCAAACGCACCCTCATGACCGCCCAACTGCGCCAACGCATCAAAGAACGCGACAACTACACCTGCCAAAACCCCGGATGCGGCAACTCCATCATGCGTGAACGAATCCTCATCCTAGAGGTCGTCCACAAGGTTCCGCTCTCCGAAGGCGGCAACAACGAGCCCGAGAACTTGCAGACCCTCTGCTGGCGTTGTGTGCGCGGACGGAACGTGCGGCTCGCATAAAGCCGCACCTTCCGGAAGCGACATCAGGGTGCCCCTGTAGGAGCGAGGACGAACACCGCCGTCCGCACAACCTCACAAGCTAGCGCTTGATAGCGTCCAGCGCCTCACGCTGAGCCTTCGCAATGCGCTTCTCAGACACCGTGTAGGCGGTACCAAGCTCCTGGGCGAAGAAGCTGACGCGCAGCTCCTCAATCATCCAGTTCACGCGGCGGAGCGCATCCGGCACGATGGTGCCTGCCGGTAGCGACTTGACCGCGTTATCGTAGGAGTCTTCCAGGTCCTGCACGGTGAGCATGAGCTGGTTGTCGCGGTGCAGGTTCGGGCCGAGCTTCGTCAGGCGCACCTGGGCGGCCTTGAGGTAGCGCGGGATGTGAACCAGCTGGTCGTAGCCGGTTTTTGCCACGAATCCGGGGTAGACCAGGTTCTCCATCTGTGCCTTCACGTCGGAGACGGCGTGCATAGTCGTCAGCGAGGTTGCCTTCTTGATGGCCTTCTTCAGCGCGGTGGCTTCGGAGAGGATTTCGGCGACGAGCTTGGTGACGTCGAAGACCGTCTCGATGAGTTCGGCACGTACGTGCTCGTAGAGTTCGCTGTATTCGGCGTACGTGAAGATGGGGGTGTGCGGCACGAGGTGGTCGAGTGCCGCGACGGTGCAGTCGCGGATGAGTTCGTCGATGGAGCCGTGGGGGTTCTGCGTGAAGACGATTTTCTCCTTGTGGGAGAGGTGTTCGCTCACGTAGCGTACGGGCGAGGGCACCTGCAGTTGGAGCAGGCGGATGATGCCGCGGCGCTGGGCGTGGAGCTGTTCGGCTTCGGTGGGGAAGATGCGCAGGCCTACGCTGGTTTCTTCGTCGACGAGGGCGGGGTAGCCGTTGACCGCTTGGGTGGCGATGATGCGCTGTACCTTGCGGGGGATTTCTCCGTTGGGGAAGAGGTCGGCGGGGAATTCGGTGAGGCCGCTGATTTCGCGTACCTGCGAGCCGGGTGCGTCGGTCGGCTGTGCCGTCTGGGAGGTGCCGCCTTGAGCGTTCTTCGCGCCCTTCTTGGCGGAAGCCGCGGAGCTGCCCGAGTTGCCCGAGCCACCCTGGGCGAGCGCCACCATTTTTGCCATGGTGTCGTCGGATGCGCCGAGCGAGTCGGCGAGGGCGCTGCGGATTTCCTTGTGGAGCTGCTGTTGCAGGGCGCGCAGGTCCTTGCCTTCGCCCAGGATTTTGTTGCGTGCGTTGCGCACCTGGAATCCCATTTTCAGGTGTTCGGGCACGGCGTCCCAGTTGAAGGCTTCGGGCTCGACAACGACGCCGCGCAGGCGGCGTAGTACGAGTGCGAGGGAGGGGATGAGTTCGTCGGTGGCGGGGGAGTAGTCCTCTTCCAGGGCGGCGCAGGCGGCGCGTGCCACGTCGGGTGCGGGCACGAAGTTGCGTCGAATCGCCTTGGGGAGCGATTTGATGAGTGCGGTGACGAGTTCGTGGCGCAGGCCGGGGATTTGCCAGCGGAACGGTTCGGGGCTCAGCTGGTTGAGGAAGAGGATGGGTACCTGGACTGCTACGCCGTCGCGCTTGGCGGCGTCGGTGCGGGCGCCTCCGATGCCGGCGGTGGGGGCGTATTCGTAGCGCAGGTCGAGGGTCAGTTCGCCGCTGTCGGTGCGCTGCACCCACTGGCGGGGGAACTGGGAGTCGTCGTAGTCGGCGGCTTCCTCGTTGATGAGCTTTTCGGGGTTGAAGTCCAGGTAGTTGTCGTCTTCGAGACGTGCCTGCTTCCACCACTTGTCGAAGGCGCGCACATCCGTCACGTGGGCGGGGATGCGTGCGTCGTAGAAGGCGAAGAGTACGGAGTCGTCTACGCGCAGGTCGCGGCGGCGTAGGCGTGCTTCGAGTTCTTCGACTTCGGCGAGGGCGCGCTGGTTGCGCAGGTAGAACTTGTGCTGGGTGTGCCATTGGCCTTCGACGAGGGCGGACTGGATGAACAGTTCGCGGGCTGCGGCGGCGTCTACGCGGGCGTACTGCACGGGGCGGTCGGCGTAGATGGTCAGGCCGAAGAGGGTGCCCTTGGCGTAGGCGACTGCCGCGCCGGAGCTGAGCGACCAGTGCGGTTCGGAGTATTGCACGCTGATGAGGTGCTTGCCGATTTCTTCGATCCACTGCGGGTCGATGGAGGCGTTGGTGCGCGCCCACAGGCGGGAGGTTTCGACGAGTTCGGCGGAGAGCACCCAGTCGGGGCTCTTTTTGAACAGGCCGGAGCCGGGGAAGATCGCGAATTTGGTGCCGCGTGCGCCGAGGTATTCGCGGGGACCGCGGTTGCGTCCCTTGGAGTCCTTTTCGCGTTCTTCCTTGACGCCCACGTGGGAGAGCAGGCCGGAGAGCAGGCTCTTGTGGATGTCGATTTCGTGGGCGGAGGCGTTGATGTCCCTGCCGCCGCTGGCGTGGATGTTGGCGGTGCGTCCCATTTCGCGTAGCTGGGCGAAGAGGTCCTGCCATTCGCGGATGCGCAGGTAGTTGATGTATTCGCGGTGGCACATTTTGCGCAGCTGCGAGGAGGACAGCGCCGCCTGCTGCTCGTTGATGTAGTCCCAGAGCAGCAGGAAGGAGGAGAAGTCGGAGGTGTCGTCGATGAAGCGGGCGTGCATCGCGTCGGCTTCTGCGCGCACGTCGGCGGGGCGTTCGCGCGGGTCCTGGATGGTCAGGGCGGCGGCGAGCACCATCATTTCCTTGGCGCAGTTGCGGCGGCCGCCTTCGATGATCATGCGGGCCAGGCGCGGGTCCACGGGGAATGCCGCCATGGCTCGGCCGATGGCGGTGAGGGTTGCGCTGTTACCGCGGCCCTTGCGGGGGCCGCGGGGGCGTTCGGTGAGCGCGCCGAGTTCGCGGAGCAGGTTCACGCCGTCGTTAATGGCGCGGGATGCGGGCGGTTGCACGAACGGGAAGCGGGAGATGTCGCCGGGTTCGCGGACCACGCCGATTGCGATCATCTGCAGGATGACGGCTGCGAGGTTGGTGCGCAGAATTTCGGGGTCGGTGAACTCGGGGCGCGAGTTGAAGTCTTCTTCGGAGTAGAGGCGGATTGCGATGCCATCGCTGACTCGGCCGCATCGGCCGGAACGCTGGTTGGCGCTTGCCTGCGAGATGCGTTCGATGGGCAGGCGCTGCACCTTGGTGCGTGCCGAGTAGCGGGAGATGCGGGCGGTGCCGGTGTCGATGACGTACTTGATGCCGGGCACGGTCAGCGAGGTTTCGGCAACGTTCGTGGCGAGCACGATGCGCGGGCGCGATCCGGGGGAGAACACGCGGTGCTGCTCGGCGAGCGAGAGGCGCGCGTACAGAGGCAGCACTTCGTAGTTCAGGCGCGGCGACTTGGCGACCATCGCCTCGATAGCGTCTTTGGCGTCGCGGATTTCTCGCTCGCCGGAGAAGAAGATGAGGATGTCGCCGGGCGCTTCCTTGGAGAGTTCCTTGATGGCGTCGAGGATGCCGTCGGTGGGGTCGTGGTCGTCTTCGATTTCGTCGTCGCTGAGGTAGTCTTCCTCGTCGAGCGGGCGGTAACGGATTTCCACGGGGTAGGTTCGGCCGGACACCTCAATGATGGGCGGCGCGTCGTCGGGCAGGATTGCTTCGGCGATTTCGCGTTCTTCGGCGCTGAGGTTTTCGTCGACGATGCCCTTGCCCGGCACGTAGCTGGGGGAGAAGTGGCGCGCGAAACGCTCTGGGTCGATGGTCGCGGAGGTGATGATGACCTTCAGATCCGGGCGCTGCGGCAGGATGCGCTTGAGATAGCCGAGGATGAAATCAATGTTCAGGCTGCGTTCGTGCGCCTCGTCAATGATGAGGGTGGAGTAGCGGCGCAGTAGCTTGTCGTTCTGAATTTCGGCGAGCAGAATGCCGTCGGTCATGAGCTTGATAGCGCTGTGCTCGCCAACTTCGGAGGTGAATCGCACCTGGTAGCCGACGGTTTCGCCGATTTTCTGTCCGAGTTCTTCGGCGATGCGTTCGGCGACAGAGCGTGCGGCGAGTCGGCGCGGCTGGGTGTGGCCGATGAGGCCCTTGGCGCCCAGGCCCAGGTCGAGGCACATTTTGGGGATCTGGGTGGTTTTACCGGAGCCGGTTTCACCCGCGATGATGACGACCTGGTTGTCGCGGATCGCGTTCATGATGTCTTCGCGGCGTTCGCTGACGGGCAGCTCTTCGGGGTAGGTGATGACCTCGGGGATGAGCGGCTCGTAGCGGCGCGGTGCCGGGCGGTTCTGCTGATTGCCGCCCTGCTGGTTGCCCTGGTTGCTTTGGTTGCCGCCCTGCTGGTTGCCCTGCTTGCGGGCGCGGTTGTTGCCGCCTCCGCGTCGGTTGGAGCGGGAGGCGTTGGAGTTGCGTTCGGATGCGCCGCGGGAGGAGTTCTGGCGGTCTGCGTTATTCTTCTGGGCGCTGTTCTTCTGTGTACCCTTCTTCGGGGCGCCGTTTTTTACCGTGTTGTTCTCAGCGGTTTTATCTGCGGTCTTTTCGCCGGTTTTTGCACCGGTTTTTTCGGAGGATCGTACCTTTGCCGCGTGGATTGCGGCTGCCATGCTCGCCATGGTGGGGGCGGTGCGGGGGGCCTTAGAAGTATCTGCGTGTTTCTTCGTGGATTTCTGCTCAGACATATCCTATCCAGTGTACTCGCCTTGCCCGCGGTGGGCTTGGGGTGTGCTTTGTTTGTCATATTTGGGTTTGTTAGCGGGAACCCTGTGTGGGTAGCGGCGGAATGATGGCCCTCAAAAGGACAGTTAAGATACAATAAATGACATCAAATGCTATATATATAGCTAATAAATATTCATCTGAATTATATGCACCGCAGATGCGAATTAACTGCGCCTCTTAACTTTCTTTCGATAGTTTCGTTCAACTGCTACAGTGGTGAATAACACAGTAACGAAGGAGTGACTATGCCATCACCAAAGACGTACCCGGCAACACGTGCTGCAGTGTTGGATTGCTGCGAAGATGGGCAGCAGGAAGAAATTCACCACCGCTGCGAAGAACTCTTCCAAGCCCTCGTTCACGCGAGTCTGCGCACCCACTTCGACCGCCTCAGCGCCGAAGAAACCCTCTACCTGGTGACCGGCGACGGCGAGCGCGTACAGATTTCTCCCGAAATGTACGGACCCCTCACCTCCGTAGCGCGCGCATTCGCCGACCGCAAGGATGTCTGCGTGGTACGCCAGGACCGCCTGATGACCACGCAGGAGGCGGCGGACTACCTGGGCGTATCCCGCCCGACCGTTGTTCGCCTGCTGGAGCGCGGAGATATTCCGTTCGAGCGCATTAACACGCACCGTCGCGTTGCTTTTGATGACCTCGAACGTTACCGCCTTGAGCACGAATACGTGAACCGCCGCGTTCGCTAAACCCGCATCTGGTCAATCACCGTCTGAATCATTCACCGTCTGATCAATCACTCTGATGAGACAGTGCGGTTCAGAAATTGCAGCATCTGCTGAACAATCTCGGGGCTAAAACAGCGCGAATCCCCGTGTTCGGCATCCGGAACCAGCACCAAATCGGTAGGCACCTGCCGCGTGCGCAGCGCCTGATACACCCGCACCGATTGCTGGTACGGCACACACGAATCACTAATACCGTGCACGAGCATGAGGGCAGTGGCGTTAACGCTCGCGCCCTGTGCAGAGGCACTTTCGAACTTATTCACTCGTTTCTGGGAGCGTACCGCATCGATAGGATGCGCACGCTCCCAGTTCTTTTGGGCACGCTCGATGCAGACACCCGGAACCACCCGCTCACCTTTGGAGATGTCGATAGTAGACGCGTCTGCGGGGATCGGGTAGGTGCTTCCCAGCAGTCGCCATTCGGCGCCATCGTCCTCGGGATGATTGAGGGCGTAGCCGGCCAGGGGACGATCGGTGAAGATGGTCCTCAAATCGCTGACCCCGTAAAACGAAGCCGCCGCCGCCACCTGCGAACTATGGGACGGGTAGGCGCTTGCCGCCCTGCCTTCAAAGTATTCCTCGTGCTCTGGTGCGCCCGCAGAGTCCCCATATGCAGGGTCACTGGCGGCGGAATCTCCCGTATGCGCAACCATCATGCTTAGGTGCCCGCCGGCGCTTCCGCCCGCTACCGCAATGCGCTGCGGGTCGATGCCGAACTCGTGCGCGTTGGCGCGGAAGAAACGCACCGCCTCCTTCACATCGTGCAGGGCACCCGGGAAGAGCGCCTGATGTGAATACCGGTAGTTGATGGATGCGACCGCCCAGCCTGCCTGCTGAAAAGCGGCGCGCATGAGCGCCTGGGTGTTGGGCTGCTCCCCGTCAGGGGTGCGCAGGATGGTGTCGCGTAGGGCCTGGTTGGTGCCGAAGCGCCAGGCGCCACCGTGAATCCACACCAGCAACGGCGCGGGGGAAGAAGCCTCGGTAGCTGAAGTTTCGGTAGTTGAAGCTCCAGCAGCCGCGGGGAAGAAGTCGTAGGCGAACGCCTCGCGAGTTACCGGCGACTGCGCACCGTAGTCGGGTAGCGAGTGGGCGTCGTAAAAGCCCGCCTCGCGGTAAAAACCGGAGCGGTACTCGGTACTCTCAAGGGTCGGCACGCCCTCAGCGTGCAGCGTGCCCTCGGTGTTCATTGCGCTCTCAATCTTCGGCGCGCTCTCAGAAGTCTGCATAAATCAGCGCCGCGTTAGGGAACCAGTACGATCTTGCCGCGGGTGCGCCCCGCCGCCACCAGGGCGTGAGCTTGCGCAGCCTGCGAAAAATCAAGCACCTGATCCACGTGCACCTTCAACAGGCCCAGGGACATGAGGCGGGCAATCTCCTGCATCTGCACACGGTCCGGGTGAACCGTCAGCCACTGCGCCTCGAAGCCGCGCTCGCGCGCAACATCCAGCGGATCGGGGCTGGTCAGGGTAACAATACGGCCTCCGGGAACCAGCACCTCCAGCGAATCGAGGAAAGTCTGCTGACCGGTGGAATTGAGCACCACATCCATGGTCTGACCCAGTACCGAACGGAAATCCTCGGTGCGGTAATCAATGGGCTGGGCACCCAGCGAGCGCACAAACTCGTGGTTTGCCGCGGAGGCGGTCGCAAAAACCTGAGCGCCAGCCTGAGCCGCCAGCTGAACGGCGAGGTGACCGACGCCTCCGGCACCGGCGTGAACGAGCACGCGCTCGCCTTCCTTCAGTTGCGCCACTTCGAAGAGCGCCTGGTATGCGGTCAGCGCCGCCAGGGGAGCACCACCCAATTGCGCGCAGGGAACATCGGCGGGCACCTTCACCAGCTGATGCGCCGGGGCGAGAACATACTCGGCGTACGCACCGGCGGGGGAGGGGAAAGAAACAAGGCCAAATACGCCGTCGCCCACCTTAAAACCCGTGTAGTCACCGGCGGTAGCAACCACGGTGCCGGCAACATCCCAGCCGGGCACGAAGGGCTTGTACGACGGGTCGGCAAGCTGAGCGGCGGGACCCAGACCCTTGCGAGTGGTCACATCAATCGGGTTGACACCGGCGGCAACCGTCTTGATGAGCACGTGACCGCGCACCGGCGAGGGGATGGGCACGTTTGCTTCGTGCAGAACGCTTTCATTGCCCCATTCGGTGAGCTGAATCTGGCGCATGGTGGTCATCGGGTTACCTCCGCTGTCGTGACTTGGGCCGTGCTGATGTGAACGGTGTGCGCGTTTCCCCATTCTCTCAAGGCGGTTAGCGTTGCCACAACAGGGAAGTGGGTAGTGTCCACCCTCTGAGGTTGAAGAGGGAGCTGCCCGGCGTAGCAGTTAAATAAAAAGGAGCCGATACCCGAACAATACGCCTCGGATATCGGCTCCCGTGTTCCCTCTCGAATAAGAACATCGTGCCCCTGAAAGGATTCGAACCTTCGACCCCCAGTACCGGAAACTGGTGCTCTAATCCGCTGAGCTACAGAGGCAACCTCACCATGGTATCAGATAAGCACTAGATAAAGGGTCAGGCACCTGCCAAGGCTTGCTAGAATAGTTTGTTATGACTCCTGAAGAACTCTCCGAAGCCATTGCGCTTGCCCTTGAAGAAACCATTTCCTCCGGCCAGCTGACCCTCGTGGAGGGCGCTGAACTGCCCGCCGTCCGAGTGGAGCGCCCCAAGTCCCGCGAACACGGTGACTGGGCAACCAACGTCGCTCTGCAGCTCGCCAAGAAGGTGGGCAAGAACCCGCGTGAGGCAGCAGCTCTTCTGGCAGAGAAGATTGGTGCCATCCCCGGTGTTGCATCCGTAGACATTGCCGGCCCCGGCTTCCTGAACATCACCCTGGACGCCGCAGCTGCCGGTGAGCTTGCCGCCACCATCGTTGAGGCTGGCGAAGCATACGGCCGTAGCGACAAGTTCGCCGGTAAGACCATCAACCTTGAGTTCGTCTCCGCGAACCCCACCGGCCCCATCCACCTGGGCGGCACCCGCTGGGCTGCCGTCGGTGATGCGCTCGCCCGCGTCCTTGAGGCTGAGGGCGCTAACGTCGTGCGTGAATACTACTTCAACGACCACGGCACCCAGATTGACCGTTTCGTGCGCTCCCTGATTGCCGCTGCCCGCGGTGAGGAGACCCCCGAGGACGGCTACGCTGGTGCGTACATTGTTGACATTAAGGACCAGATTCTGGCTCAGCGCCCCGACGCGCTTGAGGCTGAGAACCCCGAAGAGATTTTCCGCGAAATCGGTACTCACCTGATGTTCGATCAGATTAAGGAGTCCCTGGCGGCATTCGGCACCCACTTCGACGTGTTCTTCCACGAGAACTCCGTGTTCGAAGGCGGCAAGGTGGACGCCCTGCTTGAGACCATGCGTGAGAACGGCCAGCTCTTCGAGGCTGACGGCGCATGGTGGATGCGCACCACCGACTACGGCGACGACAAGGACCGCGTGGTCATCAAGTCTGACGGCAACCACGCCTATGTGGCGGGCGATATCGCCTACTACCAGGACAAGATGACCCGTGCAGTAAACCCCGCCGATGTGGCGATTTACATGCTCGGTGCTGACCACAGCGGCTACGTGGGCCGTCTGAAGGCTATCGCCCAGATTCTTGGCTACCGCGCCGACCAGATTGAGGTCATGATCGGTCAGCTGGTGAACCTGGTCAAGGACGGCAAGCCCGTCCGTATGTCCAAGCGTGCCGGTACCGTGGTCACCCTCGAGGACCTGGTCGAAGCCGTTGGTGTTGACGCTGCACGCTACGAGCTGACCCGCTACTCGGTGGACACCCCCATCGATATTGACCTGGGCCTGCTGACCTCCAAGAGCAATGAGAACCCGGTCTACTACGTGCAGTACGCTCACGCACGCACCGCCGCTGTGGCACGTAATGCCGCGGAGGCTGGCGTGAAGGTTGAGGACGGCGTGGACACCTCCCTGCTCGACTCGGCTGCTGACGGCGAGTTGCTGGCTGTACTCGGCCAGTTCCCCGCTGCTGTGCGTGATGCCGCGAAGTTCTACGAGCCGCACCGCGTGAACCGCTACCTGGAGCAGCTCGCTTCGGCGTACCACAGCTGGTACGGTGTCTCCCGCGTCGCCCCCAAGGCGGATGAAGAGGTCACCGACCTGCACCGTACCCGCCTGCTGCTGAATAACGCGGCACAGCAAGTGCTGGCGAATGGTCTGAACCTGCTGGGTGTGAGCGCACCCGAGCGCATGTAATACTCTCGTTTCAACCCCCGACCCGGTGCTACTGGGCGGGGGTTGAGCGTATGCCGGCAAAGATAGCTAAGAAAGAGACACGATGAGCGAAGCCCGCGCCCTCTACGCCCCCGAATGGCTCACTTACCCCGAGCACCCCGAGGCTCTGTCCCGCACCATCTGGACTGATTCCTTCACCCGCAATGAGCAGGGCGAGCTCTGCATTGATGGCGTGACCGTCAGCGACCTGGTCGCTGAGCACGAAACCCCGCAGTACGTCTTCTCCGAGACGACTTTCCGTGCCCGCGCCCGCGCCTACCGCACCGCTTTTGAGCAGGCTTTCGCCGCGCACGGCGCGAAGGTGAGCGTCTACTACGCCGGCAAGTCGTTCCTGTCCACCGCGGTGGCGCGTTGGGCGACCGAGGAGGGGCTGTGCCTGGATACCGCCTCCGGTGGTGAGCTGGCGTTGGCTCTGCGCGCGCAGGTGCCGGGTGCGAACATCGCCCTGCACGGTAACAACAAATCGGAGGCTGAGATTGCCCGCGCGATCCGTAACGGCCTGGGTCGCGTGGTGGCTGATTCGGTGGACGAGCTCAAGCTCATTGAGCGCGTGTACGCCGAGCTGGCCGCCGAGCGTGTGGCTGAGGGCGAGGAGCCTTACGCCCCGGTTCCGGTGCTGATTCGCATCACCCCCGGCGTGCATGCCTCGACCCACGAGTCCATTGCGACCGCGCACGAGGACCAGAAGTTCGGCATGTCCCTGCAGCCCGGAACCGCCGCGCTCGCCGGCCTGGAAGAAGCAGAGATGGAGCACTGGGGTGTTGAGGCGAGCGATTCTTACGCGGCGCTGGCTGCCGTGATTTTGAATGCGACCGATTCCCTGGATTTCCGCGGTATTCACTGCCATATTGGTTCGCA
>ERZ773233.1885-NODE-1885-length-11911-cov-2.830550_pt1 | contig 11911 bp, 9 predicted proteins | sample MGYA00580991_ERZ773233 | MGnify/ENA primary metagenome ERZ773233 (study PRJEB29015, sample SAMEA2738178) | human oral metagenome | biome: human oral; feature: human-associated habitat; material: saliva | place: China | collected 2161 ...
GAAATACTCCTGTGCCGACAATGCAAGCAAGGCATCATCATTATAATACATTATAAGATAAGCTATTAAATAACTTAAAAATATAACCAGAGCATCTAGAAGTATATGTAGCCTGTTTAATCTCTTCTGGTTTTCTTTAATCATATATTGCTCCATATCGCAATCTTATGCGATAGACTTCTTTTCATTATTCGTAAAATCATATATCAATTTTACAACCAAACGCAAAATCATTTATTACATTTTACTTAATCTTTAGTAACAGTTCTCAACTGCTATGCCTTTTTATAAATCTATACACATATTCAAATGTTCCGGCGATTATTTCGCCTTCAAGAGCCAATATATCCGTTTTTTTGATTTCCGAAAAATCAACCCTTTCACACTCTCCCAGATTCTTAAATCCTTCTTTAAGTCCGCTTATATAGTCTGTCAGAAATCCCTTTTTGAAGAAAAATGCCGTTTTAATCAAAGTTCCCAATAAAAGAGGGAAAAGGTTAAATGCTATCTGCAGGTTTGTCATGTTTTTATAAATCAAATAAATATTATTTCTTGCCGCAAGTCTTACTTTAAAGGAATTGTATTTTGATCCTGAAGTTGCACTTCCGAGATGATATACCTTGGCCCTTGGCTCAAAACCGATAATATATCCTCTAAGTCTTGCTCTGAAACTTAAGTCCATATCTTCCAAATATGCAAAATGCATTTCATCAAAATAACCTATTTCATCCAAGATGCTCTTCCTGTATATACTTGCACCCGCACATGCTGAAAATACGGCTCTTCTTTTTGTAAAATCCGCCACCTTTTCTCCAACACCTATCTGATATCCCCAGCCAAGAAGCGAATATCCGTCTCCGGCGTCATCCACAATTTCCTTATCATGAGCATTTATCATCAAAGGATTAACCGCAAATATTCTATCCGACTTCTCTATTGCATTAACAAGCATTTCCACATAGTCCGGAAATACTTCGGTATCATTGTTCAACAAAATAACATATTTACTGTCACAGGCTGCAAGGCCTACATTTACTCCACCCGCAAAGCCAAGGTTTTCATCCAGATAAATCACTTTTACATTCAGATTGTTTTCATAACTTTCAAGATCTCTCAGATAATCTACGGACTCGTCTTTCGAACCGTTGTCTACCACCAAAATTTCAAAGTTTTTATAAGTTTGAACTCTGAGCGATTCAATACAATCTTTTATGAATTTTATACCATTATAATTCGGTATTATTATTGTTACTTTACTCATCTTTCTCCCGGATACCTACAGGTATTTCTTTATTCTCTCATCAATAAAAGGTTCACCGATTTTTTCATTCAACAAATCTCTGAGTGCAAAATTTGACTTACGAAGTGTAAGGTTAGGATTGTAATACGGATCTCCCTTTGCCAGTATTTCAGGCCATCTCTTCATAAATGTAGCAGTCTCTCTGTTAAATCTTTCGATTTTTTCCGGACTGTCTTCAAGTCCTCTTGATTTTGACTCATAGTGATAGAAAAGCGCATAAGGATTATAAACTACAAGATAGTTTTTAGCTCTTACCTTCATGCAAAAATCAATATCATTAAATGCAACAGCCAAATCTTCACTGAATCCGCCTACTTCTTCAAATACAGATTTCTTTGTTATAAGTGCCGCGGCAGTTACAGCTGAATAATCCTGCAAAGTAAGAGCTCTGTGGAAATAGCTGTTCTCCACCTCTGAAAGTCCTATAAATGTATGACCTGCCACACCTCCAAAACCTATAACCACACCTGCATGCTGTATAGTATCGTCATTGTAGAGAAGTCTGGCACCTACTATACCTACATCCTCTCTTACAGCATACCACATCATCTCTTCTATTGAAGTCGGATTTATCAGCTCAATATCATTATTTAAGAAGAAAAGATATTCACCGTTTGCAAAGTTCACACCAAAGTTATTGATAAGAGAATAGTTAAATTCTCTCTCCCAACGCACAACCTTTACATTGTCAAACTCTTTTTGAATCTTATCATAGTACTCAAATGTCTTTTTATCTGTAGAATTATTTTCCACAACAATGAACTCAATATTCTTATAGCTGCTCTTTGTCATTATAGAGCGAATCGCCAAATCAAGGTCCTCTCTGTGATCCTTGTTTGGAATGATAATAGATAGTAAAGGCTTGTCTTCCATAATAAAGTACTTATGATAAATACCGTAGTCCACACCCTTATCTATCTTTTCTATAGGCAATGAATTTCCCACTCTCTCAATATGTGCCTTTATAGCTCTAGCACCCGCCTCAAATGCATATAATTTACTTTGTGGATTTGAGGCAGTGGAGTTCATATGACATCTCCAATGGTATAAAACCTTTGGTATATGTACAATCTTTTTTGCATTCTCAGTAACTCTGAATATAAAATCATAGTCTTGCGCACCGTCAAATGCCGCATCAAACATTCCGGCTATACAAATGAGTTCCTTCTTTACTACAAAGAGATGGCAGATATAATTCACACTCTCCAATAAATCGATATTAAAATCAGGCTTAAAATGAGGATCAAATAATGAACCGCCGTCCATATCAAGCTTATCCTCATCAGAGTATAAGCAATCACAGTTTTCTTCATTTATTGCCTTTGCACATTCATACAACGCATTCTCAGTAATGACATCATCATGGTCCGTAAGTACTATATAATCACCACTTGCCATCTTAAGTGCTTCATTTGTATTTCCGGCAATACCTAAGTTTTTCCCAAGCTTATTGTATTTTATCTTGCTTCCTGTGTTTTTTTCTTCTATGTATTTTTTTATAAATTCCTCTTTATCCTTACCGTTCTCACTTCCGTCAGCCAGGCAAACCTCAAAGTTTGTATAAGTCTGTGCAAGAATTGAGTCAAGCAACTCTCTGAGGAAATTGTCGGGAGTTGCATAAAGAGGTATAACTATCGAAAATACAGGTGAATACTCAAATTTTTTGGCTCTTTGTGCATCCAACTCTTCCTTTGTAGGCTTGGTCTTTTCATACCATTCACTGTATTCATAATCATTGTCCATGCCCTGTATTTTACTCTTAGACTTTCTGATAAGAGCCCTAAGGCCGTTCTTTTTCATGAAATTAAAAGCCACCCTTACAGTTTCCATATTGCAAAGGTCTTTAAGCTTTTCCATTCTTTTATAAGATACACTTGAGCGCTTATATATAAGCTCCTCATTGTATTTTATCTTTTTCTTTTGATTATCAATCGCTATCTCAAGGTAATAATCCTCACCCCTTTTATAATCAAATTTGATATCAAATCCATAATCTTCATCATATACTTTCCCAAAATACACCTGACTTACATCATCTCTTCTGGTCTTAACATATTTGAAGTCAACACTTTCCATTTTACCGTTATAAACACGAAAAGCAGGCTGTGAAGTAGGTTTCTTTCCTACTACCCAACCGTTTAAAGTAATATAATTCTCGCGTATGCGAACATAATCCACCTTATATTTCATAAAGTATCATTCCTTTTTTATAATATTATATACTGTTTGGCACAGCTTCTATTCATCAAAATTGATTCTTTCCTCTTCCACAACCAATGGTCTCTTCATTACTCTCTGGTTGATGGTAAGTATATACTCTCCTATAAGTCCTATAAAGAATATCTGTATTGAACCTAGGAAAAGCATGCCTATAAGTATCGGAGCCATACCTGCCGGGAATCTGTCCCAGTATACCAGTTTTAAAATCAAATACATTGATATCCCTGAAAGTATAACACCGGCAAATGTTGCAAGCCTCAGTCCTACCTTGGTATATGCCGTAATTGACAGCATGGCCGCATCATAAAGTCTGTATAAATTATTGCTGGTAATTCCCGCTCTTCTTTGAGGTTGTTCATATGGAATTTCTTTCCTTCTAAATCCCAGCTCGGCAACTATTCCTCTAAGGAAAGGAACAGGATCGTCCAGATTTCTCATGACATTTATAAATGCCTTATCATACAGTCCGAAACCTGTAAAATGCTCTATCTGCTCTACCTCTGAAAGTTTCTTGATAGTTTTGTAATACAAGCTTCTAAGATGATACATTATCTTATTTTCCTGACTGGACTTCTTGATACCGATAGCTATTTTATAACCCTCTTCCCATGCAGCCACATATTTTGGTATCATCTCCACCGGATCTTGAAAATCGGCAGCCATCAACACTGTAGCATCTCCGGTACTTTGCAGCATTCCGTAATAAGGCGAATTAAACTGTCCGAAATTTTTAGCATTAAATATACCTTTAATGCCCTTATCTGAATTACACAGTTCCCTTATCAACTTTCTTGTATTATCTTTTGAATCATTATCAATAAAAATAATTTCATACTCATATGATGAAAGATTTTTCTTAAATTCTTCTCTTATGGCATCTGCCATAGGTACCACATTTTCCTCTTCATTAAAACATGGTACAACTATACTTATTTTTTTCATTCTACCATCCCGTAAGTATCATTGTCTTTATAACAGTATTGCCCTTGTCCCTCATAAGTTCAAGAGCCTGTTCTACATTTTCAAAACCTTCAAATGTATGTGTAATCAGTTTTTCAGGTGTAAATCTTTTATGCTTTACCATTGAAAGAAGTCTTTCCATTCTGACTCTACCGCCTTTTCCAAGTTCCATGTATACGCTTTTGCCTGACATACCTCTTCCTGAAGAAAACTTCGGTATCTCCATACTTCCGTCGCCTGTAAAAAGCTTCAAATTTACAACCTTCCCGACACCATATCTTACCATATCTATGGCATCTGAAAAAGTCTTATCATTTCCTCCGGCTATGATTACCACATCTGCTCCCTTGCCATTTGTTGCTTTAAGAACATATTCTGTAATATCGTCATTCTTATATGATATAACTTCACTTGCTCCGTACTCATATGCCAAAGGTACGCTTGCTCCTCGGCTTCCTACCGCAATGATCCTTCCGGCACCACGAAGTGCCGCACCACATACTGCCATAAGCCCTACGCCACCGATTCCAAGCACGACAACTGTATCTCCGAAATTGACCCTTTCGGCACCTGTGAAACCTGTGGTTGCCATATCCGTGCACATAAGTCCGTTTCCAAGACTTACACCCTCAGGCAAAATAGCCAAGTTTAAATCCGCATCAGCCACTTCAAATTCTCTTGCAAAAACTCCCGGCGTACTTCTTCCCAAAGTATTTGCACTGAAGTTTGCTCCTGCATGTAAAAAATTTCCGTCCTGTATATCTTTGTCATGAAAATTCGGTGTCATAGACGGAACAACAACCACATCACCCTCTTTAAAGTCTTTGACTTTCTCACCGACTTTTACAATCCTTGCAACTGCTTCATGTCCCAAAATAAGATTATCCGGTTTCTTTGAGCCGGATCCGTATACGGTATTTACATCAGATGTACAAACCGATATCGCTACCGGTGTCAATATAGCATTATATGGATCTGAAAGTTTTGGACTTGGCAAATCTATAATTTTTGCTTCGTTTCTCCTTATAAGCGCAAATGCCTCCATGGTATATCCTTTCAATAATATTTCTTATCTAATTATATATCTTAAATGCAAATGGAACAATAGTGTTAATATAAACAAAAAATGCTTATACCGATATCATAAGAAGAAATCTTTCAATAGCGGTATAAGCATCTTTTTCATTCTTTTAAACTTATCAAAATCTCATTAATTATCTTTTGTCACCGACAAAAAATACTGCAACCGTTCCGGGACCTGTATGTGCACCGTTTACATGGCCTATATCTTTTACTTCTACATTTCCCTTTAAATTCGGAAAACGAGCCTCAAGCATACTTGCCAACTTGTTTGCTTCTTTTTCTGAATCTGCATGGCTGATAAAACATTTTCCGGTATATCTCTTTCCATCAACGGCCTGTGTTTCCATTCTTGAAACTATAGCCTCCATGGTCTTTTTCTTGGTCTTTACTTTTTCAATAACCACTAACTTGCCTTCTCCGTCTACACACATAAGCGGACAGAAATTCAATGTCTTTCCAATCTTAAATGTAAAATTGGTCAGGCTGTCTTCTCTTAAGTAGGTAGTCAAATCTGTAGAAAAGAACCAATGATTGATATACTTTTTAGAGTTCTCCGCATAGCTTTTCAGCTTGTCAATAGGCATTCCCTCGTCCCTTTTGTCTGCTAAGATATCTACCAATAGGCCCATACCGGCTGATGCAGACAAAGAGTCTACTACATATACTTGTCTTTCAGGATAATCCCCTTTAAGTTCCTTAACTGCTGCCATCGCTGATAGATACGAGTCGGATATACTTGATGATAAACAAATATGCAATACATCCTTACCATCTTCCAAGAACTTCTTAAAGTATTCCTTGTATTCTGCCATGTCGATTTGACTTGTTGTCGGAATTTCACCATTTCTCATTCTTTCGTAGAAATCCGACAAAGGCACGCTCTCTCCCATACTTTCATCATATGTCTTGCCACCTATTGTATATTTACAGTCTATATGATGAATATCCCTACTAGAGTAATACCCGTTAGTCATATCTGCGGTGGAGCTGCATGATAAAATATAGTCCTCCATGACTATACCTCCTAACGTTTTTTGTGACCCAACCAAATGGAATTTGATACCAAAGCAACATTTACGTCCCTTTAAAAATGCTCTGATATAAGGACCGGCCAATCCTTTTTTTCTGTCTTTACATATCAAGTCAATCTAATGTCAATTTGCAAATTCTTCTGCAACTCTATAATAACATACTTTTAGGCTATTTTTCAATATTTTATTATTTGATTTATATTTTTTATGCGATTTTTTATTCGTAAAAAGATTTTAAAAAAAGTAATTTTACTATATAAACATATATATAAGATATATTTGTTCAATATGGAAAATTATAGTTCAGCTATTAAACAATTATACAATTTGCTATATCATATTGAAAGAATATCAATAATAGACTGCAATGCTTCTAAACTCCCATTGTCCCTTATCTTGTAAAACAGATGTTCCATAGTCTTTTTTCCTCCAATTCTGGCCATCTCTTTTTCAAGATTTTCTGTCGCATCTGAAAATACCTTTAAATTTTCCTGGAACAATGCCCATTTTAAAAATTTCTCCACACCTTCATCCGTCATTGCATTTGCTTTTTCAATACTTATCTTCTTTTTCTCATTGTTTTCATCTGCAAACTTTTTCATATCATCCATATTGTAATAATATATATTGTCAAGTTTGCTTACTCTTTCATCAATGTCACATGGAACAGCCAGATCAATAAATACTTTTTTACTTCCGGGTACAATATTCTCATGAATATGCTCCTTTGTCAGAGTAAAATGCGGTCCGCTTGTAGCCGAAACTATAACATCCGCATTCTTTATATAATCATATCTGTCATTATATTCTATAATGCTTACCCTATCCATTGCATTTGGAGACATATCTATATTATGTCTTCTTCTTGTGACATATATTTGTGAAAAGTCATAGCTTAGTGCATTTTTTAATACTATATCTCCTATTTTTCCGGATGCACCTATTATAAGTATATTTTTTCCTGAAAACGAACCAAGAACGTCCTTTGCCGCTCTCAGTGCCAATGTAGCTGTGGATACTCCTGATTTTGAAATCATAGTTTCAGTTTTTATCTTCTTTGCCTCAGTAACGGCATCTCTGAATAATGTATTGAGATATAAATGTGCAGTATCACATTCTCTTGCAAATTCAATTGCATCCTTTACCTGCCCAAGTATCTGGTCTTCCCCTACCAGCATGGAATCAAGACCTGCACTGACCTTATACAGATGAGATACTGCACTCTTTCCGGTAAAAAAAAGTAAATAGTCTCTGATATTCTCTATATTTATACCTATTATCTCTTCACATTTTTCCAAAATGATATTTATTATACTGCTTGTACTCTTGTCATTTCCCGAACTTATATATATTTCAGTTCTGTTACATGTGATAAGTACCACAGCTTCATCTATCAGTTCTTCACTACATAAGGATTTTAAGAGCCTTTTTTTATCCTCATTACCAAAGGCAAAGTATTCTCTTATCTTTTGAGGCGTATTTCTAAAGCTTAAGCTTAGGAGTAAAATCATTCTTTTCCCCCAAACTCGGCTATTACATCCAAAGTTTTTATAATATCGTCCTTACTGTGTGCATTGGATATAAATGCCGCCTCAAATTGACTTGGAGCCACATATATACCACGGTCTCTTAAAAAGCTGTAATAACTTGCATATTTGTCAAGATCACAGCTTAACACATCCTCATAACATTCCACTTTCTTGGATGTGAAAAATACAGATAAAAGAGAGCCTACTCTGTTTATATGTACTTTTTTCTCTCCCTCATTCATTATCTTTTCAATACCGTCAGCTAAAAGTCTTGCGCTCTCATCTATATGAATATAAATCTCAGGATTTTGGAACAATACTTCAAGAGTTGCAATACCGGCTGTTGTTGCTATAGGATTTCCACTAAGAGTACCCGCCTGATATACATCTCCGAGAGGACTGATATGCGCCATTATTTCTTTCTTTCCACCATAAGCCGCAAGTGGCATACCTCCACCTACTATCTTGCCTATAGTAATCAAATCAGGTTTTATTCCAAAGTATTCACAGGCTCCTCCCTTTGCCAGTCTAAATCCTGTTATTACTTCATCAAATATTAAAAGAGCATTATTCTTTTTTGTGATCTCTCTAAGAAATTCCAGGAATCCGTCCTTTGGAGGAATAACACCCATATTTGCAGCTACAGGCTCAACGATAACCGCTGCAATCTTATCATTATATTTATCAAATAATGCTTTGACGCTTTCTTTATCATTAAACTCTGCTACAACAGTATTTTTTGCATAATCATTAGGTACTCCACCACTTGAAGAAATTGCCTCTGTAAGCACACCGCTTCCGGCTTTAACCAAAAGTCCGTCCGAGTGACCATGATAACAACCTGTAAATTTTAAAATAAGATCCCTATTTGTATATCCTCTTGCAAGTCTGATCGCACTCATTGTCGCTTCAGTACCCGAATTTACAAGTCTTACCTGCTCCATAACAGGCATTGCTTCATTTATCATTTCAGCCAATATATACTCTTTCTTTGTAGGAGCACCGAAACTAAGACCTTTTTTTAATGCTTTTTTCACCTTTTCAAGTACATATGGATGAGCATGCCCGAGTATTGCCGGTCCCCATGAGCATACATAATCTATATATTCATTTCCGTCCACATCAAATATCTTTGAGCCTAAGCCCGACTTTATAAATACCGGATCTCTGTGTACCGCCCTTGCTGCACGAACCGGTGAGTTCACACCGCCCGGAATATATTCTTTAGATATATCAAAATACTTCTCAGACTTTTTATAACTTCTTGATTGCATCAACTATCCCCTTTACATCATATTGTTTTGCTGTAATCAATTCCTCTATACCAAATTCCCTAAGAGCCTTTGTGGTCACAGGCCCTATAGATACCACTCTGTTTAAAAGAGCGGATTTATCCTCTATCATCTCACACAAAGCCTTTGCGGCACTTGCACTTGCCACGACCACATAATCAAATTTCTTTATTTCCTTATTGAGCTCGAAACTTCTTCTTTGATCAATAATTGTGTCATAAATAGGAATATCGCTAAACTCTATACCTGCCTTTTTAAGTCCGTTTGGAAGATTGTCATTTCCAAGCTTGGCCCTTAACATCAGTACTCTGCTTTTTTTATCAAGCTTTGGCAAAATCTCTTCCACAAAACTTTTTGAGTCAAACTTACTTGGAACAAAATCTGCATTTATTCCGTATTTTTTTAACGCCTCAGAGCTTCCGCTACCTATAACACATATTTTTTTATTGCATAAGCTTCTGATATCTATATCGTATTTTTTTATTTTCTCAAAAAATATATCCACACCGTTTGAGCTGGTAAATAAAACATGTGTAGCAAGCTTAAGTTCCGAAACGAATCTTTCCTTATCAATTTCTATCTCTTTTGTAGCAATCAGACTCATCTCACAAGTATTTGCTCCAAGCTTTTTAAACTCAGGTGACATCTTTTCCACCAGAGCTTTGGTGGCAGTAAGAAGTATATTTTTACCTGAAAGCTGCAATGTATGTTTTTGGAAGAAGGTAAGATTTTTTTTACATACATCCCCCACTACTATAAGTGCCGGAGAAATAATATTTTCTCTTTTTGCAATCTCTTCTATATTTGAGAGCTTACCCCTAAATACTCTTTGATTATACCTTGTTCCGTTCTCAATTACAGCAGCTCCGATATCCGGATCCATTCCGTTTGACAACAAACCTTGTGCTATCAAACTTAAATTTGATATTCCCATCAAAAATACCAAGCTGCCCTCAAGCTTTGCTATATTTTTAAAATTTAAATCAAGTTCTTCTCCCTGCTTTTTATGGCCGGTAAATACATGAAACTCTGCCGCTTCTCCCCTGAATGTAACAGGTATTCCGGCATATCCAAGACCTGCATAGAATGAGCTGACTCCATGCACTATTTCAAAATCAATGCCTCTTTCTAAAAGATAATCGGCCTCTTCACCGCCTCTGCCAAAAATATAGGGGTCACCCCCCTTTAATCTGACTACATATTCACCTGCAAGGGCATGTTCTGCAATAGTCTCGTTTATTTTATCCTGTGTAAGATAATGATTTCCCGATATCTTACCTGCATAAATAAGCTTTGCATTCATCTTTACCCTGTTTAATATGGTGGGATTTATCAGATTGTCATATACTATTACATCTGCGCTTTCAATACATTCGCAAGCTCTTAATGTAAGCAGTTTCTCATCTCCCGGCCCCACACCTACCAGTGAAACACTCTTTATTTCTTTATCAAACATTTTTCCTCTTTAATTTGTCCGCTAATTCCTCTATGGCAATCAGCAAATTTTCTAATGTTTTTTCTATGCTGTCCATTTCCATGTATTTACCGTCAAAGTAAGCTTTTATACTGTATTTTTTTGAATTATCGGATATACAAATACCTGCACTTGTATGGCAATCAGCCTGCAATACACTTAAATATCTTCTCTCTGCAATAAATAAATACTCACATTCTTTATCCTGTATTTTTTCAAGTATCTTTACCATATCATCATTTGCATATTCTGCACATAATATTCCTTGTGCAGGTGCCGGCAATATATCACTTTCCTTTATAACGGAAATACTTATCTTATCAAAAATATCGCTGTATTCCGTGACATATTTATTATCCGCAATAAGCCTGTCAATTCCTGCTCTTGCCAAGATAACACCATCTACCTCATCTGAAAATATCTTCCCTATTCTGGTGATCACATTTCCTCTGACAGGCAGTATTTCAAGACCTTTATTTAAAATTCTTAGCTGTTCGGATCTTCTTTTTGAGCTTGTACCTATTCTAAATCCCTTTGGTAGTTTTCTTATATCTGTATTTAAATCTTTTTTAACTACAAGAATATCATTGACTGCCGCTCTTTTTAAAACCGGCATAAGCTTTAATCTGTTATCAAACTCTAAGGGAAGATCCTTGGCGGAATGCACCGCCAAATCTATATCTCCATTTATCAGTGCTTCTTCAAGTTCCTTTGTAAATAAACCTTTTCCCCCTATTTTCTGCAAGGAGATATCAAGTCTCTTATCTCCGAGTGTGTTCATAGGAATATATTCTATTTTTATATGGGGGAAGCTATTTATTATAGCATCCCCCACCAATTTGCTCTGTGCCAGTGCCAAAGCACTTTTTCTTGTACCTATTCTTATTGTATCTTTATGAAACATATACCGCCTCATTTGCGTGCTTAAGTATAAGACTTCTTACAAAATCATATTCTCCAAGTCCTTTAAGCTCAAAACTCACATTTTTTCCTCTTTCTTCAAGAATTGTTTTGAAGCTTTC
>ERZ773233.1886-NODE-1886-length-11905-cov-22.799662_pt1 | contig 11905 bp, 11 predicted proteins | sample MGYA00580991_ERZ773233 | MGnify/ENA primary metagenome ERZ773233 (study PRJEB29015, sample SAMEA2738178) | human oral metagenome | biome: human oral; feature: human-associated habitat; material: saliva | place: China | collected 2161 ...
CCCAAAACCAGGCGATTTATCAGGGCTTGACTCTGGCTGGTAAGGAGGCTAGCTTAGAGTATATGGGTGTTTATGTGCTTCAGGTGGCTGATGACTCTAGTTTCAAGGGTGTCCTTAATATTGCGGATACGGTGACAGCTGTCAATGGCAAGACCTTTGATAATTCGACTGACTTGATTAAATACGTCCAAGGACTTAAGTTGGGTTCAAAAGTCAAGGTCACTTATACGACAGAGGACAAAGCAAAGACTGCCACTGGTAAGATCATTAAGATTGCTAATGGAAAAAATGGTATCGGTATTGGTTTGACAGATCATACTGAGGTCAAGAGTCCTGAAAACGTGAAGTTTAAACTTGATGGTGTTGGTGGACCAAGTGCGGGTCTTATGTTTACCTTGGCTATTTACGATCAGGTGTCTGGTCAAGACCTCAAGGCTGGCCGTAAAATTGCTGGAACAGGCACTATTGAAAAGGATGGAGCTGTCGGTGATATCGGTGGGGCCTACCTCAAGGTGAAATCAGCGGCTGATAGTGGTGCAGATATTTTCTTCGTGCCAAATAATCCAGTAACTAAGGAAATGAAAAAGGCTGATCCGGATGCCAAGACGAATTATCAAGAGGCCAAGGAAGCTGCCAAGAAACTGGGGACCAAGATGAAAATCGTCCCTGTTAAAACAGCTCAAGAAGCCATTGATTACTTGAAAAAGACTAAGTAAGAAGAGAGAGTAGGACAGACAGAAATCCATGATTTTTGTCTGAATCTTGCTCTCTTTTTTAGGCCAAAGTGTTATAATAGTCTTTATGAAAAAACGTTATAGAACAGTCAATGATTACTATCGTGAGATTTTTGGGGAAAAGATTTTCAAACTTCCTATAGATGCGGGCTTTGATTGTCCCAACCGTGATGGAACAGTGGCTCACGGTGGCTGTACCTTTTGTACGGTATCGGGGTCTGGGGACGCTATTGTAGCTCCTGAGGCACCGATTCGTGAGCAGTTTTACCATGAGATTGACTTTATGCACCGCAAGTGGCCAGAAGTTCAGAAATACCTGGTTTATTTTCAAAACTTTACAAATACCCACGCACCACTTGAGGTTATCAAGGACCGTTACGAACAGGCTATCAATGAGCCTGGTGTTGTTGGGATCAATATCGGTACTCGCCCAGACTGTTTGCCAGACGATGTGATTGATTATCTGGCAGAACTCACAGACCGCATGCACGTGACCGTTGAGCTTGGACTGCAGACGACTTATGAAGAAACGTCAGAACTCATTAACCGAGCACATAGTTATGATCTCTATGTGGAGACGGTTAAGCGTGTGCGTGAGCGTGCGCCCAAGGCTGAAATTGTATCGCACCTGATTAATGGTTTGCCAGGGGAAACCCACGAGATGATGGTGGAAAATGTTCGCCGTTGTGTGACGGACAATGACATTCAGGGAATCAAACTCCACCTCCTCCACCTGATGACCAATACGCGTATGCAAAGAGATTACCACGAAGGGCGTCTTAAATTGCTGAGTCAGGAAGAGTATGTGTCTGTCATCTGTGACCAGTTGGAAATCATCCCTAAGGATATCGTCATTCATCGGATTACTGGTGATGCGCCGCGAGATATGCTGATTGGGCCTATGTGGAGTCTCAACAAGTGGGAAGTCCTTAATGCCATTGACAAAGAGATGGAGCGTCGTGACTCATGGCAAGGGTGTAAAGTCGTTAGCAAGAAGGAGGAAAAAGCATGATTAAACGTCCCATTCATCTGTCTCATGACTTTCTAGCGGAAGTGCTGGACGATGAGAGTATAGCTGTCGATGCGACCATGGGAAACGGTAATGACACCGCCTTTTTAGCTGGCCTTTCCAAGAAGGTCTATGCCTTTGACGTGCAAGAGCAGGCGCTTGAAAAGACTAGTCAACGCTTGTCAGACTTGGGAATTGACAATGCAGAACTCATTTTAGATGGTCATGAACATCTGGACCGTTATGTTACGGAGCCTATTCGAGCAGCTATTTTCAATCTAGGCTACCTACCATCTGCAGACAAGACTGTCATCACCAAACCTCACACGACTCTTGAAGCCATTGAGAAGATTCTTGACCGCTTAGAGGTAGGTGGTCGCCTAGCTATTATGATTTACTATGGTCATGATGGTGGTGATATGGAGAAGGATGCTGTTCTTGAGTATGTGATTGGTTTAGACCAGCGTGCTTTTACAGCCATGCTTTATCAACCTCTCAATCAAATTAATACCCCGCCATTTTTGGTGATGTTGGAGAAATTACAATGATTACAGATATTAAAGAAAAACTGGCAGATATGCAGGCCAAATATATAGACAAGCAGAGTACTGAAGACACCTTGAAAAAGGTTGACAATCGTAAAACGGCGAAAATCAAGAAAAAACTAGCCAGTCTTGAGGTTGAACGTTACCATAAACTTTTAGCCAAGGAAGACGTGACTGCCATTGATAAAAAGATTAGTAAGCAAAAAGAATTATTCTCAAACTGTTGCCATAAAGAAGGTTAGGAGGAGCTATGCGTCTATCATCGGCTTTACTGGTTCTTCTTTTTAGCTTGATCTTATCGAACGTTATCAACCGTATCTTTCCACGGCTTTCTCTGCCCTTGATTCAAATTATTTTTGGAGTGGGTATTGGTTTTCTTTTTAAGGGGGAAGCATTTGAGCTTGAAACGGAACTTTTTCTAGCCTTTATTATTGCTCCCTTGCTTTTTCGTGAGGGCGAAGAGAGTGACATTACCAGTATTCTACGTAACTGGAAACTCATTTTGTTTTTGATTTTTCCAGTCATCTTCGTGTCTACGCTGGGAATCGGCTATTTTGCTAAGGCCGTCTTGCCTGCTTCGGTGCCCTTGTCTGCCTGCCTGGCCATCGGTGCCGCTCTTGGTCCAACGGATTTGGTTGCCTATTCCGCTATTTCCAAACGCTTCAGTTTTCCAAAGTGGATTAGCTATATTTTGCAGGGAGAGGGTCTGCTAAATGATGCCTCTGGCTTGGTTGCCTTTCAGGTGGCAGTGACTGCTTTGACAACGGGAGCCTTCTCCCTCCTGGATGCGAGCTGGCATTTGGTTATCTCTGTTATTGGTGGTTTTTTGGTTGGCCTGATTACAGCCCTATTTAATCGTCTCTTTTTGACCATTTTAGATAATATGGATGCAGCAGATGTCACAGGTGCACTCTTACTAGAGTTGGTACTACCGATTTCCTCTTACTTTGTAGCTGAGGAAATTCATGCTTCTGGAATTATCGCTGTTGTCGTAGCAGGGATTTCGCTTGCTAGCCGTTTCAAAAAAATCACCGTATTTGATGCCAAACTGGATAGTGTTTCCCATACGATTTGGGGAACCATTACCTTCATGCTTAATGGAATGGTCTTTTTCCTTTTGGGGACAGAACTGCCAACCCTAGCAATTCCAGTACTGTCTAGCAGCACTTACGATACGCTCTGGCTGCTTCTTGCCATCGTCCTGTTAACAGCGACCATGTTTGGAATTCGTTTTGTTATGATTAGTGCAGTGTTTGCCCAAAGAGCTTGGCGGACCAAACGGTCACTGAAAAAAATCTGGAAGGGTGCTACGCTTTTGACTTTTTCTGGCGTAAAAGGTACGGTTTCGATTGCAACAATCCTTTTGCTTCCGATTGCCAATATGACTGCGCTAGAACACAGTCTCTTGCTCTTTACGGTAGCGGGTGTCACACTATTGAGCTTCTTGACAGGTATTTTAGTCCTACCTAAGTTAGCCACTGGACCAGCTCATACGACCAACCATTATATGCAGATTGCTATTCTCAATGATGTGGTAAAAGAGCTAGACAAAGACCTAAAGCAGTCTACAAATCAAGGAGCTGTTTATGCTACCATTGACAACTATAACCAACGTTTAGAAGATTTAATCTTGGAGCAGGAATCAAATGATGTCAAGGAAGAGTTAGCTAATATCCGCATCATGATTATGGAAATTGAGAGTGAGGGTTTGGAATATGCCTACAAGAAGGGGAAGATTTCAGAACTCGAATACAATCTCTATCAGCGTTATATCAAAGGCTTGGAGCGCCGTATCAACCGTGGTTTTGTATCTAGTCTCTCTTATGCCTTTGCTGTCTTCGTTCGCGGTCTTCGTAGAATTTTGCACTTAGCTCTTACCTTCAAGTTTCGAATTGAACAAGAGGAGAATAGGCGAGGCCCTCGATTGACGGAGGAAAATCGTGACCATATGGCTGAGCTTTATTTAACAAATACTGAGCAGGTCTTGGAAGCCTTGAGTAATCTGGAAGGTGTTTATCATTCAGATCTTTTATCTTATTTGAAACGCAGTCGACTTCAAGAGGCTGAAATTATTCAATCAGGAGCCTTTGTTGAGAGGGTTATCACCCACTTAAATCCAGACAATGTTGACGAAATGTTGCGAGGTTATTATTTGGAACGTAAGGTTATCAACGAATATGAACAGGCTGAGCTTATTTCTAGTCGTTATGCCAAACAACTTCGTAAGGAAGTCAATACTTTGGAGGATTATTCTCTCAAAGAAACAAGCAATACTTTGACCTATGATATGATTAATCTGGTCCGAAGGGGAGCTTAAGAAAGAATTTAGAGTAGAAAAAGAAGCCAAGTTATCACTTTGGCTTCTTTTAATGTTTGCTTTTCTCATTATCGTGGTTTGGAAGGAGAAAACCCAATCCTAGGCCTACTAGGATACCGACAACAATCAGAGTTTCGGTTGGAATAGGGAGTAGATCATAGATTGCATTAGCAATCATCAGTCCAATAAAGGCACTTATGCAGCTAGATTTATAATCTTTTTTCATTAGATTCTCAATTGTAAAGAAGATAAATAAGGCTACTGGAAAGAGTGGCCAAAGGGACACCTCAATTTTGGGGAAGCCGAGAATACTGTAAATGATAACTGTTACTGCTGTACCGATTAATCCAAAACCTATTACTTTAGTCATGTTTCTACCTCGTTTTCTATATCTGAAAGTTATTTTGTTTTAACACCTACTAATTTATCAAAAGGGTAGCTCTAGAACAATGTTATATGTCTATGTGGTTAATTCTAGAATCTATTTGGTCAAAAAAGGACGAATGGGTAAAAGTCAAAAGATTTCATCACACGGCGAAATCGCTTACACAAAAGAGTATAATAGTAATGATGAAAGGTGACTTCTTTAATCATGAATGAAAGTAGAGGATGGCCTTATGTCTAGAAAAACTCGGTTTTATATACTTATCTTTTTTGAAGCATTGTTGACTCTGTCTATGCTTAGGTCATATGGTTTGCATTTTGAGTACAAAACACTCGATTCTGTATCCTTGCTATGTTCTCAGCTTCCACAGCAAATCCTTTTAGTATGGTTTATTTTTAGGCTTTTGAAGGACAAGTGGAAAGCTGAGGGTGTCTTGGCTGTGTTTGTCTTCCATATTTGTCAGCTAGTTACCTATTTCTTAATACCGGCTTCCATTTTTAAGCCATGGTTGGTTTCACCAGTTTTAACTGTTATTTGTTTAGTTTGGCTTGTCATTATGATTAAGAAGGTAGAGCTTCCAACTCTCCTAGCCTCCTTTAAAAGTCCGTCAGCTTGGCAGTCCTCCCTTCCTCTTCTTGGCCTAGGAATGGCTGCTGTGGCCTGGAGCACACACTATATAAATATTGATTTAGATGATTTAAGTAGTCTTACTTACATACTGTATCCAATACTAGAGTGTTCGAGTATCTTCTTATTCCTTAACTTGATGACTGAAGAAAGCCAAAAGAAATTAAGAATATCTTCAATACTTATCCTAGTCATAAATTTACTTGAACTGGTTTATGGTTTCTTGGTCGACCATATCATTACGGATGTCTCTCTTTTTCTCCTTGTGGTGTCATTTTATCTTGTCTATCGTGTAAACGGTAAGACTTCAACACTGGTTGAAAAATGGTAGAAGAAGTATAGTCTTGAGGTGAGTGAGGATGACCTACTGGTGGAGAAAAGAACCAAACCAGTAATTGAAAAGCGACAGATTTATGATTATTCGGAGAGCCAAAGACAACTCAATCCTGACAGTCTTCATTCTCCTTGGCTTTGGACTGCTTTTATTTTATCGCTTAGGAATTTAGTTGTTAATTTAACTTATGTCATTTACTATCCTATAGATGAATCTAATCCCTTGGGAGGTCTTGATTGGTTTATACAATTCATTATCCTGACGCCATTAATTATAATTCCTGTTGCAATGCTTCCAAAGGCAATAAGAACAGGAAATAAGACTCGTTTATATATAATCACTGCACTATTCATGTTTTCAAGAACGTCTATAGAACAGCTTATCGTTCCAGCCTTGATTTTGTATGGCGTATCTCAAATAAAAGAGAAGTAGTGATAAAACAATAAGTCCCCCAGCCTATGGTCTGAGGGACTTGTTTCTTAGATATTGTTTAAAAATTAGCCCTAAATCAAGCTACTTTATGACTGATCTCTATAAAAGAGGGTTAATGTAAAAACGATGGTCGTCAATTGGAATAATTTGAACAGGATTTTGATAGAAGTCAGCTAAAACTTCTGGTGTGATGACATCATTTTTGGGTCCTTGTGCTACGATTTTTCCTTGACGGAGTAGGAGAATATGGTCCATGTTTTCAGTGATTTCCTCAGCGTGGTGAGTGACGTAAAGAACCAGTGGAGCATGAGGAAGCGAGGTGATACGATCAATCTGACGCAAGAGTTTTTCACGAGCAAATAGGTCCAAGCCAACAGTCGCTTCATCAAGGATAATGATGTCAGGATCTTCCATGAGACTGCGAGCAATCAAACAAATTTGTTTTTCTCCTTGAGAGAGGCCGTGGTATTTACGACCTATCAAATCCCCAGCACCAAGTGAGGTCAGCATGTCCTTGGCTTCTTGCAACTCCTTATCCCCATATGCCTTGTAGAGGATTGAGCTCTTGTATTTACCAGTAAGGACGATTTTTTCAGCAGTCATATGCTTAGGCAGACGCTCAGTGATGAAGGAACTGACAATACCGATATGTTTGCGAAGACCCGTGATGTCTCCGTTACCAAAGGTATAGCCAAGTATTTCAGCATGACCTTCGGAAGGAAAGAACTCAGCTGTCAATAAGCGTAGAAGTGTTGATTTTCCTGCACCATTAAGTCCAAGGATAGCCCAGGTCTGGCCTTTGTCAACTGTCCAGTTAAGATCGGACAAGAGTGTTTTTCCTTGGCGAGCCAAGCTGGCATTTTCTAAGCGTATAAGCGACATAAATCTCTCCTTCGATGATAAATTACTCTAATTATAGCATAAAATAGGAACCTATATTGGAAAATTGTGATATAATGGAAGTCAGAATTTTTTTTAGAGGAGAAGATAAAATGGAAGACTCTAGTGGTCAGTCCTTATTATTTCAATTTATTTTATTACTAATTTTAACCTTGCTTACGGCCTTTTTCTCAGCGTCTGAGATGGCTTTAGTATCACTAAACCGTTCACGTGTGGAACAAAAGGCTGAAGAAGGCGACAAGAAATTTATTCGCCTGCTCAAGGTTCTTGAAAATCCCAATAACTTCTTATCAACTATTCAGGTTGGTATTACTTTTATCAGTCTGTTGCAAGGGGCCAGTCTCTCTGCTTCGCTAGGAGCAGTTATAGCGACCTGGTTTGGTCACGTAGCCTGGGCTAAAACAGCAGGTAGCGTGGTATCTTTGGTGGTCTTGACTTACATTTCTATCGTTTTTGGTGAACTTTATCCTAAGCGTATTGCCATGAACCTAAAGGAAAATCTGGCCATCTACTCAGCACCTGTCATTATTGTAACTGGTAAGATTGTCAGTCCCTTTGTATGGATTCTTTCGGCATCAACCAACCTTTTGTCTCGTTTGACACCTATGACTTTTGATGATCCGGATGAGCAGATGACACGTGATGAGATTGAGTACATGTTGACCAAGAGTGAGGATACACTTGAAGCTGAAGAAATCGAAATGCTTCAAGGTGTCTTTTCTCTTGATGAATTGATGGCGCGTGAAGTCATGGTTCCTCGTACCGATGCTTTCATGATTGATATTGAAGACAACACTCAGGAAAATATCCAAGCCATTCTAAAGCAAAGCTTCTCTCGTATCCCTGTCTACGAAGATGATAAGGATAAGATTATCGGGGTAATCCATACCAAAAACCTCCTTCAAGCAGGTTATGAGCTTGGTTTTGAGAATATTAAGCTTCGCCGCATCATGAATGAGCCCCTCTTTGTTCCAGAAACAATCTTCGTTGATGACCTCTTGGCAGCCTTTCGTAACACCAACAATCAAATGGCTATCTTGCTAGATGAATATGGTGGTGTGGCTGGTCTGGTGACCTTCGAGGATCTTCTGGAAGAAATCGTCGGTGAAATTGATGACGAAACAGATAAAGCTAGTGTGGAAGTTCGTGAAATAGGAGAGAATACCTATATTGTTGAGGGGGCTATGACTCTTAATGACTTCAATGAACACTTTGACACAGAGCTTGAAAGTGATGATGTTGATACTATCGCAGGCTATTATTTGACTGGTGTAGGAGCAATTCCCACTCAAGAAGTCAAGGAACCTTATGAAGTTATCAACAAGGACAAACATCTTGAATTTATTAACGACAAGGTTAAGGATGGTCGCGTAACCAAACTTAAGGTAATCATCACAGCAGCTTCAGAAGAAGCAGAAGAATAGAATTTACTAGCTTTAGATTAGAAAAGACTAGAGCTAAAAAGTAAGATAATGATAATGGAGCGTCTTCTTTCCTTTTGAGAGAAAGCGCTCTTTCTTATCTTTTTGAGAAATATTTTTAATCGATACCATTAGATTAGAAAAGGGATGGAAATCGCTCTACTATAGTTTTTTATTCCAATAAAACATCTGGTTATTATTGGCCTAGGACCTTATTTTTGGAAGTAATTTAAACACATTTTGACATTGTGATAGACTCAGAATAAAAATAAATAAGATTTTGATTAAAACGCTTCTTTATTGCTTTTTTATGGTAGAATATAAATTAACTTATAAATGAAAAAAGGAGAAACTTAATGGCTTCTAAAAACTCTATTTATAGTAGCTTGCTTTTACTCACCCTTACCCTAGGAGCTTTTGTACCAGTAACTTCCTTTGCAGATGACGGCATTGCGACAAATGATACTGTTCTTACGCAACCAACAACTGATCGTTCGGTAACAGGACCATCTACTGCACCAAGTGATGGTGATTTGGCCCGTAGCAATGATTCAAACACAGGTGCAACAACCCCAACAACACCTACAGTTCCTGAAGCACCAGCTGAGCCAACAACACCAGCAAAACCAGCAACTCCAGAAACACCTGCGGCCCCAACACCAACAACTGATACATCAGCTAAACCAGCTGATAAGGCAGGGGATAAGCCAGAAGCACCAGCTCCAAAAACTGACACAGATACAAATACAAGTGAGGCCCCTCAATCACCTGAGGTTCCTTCAGTCAACGTTAATGGTCAACCTGTTGTTACTGTAACGCCTGCAGCCCCAGTTATCACAGCAGCTGGTCAAACAATCGTTTCTACACAAAATAGCCAACTTGTTGTTGCTAACACTGATGGTACAACAAGTCTTGTCGCTCCTGAAGTAGCAGGATTCAAAGTGAACGCTGATGGTACATTGACTGGTAAAGATGCCAAAGGTAAAGAAGTCACTCTTCCTAAGACTGGTGAAGCATCAACTGTAATCTTGACATTTGTAGGAACATTCTTCCTTGCTATTGCAGCCTTTTTGGGACTTAAGAAACGTGCCTAATCGTATAGATAATAAAAAACTGGATTCTTCCAGTTTTTTACTTTTTCTTCTGGTATAGTATAGTTATAGTGTCATTTCAGATGTATTATAGTATAACCTTTACCTTAAATCAGGCAGATATGGAGCATGTTTCTGATAAAAAAGGTATAATAAAAACATGTAAAAAGCGTTTACAAGGAGGCTGCCATGGCAGAAATTGATTACAGTCAGGTGACTGGACTTGTTCATTCAACTGAAAGTTTTGGATCCGTAGATGGTCCGGGTATCCGTTTTATTGTTTTTATGCAGGGCTGTAAGATGCGTTGCCAATACTGCCATAACCCAGATACATGGGCTATGGAGTCAAATCAGGCTGTTGAGCGTACTGTCGAGGATGTTTTAGAAGAAGCTCTTCGTTTCCGTCATTTTTGGGGTGAACAGGGTGGTATCACCGTATCTGGTGGTGAGGCCATGCTTCAGATTGATTTTGTCACAGCCCTCTTTACGGAGGCTAAAAAGTTAGGCATTCACTGTACACTTGATACCTGTGGTTTTGCCTACCGTAATACTCCTGAGTATCATGAAGTCGTTGACAAACTCTTGGCTGTGACTGATTTGGTTCTACTTGACATCAAAGAGATTGACCCAGAACAACACAAGTTTGTAACTCGTCAACCTAATAAGAACATTTTAGAATTTGCACAATACTTATCTGATAAACAAGTACCAGTCTGGATTCGTCATGTTTTGGTACCTGGCTTGACTGACTTTGATGAGCACTTGGTTAAATTGGGTGAATTTGTGAAGACCTTGAAAAATGTCGATAAATTTGAAATTCTTCCATATCATACGATGGGGGAATTCAAGTGGCGTGAACTTGGCATCCCTTATCCATTGGAAGGTGTCAAACCACCAACTGCAGATCGTGTTAAAAATGCTAAGGCTCTTATGCATACGGAAACCTATCAAGAATATAAGAATCGTATCGGGGTTAAAACCTTGGATTAAAGAATGAGCTCTTGACAAGAGCCTTTTTACTTTGTTATTATTTAGGAAGCAATAAAAAGCAGGTAAATTATGTTTCGTATTTTAAAAATTGATGATGACTTTGTTTACCTTAGTCATCCCGATGGGCGCCTGAAAAAAATAGATCGTGCCCTTTTTGATTTTGATATAACATTAGGAGATCGTGTTGAGGTCTATCAAGATGGAGAATTGACAGTGGTTACTCCAGCGGAAGTCCAAACGGACTTGAGCCTTGAGGGAGACAAATCTGTTAAGTCTCATCTCTTGCAAGGGATTTTAGATCTTTTCCTTGAGACCCTCAATATTCACAACAATCATTTGGGTGACCTGAAGAAGATTTTCACGCAATTATTGATTACGCTCTTCATGGCTTGGAGCTTGTTGGGAGTTATTCTGGTTGAGCTTCTTCTCTTTGCAGAGTCAGTCACTGTGTTTGTATGGAGACTTTTGGTTCGCCTTGTCAAATTAATGCGTATTAAAGACAATACTAAGGTCTTGATTGATGAGACGCAAAAACGCCATGCTAAGCGTGAACGTCAGAAAGCTCAAAGACTTGAGCAAGAAAGACGACGTCAGGAAGAACAAGAAGAACGTGAGTATCTTCGTGAAACAGAACGTCAAAAGGAACTGATGATTGTTGAAGCAAGCCTTAGTCAGGAAGCAGAGCGCGAGAGCCTTTCAACTAGTCTTGCTTTGGAGCAAGCAAGTGCCTCAAGTCAATCTGTTAGTGAAGACTTGGTAGAAGAAAGCCAAGCAAGTTCAGAATCAGAAGTTGTGTCTGAATCAGCAAAATCTGAAAAATAGAACAAGAAAAAGAACTGAGATTAATAACTCAGTTCTTTTTATATGAGAAAAGCACCAGAGGTGCTTGTGAGAGGTGACTATAGCGTTTTTTCAGAGTCACGAACGATGAGCAAGTCAACTTTTGCGTGACGGAGAATGTACTCAGAAGATGAACCGATAAGCAAGCGTTCAAAAGTATTGAGACCAGTGGCACCGACCATAATAAGGTCAACGTTTTCCTTATCGGGGATATCAACAGCCAAAAGGCTCTTAGGATTACCGAACTCAATAACTTTGCGAATCTTGGTTAAACCAGCTT
>ERZ773233.1887-NODE-1887-length-11902-cov-4.511015_pt1 | contig 11902 bp, 9 predicted proteins | sample MGYA00580991_ERZ773233 | MGnify/ENA primary metagenome ERZ773233 (study PRJEB29015, sample SAMEA2738178) | human oral metagenome | biome: human oral; feature: human-associated habitat; material: saliva | place: China | collected 2161 ...
ATCTACCACGGAACTCAACTTCCGCGCCGTCCGACAGCGGTTGGCCACGGCCGCGCAACGAAAACCGCCTCCCCCCTCCGCCCACGCGGAGAGCGGCACCCACTCGCCGACGAGCTAAGGGCAAGTTTTCGACGGATTTCCGCCCCATGATCCCCTTTTTCGGTGCATCCCACAGCGCACGTGCTGTCGGATGCACCTTTTTTCGTCGCCCCGCGCCCGACGCGACGCGAGCACAAACCCACTGCCGACCGCCCTCCCCCAAAAGCCCAAGAAAAACGCCAAAACAATGACCGAAATCGCCTAAAAACACCCCAATTCTCGGCCACGCTCGCTCCGCTGTCCCCCGCCAAAACCCCACAACTTGCGCACCCGGCGTGAAAAAACGGACTACTTTTGGGCCAATTCCAAAATAAAATCCTAACTTTGTCGCAGAGCCACCCGTTTCCGCTCATTTTTTTCGCGTCGCCTTTGCGCCGAAATCAGCGCCGGGTGTGCCCTTTCGGCCGGACGCGCGCCACCGCTGCGCCGCCGGACGCGCACCCCGCGTGCCAAAACGCACATCCGCCCTCAGATAGTAGAATATAAGTTTAGCCCACGATATGAAGTTCGCCATTTCCAGCAGCATCCTTTCGCAGCGTCTCCAAACGCTCGGTCGCGTCATCGCGTCGAAAAACAGTATGCCCATCCTGGACAATTTCCTTTTCCAAGTCCACAACAACAAACTCGAGCTCACGGCTTCGGACAGCGAGCTCACCCTCCACACCACCCTCGAGCTGATCGAGAGCGATGGTCCCATCGACTTCACCGTCAACGCCAAGACCATTCAGGAGGCCATCAAGGAAATCCCCGAACAGCCCCTCGAATTCAACGTCGACCCCGACAACCTCGACATCACCGTCACCTATCAGAACGGACACTACAACCTCGTGGGTCAAAACGCACAGGAATACCCCCTCACTCCCGAGTTGGACGGCGAAATCTCGACCCTCGGCGCCGATGCCGCGCGCCTTTTCTCGGGCATCAACCGCGCGCTCTTCGCCGCTGCCGACGATCCCCTCCGCCCCGTGATGAACGGTGTGTTCTTCGACTTCAACGCCGAAGGCCTCGCCGTGGTGGCCTCCGACGGTCGCAAACTTTCGTGCACCCGCCTGCTCGACATCCAGACCGACACCCCCGCCTCGTTCATCCTCCACAAGAAGCCGGCCAACATCGTGCGCAACATCTTGCAGAAAGAAGTGGGCGACGTCACCATCCGCTTCAACGGTCGCAACGCCGTCATCGCCTCTGAGTGCTACGACCTCTCCTGCCGCCTGATCGAGGGCAAGTTCCCCAACTACAACAGCGTCATTCCCAAGGACAACCCCAACCTCGTCACGCTCAACCGCGCGGCGATGATCTCCGCACTGCGCCGCGTGCTCATTTTCTCCAACGCCGGCAGCCCCCTCGTGAAGCTCCACATCGAGTCCGGCCGCATCATCCTCTCCACCCGCGATGCCGACTACGGTCGCGCCGGCGAAGAAGCCGTGGCCTGCCAATATGAAGGCCACCCGATGAACATCGGCTTCAAAGGCACCCTCCTCATGGAACTGCTCAACAACCTCGAAGGCGACGAAATCGTGGTGCAACTCGCCGATCCCTCGCGCGCCGGCATCATCGTTCCCGCCGAACAGCAGGACAACGAGCACGTGCTCATGCTCCTCATGCCCATGATGCTCAACGAATGAGCGCCCCGCGCGACCAACGGTAGTCCGCTCGCCACTCAACGATAGCCCCTTCGCCGCGCGATGAAGGACGCACCCGCGCCCCACGAAGCAGCGCCCTGCGCGTCCGAACCGCGCCTTTCGGCACGAAGCCCCCTGCCTTCTCGGCAAAAGGCTTCCACTTTCGACAAAAAGCCCTCGGTTTTTGACGAAAAACGGTGCACTTTTCGCCCCCCTTTTCCACCGCGAAGGCTCGACCCGACGGCCACAAGCCGAACGGCATCGGGCACAACACCTCGGTGACACAGCGAAAGCCCACCGCTGACGAGGCGGCAACAATCGTGCACACAGCCGAAAGCCGTAGCCCGACGAGCGAAGCACCTTGCGCACCCGCCGCGCCCCGGCGAGCACACAGCCGAAAGCCGTAGCCACTCGGTCGAAAGCCGTGTCACACGCGTCGCCCTACCGCTCCGCGCCCTCCATTCCCCCTCCATTTCCCCACACACCACGCCGGCCATCAGGACTCTCGAGTTCGAGGGCCGGCGTGTTGCATTTTCGCCCCGCAGTCGGCGCACGCCGCACCGCCCGTTCGTCAGCGACAGCCCCCTACGGCGCGCCCCACTCCTTATTTATCTCTCCTCTCGGCTCCCCCTCCCCCCGAGGCAAAGCCCCAAGCGCGCCCTCGTTCGCGCCCCCACCTCGCCCCATGTCCAGCGTCCAACACTCGCCCCTCGCCGGCCGCCACATCGTGCTCGGCATCACCGGCAGCATCGCCGCCTACAAAGCCTGCACCCTCGTCCGCCTGCTCGTGCGCCAAGGCGCCGAAGTGCAAGTGGTCATCACGCCCGCCGGCAAAGAGTTCGTCACCCCCCTCACCCTCGCCACCCTTTCGCAACGCGCCGTGGTGAGCGAATTTTTCGACCGCCGCGACGGCAGTTGGCACAGCCACGTCGATCTCGGCCTGTGGGCCGACGTTTTCGTCGTCGCCCCCGCCTCGGCCGCCACGCTCGGCAAGATGGCGCACGGCATCGCCGACAACATGCTGCTCACCACCTACCTCTCGATGAAAGCCCCCACCTTCGTCGCCCCGGCCATGGACCTCGACATGTATGCCCACACCGCCACGCAAGACAACCTCGACCTCCTGCGCCGCCGCGGGGTGCACGTCATCGAAGCCGCCGACGGTTTCCTCGCCTCCACCCTCTCGGGCAAGGGGCGCATGCAAGAACCCGAAGTCATCGTCGAGCACCTCGCCCGCCACTTCGCCGCATCGGCCGCCCCGACCACACCTTGCGGCGAAAACACCGCCGAGAGCGCAACGGCAGCCGAAGCCGCGTGCCACAATGCCGCCCTATCGGCCGGTGCCTACGAGTCCCCCACCGGCGCGCCCCTCGTGTCCCCGATCGACGGTCGCCGCCCACGCTTGCTCATCACCGCCGGCCCCACGCGCGAACGCATCGACCCCGTCCGCTTCGTGAGCAACTATTCGAGCGGCAAAATGGGCTTCGCCCTCGCCGAGAGTGCCGCCCGCGCCGGCTTTGACGTGGTGCTCATCGCCGGCCCCGTCGGTCTCACGGTGCAGTCGCCCCACATTCGGCGCATCGACGTGGAGAGCGCGCGCGAGATGCACGCCGCCGCCCTACGCGAGTTCCCCGATTGTGCCGGCGCCATCCTCTGCGCCGCCGTCGCCGACTACGCCCCCGAAGCGCCGGCCGACCGCAAAATCAAGCGCGAAACCACCGGTCCCCTCACCCTTCACCTCGTGCCCAACCCCGACATCGCCGCCGATCTCGGCCTGCGCAAGCACGCCGACCAGTGGCTCGTGGGTTTCGCCCTCGAAACCGACCATGCCCTCGACAACGCGCGCGGCAAACTCCACCGCAAGCACCTCGATCTCATCGTGCTCAACAGCTTGTCCGACGCGGGCGCCGGTTTCAACACCGACACCAACCGCGTCACCCTCATCGCCCCCGAGGGCGAACCCCAAGCCCTCCCCCTCATGGCCAAAAGTGCCGTGGCCGACACCCTCATTCGCCACCTATGCCACACCTTCCCCTCCCCTCGCTCCTGATGCGCGCCGGGCGTTCGCTCGCCGCCCTCCTCTTTGCCCTGCTCGCCCTCCTGCCCGCCACGTTGCGTGCCGGCGAACTCGACGCGACGGTCACCTTCGACACGCGCCACGTGCAGGGCACGGGCAATGAAGCCACCTTCGAAGCCCTGCGCCGCGCCGTCACCGATTTTCTCGACGAGCAGCGGTTCACCGATCTGCGCTTCGCCCGCCGCGAACGCATCAAATGCACCTTCTATTTCAACGTCCGCAAGTACGACCCCTCGGCGCAAACCTTCGAAACGACACTCACTGTGAGCAGTTCGCGCCCCGTCTACGGCGCGAGCTACACCAGCCCCGTCTTCATCGCCCGCGACGCCTCGGCCAATTTCCGCTTTGCCGAGTTCGACAAACTCGAGTTCCGCCCCGAAGCCGTCGACCGCGACCTCACCGCCCTCTTGGCCTACTACGCTTATATGATCATCGGCATCGATCTCGACACGATGTCGCCTCTCGGCGGCACCGATGTGCTGGGACGCGCCCGCGATCTGGTGAACAACGCCCGCTCGCTCAGTCTTTCGGCCAAGGGCTGGAAAGCCTTCGACGACAACCGCAACCGCCACGGCCTCGTCACCGACTGGCTCGATCCGGGCATGCAGCCCTTCCGGCGCATGATCTACGCCTACCACCGCAACGGACTCGACCACATGGTCGAAAATCCGGAGCGCGCTCGCGTGGCCATCGTCGAATCCCTCCGCCTGCTCGCCGAAGCCCACGACACCAAGAAGCTCAGCGCCCTGCCGCAACTCTTCACCGAGTGCAAGGCCGACGAACTCGTGGGGCTCTTCGCCGGACACACAACGGCGCAAGATCGCGACTTCCTCGTCGGACTCTTTTCGCGCATCAATCCCTCGAAAAACACCTCTTGGAATCGCATTCGCGACGGCAAATGATCGCCCCCGCGCCCACTTGTCGCCGCGCCTTCGCCCTTCCGTCCACCCATCTTCCAACTCTCGTCCCGTGCTCACCCACCTTCACATCAGCAACTACGCCCTCATCGACAGCCTCGACCTCGACCTCGGCCCGGATTTCACCGTCATCACCGGCGAAACCGGCGCCGGTAAGAGCATTATCCTCGGCGCCCTCGGTCTGCTCCAGGGCCATCGCGCCGATGCCAAAGTGCTTCGCCGCGCCGACGCCAAGTGCATCGTCGAAGGCACCTTCGACACCGCCGGACTCCCCATCGAGCCCCTCCTCGAAGCCGCCGAAATCGAAGCCGACGGCCACACGCTCCTCATCCGCCGCGAGATTTCGGCCGCAGGCAAGAGCCGCGCTTTCGTCAACGACACACCGGCCACCCTCAACGTGCTGCGACAACTCGCCGAACACCTCATCGACATCCACTCGCAGCACCAAAATCTCCTCCTTTCGCACGAGAATTACCTCCTCGACACCCTCGATCTCGTGGCCGACAACGCCGCTTTGCGCCAAACCTACGCGCAAGCCCTCGCCGACCACCGCGCCGCGCGCCGCCGCTTGCAGGAACTCCAAGAGCTGAGTGGGCGCGACGGACAAGATCGCGACTACATCAGTTTCCAACTCGAGCAGATCGACGGCTCGGCCTTCCTCGTCGACGAACAAGCGCAGCTCGAAGCCGACAGCGAAGCCCTCACCCACGCCGAAGATATCCAGAGCGCGCTCGCCCATGCCGCCACGCGCTTGAGCAATGAGGAGTTCGACGTGCTCGACTGCCTGCGACAAGCCGAAAGCGACCTCCGCGATGCCGCCCGCCATCGCCCCGAAACCGAAGCCCTCGCCGACCGTTTGGAGAGCGCGCGCATCGAAATCGACGACATCCTCAGCGACGTGGAGCGACTGGCCGACAGTGTCGAGATTGACCCCGTGGGACTCGAGCGCACCAACCGCCGCCTTTCGAAACTCTACGCCCTGCAGCGCAAACACAACGTCGAGACCATCGCCGAACTCCACCGCGTGGCCGACGATTTCCGCGCCCGCCTCGACGCCATCGACCACGCCGAAGAGCATCTCGCCGAAGCGCAAGCGCAACTCAGTGCCACCCTCGAGCGTACCCTCAGCGCCGGCGCGCAACTCACCGACAGCCGTCGCCGCGCCGGCGAAGAGATTTGCACCACCCTGCGCACCGATCTCGCGCAACTCGGCATGCCCCACACGCAACTCGCCTTCGATTTCCGTCCGCGCACCGCACCCGACGCCACCGGCACCGACACCGTCGCCTTTCTCTTCTCGGCCAATCCCGGCATGCCGCCGCGCGATCTCGCCGAAACGGCCTCCGGCGGTGAAATCGCCCGCTTGATGCTCGCGCTCAAAGCCTTAGTGGCCGGCCGACGCAACCTCCCTTCGATCGTTTTTGACGAGATCGACACGGGAGTCAGCGGCACGATGGCGCGCCGCATGGGGCAGCTCATGCGCCGCATGGGCCACAGCGTGCAAGTGCTCTGCATCACTCACCTTCCGCAGATCGCCGCCCTCGGCACCGACCACCTGCGCGTGGCAAAACACCAACGCGACGGCGAAACCCTCTCGACCCTCACGCGCCTCACGGCCGACGAGCGCATCAATGAACTGGCCACCATGCTCTCGGGCACGGAGATCACGCCGGCCGCCCTCGCCAACGCGCGCGAACTCCTCGACCCCACCGCGCAATAAGCCGCCGCGCGGGGGCAATGCGCGCATGCCTTGTTATAGGACACGCACTCCTTATTATATAGGGTGCGCTTCGCCGAAAAGCGTGCCGACTTCGTGACCCTAAACGACAACTGCCGCAGCAAACCGCACGCACGCCTTATTATATAGGATGTGCTTCGCCGAAAAGCGTGCGGCCTTCGTGATCCAAAACGACAACTGCCGCAGCAAACCGCGCGCACGCCTTATTATATAGGGCGCCCTTCGCCCAAAAAGCGTACGCTTACCTCTTCACCCAACGACTTTTCCTCCCATGTCCCGCTCCTTTCTCGTCTTTCTCCTCGGCCTTTGCGCCGCCCTCCTCAGCCCCGGCGCAGCGCGTGCCGACCGCGGCGCGAACACCACCGCCCTCCGCGCACTCGCCCGCATCGTCACCTTCACCCCACAGGGCGACACCCTCGGTGTGACGCAAGGTTTCTTCGTCGAAGCCAACGGCACGCTCATTGCCCCCTATGCGCCTTTCCGCAGCGCCACCCGTGCCCTCGTCAGCGACAGCCGTTCGCGCCAAGGCCACGTGTTGCGCATCGTGGCCGCCAACGCCGAACTCGACCTCCTGCGCGCCACCACCGATCTCGCGCGCCGCAACGACGAATACCTCCCCCTCTCGCCCGAACAGTTCCCCGTCGGCACCGCCTTCACCCTCGTACCCTTCGCCGCCGACGGCCGTCCCACGGCGCAAACGGCCAACGTGGTGCAAACCGAAAGCCTCCACGGCCACAACTACTACACCCTTTCGGCCGCCAACGCCGCCTCCCTCGCCGGAGTCCCCCTCCTCACCACCGAAGCCAAGCCCCGCGTGGCCGCCATTGCGCAGTTCAACTACGGCAAAGCCCCGTCCGACGGCACGCCCCTCGGTCTTTGCGCCCTCGCCGCCTCGGCCGCCGACACCCTCCGCGCCAATGCCGTGGCCGCCCTCAGCCCCGACCTCACCGCCCTGCGCATTCCCCTCCTTCTCCCCGCCGACGAGAACGAAGCCTACACCTATCTCTACATGCTCCTCCGCTCGCGGCGCGACAGCAGCATCGTGGCCACCGCCCTGGCCGACTTCCTCGACGCCCACCCCAACCACCGCGAAGCCACCCTCGACGCCGCGCGCTTCTATGCCGCCCGCCGCAACTATCTGCGCGCCGATTCGCTCCTCGACCGTGCCTTGCGCATCAGCCCCGACGACGACAGCCGCAGCCGTGTGCACGAAGAGCGCGCCGGCCTCATCATCGACGCGCTTGCCGTCGACAGTCTGCACCTCCCGCCCCACTGGCGCACCGCCGAAGCCCTCCGCGCTCTCGATCGTGCCGACAGTCTTGCGCCCCGTCCCTCCTCGGCGCTGCTGCGCGGCGTCATCCTCTACGGTCAAGGCCGCAACCGCGAAGCCTTTGCCGCCTTCGAGCGCGTCAACCGCAGTGACGCCGCCTCGCTGCGCTCCTTCTTCTTCGCCGCCCAAGCCCTCAGCCGTGCCGGCGGCAACGACAGCGCCGTAGTGGCCTTGCTCGACAGCGCCCTGGCGCACACCCCCACGCCCTTCACGGCCGAAGCCGCCGCCCCCCTCGCTTGGCGCGCCGTCTATGCCGAACGTCTCGGCGATCAACGCCGCGCCGTGCTCGACCTCGTGGACTATGAGCGCCTCGTCCCCGCCGCCGAACTCGCCGCCCCCTTCTTCCTGCGCCGAGCCGCCCTCGCCGAGCAAGCCCGGCTCTACCGTCGCGCCGTGGACGACTACACCACGGCCGCGGCGCGCACCGCCGACCGCGAAACGCGCATCGAAGCCCTCACCGCCAAAGCGCTGCTCTGCGTGCGCCTCTCGGCCGGCGACGAAGCCCTCGCCGCCGCCGAAGAACTGCAGCGCCTCACCCCCGACACGCCCGACGCGCTCAAACTTCTCGGCCTCGCTCATCAATTACTCGGCCACCGCGCGCAAGCCCGTCGCTACCTCTCGCAGGCCGCCGCCAAGGGCGATGCCAACGCCGCCGAACTCCTGCGCAAAGTCAAGTGACCTTCGTCCGCCCCACACCCGATTTCGCCCCGCGCTCATCGGATGTGGGGCGGTTTTTCGTACTAAAATCACAGATTTAACACCCCATTCCCCCCGATTTTCAGCACAAAAGCCTAATTTTGGCGCATCACTCTCCATCGTTTCAACTCCCACCCCACATGAAAAAACTCTTCCCCACCCTCCTCCTCGCACTACTCACCGCCCCCCTGCTTTTCTCTGCTTGCGCAAAAGACGATCCCGCTCCCTGCCATTGCCCGCAAGCAACAGACCTCCCTCGCCCTCACTACCCCGGCAATCCCTATCCCCTGCCCTACATCCCCGACGCACCCACCGTGCCTCCCACGCCCTACAGCGTCGACTGTTATCTCGAACCCGACACCCTGGTCTATTCGAGTTACGACAGCAAAAGAGATGAATATGCCCTCTCTTTCGATGCCACCCCCAATTACACCGGCGGTCGCCGACTTTTCGCGCCCCGTCGCGGCACCTCGCGGCAAGACTCCCTCGTCTATGCCGAGCAAGCCCGCCTGCACGGCGAAGACGGCAGCCTGCGTGCCCACCCACTCCGCGTACAAACCCTGCTGATGAACGTCACCGCGCTGCGCGCGCTCCTCTATCGTGCCGACGGATCCCACACCGACATCTCCGACCGCTGCACCCTCACCTATACCTCCTTCGAGCCTTACATCAAATCAGGCTACTCCACTTTCTACGCCCGCTACACGCGCCGCTTCGACGAGATGGACGCCTACCAACTCCGCTGGATCGAACCCTACATCCTCATCACCTGCAAAATTCCGCCGCACGCTGCAGACGAAAGCCTCCTTCTCCTCGCCACGCTCGCCGACGGCCGCACGCTCCGTGGGCACTTTGATTCGGCTCCCACACGCATCCGCTATCAACACTGATGCACCCGAAATACTCCCCCCTGCGAAAAGCCCGACCTCCCCACACGGAAGTCGGGCTTTTTGCGCTCCTTTTCGCCCCGCCGCCTCAACCTTGCAACCCTTCTGCGCCCCACTTTACACTTTTGACGTGCAACATTTCGAAAAAAGCGAAAATCTTCGCCCGAACACCGACCTTTGCATCATCAAAACAAAACCCCTATTCGCCTGCTCCGCGCAGAAAGGTCTTCGCCACCTCCCATCGCGACCGAGCACCCTACGCCCCACAGCAAAACACCGTCAACCACTCATTCCTTAACTCCCAAAACCTTCACGCTATGATCTACAACGCTTTCGAAGCCCTCAAGGCCTTCTACCGCACCACCGTCGTTCCGTTGCACTTCGGCAAGCACCGCACCTTCAATCTCCACACCCTGCCGGCGCTCCTCCTCATCCCCTACCTGATCTGAGGCCACCGCAGCACGATCCAAGCCGAGCGCACACCGCCGCCCCCCCCTTCTCTACACTGTTTGCCATAACGAAAAACACATCCGTGCGCGACGACCGTTTCGACCACAAGTTCCGAAACCTCCTCGGCACCGAAAAGCCCGATTCTCCCAAGCGAATCGGGCTTTTTCGCACCCCGCGCCGCGCGAAATTCTAACCTTGCAACCCTTCCGCGCCCCACTTTATATTTTTGTCGTGCAACATTTCGAAAAAACAGAAAAATTCCAACCGAATACCGACCTTTGCCACATCAAACCCAACCACTTATCTCTAAAAATTCTCATCGCTATGATTGACCTCTTCCAACACCTCGACGGCTTGTTCGCCTCGCTCTTCCACCTCGTGCTCACCTTCGGCAAACTCGGCCTGCTCGTTTTCATCGGCTACCGCCTCTATCCCCACATTCGCAAGCACTTCGCCATCGGACACAAGCCCTCCGGCAACGTGCCCCACCGCCCCCAAGCGCCCGGCGTCTACAACGCGCAGCAGGCCACGCAATATGCCAACAACGCGCAGCAACCTCCGCAAACGCCCGTGGACTTGAACCCCGAAAAGTTCTTCTCCGCCATCACACGCCTCTACCGCGCCACGATCATCCCCGTCCGCATCGGCGAACGCGTCATCAACGTCCACAGCCTCCTGCTCCTCTTCGTCCTCTCTATGATCTGGTGAGCGCACAGCGCCCGAGTCCGCACTAACTTTCACTTTATTCACTCATAAATCCCCCTCCTACAATGAACACCTCCACCTTTACCCCCGACTGCCACCTCAGTTCACAAGCCGAAACCGCCCCGCAAAGCGATCCCTTCGACGGCTTTCTCGAAAGTTTTTGGAATTTCGCCTGAACCGGCGCACAAATTCCGTCCCGCCTGTCCCAACTTGCCCCCGGAACCACGCATCCCAACCTTGTAAACCTCCCAACTGAAAACACACCCCGCGGCCAAAAAACACCGACATCACAAAACCTTACCCAACGCCGCGCATCCCAACCTTGAACCACCGCCACAAGGAAAACACACCCTCCCACGATGCCCCTCCACGCAGGCAAGCCCTTGCCCCCCTCGCGCCCCCTGAGCGCGAGGGACGTGCAAGCCCGATCTACCCCTCATTTTGCGCACCGCTGTGGTCGTCCCACCGGCGATCGCCCTGCCCACAACGGCAGTTCCCAACCTCGAAAAACACCGCCGGTACACCTGCCCTTCGGTGCGCAATTCCTCAACTTTCATTTCAAACGTCCCAACTTTTGACGAAAAGTTGGGGCGTTTTTTTCATTTGCCCCCCTATTTTTTTTTAGAATATCTTTTGCATATCCGATGAAAACACTAACTTTGAAGCGTAAATAAAAAGTCGGCTTTGCAAAACCAATCGTCACGGCGTCTATTTCAGCACATTCGCGTTTCGAAACCGTAAATTGTTCACAACGCCGTTCGCCGCTTCCGGTCGAAATCACCCACCGGCCGACCCACCCATTCACCCATTCGCCCCAACCCTCTGCCTATGTCCTTCCTTCGTTTCGACAAAACGCAAATGACCAACCTGCAAGAATCCCTGATGAAGGAATTCCTGCTCACCAACAAGTCGGGCGCCTACTGCTCGTCCACACTCACGGGGTGCAACATCCGCAAATACCACGGCCTCTTTGTCGTGCCCGTGCCCGCTCTCGACGACGAGAACCACGTGCTCCTCTCCTCGCTCGACGAAACCGTCGTGCAACACGGCGCGGAGTTCAACCTCGGCCTGCATAAATACGTGGGCGAGAACTACAGCCCGCGCGGCCACAAATACATCCAGAGCTTCGAGTGGGACAAAGTGCCGACTTGGATCTACCGCATCGGCGGTGTGGTGCTCAAGAAGGAAATCATCTTCCGCAACGAGCGCGATCGGCTCTTCGTTCGCTACACGCTGCTCGAAGCCCACTCGCCCACCACGCTGCGCCTGCGCCCCTTTTTGGCCTTCCGCTCCGTGCGCCGCTGGACACACGAGAACGGCACGGCGCGCACCGACTACCGCGAGGTCGAAAACGGCGTGGCCTTCAATCTCTATGACGGCT
>ERZ773233.1891-NODE-1891-length-11890-cov-5.241572_pt1 | contig 11890 bp, 7 predicted proteins | sample MGYA00580991_ERZ773233 | MGnify/ENA primary metagenome ERZ773233 (study PRJEB29015, sample SAMEA2738178) | human oral metagenome | biome: human oral; feature: human-associated habitat; material: saliva | place: China | collected 2161 ...
GTACTATTTGCCCTTTGGCGATGCCTCCTACAGCAGGATTGCAACTCATTTGGGCAATTTTGTTCATGTCCATTGTTACTAAACATACTTTTGCACCAACGTTTGCAGCTGCTGTTGCTGCTTCGCACCCAGCATGTCCGCCACCAATTACTAATACATCATATTTAAAAGTAATACTCATTCTTCGTTTATTTTTCGGCAAAAGTAAGAAATTTAATTGAATTATGTAGTACAACTCCATCATATTACTACATTCATTATAACTATCATTTATCTATTTTTTGCTACTATAATTTAATAATATTTCGATGTAATGTATTGTATGTTAAACATTTACTTCATAATACTTAATAATTCTCTTTCTAAACAATATAGTTTAACAATGGTATATTCTCAAATTTCATTCATTTCTGCTCGAATAACATTTTATTTAAAAATTCCATATTCTTTAATAAATAATGCGTAATTTTATAGCCTGAAAACCAACTAATATATAATGGAACTCTAAAAAATGGCACGAATTTACGATAATATCGAAATGAAATTCACAGAAGGACTTCAAGGAATAATTACCAATGTTGGAGTAAAACGAGTAGACTTCTGTGTAGGATATTTTAATTTACGTGGTTGGAATATAGTTGTAGATCAGGTAGATACACTTACTGGCGACTTTGTTTACGAAGATGATAAAAGAATTTTTCGTAAATGTCGGTTATTAATTGGTATGCATCAGCCTTCCGATGAACTAATACGCCAGCTATATACCGAGCAACAATTGCCCGATGCAAATTATGTTAGCCAATGCAAATTGGCTATTGCGCACGATTTCAGACGACAGTTACAATTAGGTTTTCCAACAAAGCAAGACGAATTTACACTTCGTCGTCTTTCTGCACAGATGAAAGACGAAAAAGTATGTGTAAAATTGTATCTTCGCGAACCACTTCATGCCAAATTATACCTAGCTCATCGTCCAGATGATAATTTCAATAAAATACAAGCTATTATGGGTAGTAGCAATCTTACCTATTCCGGACTAACAAAGCAAGGAGAGCTAAATGCAGAATTTGGCGATAGCGATAGTGCCGAAAAATTAGCTTCTTGGTTTGATGACCGTTGGGAAGATAAATTTTGTCTTGATATTACCAAAGAGTTAATAGAAATTATAGACAATAGTTGGGCAGGCGACAAAGAAATACCACCTTATTATATATATCTAAAAACAGCTTATCATCTTAGCGAAGAAGCACGCTCGGGAATTAAAGAATTTTCTATTCCTACAGAATTTAGAGGTGCACTTTTCGACTTTCAACAAACTGCTGTAAAGATAGCAGCACGCCATCTTAATAATGAGAAACGTGGCGGAGCAATGATTGGCGATGTTGTAGGATTAGGAAAAACCATCACAGCTTGTGCCATTGCTAAGATGTACGAAAACACTTTTGGCAGCAATACATTGATTATATGTCCTGCCAATTTGCAAGATATGTGGGAAAAATATCGCAATCAATACGATATGAAGGCAGATATTATGTCAATGTCAAAACCTATTGACGTTGATAATGCCCGCTATTACAAACTTATTATTGTAGACGAAAGTCATAACCTACGTAATAGCCAAGGAATTCGTTATCGCAATATTCGCGATCTTATTCAAAAACAAGATTGTAAGGTTTTATTATTAACAGCAACACCTTACAACAAGCAATATAAAGACCTTAGTAGCCAACTTCGACTTTTTATAGATGATGATATGGATTTAGGAATTCGTCCTGAAGCATATATTCGTGCAATTGGCGGAGAACGGAAATTTGCCGAAAAGCATGAAGATTTTATTAGAAGTATAAAAGCCTTTGAACGAAGCGAATGTCAAGAAGACTGGCAAGAACTAATGAAACTTTTCCTTATTCGAAGAACACGCACGTTCATTAAGGAGAATTATGCAAAGACAGACCCTAAAAACAACCGTAAATATTTAGAGTTTAAAGATGGGCATAAATCTTATTTTCCAGATCGTATCCCTAAAGCCGTGAAGTTTAATACTGTTGAGGGCGACCAATATAGCCGACTCTATTCAAAAGAAATGATAGATTTTATGGAGTCACTTAAGTTGCCTCGTTATGGATTGACACATTATTTAGATGAAAAGAAAGCCGAAGCTGCATCAAAGTATGAAAGTAATTTGATAGATAATCTTTCGCGTGCTGGAGCACAAATGATGGGTTTCTGTAAAAGTACATTCTTTAAGCGTATAGATAGTAGTGGCTATGCATTTCTGCTCACATTATATCGCCACATATTGCGCAATGCAGTATATATCTATGCTATTGACAATAAGTTGAAATTGCCAGTTAGCGATGAAAATACATTCCCTGAGGACTTTTTAGAAGATGCCGACATCAACGATGCAAATGCAGATTCCGAAAATAGTCAAGAATTTTTTTCTAACAGCAATCTTCTGACAATTCCTAAAGATATGAAAGCTTATATGGAAAAAGCAGAAACATATTACAATGGACTGATAGGAAAGAATAATGTACAATGGATTGATTCTAAATATTTCAAACGTACACTGAAACAGGGGTTAAAAAAAGATTGCGAACAACTTCTCGCTATGATAAATCTTTGTGAAGCATGGAATCCGCAGACCGACCAAAAACTCAACGAACTGGAAAAGCTATTAAGCAACACTCATAAAGATGAAAAGGTTATCATATTCACACAATATTCCGATACTGCTACCTATATTTACAAGCAGTTAGAAAAGCGAGGAATTAAAAATATCGAGAAAGTAACTGGTGCAACAAAAAATTCAACATCTATTGTAGAACGCTTTTCGCCCATAAGTAATAAAGCAGATATAGAAAAAGAAAACGAACTGCGCATATTAATAGCCACAGATGTATTAAGTGAAGGACAAAATTTACAAGATGCTCATATCATTGTTAACTATGACTTACCTTGGGCTATTATCCGACTAATTCAGCGTGCAGGACGTGTAGATCGTATCGGTCAAAGTTCTGAAAAAATTTATTGTTATTCATTTTTCCCAGCCGATGAGGTGGAAAAAATCATTAGTTTGCGTACGCGCCTTAACGAACGTATCAACGAAAATGCAGGAATTGTGGGTAGCGACGAAGTGTTTTTTGAAGGAAACGAACAGAATCTTCGTGATATGTATAATGAAAAGAGTGGAAGTTTAGACGGCGATGACGATGATGTAGATGTAGACTTAGGTTCTTTTGCATATCAGATATGGAAAAACGCTACCGATGCCAATCCAAAACTGAAAAATATAATTCCAGCTATACCAAATATAGCCTATTCTACAAAAGCTGCAACCAATATCAGCGAAAATGGCGTTATTACATACGCTCGCACATATAACGATTTCGATGTTCTTACTTGGTACAACTCAGAAGGAAAAATAGTTAGCCAGTCGCAAAATCGTATTCTTCAGGCAATGGCATGTACAATAAACGAACCTTGTCTACCAGCACAGGAAAATCATCTTGCATTAGTAGAAAAAGCTGTTAAAGGAATTAAGAACGAAAATACTAATGTTGGAGGAATTCTCGGAAGTCGATTTAGTACCAAACGTAAAATCTATGAATTGTTGAATCATTATTACGAACAACCACTTACTCTTTTTAATACGCAAGAAAAGAAAGACTTGCTGAAATTTGCTATCGACCAAATCTACAATAATCCATTATTGGAGAATTCTAAATTTATCCTTGGAAGAATGATGCGTACAGGAAATACGCACGACGATATTGTAGATACTGTTATCGAAATGTACGAAAACGCAAATCTTTGTCGGGTAGACGAAGACAAAACAAAACATAAAGACCCTGTAATTATTTGTTCAATGGGATTAAAAGCCTAAAAGAAATGAAAAAGAATTTATTTGATCAATATATCTCTACAGCCAATTTTAAAGAATTGTTTATAAGCGAAATGCTTTGGAACAATCCAACAGGTGCAACACAATTGCCAGAAATAACCATAGACGATACAACTTACCATATAGAGCAGATTGCAGAACGAAAAGGTTTTCAAATTCTGCATTGTAAAGTTCAGAGCATACCAACATCGGCTGTATGTAAAAAGATAGACCAAAAAATTAGAAAGAATGCCGAAAACTATATTTGTATTTTTTTCTTACCCGAAAAGCTACATCATCTTTGGATGGCTCCAGTGAAGAAAGTAGAAAAAAGAGATGTTGTTTTAATTGAATACGACACTATTGAAAAGGCTGCATTCTTGTTTGAAAAAATGGAAAAACTATCCTTTTCACTCGAAGACGAACCTAACATTCTCGATATTATAGAAAAAGTTCAGGCTGCTTTCCTTGTAAATTCTGAGAAAATAACAAAAGACTTCTATTCTGGCTTTAAAAAAGAACACAGCAACTTTGCTAAATTTATTACTGGAATTGACGACCATATTACCGAAAAGGAAAATAAAAACAAACAATGGTATGCATCGGTTATGCTAAACCGACTAATGTTTTGTTATTTCATTCAGAAAAAAGGTTTCTTAGATGGCGATATCGATTATTTACGCAACAAATTAGAATGGACACGCCAACAAGAAGGCGAAAATAGGTTCTTTAATAAGTTTTATAAAGGCTTCCTCGTTAATCTTTTTCACGATGGACTAAACGCACCACAACATAATGTTGAGTTTGAAAAAATTTATGGTCGTATTCCTTATTTAAATGGTGGTATGTTCGACATACACCAAATAGAGCGCAATTATGCTGAATTAGATATTGCAGATGAGGCTTTTTGTAGTTTATTCGACTTTTTCGATAAATGGCATTGGCATCTCGACGACCGTATAACTGCTTCTGGTCGCGATATTAACCCAGATGTGTTAGGATATATATTCGAACAATATATTAACGACCGTGCACAAATGGGAGCTTATTACACAAAAGAAGATATTACCGAATATATTGGACGAAACACCATTTTGCCTTATTTAATGGATGCTGTAAAACGCACAGACGAAAAATGTTTCCGTCCCAAAAGCAAATTATGGCAATACTTGCAAGAAAGCAACGATAAGTATATTTACAATGCAATGAAGAAAGGTTGCAACGAACCTCTTCCCGAATATATAGCAGAAGGAATAGACACTGCAAAGCCAAATCTTTTAGAACGTCGCAAACATTGGAACGAACGAACCCCCGAAACTTTCGCCTTGCCCACCGAAATTTGGCGAGAAACCATAGAACGTCGCCAACGTTATAGCAACATTAAACAGAAAATAGTGAATGGCGAAATAACCGCTATAAACGATTTTATAACCTATAACCTTGATATTCGGCAATTTGTAGCCGACTATCTTGCCGATACTCCCGACCATTTGTTTATAAAACATTTTTATTCTGCCTTGCAACACATAACAATTCTCGACCCAACTTGTGGTTCTGGTGCTTTTCTTTTTGCAGCACTCAACATTCTTGAACCGCTTTACGAGGTTTGTATCAACAGAATGAAGGAATTTAACAAGCAAAACCCACTTTTGTTTAAACAAGAGTTGCAAGAAATAACACACAAATATCGCTCTAACATTCAATACTTCATTTATAAAAGCATTATTCTGCGTAATCTCTATGGTGTAGATATAATGGTTGAAGCTACAGAAATTGCAAAACTACGTTTGTTCTTAAAGATGGTTGCAGTAGTTGAAGTAGATAAACGCGACCCAAATTTAGGACTCGACCCTTTGCCCGATATAGATTTTAATATTCGTTGTGGAAATACACTTGTGGGATATGCCACACAAGCCGAATTAAAACGCGATTTGGCGGAAGGAAATATGTTTGATAGGGAAGAATTTGAGGCAAAAATTAATGGGGAAATGGAGAAAATTTCTAAAGCTTATCAGCGTTTTAAAGAAATTCAGCTCCAACAATCGGAGAAGATGGTAGACTTTAAACAAGCCAAATACGCTTTAAACGAACGTCTTTCTGCATTAAACCACCTGTTAAACAATAAAATGTATGGCGCAGTAGAAACGAATATCAGTTACGAAACGTGGCTTCTTACACATCAACCTTTCCATTGGCTTGCCGAATTTTACGAAATTATTAACGAACATGGAGGTTTCGATGTTATTATTGGTAATCCACCGTATGTAGAGTATAGGCAAGCCAACATACAATACAAGATTATACATTACAAAACGATAGAATGTGGGAACTTATATGCTTTTGTATTAGAAAGAGAAACTTTTTTAATTAATGAGAAAGGAGTGATGGGAAATATTGTTCCAGTTTCAATTATGTCAACCCCTGGATATGTAAGTTTGAGAAAGTTTATTCATAGCAAAGGAACAAGTTATTTTTCATCATATAATATTCACCCATGTTGTCTTTTTGAGGGTGTACATCCGCGCCTTGCAATTGTAATAAATACTATTGATAATGTTAAAAAAGATGTTTATGTTTCTCAATATTATAAGTGGACTGTATTAGAAAGACCTATTTTATTCAAGAAATGTTGTTATATAAAACTTACATCTGAGTTAGTAGAAAGTTCTATAAATCGCTCTCTTCCTAAAATATCAAATGATATTCAAAGTAATATTCTTTTAAAGGTTAAGAAAGAATACAAACCAATAAAGTATTTTCAAGTAAAATATGGTGTTTCTTTTTGGTATAGGCGCGCATTTGGCGCATTTATCTTGTTCTATGATAAAAAACCACTTATGTTTGACGAAAACGAAGAACAAATGGATCCCACAGAACTAAAGATGCTTGTTTACGATAAAAAATATAAAAATATGATTTTGGCTATTTATCATTCATCTTTGTTTTACTGGTTTACATATTCATTTAGTGATTGTAGAAATATTAATAAACCTGAAATTGAAGACTTTCAAATTGATTTAGAAAGATGCAGGCAAGAATTAGGAGATTTAATAGCTAAACTTTCTTTAAGACTATCTACGAATTTACAATCTAACTCTCAATTCTTAGAATATAACTATTCTTCTGGTAGAAGACGTTTTCAAGCATTTTACCCAAGAAAATCTAAGCCTATCATTGACGAAATAGATAAAGTTCTTGCCCGTCATTATGGTTTTACAGAAGAAGAGTTAGACTTTATTATCAACTACGACATAAAATATCGTATGGGCGATGAATTAAACGAAGAGTAGAATTATGCACGCAAGCAACACCGATAATATGCTCATCTATCAGTCGGCAGATGGGAAAATAAAGATAGACGTTAGGTTTGAAAAAGAAACTGTATGGCTGACACAAGCGCAAATGTGTGTGCTTTTTGGTCGCGAACGTAGTGTTATCACCAAACATATAAAAAATATATTTGCAGAAAACGAACTTAATGAAAATAGCAATGTGCAAAATTTGCACATTGCAAATTCTGATAAACCAGTAAAGTTCTATAATCTCGACGTTATTATTTCGGTTGGTTATCGTGTAAAGTCGCAACAAGGTACACAGTTTCGTATTTGGGCTACGCAACGCTTAAAAGAATATATTGTCAAAGGATTTGCATTAAACGATGAACGTTTCAAAACAGGTTCTTCCTACAATTATTTTAAAGAACTTTTAGATCGTATTCGTGAGATACGTCTTTCCGAAAAAGTGTTCTATCAGCAAATTAAAGATATATATGCAACGAGTATAGATTATAATCCATCGGCAGAAATGACATTGGCTTTCTTTAAAGAAGTACAAAATAAACTGTTGTGGGCTGTTAGTGGAAAGACAGCTGCCGAACTTGTTTATTATCGTGCCAATGCTTTGCAACCAATGATGGGGCTAACTTCTACAGAACAAGAGGGAAAAGTTACCAAAAACGATACACTGATAGGTAAGAACTATCTGAACGAGAAAGAAATTGGGCAGTTAAAACTTATTGTTGAACAGTTTCTTGCTTATGCAGAGGCACAAGCTTTAGCAGAAAAACCAATGTATATGCGTGATTGGTTACAGAAACTACGCCTTATTCTTACCTTGAACGAAAAGAATATTCTTGAACATGCTGGTACAATATCGCATAAATTGGCTGTTGAAAAAGCTTCGAAAGAATACATTGCTTATACAGAACAACAGCGAAGAGAGGAACATTTTGAGAGTATAAAACAGCTCGACCAAGATTTAAAACGTATTGCACTATGCAAAGAAAATAAAGACGATAAGGAGAAAGGTTACAGTGAATAGAAAAAAATAGAGAGCGTGGGCTATGACAACCAATGTGGAATATCTTGGCAATAAAGACTTGTTACGGCTGAAAAAGGTAGCTTTTTTAGCATCGAATACAATTTCTTCGGGAACAGTGCTGAAAGTTTACGATTGGGCTACCGATATGCGTAATAGGGGAGAGTGCGTTGTTAGCGGATTTTGTAGCAAGTTAGAAAAAGATGTTCTTCATTTTTTGCTGAAAGGCAGTCAGCCCATCATACTTGTTTTGGCACGAAGAATGTATAAAGTTATTCCAGCAGATTTGGAAACTGCCTTAGAGCAAAACCATTTACTAATTATTTCAGCCAGTAATTCTGTTCGACAATCGAAAGAAACTGCATTGGCAAGAAATAAATATATTTGTGATCTTGCCGATAAAATTCTGTTTGTTGATGTAACCGAACAAAGTAGCCTTTATGCCCTCCAACAAAATAGCAGTAACAAGCAGAAACTTCTTACTTTGTAAAAAAATATATACCCTTATTCTAATAATTAATGAGTATATTTTTTTGTGGCATTTTGCACTATTTTTCACCCACTTATATTTATGCTCAATTGTTTAACATAAATAGCTACTCGAATTTTAATGAAAGTTAGTAGAGTTTCTTATAAGAAAAATATTTTTTTTAATTACATTTTTAAATTTTATAATTATATTTTTTCAAGTCCATATAATAAACTGATTATAAGAATGTTATGAAAGCAGTTTTTTGTTGTTTTTTTATTTTTACGTATATACAATATAGTCTTAAAATTTAGAAGAGATAGTTTTTTGCAGACAGAAAAATGCCTATTATTAATGCAAAACGCTATAGCAAACAGTTTTATAGCTATAAAACGAAAGCTAAAAAGACAATTTATTAAATTTACATTCAATAGCTCTGTGTAAAAATTAAGTAGCATTTTGTTTTTTGTGCTTGTTTAGACTTTGTCAATATTACGTATTTATGGTTGTTTTTATGGTCTTTTTCTCCTAAAAAAATTCGTTCTGTCATTATTTTATAGTATTTTTGCATCGAATATACGTGCATAAATACCAACATTTGGGTATCTGTTATATAAGTATGCTTTTAATGGTATGCCTTTTTGTTTATACGCTCGTTTTCGTTTTGCAAATTAATTCTAACAGTTTAAATATTAAAAACAAAACAATTTATGTGGTTAATCAATTCTTCTATTGGTAGAAAGGTTGTAATGTCGGTAACAGGCATTGCACTTATTCTATTTCTGACATTCCACATGTCAATGAATATTGTAGCTCTTTTTTCTGAAAAGGCTTACAATATGATTTGTGCCTTTCTTGGTTCGAATTGGTATGCGGTAGTAGCAACAATAGCCTTAGGCGCGCTAACAGTTGCCCATATCGTTTACGCATTTATTCTTACGGCTCAGAATCGTAGTGCACGTGGTAACGAACGTTATGCTGTAAACGGTTCAAGTCCTAAAGTAGAATGGGCATCAAAAAACATGTTGGTATTGGGAATTATTGTTCTTTTGGGCATCTTGCTCCATTTGTTCAACTTCTGGTATAATATGATGTTTGCCGAAATTGTGGGTTTTGAAGGCAAGTATAGTCCAACCGCTGGCTATTCTTACATTGTGGAAACTTTTAAGAATCCAGTATTTGTAGTGCTTTACATAGTTTGGCTTTGTGCAATTTGGTATCATCTTTCACATGGTTTTTGGTCGGCTATGCAAACACTTGGTATAAATGGCAAAATTTGGTTTAAGCGTTGGAAGATGATAGGCTTGGTCTACACTACACTTCTAATGTTAGGTTTCCTAATTGTAGTGCTAGCTTTTACATTTGGTTGTGCACCAAGCCTTCATAGTGCTTGTTGTTTAATTCACTAATTCTAATAGAACGATACAAGATTATGGCTAAAATATTAGATTCAAAAATTCCGGAAGGACCAGTAGCAGAGAAGTGGACCAACTTTAAGGCTCACCAGCGTTTGGTTAATCCTAAGAATAAATTAAAGCTCGATGTAATTGTAGTTGGAACAGGCTTGGCAGGTGCCAGTGCTGCAGCTTCGCTTGGAGAAATGGGCTTTACTGTTTACAATTTCTGTATTCAAGATTCTCCACGTCGTGCCCATTCTATAGCAGCACAAGGTGGTATAAATGCTGCAAAGAACTATCAAAACGATGGCGACTCAGTTTATCGCTTGTTTTACGATACAGTAAAAGGAGGCGATTATCGTGCTCGCGAAGCAAATGTTTATCGTTTGGCAGAAGTTTCAAATAGCATTATCGACCAATGTGTGGCACAAGGCGTTCCTTTTGCACGCGAATATGGCGGAATGTTAGCAAATCGTTCTTTTGGTGGAGCACAAGTTTCTCGTACTTTTTATGCAAAAGGTCAAACAGGACAACAACTTCTTCTTGGAGCTTACTCTGCATTAAGCAAACAAGTACACGATGGTCGTGTAAAACTTTACACACGTTACGAGATGGAAGATGTTGTAATTGTAGACGAACATGCACGTGGAATTATTGCGAAAAACTTAGTTACAGGTAAATTGGAACGTTTTTCTGCCAATGCTGTAGTAATAGCTACAGGTGGTTATGGTAATGCTTACTTCCTTTCTACCAATGCAATGGGCTGTAATTGTACTGCAGCTATACAATGTTATCGTAAAGGAGCATATTTTGCAAATCCTGCTTACGTTCAAATTCACCCAACTTGTATTCCAGTTCACGGTGATAAACAGTCGAAACTAACATTGATGTCAGAATCTTTGCGTAACGATGGACGTATTTGGGTTCCAAAGAAAATAGAAGATGCAAAGGCATTACAGGCAGGAACAAAGAAAGGTTCTGATATTCCAGAAGAAGATCGCGACTATTATTTGGAACGTCGCTACCCGGCTTTCGGAAACTTAGTGCCACGCGATGTTGCTTCTCGTGCAGCTAAAGAGCGTTGCGACCACGGTTTTGGTGTAAACAACACTGGTTTGGCAGTGTTCCTCGACTTCTCTGAAAGTATAAACCGACTTGGTTTAGATGTAATTCGCCAGCGTTATGGCAACCTCTTCGATATGTACGAAGAGATAACCGACGTTAATCCAGGCGAATTAGCAAAGGAAATTAATGGTGTCAAGTATTACAATCCAATGATGATTTACCCAGCTATCCACTATACAATGGGTGGAATATGGGTAGACTACGAATTGCAAACCACGATTAAAGGACTTTTCGCCATTGGCGAATGTAATTTCTCTGACCACGGAGCCAATCGTCTTGGTGCTTCTGCGTTGATGCAAGGTTTAGCAGATGGATATTTTGTATTACCTTACACCATACAAAACTACTTAGCCGACCAAGCTTTGTGGGCAAAAATTCCTACCGATCACCCTGAATTTGAAAAAGCAGAGAAAGGAGTTCAGGCAGAAATAGACCGACTTATGAACATAAAAGGTAAACGAAGTGTAGATTCTCTGCATAAGGAGTTTGGTCGTATTATGTGGGAATACGCAGGAATGGGACGTACTGCAGAAGGTTTGAAGACAGGTTTGCAGAAAATGAAGGAAATAAGAAAAGAGTTCGATACAAATCTGTTCATTCCAGGAAGCAAAGACGGGCTGAATGTAGAGCTCGATAAGGCAATTCACCTTCGCGATTTCATTTTGGTTTGCGAACTTGTTGCTTACGATGCATTAT
>ERZ773233.1893-NODE-1893-length-11888-cov-4.490915_pt1 | contig 11888 bp, 7 predicted proteins | sample MGYA00580991_ERZ773233 | MGnify/ENA primary metagenome ERZ773233 (study PRJEB29015, sample SAMEA2738178) | human oral metagenome | biome: human oral; feature: human-associated habitat; material: saliva | place: China | collected 2161 ...
CCAAGCCTCGTGCTGCCACGTCGGTTGCGACGAGGAGCTGAAGATTGCGTATGCGGAACTTCTGCATCACATAGTCACGCTGTGCTTGAGATAGCTCTCCATGGAGGGCATCAGCGTTGTATCCGTCACGGATGAGCTGGTCTGCGATCTCTTGGGTCTCCTTACGTGTACGGCAGAAGATGATCCCGTAGATGTCGGGGTAGTAGTCTGCGATACGTTTGAGCGCAAGATACTTGTGCTTAGCTGAGACGACGTAGTAGAAGTGGCGGATGTTTTTGTTGCCTTCGTTCTTCGTTCCGACGATGATCTCCTTGGGCTTGTGCATATAGGAGGAGGCGATGGAGCTGATCTCCTTGGGCATCGTGGCGGAGAAGAGTAGCAGGTGGCGCTCCTCGGGTACTTGGCTGAGGATCGTCTGTAGGCTCTCTGCGAAGCCCATCGTGAGCATCTCATCGGCTTCGTCTAGGACGACCGTGCTGATACTCTCTAGGCTCGCTGCCCCGCGCTCCATGAGGTCGATCAGACGACCTGGTGTGGCGACGATCACTTCGACTCCACGACGTAGGGTGCGGATCTGAGCTTCGATGGATGAACCCCCATAGACTGGTAGGATACGCACCGAGGGAAGGTACTTGCTATAGGCTGTGAGATCGTCGGCGATCTGTAGACATAGCTCACGGGTAGGGCAGAGGACGAGGGCACGAGGGGTACCCGTCGCAGGGACTTCCTCCAGGCTCTTGGCGACATTCTGTAGGAGTGGGAGACCGAAAGCTGCGGTCTTACCCGTGCCGGTCTGTGCCAAGGCGATGAGATCGATAGGCTCTCCGAGGAGATAAGGTATGACAGCCTCCTGTACAGGCATAGGCTGCTGGTAGCCAAGCTCCGTGATGGCTCGGCAGATCGGGGCGGACACCCCAAGTTCGTCAAAGGTCATTGCTGAACGATAATAAATATGATCCTCCCACCCATCCTAGGGCTGGGGAGGCTAAGCTATGCCCGTGACGAAGTCCATGATCCTAACTCCACGAGGGCATACCCAAAAGTGAATTCCTCCTAGCATAGAGAGCTCTCCCGAGCCGATCATAGGAGGGTCTGTGTAGCCCTAGAGCTACTTGTCCTGAGGGGTAGAGAGTCGGCGACTCTTATCCCCTAGATAGCCACCATGGTGGCGTAGTGAATACTGCTCTAAGCTAAAGCCTATACGCTGCATCACACTGACGACGAGCAGGTCACCTAGTACGGTCATCACCGTGGTGCTGGTCGTCGGGGTCATCCCGAGGGGGCAAACCTCAGCGGGGTTACCTGTCGAGAGGCAGACATCTACGAGTTCGGCTAGCGGACTCTGGACGTTCCCTGTGATCAAGATAAAGGGAAACTCGGGGTACATCCGCCTTGTCAGCTCGATGAGCTCGAGGACTTCGCGCGTCTTGCCCGAGTTACTGATCAGAAGCATCAGGTCTCCCTCGCATACCATCCCGAGGTCGCCGTGCTGAGCCTCGCTGGGATGGAGGAAATAGGCAGGCGTCCCGGTGGAGCTGAAGGTCGTAGCGATGTTGTGAGCTATTTGTCCGGCCTTGCCCATGCCCGAGGTGATGAGGCGTCCCCCTTGTCGATGGACCCGCTCGAGGATAAGCTGGATAGCCGCCTCGTAGTCGTTGGTCTCGGGGATCGCTTGTAGGGCTTGGATCTCTCTGGTGAGGATCTCAGAGATGGTATATTGCTTGGACGTCATAGCTCTCAGGGCAATTCTTCGCCTACAAAGGTAGTGTAATTTATTGAGGTAGGCTTAGTAAGGTCGGTCAAGGCGTGTGGCTTGCCCCCGAGGTTAGTTGCTGTGCGAGGCGAGCTAGATCAAGTGGTTATCGAAGGTAGACCTTGGGGTCGGGAAAGGTAGAGCTTAGCTGGAGTAAAGGTTGATGTTTCTCGAGACAAAGGTCGTGCGTTGCGAAAAAGAATCCTACCCTTAGCATGGGCTGAGGGCAGGATTCTTGCAGGGAAGGGTTGGGGGGAGGCCTACTGCTCTGCTTCGTGAGGCCAAGCAATCCGCTGGCAGAGCAAGAGCACTGCCTGATCATCGAAGAGCCGAGTGCCGAAGAGTGTATGCTCACTGCTCTCGCTTAGGCGGAGCTTCGACCGTAGAGCTTCGGGGGAGAGGGGGAAGTTCCGGCAGGTGATCTGGGCTGGAGGTAGCTCCTTACCTAGCTTTTTGAGGGCGGAAGAGGAGAAGGGATGTACCGCTTCGACACGGAAGAGACGTCCTGGAAGTACCTCTTGGGGGAGCTGATCGCCCGTGTAGAGGTGGCTATTGGCATGGAGCGGTCGCATGCCGAGCCGGTGGGCGATGGAGTGGAAGAGTCCGGTCTTCATCAGGGAGGCCTGTGGCTCGAAGAGGTAGGCTCCGACTTCCTCGGCACAAGCCATCGACAGGCTAGCCTCGAGAGCGAGTGCCTGGGGGAAGGAGACACGGAGCTCTTCGCCCTGAGCGGTGAGCTCGCTAGCGACCAAGGTCACCTCTTCGGGGCGAGGATCCTCCTTGGCTTTCGCCACATCAATAGCTAAGAGGAGATCCTTGACTTCGCCTCGGACGGAGGTGAAGTGTAGCTCTTGGATGCCCGAGATCGTACGTAGGGTGTGCACGGGGTCAAGCATCGGGGAGAGCTTCACCAGGAGTCGGGGGAAGGGAAGCCCTGCTTGCTCGTAGAGCTGGTAGAGCTCGGGGAGAAGGAGGTGTAGGTTGGGCTCGCAGTCCTCGATAGCATAGACTCGCTTGTGCTGGTCGTTCCCCTCACGGCGGGCAGGGTCGACGAAGAGGAGCGTCGGCTGATAGGTGTGGATAAGCTCGGGGAGTAGCTCGAGAGACTGCCCTTCGAGGAGTGTCAAGGGCTTGTCGGGGAGGAGGCGAGGGAGGTTGTGTCTTGCCGCTTCGACGAGCTCTGCCTGACGCTCGCAGTAGATCCCTGCCCGAGATACGGAGGCTAGCGCCCAGAAGTCTACGCCTAAGCCACCCGTAAGGTCAAGGACGATGTCCGAGGAGGTCGCAAAGCGTGCCTTGTAGTATGCTGCTTGCTCGCTGGAGCATTGCTCGAGTGCTAGGCTAGAGGGAAGAAAAACCCCAGCCGAAGACCAGCTGGGGAGTTTCTTTGCTAGGGGCTTAGCGTGAGAGAGCTGACGAGCAAGTGCCGTGCGCTCCTCGGCGTTGAGCCCCCCTTTGCCCAAGAGAATGCGATCGGGGCTAGTCGTCCGATGCACCTCTTGTAGCTCGAGGATGTGGTGAATGAAGGTGAGAGAGTCACCCATGGTCTACTTCACCTGGATACGAATCTTAGCTGCGGGGAGTCCCTTGGCTGTGACCGTCAGCTCGGCCGTGCCACGCTGCTCGCCTGCCTGTAGGAGTGCGACGAGCTGACCGCTGAAGGCATGGTGGCGAGGGAGGTGGAAGGCATCGAGCGAAGCTGGGTTGCCCGAGGCAGCAGCACGGAACGATCCAGCACCACGGACAGAGAAGTTCAGCAGGCGAGCATCGTCGGGGATGAGGTTACCGTCCTTGTCTACGACGCGAACGGTAACGAAGGCGATGTCCTTACCGTCTGCCTTGATCGTCTCTCTGTCAGCCGTTAGCTCGAGGTGATGTGGCTTGCCAGCGGTGCGAAGGATCTGTGTCGCAGCAGGCTTCCCCTGTGCGTCGTAGGCGATGACCTTGACTTCTCCTGGCTCGTAGACGGTATTCATCCACATGAGACGATAGCGCTTCTGGCGAGTGAAGGCCTTGCGACTTTCATCGTTCTCGGTGTCGGCGATCTGGATAGAGAGGTCTTTCTTCTGACGACCTTGGCTCTTGCCGTTGATGAAGACTTCCGCTTCGGGGTAGTTCGTATAGACAAAGATGGGGGTTACCTGCCCTTCTCGTCCGGGCCACGTCCAGTGTGGGAGCGTATGGAGCGTCTCTGCCTCCTTATTCCAATGGCTTCGGTAGAGGTAGAAGCGGTCTTTCGGTAGGCCAGCTAGGTCGACAGCGCCGAAGAGAGAGGAGTGGCTAGGCCAATCGCTATAGTAAGGCGTAGGCTCACCTAGGTAATCAATACCCGTCCAGATGAACTCTCCCATGCTCCAGTCATGGTCTTCCTGACGGATGAAGTCATCTTCGGGGAGGTTACTCCAGCCACAGTGCTCGACATCGTAGCCCGAAGACTGATGATCGGGGTACTTTGCCATCGACTTACGTTCGACGGGAAACTTATATACCCCACGGCTACTCACCGTAGAGCAAGTCTCTGTCCCGAGAAGGAAGCCCTGTGGGAGTACCTTGTGTGCGCTGTCGTAGAGGAAGGGGCGGTAGTTGAAGCCAGGGATATCGAGCGTCCCAGCCATGCCACTCTTAAGTACGCCGAGGGGATTGTCCATCCCGTTGGTCACGGGGCGGGTAGGATCCTCGCGGTGACAGATCTCTTGGAGGCGGTAAGCCCACTGCGCTCCCTCGTAAGAGGGTTGCTCTGGGACTTCATTCCCGATGCTCCACATGATGACAGAGGGGCTGTTGCGGAACTGACGGATGAGGTTTTGGAGGTCACGCTCGTGCCATTCGACGAACTCAAGATTATATCCGTTCGGTACTTTAGGTGCTGCCCATGCATCGAAGCTCTCGGCCATCACGGGCATACCCATCTCATCGCAGAGACGGACGAACTCCGGTGCTGGCATATTGTGCGAGGTGCGGATAGCATTGACACCCATGTCCTGCATGATACGGATCTGTCTACGCATCGCTGCCTCATTGACTGCAGCGCCGAGAGGGCCTAGGTCATGGTGAAGACAGGCACCCTGGAACTTCAGCTTACGTCCATTGAGGAAGAAGCCTTCGCCAGACTTCAGGGCGATAGAGCGTATCCCAAAGGTCGTGGTGTCACGGTCGACGACCTTCCCAGCTAGGCTTACGGTGACGATACCCTTGTAGAGATGAGGCTGACCGATATCCCATAGCTGGGGCTTCTGTACATCGAGAGCGAGACGATAGACGGAGTCAATGCCCGTAGCCTTACCTGCTGCTACGACCTTCCCCTCGGGGGAGAGGAGCTGGACGTCTACGCTGATGGCCTTGCGGTCTGTGCTAGCGGGAGCAGAGACTACGGTGCGGAGATCGACACGTGCACCATCACGGCTCACCTCGGGCGTCTGAATCTGCGTGCTCCATAGAGGTACGTGGACGGGAGAGGTGAAGGTCAGGTGGACATTGCGATAGAGTCCGGCACCAGGATACCAGCGACTACTCTCATGACGGTTCTCCAATCGGACGGCTAGGCTATTGGGCTTGCCAGGGAGGACGTAGGGAGTGATGTCAAAGGCGAAGGAGTTATAGCCATAAGGCCAGAAGCCTACTTCTCGTCCGTTCACCCATACTCGAGCATTGCTCATAGCTCCATCGAAGCGGAGCGATACACGGCGATCGCCTAAGTTCGCAGGGATGTCTAGCGAACGGCGATACCAGCCCGTACCAACGAAGGGTAAACCACCGGTACGACCAGCGTGCTCCATGGCTTCCTTCTGGCCGTCCTGAGCGATAGCTAGATGTTGCTTGTCATTATCGAAGCTGAATGGACCATAGATAGCCCAGTCGTGAGGGACGACGACCTGTGTCCACTTGCTGTCGTTGAAGCGTGGCTGGGACGCTTCGGGAGAGTCTTGTCGGGTGAAGCGCCAGCCCTTCTCGAGGGTTTGGCTAGAGCGCTGGGCACTCAAGGGTAGGCTAAGGGCCGTGCCTAGTAGGAGGGCACTAGCGAATAGTCTCTTCATAGGGTGGATATTCATTGATTGTATCGAAAGACGAAGCTCGCCCTCCGCACTGAGGGCATCTCTTCCAAAGATACGGAAAAAAGCACCAAGCGCTCAGATTAGACGCTACTATTTAATCAGATAGATCGATGAAAGGGGCTCCTTCGTCCAAGCGAAGAAGCCCCTTCTCTATATTATATGGTATAGCCGGACGAGCGATACTTGCTACTGAGTCCCAGCACGGAGGGAGGAGAGCTCGCTAGACGTCACGACCAGGGCGTAGCGCTTCGGCATCGTCGAGCGTGAGTACGGAGTTCACGAGGGTAGCTGCGAGGTTACTACCGCCCTTGCGTCCCTCGACGATGATCTTAGGAATATCCTTGAAGACCTTAGCCATATACTTGGATTCACGTACGTTCACGAAGCCAACGGGGGCTGCGATGATCCCTTGGGGCTGTGCTTTGCCTCGGCGGATCAGCTCGCAGAGCTCGATAATAGCTGTCGGAGCGTTCCCTACGGCAAAGAGAGCGTCGGGATGCTCCTCTACTGCTAGGCGGATACCTGCCTGTGAGCGGGTGATCCCCTTGGCCTCGGCGATCTCGGCGACACGAGGATCGTTGAGATAACACTTGACTTCTACACCAAGACGCTCTAGGGCGCCCTTGCGAATGCCTGAGGCTACCATCGTGACGTCCGTGATGACGGTCTTGAGCTTACCAGCTAGGACAGCCTGATGCATACGTTCGACCGCCTTATCGTCCGTGTAGAGGATCTTCTCCATCTCGAAGTCGGCCGTGGTATGGATAGCGTGGATGAGTGCCCACTTATGGTCGAGGGGGACGTCGGGGTTAGCTAGCTCGCCGTGGATGGTGCGGAAGCTCTCGATCATGATCCCTTGTCCTACCTTCACCCCTTGCTCGAGCTGTCCCTCACGGTAGTAGCCTCGGGGAGTAATGAAGTGTCCCTCCCAAGCGTAACTCTGGGTATTCCCGATGAGGATGACGGTGAACATATCCACTTGCTCGGGGTCAAACTCCGCTAAGGTCGTCAGTGTCACCTCCTGCTCGGGGCGTCCAGCCTGACGAACGTAGCCCACCGGAGTGTCTGGGCTACGGTGCTGGGCGAAGATCTCGATGAGTCGGTAGAGCTGCCAGTAGCGTCCCTGGCTCTTGGGGTTATAGATCGCAGTGATGAAGTCACCATAGGCGGCGGCCTCGATGCGCTTTTCGATGCGTGACCAGGGGGTCATTAGGTCGGATAGCGACAGGATACAGAGGTCGTGACCTAGGGGACAGCCGAGCAGAGCGCCTGCCTTCTGGAAGGCACTGATCCCTGGGAGCACCTCGACCTCTAGACCTTTGATGCCCTTATCACGCATCATCTCATAGATGAGGGGTGCCATCCCGTAGATGCCAGCATCGCCCGAAGAGATGACACAGACGGTCTTCCCCTGCAGGGCGTACTCAAGTGCCTCCTCGGCTCGTTTACGTTCGGCCTTCATACCGCTATCGATACAGACCGCATCGGGGCGCAGTGCGTGCTGGATGAAGCGGAAGTAGTACTTGTAGCCTACGATGACGTCGGAGGATTGGACGGCATCGAAGACGGCTGGAGTAATATCTTCGGGGCTACCAGGGCCTAGGCCTGCGACGATGATCTTATGCTGTGCCATACGCTATGTCGTAAAAAATCTTGGGGATAAGTCGTTCTTGTTTCAGTTCTGATTATGTGGTGCAAAGATAATCAAACTGCGTTCGCTGTGAAGACGCTTGCTCCCGCTCTTCTTGCCAGCGAATGTCGAGGTGAGAGCAGGCTCGCCTTGGGGGATGAAAAGGTTTACCTTACTGCACAGAGAGGTAGATCTTTTTGCTCGGAGAGCTTTACCTCTCTACGAGCCAAGTTGGGGCTTTCCGATGTCGTCCTTAGATGAGCTTGGGGAAGGGGACTGGACTTGTGTAAAAGAATCAGCCCCCACCTTGATCCGAGCGGTCAAGGCGGGGGCTAGCTATAGTTAGAGAGAGTAACCCTAGAGGTGTAGGATGTAGCGAAGGACGAGAAGCGCCGAGACGATATAGAGCGTCCATGAGACATCACGCCACTGACCACTCAGGAGCTTAACGAGGGTGTAGCTGATCAGACCGAGTGCCATGCCCTCAGCGATGTTGTACGTGAGGACCATCGTGAGTACGGTGATGAAGCTCGGTAAGGCCTCGGATATGTCCATCAGGTCAATATCTTGGATCGAGCTAAGCATGAGTACCCCGACCAGAACGAGTGCCCCCGTGGTCGCAGCCGAGGGTATGAGTAGAAAGAGAGGCGAGAGGAAGAGCGCCAGCAGGAAGAGGATCGCTGTCGAGAGGGCAGTCATCCCCGTACGCCCACCTTCGGCTATGCCCGAGCTACTCTCGACGAAGGTCGTCACGGTGGAGGTCCCTAGGACTGCGCCGACGGACGTAGCGACCGCATCGGCTAGCATCGCCTCCTTGATATGCTTGACGTTGCCTTCGCTATCCATCATCTCCGTCTTGGCAGCGGCACCGATCAGTGTCCCTACGGTATTGAAGATGTCCATGAAGACGAGGGCAAAGATCGTTAGAGCCATGTCCATGTTGAGCAAGGCCTTGAAGTCAAACTGCAGGAAGGTCGGCGCTAGAGACTTCGGTAGCGAGACGGGGACGAAGCTATCGGGGATCTGCGTCACGCCCATGGGTATCCCGATCAGGGTGCAAGCTACGATGCTGTAGAAGAGAGCCCCACGGACACGGAGCGTCATCAGTACCCCGCTGAGGATAATCCCTAGGACAGCTAGGGTAGAGACTGGCGTAAAGCTCCCGAGAGCTACGAAGGTCGCTTTGTTAGCGACGATGACTCCCGCATTTTTCAGCCCAATGAAGGCGATGAAGAAGCCTATCCCTGCGGAGATAGCGAAGCGTAGATTCTTCGGGATACACTTGACGATCTGCTCGCGGATGTTGAAGATGGTCAGGAGAATGAAGATGATCCCTTCGACGAAGACCGCCGCTAGTGCCGCCTGCCAGCTATATCCCATCCCCATAACGAGGGTGAAGGCGAAGAAGGCGTTAATCCCCATGCTGGGCGCCTGTGCGAAGGGGAGCTTGGCAAGGAAAGCGATCAGGAGCGTGCCGATAGCTGATGCTAGCGCCGTAGCTGTGAAGACGGCGCCCTTATCCATGCCCGTGACGCTGAGGATGTCAGGGTTCACGGCGAGGATGTAGCTCATCGTAAGGAAGGTCGTCAGACCTGCCAGGAGCTCCGTGCGGAGCTTGTACTTCGTAGGGTCAAAGCCTACGAGACGGTAAAGTGCTTGCATTGGCTAGAAGACGTAGGGTATTAGAAGCTCCACTTGAGGGCTAGGGTGGGGTTGAGGGTCGTCTTATCGAGACGAGCGAAGTTCGTACTCAGCTCCCACTCCGTACCTACGCTGAGGTTAAACGAAGGGTCTACCCCAGGGAGCTTATTCAGATTGAGCCACAGCTGAGGCTCGGTGATGAAGATCGCGATATCCTTACCCGTGACGAGGTGACGATCCCCCCAGAGATCAGCAAAGCCAGTGAAGGAGATTAGTCCCTTCGCCAGGTGGAGATACCAAGTCCCCGTGAGCTGCCAGGAGTGTGGTCGGTCTTGGCGAGCTAGGTATTTGTACATCGGAGTGAACGTGAAGCCGGCCGAGTAGTCCGCCTTATTGTAGGCATAGGTCAGCCCAGCGAGGTAGGCATTCTTATAGCTGAAGGCATTACTCAAGCCTCCGTCGAACTCTAAGTGCAGGTTGAGGGGGAGGCGACCTAGCTTAAACTCACGAGAGAGCTCCCAGTAGGCCGAGGTGATACCCTCCCTGCGGTAGTCCATATCTACGAAGAAGAAGGTATTCCCCCACTTGTCTGGACGGAATAGCTCCACGGTCGTGGTCAGCTGAGGACGCTCAGCTTGGTCGGTGCTGTAGAGCTGACGACCGAAGTCGTAGTGTAGCTGGATGTTCTGTGCCCCGAGCGAGCCGAAGCCAAGGAGCACGAGAGTGAAGAGTAGGTAAAGTCGTTTCATTGGTTGGTATGGATGATAGATAGGTGAAAGAGCTAGTGTTGGTCCTGCTTAGCTGCGTCTTCCCGCTGATCTTCCTTGGTCTCGGGGAGGAGTAGATTGAGCAGTACGGCGATCACCGCCGATAGTCCGATGCCAGCGAGAGAGAAGCCTCCGACGGAGAGGGCAGCCCCACCGATACCGGTGGTCAGCGTGACGGAGATGATGACGATATTGCGGGGAGAGGCGAGGTTGACCTTGCTGTTCAGTAGGCTAGAGATCCCCGCCCCAGCGATCGTGCCGAAGAGTAGGAGCATGATACCTCCGAGGATCGCTTGGTCGATGCTTCTGAGCAGGGCGCTGACCTTCCCCACCAGAGAGAAGAGCACGCCCGTCACCGCAGCGATGCGAAAGACGACGGGCTCAGTGATCTTCGTCAGTGACATGGCGCCCGTGACCTCGGAATAGGTCGTCACCGGAGGCCCTCCGACAAGGGATGCGAAGAGGCAAGCTAAACCATCGCCAGCCATCGTGCGGTGCAGTCCGGGATCTTTGACAAAGTTCTTCCCAGCGACGTTATTGACGACATAGACATCACCTATATGCTCGATCACGGGAGCGATGGCTACAGGGATCATGAAGAGGATAGGACGCCAGGAGAAGGACTCAGGGAGGATGAACTGAGGGAGTGAGAGCCAGTCGGCATCCTTAATGGGCTGTAGATCCACAGCGAAGAAGATGAGGTCAGCGAGGTAGCCGACGACGATGCCTAAGAAGATCGGTATAAGCTTCACCAGCCCACGTGTGTAGAGCGTGATGACTATGGCTGTACAGAGGGAGACCGCAGCTAGGATCCAGTTCGTCTCGGCCATCTTCACCGCAGCAGAGGAGAGCGAGAGACCGATGAGCATGATGATCGGGCCGATGACTACCGGTGGGAAGAGGCGAGATATGAAGCGGATGCCGAAGGTGCGTATCAGTAGCGACATAAGGAAGTACACGAGGCTCACACCAATACAGCCGAAGAGTGCTCCCGGTAGGCCATAGAGCTCGGTAGCCTTGATGATCGGTGCGATGAAGGCGAAGCTACTGCCGAGGAAGATAGGCACCTTCCCTTGGGTCACTAGGTGAAAGAGCAGGGTACCGACACCTGCTGAGAAGAGGGCGGTAGAGGGATCTAGCCCGACGAGTAGAGGGACGAGCACTGTAGCCCCAAAGGCTACGAAGAGGTACTGCACTCCAGCTATGCCCTTACGTAGGGGAGTCAGTGGAGTGGTCGTATCATTGGGCATGGCGTAGACGGCTAATAGAGGATAGGTGGAGGTAGGAAAGCATCCACCCCACTAGCCGATGGCTGGTGGGGTGGTATGGGAGGAAGGTGACAGACTAGAGTGCCGCCTTGATATTGGTCTCGATGCGGGAGGCTAGATCGTCAGTAGGCTCAGCGACGAACTTATGCCCTGTGACCGTCTCATATAGCTCGATATAGCGGTCAGATACGCTCTGGCAGTACTCGTCGGTCATCTCTGGGATGACTTCGCCTGCACGTCCCTGGAAGCCATGCTTGATGAGCCACTGACGAACGAATTCCTTAGAGAGCTGCTTCTGCTCCTCTCCCTTCTGGAAGCGCTCTTCGTAGCCCTCGGCATAGAAGTAGCGAGAGGAGTCAGGGGTATGGATCTCGTCGATCAGATAGATCTGTCCGTCTTTCTTTCCGAACTCGTACTTAGTGTCTACGAGGATCAGTCCTCGCTGACGAGCCATCTCTTGACCACGAGCGAAGAGGGCATAGGTGTAGGCTTCGAGCTGCTTGTAGTCCTCCTCACTGACGAGTCCGGTGCGGATGATCTCTTCACGAGAGATGTTTTCGTCATGCCCTACATCTTCCTTCGTCGTAGGGGTGATGATGGGGCTGGGGAAGGCTTCGTTCTCTCGCATACCCTCAGGAAGGGTGATACCACAGAGGGTGCGTTCGCCAGCCTGGTAGGCTCGCCAAGCAGACCCTGTGAGGTAGCCACGGATGACCATCTCTACACGGAAGGGCTCACAGCGCAGGCCGAGCGATACCATAGGGTCGGGAGCAGAGA
>ERZ773233.1894-NODE-1894-length-11887-cov-13.791075_pt1 | contig 11887 bp, 11 predicted proteins | sample MGYA00580991_ERZ773233 | MGnify/ENA primary metagenome ERZ773233 (study PRJEB29015, sample SAMEA2738178) | human oral metagenome | biome: human oral; feature: human-associated habitat; material: saliva | place: China | collected 2161 ...
TCAACGTCGCCTTGCCGTACTCAAGTACAGCCTGCGGCTAGTTTCCTAGTTTGCTTTTTGATTTTCATTGAGTATAAGATAAAAGCAAATGGCTACCAAGTGATGGAGCTCTTTTGATTTATACAAGTAAATTACCATGCAAAAGCTGTTGTTGGAGCATTGAGCGCTTCTAACCATTGTTTATTTTTCGCAGGGCAAAGAGTTACGGATATACCTGCCATATCCAGACTGGTCATAAATGTTCCTGATTTTATAAAGGTTATAGTGACTCCTTCAATTTCTAAGAGTTGAAGGAGATCGTTGATAAATATGCCCATTTCTAGGTTGCTAGTAGTGCCTAGATTATTTACAAGCAATATAAATTGATCACCCTTCTTCCAATGATAGTGCAATCTTAATTTACTTATAATTTCATTTGCAAGGATTTCCGATGATTGGAATGGGACGATACGATAGCCTTCTTCGCCATGTATCCCAATACCATAAGAAATATTTCCTTCTTCCAAGTTAAATAGTGGACGGGTGGCTTGGGGGAGACTAGCAGATTTCGTTGCAAAGCCAATTGTTGCGATTTCGGGAGCAAGCTGATGACCTAAATCAGTTAGTTTCTCTATGTCGGCACCATTTTGAGCTGCAAATCCTAGGATTTTATGAAGTAAGATAGTCCCTGCAAGCCCTCTTCCTCTAATTTGAAATCTATTGTGAGGTTCAATTGAAATATCGTCGTGTGCTAGACTATAGCCGACCTTAATTCCTTCTTTTCTAGCAGTGTTAATGGCCGAGCTAAATTCTTTGATGTCTGCTTCGAAATTTTTTACAATGATGAAGACACCGTGACCATTGTTTAAAAAACGAATGGACTCTAAGATTTCAGTTCTTGTAGGAGGAGTAAATAATTGGCCATAGATAGCAGCAGTAAGCATTCCTTTTCCCACATATCCAATATGAGCAGGTTCGTGACCGGAACCTCCACCCGACAATATTGGAACCTGATGAGGATTGCGATTTTTTTGATAGACTAATGGTAAGGTAGGGTGTTTTTCTAATTCAGGATGACTGCTGACAGTTGCTGAAATGTAACTTGAAATAATTTTCTGTTTATGATTTGAAATAAATGTCATTGTGGTCTCTTTCCAATAATTGTCATGATTAGAAAGTCTGGTTGTGGAACTGGACTTTTTTTATTGACGTAAGCCTTCACGATTTCTGCTAGAGCATGTGAATGATAGTCTAACAAAAAACAAGTATAAGCAGATGAATCGATATCAATCTGACCGTATTCTCTTAAAATTTTTGATACAAGCAAGCGACAGTAGCTGATAAAGTGGTCATAGAAGTTATTTTGCCCTTGAATATCAAAAAGCTGAATATAAAAGTCACGCTCTTTTTCGAAATAAAAAAATAATTCTTGTAATAGTTTTTGGCCTGAAATGAAGTCCAAGTTATTGGTGATATACTCGGTTAAGTCAGTTTCAAATATCCAGTCTAGCAGTTCATATTTGTCAAGAAAGTGATTATAAAAGGTCTGTCTACGAATGCCAGCTGATTCCATGATATCTACAATAGAGATTTTGTCAAATTCTCTAGTAGCTAATAGGTCTCTAAATGCCTTGGCAATCCGTTTTTTTGTAATGAGTGATGATGCCATAGGAAACCTTTCTTTTACTTCCTTCATTTTACCAAAAAAATATTTGAAACGGGTTTAAAAGGGGACAAATAATAGAATCTGTCCCTTATCAGCCAGCAATAAAAAATATATAATGAAAGCGAAAACAAAGGTAGATGCCGAAAGGAGTTTCTCATGAAAAAAATTATAAATGAACCGACACAAGTTGTTGATGAAATGTTGCAGGGGTTGTCATTCATGCATGATGACTTGGTAGAACGTTTAGATGGCTTTGATGTTATCGTTAGAAAGGCAGAAAAGACAGGAAAAGTTGGACTCATTTCTGGTGGAGGATCAGGACATGAACCAAGTCATGCTGGATTTGTAGGAGATGGAATGTTGTCTGCTGCCATTTGTGGAGCAGTCTTCACTTCACCTACTCCGGATCAAATTTTAGAAGCCATTAAGGCATCTGATGAAGGTGCTGGAGTTTTCATGGTCATCAAGAACTATTCTGGTGACATTATGAACTTTGAAATTGCACAAGAACTTGCTGAAATGGAAGGTATTGACGTAGCAAGCGTTGTGGTTGATGATGATATCGCTGTTGAAAATAGTCTCTATACCCAAGGTCGTCGAGGTGTTGCAGGTACTATTTTAGTTCATAAAATTTTGGGTGCTGCAGCTCGTTCTGGTAAATCATTAGCTGAAATGAAGGATTTGGCCGACAAACTTGTGTTAGAAATTAAAACAATTGGCCTTGCCTTGTCTGGAGCAACTGTCCCTGAAGTTGGGAAACCAGGATTTGTTTTAGAAGATGATGAATTTGAATATGGTGTTGGTATTCACGGTGAGCCAGGGTATAAAAAAGAGAAAATGCAACCTTCAGCACAATTGGCTTCAGAATTGGTTGAAAAATTATCTGAAGGTTTCCAACTTAAAGCTGGTGAACGCTATGGCCTTCTCATCAATGGTTTAGGAAGCACGCCTCTTATGGAACAATATGTATTTGCAAATGATGTGGCTAAATTGCTCCATGAAAAAGGTGTTCAGTTGGCATTTAAGAAAATTGGAAACTACATGACTTCAATCGATATGGCTGGTTTGTCATTAACATTGATTCGATTGGCAGATGATGAGTGGTTGGATGCTCTAAATGCACCTGTTACTACACCAGCTTGGTAAAACTCAAGGAGGAAATGTCGCATGAATGCTGAACAAGCTCTTGAATGGATGAAGCTTTTTAATGAAAAGATTCAAGAACAGAAAGATTATCTTAGTGAGCTGGACATTCCTATAGGAGATGGAGACCACGGTGGAAATATGGCGCGTGGCATGGCTGCAGTTATTGAAAACTTAGAAGGCAAGCAATTTGAGACAAGTAGTGATGTTTTTAAACTTGTTTCAATGCAACTACTGAGTAAGGTAGGTGGTGCTTCTGGTCCCTTGTATGGCTCTGCTTTTATGGGCATGGCCAAGGCTGATTCAAATTCGAAATTAGAAGAAATCTTACAAAGTGGTTTGGATATGATTGTCAAACGTGGGAAAGCAGAAGTTGGAGAAAAGACAATGGTTGATGTTTGGACTCCTGTTATTGCCGCCTTGTCTGATGGCCAGTTGACTCAAGAGGTTATTGATCAGGTAGTGAATGCTACCAAAGATTTACTTGCAACTAAAGGAAGAGCATCTTATGTAGGAGAACGATCTCTCGGACATATTGACCCTGGATCGTTTTCATCAGGATTACTCTTTACTGCTCTTTTAGAAACCGGGGTGGTTTAATGGGAAGTATTGGTCTTGTTATCGTTTCACATTCCAAAAACATTGCACAAGGTCTTGTTGAACTGATTGGTGAAGTAGCTAAAGATGTTCCGATTACTTATGTAGGAGGAACCGAAGATGGAGGAATTGGAACGAGTTTTGATCAAGTAGATAGGGTTGTTTCTGAAAATCCAGCAGATACTTTACTTGCCTTTTTTGACCTAGGTTCTGCTAAAATGAACTTAGAAATGGTGGCTGATTTCAGTGATAAGAGTATCATCATCAACAGTGTTCCAATTGTAGAAGGCGCCTATACTGCAGCTGCTCTTCTTCAGGCTGGGGCAGAACTGCCGGTTATTCAAACACAGTTGGCGGAGCTTGAAATTAATAAATAAGGAATTTACTATTACTCCTTTTTTAGGTGGGCTATTAATTATCACTACTATCAAAGTTTAAGTAAATAATTTCAAAATCAGAAAGGGATTGCTTGCGCAGTTCCTTTTTAATGTAAAAGGAGTGGAATCATAGCGTTTCTAAATTGTTAATACTCTTCGAAAATCAAATTCAAACCACGTCAACGTCGCCTTGCCGTACTCAAGTACAGCCTGCGGCTAGTTTCCTAGTTTGCTCTTTGATTTTCATTGAGTATAATAATTCAAAACTGATTGTGATGGGACTATTCTAGCTTTAGAATCCTTCAAAAATTAACATTTAAGTCAATCAATGGCTTAGAATAGTACGAAAACATTTAGTTTATAGGAATTCTAGGCCTAGAATTGCAAGGATATTTATGAAATCAAGGTATTCGATAGTTAGGAGTGTTCTATTCTGAAAGATTTGGACTGTCAATCTCCTAGAGTAGTAGTTTGATAATGAATTTTGTTGAGAGATTCCTTGTTTTATGGTAGTATAAAGTAAAAGAAAGCCTTATCATTATATTTGTAACTTTAATCTGACTTGGTTTATGTCTAGGAGTCTGGGACAAAAAGATTTTGATTTTAGGAACTCTTTATTATAATTTTTTAAAATCGATAGATTAGACAAAAAGGCGAACAAAACAGAATTCTGAATGTCAGATAACTCGTTTTGTTCGCTTTTTGTATTTAAGGTTAAACTTTTGTACCAGCCTCATTTTTTTGGTTTATTTTACTATAAAAATGTTGACAACGCTTTCAAATCATGTTATTATTAAAGCATAAAATAAAAAGTAGAAAAAGCTATGGAAAGATAAATCTTATTAGCTATAAGTTTGTTGTCTTTGATATTAACCGTCTCGGTAATAAGTCACTTTCCTGCTAAAAATCAGGGCTTTGATTCAGGACTTGTGTTTGTTGCTAAGTAAAATGGTTTTAATAGTTTAATTAAGAAAGGAGTCTAGGATATGAGTTACAACTTACCTAACAGATATAAAAACGGAGATTTTTAATTGTCCTAGGATACCTCTTTATTCTGTTATATAGTAAAGGACAGTGCATTTCTTAGCAAGACTTTATCGTCAGATATTATAATATAAGTTTAAGAGGTTTTATATGATAAATAACTGGTTTATACTTTTAATTTTAGACAAAGATGAAAATCTTTTAGAAATTAGTTGGGGATAAAATCATGAAAAAAACATTGAAAAAAATTGCATCTACTGCTTTGATTGGATTCTCTCTACTTGGTATAGGTAGTTCAGTGGTTTCTGCAGCAACTGTATATTATAAAGGTAGTGCAGTATATTGGGACTATGGTCGTGCAGCAGCTGTATTTAGTTATTCAGATGTTCAATCAAGTGATTATGAGCATAGAGCAACTGCGAATGGTGTTTCTTCTGGATGGAAAGATCCTGGAGTAATGGCCACTGTAGCTGCGTTTATCGGAGGCGGCACTGCACAATGTTACTGGAATTGTCGAGGGTAATAGCCTATGACTAACAAAAACATTTTTCTAGGAAAATTAAAATACCTAGCCCTGTTTTTGGTTGCTGTTCAGAGTATATTATTTGCTCTGACAGCAATTTTTTTTACAGGTGTATCTTATCAAGAAACATGGCAGCAGTACAACCAGAATAATCGAACTCTAACGCTGTACCTTCAAAAGCTAAATCCAATTCAGCAAGAAAAAGCGTTTCATTATTTAAATGAGAGGAGTGATTTAGCCGTTTGGACTCATCGAATCATTCAAGATTCTAAAGGCGATGGTATACAAAAACATTATATAGATGCCATGGGAAATTCTGATTATTTTTCTGATTTTAACTATCACCATTCAAATATTTTAACTAAGTCACAGCTAAAAGTCTTACTAGAGCATGTGGATAGTAAGAAAACGATAGGAATTGCTGAGGCGTCTCATGATACGCTTTATGAGCTACCGAGGCCTTTATTTACTATTCCGATTGTTATTGATCGATTAGAGCAAGTTTATCAAAAAACCAATACTTTAACGGGAATCTATCATGTAAATGGTTTAGAATCAGAAACGGACAAAAGTGAATTTATCAAACAGTTTGCGAGTGCCACAGGCTTATCAGAGGAAAATTTTCTACAGGAAAAATTTGGTAGTCGTCGTGATTATGGTCTAGTTCCTTTTGTACTCATAGGTTTGCTGTTATTTACAATGTTAACACTGTTAATATTATTGCTTGTAATTGTTCTTCAGGCCTATGAAAAATTTGGTAGTCTCACCCTACTGGGATGGAGTCGAAATGAATTTTGGTTAGCATTATTTAAACCTATTATTTATCCATCGGTTCTTAGCACACCTATATTAGCTGTAGGCATTTGGTGGTTGACAGGCTGGTCCCAAGTTTCATACTATATTTTGCTACCTATCATGGGCCATATAGTATTTTCAATGTTGGCCTTAGCTACTATTCTCGTTATTCCTAGTTTGATAGTTTATTCAGTGACTGCTTTGTCTGCTATTCATAAACGTTTTCCAAGTAGACTATTGACTATTTTAGGTATTAGTTCCTATATTGCGTTAAGCAGCATCTTAATTGCTACCAGTTATGGCCTAGATGGTCCTTTGTACCGTTTTATGGATAATGTCCATATTGCTAGGGCGTGGAAAAGTGTTGAGAATATGCAAGTAATTGATTCTTTTTCTGAAGGCGATGACTTGGGAACACTGGCAGGTACGAGTAATACATTAGAATTAAGTATGTATCATCTTTATACAAAAATAGGCCATGATGAAGGTGTCTATTTAATTCAAAGTCAATACTACGGACAAGATTTTTTTGCGAACGTGACTGCTTATCAGAATCTACCTAGTAAACCATTTTGGTATCTAGTTTATTCTTATAATTATTTAACTGAACTAGGTTTTCAGTTTTCTGAAGAAGAATTAAATGAGATACGAAGTGGTAGCAGATTGTATCTGATTCCAGATAGTTATACAACTGAGGAACAGCAACGTATGCGAGCATATTTAGAAGAAAGTGTCAAAGTCTATGATGGGGATGTGGAGACACCATTTACACAAAATCGTCAATTCATTTATAAAAACTATTCCACAACTAAAGATATTTTCCTTTGGTCCACAAATTTACAGGAAGGGGTAACTAGTAAGGAGCCGATTATTTTTGTAGCTAGTCCTGAAAATCTTTATTTTAAAGAGAGTGCAAATCTTGTTGTTTCGGGTTTCAATGGTTATCTCAAAATACGTAATCAGAATATTCTGACTCGTGTGAAGGAAGAGATAACGACTCATTTTCCAGATCTTATGGATAACGATATTCAATTTACACCAGTTAGACGATATATTGATGGACGCCAGAAAGAGTTGAGTTATACTTTTTATCTATTTGCTAGCGTTATATTGGCTATATTGATTAGTTTAACTTCAATACTGATTGCTTTGGTACTGATGTATCGAATTGCTTATCAAGATCGGTTAGTAGTGCAATACTTTTTAGGATTTGGTTTATGGGCACGTTATAAAGGAATTATGATTTTGGTGATTGCTTCTGCTATTATAGAGGTACTAATTAGTTTCTTATTGAAAACAAAATTGGGTATAGTGTCCGCCGCTTTGTCTCTATGCTTGCAGTTAGTTCTTCTATATGGTTTTCTTTTGCGGAAAGAACAGCAGAAAATCTTAAATATATTTAAGGAGTAAGAATATGCCAACTATTTCAGTCAGACAGTTATCGAAATATTACGGTGCAAAACGTGTTATTGAGAATATTTCATTTGAGATTTCGGATAGAGAATTTGTTGCGTTGATTGGTCCATCCGGTTCAGGAAAATCTACGTTACTCAACCTTATTGGCTTATTAGAAACTGTTGATGAGGGAACAATCATGATTGATGGTGAGATTCTACCACAAGTTAACTCAAAAAAGGCAACCCATCTCCGTCGAAATGTATTAAATTACTTGTTTCAATCTAATGCCCTGATTCCAAATGAAAGTGTTAGTGATAATTTGATGCTAGCACTTCATTACACTGATTTAACTAAGAAAGAAAAAGATAAAAAAATAAAGACAGTTTTAGCAAAAGTTCACATGGAATCTTTCTTGGAGAGTCGTATTAATGAGTTATCAGGTGGAGAACAGCAGCGAATTGCTATCGCTCGTGCTATTCTAAAGCCGGGAGAGTTGATTCTAGCAGATGAGCCAACTGGCTCCTTGGATCCACAAATGGCTCAAACAGCCTTTGAATTACTGAAACTGCTACGAGATGAGTATGGGAAAACGATTATTTTGGTAACGCATAATATGAATCAGGCTCAGCAATGTGATAGAATTATTGACTTAGAAGGCTTAAAAGATTTGAACTGATACGTGTTGCTACATAGATTTCTCATTGTTAGGAGATATTCATGAAAAAGAATTGATTATTATTGCATTGTGAAACCAGATAGAGATAATCCTAGTCGTTTGAAGTATATTTTAGTAATTGAAAATCTCGTTAATGATTTACTCAAATTGACTTTGTATATTAACCAGCAAGAAGTAGAAGTTTTACTTATTCATCCATTTCAAAAAAGGTATCATACTTTACAAAATTATTCCAAAAAACAGTTATAAAAATACAGTAACTCTCCTTAGATATGGCATTTCTTGGGAGAGTTTTACATTTTATACAACTACTTTCCTAAAGTATAAAAGCTAATAAACTAGGATGTGTTGACTTTATGGAGATTAGTATTTTATTTGTATTTACCGATTATTGTGGTGCAGGATAGTAATAAATGATTGTAAGATATTTATATTTTTGTTTCGCAGGAAGTCTAGTGTTTAATTATCTATAATTTATAGAAGAAGTTGGTGAGAAAATGAAGTCAAAAGTAATCAATTTATATACATATATGGAAGCTTATAAAGACGATGAAGTTTTTGAAAATTACAAATATATAAACAACATTGAAAGTATGCAGGAACAGGAATACGCTGATGTTAACGAAATTGCTTCTCATATATTTAATAATATAGAGCGTCAAGCAGGGGTTGAAACAAAGAAATTATCTGGATATTATTTGGATAAAAAAGTTGAAATAGGATTTCGAGAACAATTTGATTTATTGAGGTTTTCAAATGACAGTATATTGAATATTGAATTGAAGAGTGAGAGAATTCCAGATGAAGAAATTAAAGATCAATTAATAAGGCATAAGTTTGTATTAGGCTGTGTAGATACTGAGAAAGAAATTTATACATTCACATACGTAAGTGAAACAAAAGAGTTGTTTACAATTTCAAATGAAAGTTTGACAAAAGTAACAATAGATATTTTATGTAATTTAATATCTCTAGACTATCTTGAAAACAATTTGCTGGACGATTTAGATGCTGACAGTCTTATTGTATCTCCATACTCAGATATTAAAAGATTCATTGATCATAGGTATTTTTTAAATAGTGAGCAAAAGAAAATAGTACAGGATATTTTATCAACTGCTAAGAAAGTGAGCATGATTAAAGGAGGAGCTGGAACTGGTAAAACACTTGTATTATTTGACTTAGCTGATAAATTAACTAAGCTAGGAAGTAAAGTATTGTTAATATTTTGTTCAATTCTAGAAAACCCCATTGAAATTGATAATCAAGTAGATTTTAAATTTATACATATTAAACAATTACAAAGTCTGACCATAGAGAATTTTGATTACATATTGCTTGATGAGTCTCAACGATTATACGAAGAAAACTACAATAGGGTTATAGAGAGTCCTGCTAAATTAATTTTTTGTGTAGATAAAGCTCAAACTTTAAAGTATGAAGAGAATAGTTTAAATGTAGAACAAAAATTGGAAAATATAGTAGGTGTACAGAAATTTGATTTAAAGGAAAAAGTTAGAACGGACGAGTCGCTTTCGACTTTTATTTTAAAATTGTTCGAAAAAGATCGTAATGGTTTACAGCCTATAGAATTTCCAAAAGTAAATGCTGTATATTTTGATAGCGTGATTAGAGCTCGATACTTTATTGAAGTAATGGAACGAGATGAAAATTATGAATCAATAGAAGTTGCCTCCTATAAAACTAAAGCCACTGGGACAACTTATAATGAAAAGATTAAATCAGATTCTAAAGATGGCTTCACGGTCATTGGACGAGAATATGAAAATGTGATTATACCAATTGATGATAGGACGATCTATATTGAAAATAAACTAGTATTTAGGCCGACAGGATTCTACTATCCATATTTGGGAACAAATGGTATTTTTCAAGCCATTACAAGAGTAAAGAAACATTTACTTTTCGTGGTGATAAAAAACAAAGAAATTTATACAGAAATTCAAGAATTGATTAATTGGGAGAAACGACGAAATCTGAGAAGAATTAGTAATAGGCTCAAGTTATTGAGAGAAACAAATAACTCTCAGTTTAGTGATGTAGCCAAAGTTTGTAAGTGTCTTGAATCAACTTACAAAAATATAGAGGAAACAGGGAAGTTTCCAAACAATAAGATATTGAAAAGATTGTCCAATTTTTATAATGTAAGTAGTAATTTTTTAATTGGAGAACCAATTGAATTATCAATGACTGAATTTGATATAGTGTATCAGAAGAAAATCAAAGGTATGAACAAAGAACAAATAGTAGAGTTAAATGAGTCTTTAATTAATTTTCTTAACGATTAAATAATATGGTGTAAAATAAGTGTTGTGATAAGATGAATTTATGGAAAATATTACTGAGCAACAAGAAGATAATTTAAGATTCTGTCAATCAACCTGTTAGAGATGCCAACTTAGATATTTTTATTTTGCATAATTTAACCCTATTTCATTTTTCATTACTTTTGTTGGACAACTAAATTACGTTATTCAAATAGTTTAACAACATATACCAACTAGAAAGGAAAACCTCAAATTGTCCTACAAATTTCTACTTTTCGACCTCGACCACACTCTTCTTGATTTTGATGCTGCTGAGGATGTGGCTTTGACGCAACTTCTAAAAGAAGAAGGAGTTGCAGATATTCAGGCTTATAAAGACTATTATGTTCCTATGAATAAGGCTCTCTGGAAGGACTTAGAGCAAAAGAAAATCAGTAAACAAGAGCTGGTTAACACGCGCTTTTCTCGTTTATTTGCTCGCTTTGGACAGGAAAAAGACGGTAGTTTTTTAGCCCAGAGTTACCAGTTTTACTTAGCCCAGCAGGGACAAACTCTTTCAGGCGCTCATGAACTCTTGGACAGCCTCATCGAGCGAGATTTTGACTTGTATGCTGCGACAAATGGAATAACTGCCATTCAGACAGGGCGTTTGGCTCAATCTGGTCTAGCACCTTATTTCAATCAAGTCTTTATCTCTGAACAGTTGCAAACACAAAAGCCTGATGCTCTCTTTTATGAAAAGATTGGTCAGCAGATTACAGGGTTTAGCAAAGAGAAAGCTCTGATGATTGGAGATTCTCTAACCGCCGACATTCAAGGTGGCAATAACGCTGGGATTGACACTATCTGGTACAACCCTCATTACCTCGAAAATCATACACAAGCCCAGACGACTTACGAAGTCCATTCTTACCAAGACTTGTTGGATTGTTTAGATAAACTGTAAAAAGTGGTTTCCATAGCCACTTTTTGCTATAATAGAGGCAGTAAAAACGAAGGAGTCGGCTATGGAACACTCGTCTTGGCATGCTTTGATTAAGGAGCAATTACCTGAGGGTTATTTCGGGAAAATCAATCAGTTTATGGAGCAAGTCTATGCTCAAGGGACTGTTTATCCACCTAAGGAAAAGGTTTTTCAGGCTCTCTTGACAACACCGCTTGAAGAGGTTAAGGTGGTGATTCTAGGACAAGATCCCTATCACGGGCCAGGTCAAGCGCAGGGCTTGAGTTTTTCTGTACCTGACTCTATCCCAGCTCCGCCATCCTTGCAAAATATCTTGAAAGAATTGTCAGATGATATCGGGGTTAAGAAATCTCATGATTTGACAGCTTGGGCTGAGCAAGGAGTCTTGCTTCTTAATGCTTGTTTGACGGTTCCTGCTGGACAGGCCAATGGTCATGCTGGTCAGATATGGGAGCCTTTTACGGATGCTGTGATTCAGGTGGTCAATCATCTAGATA
>ERZ773233.1897-NODE-1897-length-11877-cov-2.918373_pt1 | contig 11877 bp, 16 predicted proteins | sample MGYA00580991_ERZ773233 | MGnify/ENA primary metagenome ERZ773233 (study PRJEB29015, sample SAMEA2738178) | human oral metagenome | biome: human oral; feature: human-associated habitat; material: saliva | place: China | collected 2161 ...
TAATGGAGAGAGTAGAATATATCTAATAAACTAGGGATTAAGGATGATACTGAATTAATAACTAAGTGAGCGAGTATATTAGATTGGTTGAGTTGATTGATTTAGATTAATTGAGTTGATTGATATAATATAGGGAAGATAAACAAAAAGTGAGTATCGTAAATGTGATTAGAGTATATGGGTTTAATCACATAAAGGAAAGAACCATATAGATAGAGGATAGGGATAATTTGTAGTGACAAACTTGTAATATTTTGCAAAATAATGTAAAGTATAGATAGGTGGAAAAATGAAAGTAGAGAAGAGATTAATAGATGAGTTAAAAGAAATAGAGAGTGTAGGATACGATGAGGTCAGTGTGTCTGTTGTAAGAGATGTGTTAAAGCGAATGGGAGTTAGGGTTAGGACAGATGCAATGGTATTAGGTGATGATTTAAGGATTCTATTGGAGAGTATGAGTAAGAGGGTACAGGAGAGGTACGAGAACTCATTAAAAGGGATAGATAGTCGTAGAGAGAATAAGAATAGATAAAATGACTTAAGGTTGGGTGTCTTTAAGGGTGTATTTAGGGTGGTTGAGATATGAGTTTTGGTAGAGACATAAAATTTGGTATAGAGATATATAGTGTAGGGTATAAGAGTAGGTTACGATTGTATCGTAATGGTGTAAATATAGTTGATTCCTTTATTGATGAGGTTAACTATATTAATCAAAAGATAACTACTATTGTATCTAGATATAGGGAGATGTATCGATATCAGTTAATGTCGTCATCAACATATGGTGGTGGTTGGAGAGTAGAATTTGATGCTAATCAGATACAAGCTATGGGGTTTAGTGGTGTAGATAGGGTATACAGTAATTTAGATAGTTTATCTATATTGTTTAGTGATGAATTACATTACGTATTAGAATATTTGGTTAAGGCATATGAATTTAGTGTAGATTGTGAAGATATCTATGGTGTTAGACTGCGATATGTTGAGGGTAGTGAATACGAGTGTTGGTATGATTATTGGGTTGAGTTGCTAGATAAGGCAGTTAATAAGCTTATTGATGTATTGGAACGATTTTATGTGTATTACGTGGGGTTATTAACGAATCGAGACGTACTAGATTATATGCTACAGAGGTATGATAGTGGTTTAGTTTGTGGTCGATATCATAATGAATTGGATAGTGGTATATTACATGTAACTGTTGATATTGAGTTATATCGGTTACGAGACGTAGAGGTTGATGTGGCACATACTTGTATGATAGATAGGGGAGAAGAGTATCAATGTGGGTATAATGTAAGATTTGATTCTATTATGAAGAACGTATATTATTTACCATTGGTAACAAAAGACACAGCTAGGGGTTTGTGTGATGTACTAGAGATGATAGCATATGTAAATGATGCGATGTTGGGGTATTATATAGACAATCAAATGGATTTAGCGTTGGGAAATTTGAGACAGTTGGATGATTATGATACTAGGTATTGTCAATTTTTAGATGTGGTATCGAATCGAGTTGACCTACCAGATTATTATGAGTATGGTGGTATCGTGTTTAACTATGATGATAGCAATGAAGTTATAGAGATGTTTATACCTATAGGTATGCTACGTAAAAAGGTGATGGCATTGGGTGTGTTTGATGTGAGTCAGTTTGTAGTGTGGTATAATACTATGTTGGTTGAGTGTGCAGATAGGTTTAAGATATGTTAGATAGTTGTGAGTGGTGATTGAGATGAGTTTAGAGGATTTAGTAAAAAGTTTAGATTCAATAAAAAATTCAATACAAGACTATGCAATGTGTGTAGAGATATTTGAAGATGGCTATCGGAGTGAGATACATGTGTATAATGGTGGTTCATTAGTTACTGATAGGGATACTGATTTTTTAAATGAGGAGTTAGAGTATGTTAGTGATGGGATAGCTAACATTGTGTCAAGGTATAGGGAGATATATAGATATTTAATCGTATCTACTTCACGGTTTGGTGGTTCATATGTCAAAGATATAAGTATTAATCGTTTACGTGATGTTGGTGTAACAGATGTAAATAGGGTGTATATTGATTTAGATAGTTTATTAATGCAATTTAGTGCGGATATACCTAATAAGGTAATGGATAAGTTATTAGAGGCATATACATTAAATCAGTCTTGTAGAGAAGAGCATTGTGTGAGTATGTTATGTATTGATGGTGTTGAATATAGTGATTGGTTGACATATTGGGAGAGTTTGTTATCTGAAGTGGTAGATACGTTATCTGGTGTACTCAAACGATTCTATGTTAATTATGTTGGGTTACTAACTAGTAATGAAGTTAGAGATTATATGTTAAAACGCTATAGTGGTGGTTACGTGGTTGGTCGGTATCATCAATCTATGTCAGATTGTTTGTTACATGTAATAATTGATTTAAATATGTTTAGGGTGAGGGACGTAGATGTAGATGCAATATATGGGTTTACTGTTGAGGATGATGTTGTAGATTTTAACCCTATTAATTCACTATATAAATTAAAAGGTATGACTGAGGATATAGCTGGTGATTTTTTTGATATGCTAGAGATGATAGCATATGTGCATGATGCAGTGATAGAGTATTATAAATCTAATATTTTATCATTGTATCGTGGGTATGTGTTGTGTAGTAAAGTGTTAGATAATCTTCAATTAGGTGCTGATGCCTATGTTTGTATGGTTGATAGTTTTACAGATGTAATAGGTTCTTTTGGGTTGTGTGATTATTATGAGTATCATGGTTGTGTATTTAGTTATGATGATAATTTAGAATCTATTGATATGTATATACCAATACGAGAGCTTAGTACTAAAGTTATGGCATCAAGGGTGTTTGATGTTGGTAAATTCATGCGGATTTATCTAGATATGGTAAAAGAGTATTCTAAGGGGATATAAAAAATGAAAGTTACAAAGAATGATATAGATGGTGTAAAGGTGTCATTGGATATACCTAATGAATTGTATCGAGTAGGGATGCTGTTTAAAGACACGGTTCCTGCTAGTGATGGAAGTTTAAGGGGATTTGATTATTGTTTATTTAGAGAGACTGAGTATATCGAGAGTGGGTTAGTACATATAGCATCACGTTATCGGGAGTTAGCATTATATCATAATCGTTGTATTGATTTACATAATGTAGTGAGTGTTCGGATTGGCATAGGTACTATTCATAAGCTAAGTGGTTATAAGCATTATGAGAGTGAGAGTTGGTATTTGGAGTTAGTTAAGTATGTAGATAGCATTTCTGTTAATGATAATAATTCTATTAGTATAGCATTTACCGATACATTCACAAAAGATTATGTTGGATATATTGTAGATGCTAAGATATTGCATGATATTGTTGAGGATACTGTGTGTGATAGTGATGATGTTATACCATTTAGTGATTGTAGGGAATATACTGATTGGTGTCAGTTGTTAGATAATGTGGTTAATTGCATCAATAGATTATTGAGTAGTGCGTATCGTATTTATTTAGATTTCATGACTTGTTCTGATGTTGGTGATGCTTTAGATAATCGGTATGGTTGTAGCAACGGTTGTAACACTATTAAACCTAAGTATCATAATTATTTGGGTGATAGTTTATTCATTACATCATCTGTGTATGTAGCTAGTGGTGTTATCGAGACATTATTTGTAGACCCATTGATGGGATATGAGATAGATGGTAGTGATGTTAGTTATGGTACTATAGATGATAATCATATTAATATGCGAGATACTGATAGTGATACTATTGTTAGGGTATTAGATATTCTAGAGATGATGGCATATATTAATGATGGGTTAATTGATTATTTAGATAGTCAGTATCGTGTGATTAACAGTACACGAATTAGTGGTACGTTGTATATGCCATATCGTTCTGATTGTTTTGATATTTGTGAGCGATTTAGTAGTGAGGTTGAAAAGAAGTACTGTGGTTATTTTGGTGATGTTACAGATGGTGTAAGTGTGTGTAACGTAGAAGACTATTTTACAGAGGGTTGGCAATTTCATTTTTCAATTCCTGTTCGGTTATTGTCTAAGAAAATAATGGCATCAAGAGTATCTACTTCACATGTGTGGTTTGATACATATGTAGATTTATTACGATTGTATGCTAGAGTTGTTTTTGGGATTACTGTATTGGATTAAATCGTTGGATTAAATCAACAAACATACAAAACTTTACAATATATTACATTTATGGTATAATAAGTGTGTAGTAAACTAATTATATTGTAAGGAGATATAAAAATGAGTATATTGTATGTAGGTTTTTCATCTAAAAATACACATGTACAGGCTAGTGATACGATATGTTTCCCTGCTATTCTTGATGGTGTTAGGGGTAGTATTGATATGTTTCGTGATGTATTTCGTTTGTATCATGTGATGGGGTTATCTAATGCATCACATTGGCGGACTGGTTATAGTATTTATGGTATCGGGTATGTAGCAGTTCATGTATTATATGATGAAAACACAGATATTGCGTTTGATTTTTCAAATACAGTTGTATCTGATATTGTTAATTCTGATGATTTCATATTTAAGATATCCTATTCAGGATTAACTAGCACTACATATCAGCAGTGTATTAAAGATATCGTTAATGTTATTAATAATTCATTACAACATATTTATGCTCATTTTGTTGATACAATGTTTTCTTCTTGGGGTAAGACTCAGTTTGCAGGTATTGGTGTTGCTATTGTTGGTAGGGTTGGTATAGACTCTTTTTTAGAAAGTAAATTACACCCTGAATATGGAAATAATGTTGGAATGCGATTTAAGTGTTATACTATTCTAGATTATACTACGATTAGTGGGTTAGATATTTATACTAAATTATTTAGACATAGAGAGATAAACACCGTTGAGAGTGTATTAGATATGATGGAAATGATGGCATTCTTTAGAAATAGTTTACAATCACATACTATGTATAAATACATTCAATATTATGGTGGTAATATTGAAGAGATTGATTACTTTGATGGAAGAGAATCCGTTGGTGATATCGTATTATTAGGTAAGCACTCTATAGATGTTGATTACTACACAAAGATAGAGTTAAATTCGACTACATCTGCATCTGTGTCTTATGGTAATAATACCTTTAGAGGTAAACATACAGATTGTGAGGTAGATTTCTTTGTCAGCTCTAATGCTTTTATGAAAAAGACAATGGGTAGTGCTTTCTTTGATATCAATCGATTAGAGACTATTCTGTATGATTCAATGTATGCATTTGGTCAGTATGTTGGGTGTTGGGAGTGATAGTATGTTAATTACATTTGATACATATAGTAATGGTTTCATAATGTCTAGAGGTAAAGATAATTTATCTGGTACTGAATTAAGCACTTCTTTGGGTAAGTTAATTGCACAGTATCGAGATGTATTGATGGTTGCTCATAAAATTCCGTGGTGTATTGTTGATGTTTGTATGTCATTTTCATCTAGATTTGGCAATATTTCATTTGTGTGTGGTAAAAGTGGTGTAGATTCTTTTTGTAGGATTTCACTTAATGATGTTGCTTATCTTGATGTATTGTTTAGTGTTAATAATTTAGATTATTATACAATTTCTAATTTAGTTTCAGAGGTATTAGAGGATTCTTATTTTAGCTATATAACTTCTATATTTGAAGGTTGCTTTGATTTTTCTGATATTGAGTTGTATAGTAGATTTATTAGTCAAGGGAGTGTTCCTAAACCTATGCTACATCAAGAGTCAGTAAAGTTTATTTCTAACAAGATTTCGTATTCACGTGTTGATGCGAGATTAGAGTTAAGGTGTTTTGATTTTTCTATTTGTAATATTTCTGATACGTTAAGAGGCTCATTCAGTGTTATTGATGTTTGTAAGCTTTTAGAGACGATTCAATATATTAGAGAGAGATTTTTATCTAGTGGATTTTCTTTTGATGTTATTGTTAGGGGCATTGGTAGTGTTTACCCCATAGACTATTTTGAATGTGGTAGGGGTAAATTAATATCATTGCGTTATGATAGACGTGATTCTAGTAGTAGGGTTAACACTATATTATCAGATGGTAGTACAGTAGGTGTTTATCATATTTCTGTTAGTGATGATTATATTACGTTTACGTTTTTAATTAGTGCTACAAGTTCTATTTGTAAGCTGATGGGGAGTTCATTCTTTGATGTTGGTAAATTCTTTTCTATTGTAGAGCGTTCTGTGTTTGAATTTGGTGAGTTTGTTGGTTGTCATAGGTTAAATTATCATTCAAACTTTGAAACGAGCATACAGGGTTAAATTTTTGTATTTTATAGGGGTAATAAAAATGATTAATATGATTGTTTGTATGGATAATGGGGATGGTATTGGTGTTGAAGGTGGTTTGTTGTATCATCTAAAAGGTGATTTAAAGCATTTCAGACAAAAAGACATTGGGGACTACCATTATTATGGGACGTAAAACATTTGAAAGTTTACCTTGTGTGTTACCACATCGAGAGCATTGGGTTATTACACGAGATATGGATTATAAAGCACCTAGTTGTGTTAAGGTGTTTCATAGTCGAGAGGATGTATTAAAAGAACTTGGAGATAGAAGAGCATTTGTTATTGGAGGTTCTTCCATTTACGATATGTTTATTAATGACGTAACTTCTATTTATGTTACTAAAGTAGATAAGAAGAAAAAGGCTGATACATATTTTCGGTTTAAGCGTGATAGTTTTAGTTGGAGTCAGATTGGGACTCAGCAATGTGACGTAGATGAGTTGAGTGGGGAGCGTTTAACATATACATTTGAGGTGTATACACGTAAGAACTTGTTAAAAGTTGGTAGGGGAGAAGATATCGGTTTACAAAACTTAACATAATATGTTATAGTGTAGATATTATAAAAATACTTTAATTGTTAAAGGAGATTAAATTATGCATTACACGACTTTTGCAAGTACTGGTGATAACATTGGTGTTGTTGTACATATCACAGATTTTATGGATAGAGATGATGTGATTGAGCAACTCAATCATTATCGTTGGAGTTATGATGCTGTCAAGATTGATGACGATGAGGTTGTAGCCATTGTTTATTTAAGAGTTGGGATTGGACGTAATTTCCAATCAATTTCTAAGAGGTTGGGTTGTATGGTACAGGTTAATCCATATAGTGTAGTCTATGGGTTAGGTGCTATTACTACTTATAAAAGTGGGAATTTAGTCAATTATTCCATTGATTTTGATGATAGATATGAGTGGTGGTTAGTGTGGGGTGATAAATCTACATTACTATCCTTTGGTTTCATCGATTTTGATGATTGCGACTCACCTTATTGTGTTGAGGACAACGAGTTAATTGGTTATGAGTTCTCAGATGAGGAGATTGAAGAATTTACTGAGCGACTTAACACAGGGTATAATTGTGGTTTTTAGATTTTTAGGTGGGTGTGTTTTCATGCCTACCTTTTATTTTACATTGAGGTATGATATGAAAAAGCTTGAATTTATAAAAGAGATTATTAGGATTTCAAAAGAATTTGTGTGTGGACATGATTTTGATGCATTATACTATAGTCTAAAATTAACCTATAGTGTTAATGGTGAGTTTACTATAAATGAGATGCTACGTTTTGTTGATGAGTATCATCAAGATGGGTTTTTAGATTACTTTGAATGGAAAGAGTTACGTAGGGTTGTATTAGAACGTGATTTCAGTCGCTAAGGTGGTAACTTGTTATGAATTTAATTGATGGGAATAAAATTGTTGTAATTAAAGATAGAGTGTTTACATTAAAGACTATTTCTGAAATATACGTCTTTGATAATATGTTATATGTTCACTGTTTCAATGGTGATATAGCTAAAATAAAATTAGATAAGATTTCTGATTTTAAAGTCTTTAAGGATGTAATTGATGAGGTATCTGCATATAATTTATCTTTAACTGGACTTGTAGCATGTGGGAGGTAAGTATTGTGTATTACTTTATTTTCTTTAAATTAGCACTTGCAATGTTTCTTATGGGTGTTTTATTTGCTTTTCTTAGTTTATTCTTCCCTTATTTTAGTAAGGGTGAGTATGTTATGGATGTTTCATGTCATATTTCAGTGTTTATATCATTGATATTTTTGGCTTTATGTGGATGGTTGTGGGTTTTTGATATTTGATGGTGGTGTTATAATGGATTATTTCTTTTTCTTTAAGATTTTTGTAGCATCCTTTATTATGACTTTTATTTTTGTGTTTAGTATGAGTAGTTGTGAGCGTTTTTCTTGGGTTTATCGTGTTTATGATACTTTATCAACAATTTTTTCTGGTATTGCAGTGTTTTCTCTAATTATTACATTGGTATTATGGGTGTTTGATTGATATGGAATTGATTGTAAGACATGACTACGATGTGTTAACTAATACATTGTTACAGATTAATAATAATTTTATTAGTACTAGAGGGTTTTATTGTCACTTAGATACTATTATGGGTGTTCATTTGGTTGATGTTAAATCAGTATCTAATAGAGGTTGTATTAATTCAGTGTGGTCGGTAGATTTAGAGGTTGGTGAGGGTGAATTTGACCGTTTTGAGGTTCACTCCATCTTATCTATGGTTGATGCTAGTAGGTGTGTGGGTGAGATTTCTTTTGAGGTTAAAAATCCTATTATCTATGATAATTACTTATGCACTACAAAAGTATATAATTATTTTTTAGAGAGGTGTGGGTTAGGTGAAAAAAGTTAAGTCTATAAAGAAAAAACAGTTAATGTGGGTTGATGAATTCTCATTAGATTATGGCAATATCTCTATTAATAATCATAATAATAAGTTAGGTCGTCCTTATGAGAGGTATATTCAGCTTATTAAGGGTAATAAGTTGGAGTGGAATAGTAAGTAATATTTTCGAGGTTTAATTCAATGTATATATTCTGCAGATTTTTAACAAATGAAGATTTAGATGAATTTAATAAATTAAATGCTGTTAGGGGCATTTACATTCACTCTGATATGACTACTTATAATTTAGATACTGGCTCTTATACATGTAAGAGATTGTTTTCTCCTAGTACTTCTAGCACTTTGTCTGATGTTAGAGATGAATTTTGGTTAGATATGCCTAGATTTTATAATGAGTCTTTTGAATTTGTAGCTTGTATAAAATTTATAACTAATGTGCTTAGTATTGAGGAATTAGAGGAGATATTTTCTCAGAAAATGTCCTCTAAAATGAAGAGTGTTAGGTTTCCAAAGAGAGAATCTAAAAATCGTTATCTTAGGGTGATTGGTGGCGACAATCCCAAATATCCTATATACGTTGTATCTAGAGGTAGATATGATGGGATATGTGCTAAAACTGTTAAAGAGTTAAACATGATGAATGTACCTCATTTTGTTGTGGTTGAGCCTGATGAATATGATTTATATAAAAATTCTTTTGATTCTTTAGGGTATACTTATAGTGAAATTCTTAAACTAGATATGTCTTATAAGGATAATTATGATACATTAGATGATAGAGGTGATTCTATAGGTAAAGGTCCTGGTGGTGCTAGGAATTTTTGTTGGGATGATTCAATTAGGCGAGGATTTTCTCATCATTGGGTATTAGATGATAATATTGAGTGGTTTAGGTATTTTACTGATAATTTTCAGAGGAAGATGCGTACTGCTGTCTGTTTTAAAGCATCGGAAGACTTTTTCACTAGATTTAAGAATGTAGCTATGGGTTCTCTACAATATACATTCTTCTTAGATTCTAAGGCTAAAGCTTATCCTTTTGTTATGAATACTAGGATGTACTCTATTATTTTTATAAGAAATGATATACCTTATCGTTGGAGAGGTAGGTATAATGAAGATACGATTTTATCATTAGATTGTCTTTCTAATGGGTTGTGTACAATTCAGATTTGTGCTTTCTCAGCCGATAAGATAACGACACAGCGTGTTAAAGGCGGTAATACTGATATGTTTTATTCTATTGAGGGTACAGATAATAAATCTCAGATGTTAGTTGATGTTTATCCTCAGTTTGCACAAAAAGTTTTTAAGTATAACCGTATACATCATTATGTTAATTATAGTGTCTTTAATATGCAGCTTGAGTATAGAGACGACTATACTACTGACAATTTAGATAAGGTTAATGGTTATGGTATGCGTTTAGTTAATATACCTAAAGAGTGGGATGGTACATATAAAGATTCTAGGGAGTATATCGAATCACATTTAGATGAGTGTGAAGAAGTAGATATGTTTAATATACCTTTATAGTTAGAATTTTTACATCTTATATTACAAAACTTTACAACTTAATAGGTATAGTGTTATAATGGTTATGTAGATAAAAGATTGTTTACATAACCATTTTTATTTAAAGGAGATTAAAAATGTTAGATTTGTATAGACATGATTTTTTGAGAATTCCTGTGTATTGTGGTGATGCTGTTAAATCGCATCTACCTAAAACAGGAACATTTGAGGTAGATGGATTTTATTACACTCATACATACAAAGATTCCTTGTTTGAGGAATTAGTATTAGCTGACTCTGTTTGCTCAGAGCAGATTACAGAGTTTGAGTTTTATCAAGAAATACCTAAAATTCTTGATATTCGCACTTTTGGTGGTGCAGATTCTATTGGTATTCAGTTGGATGGTTATCTAGAAAGATTTAATGATTTTGTAGGTAAGACTATTCATGTGTATTGGCTTAATTACTCAGTGTATTTTACATTTGATACTGGTAAGGTTAATATTAAGTATCGTAAATTAGATATTGATATTACTAAGGATACTACTGAGGTAATTCATATTTCGTACATCGATGTAGTTTTAAAGGCTATTCGTCTTTTCAATATTGGTATTTATAAAGTGGTTGAGGGTTGATATTATGGCTATGAGATTTTTTGATGTTACAGATGTAGATTCTGATTACCTTAGATTTGTTTTTAAACATTATGGGTTAGATATTGATAAGTTGTTATATCATAATAAATACTACTCTATGGATGATATTAATGATATAAGTTGTGGTTGTGTTGGTGTAAGTGTTAAAACTATTGAACTTGATAAAAAATACTTGATACTTGATGATACTTTTACTTTCTTTGATTCTTTGTGTAGTACATTTAAGAACTTTAGTGAAGTTTCTAGGGATGACGTAAAACTTTTTCCAACAATGTTGTGTAAGTTCAACAAACATTTTGGCGATTATTATACTGTATTTGATGTATATTCTTTATTTAGTTCTAGATATGATATCTTTGAAATGATTAATGATTTTAAAGATGATGTTAGGTTACATGACATAGTTAAATTTGATAAGTATGAGAGAACATTTAGAGTTTACATTATTTTAGGTAGTGATGATTTATCACTATTTAATACTTATACACCTATTTCTACTGAAGATTTTTCTGATGTAAGAAATAAACTCAATACATTCAATTCTGTATTGAGTGGCTATTATCTTGAAACTAAGATTAAAGATATTAAAAAGTATCTTAATGGTTGTGTTGTTGATACTGTAACTATAGGAGATTAGTATATGAAGTCATTGTTATTGTTAAGAGGTTGCCCTGGTAGTGGCAAGACAACTCTTTTAAGAGATTTAGGATTAGATATCTACTCATTGAGTAGTGATACATTACGTTTAATGTATAGTTCACCTGTTTTGAACGAAGATGGTAATTATACAATTAGTCAAGATTGCAATAGTGATGTATTTGATACATTGTATAAAATGTTAGAATATCGTATGTCTAATGGTGAATTTACTATTATTGACGCAACGCATTGTTCTTCAACTAAAACTGTACATAAACAGATTCAAGAGTATCGTAGATTAGCTAAACGATATAATTATAGGATTTATCAGTATGATATG
>ERZ773233.1899-NODE-1899-length-11870-cov-3.421837_pt1 | contig 11870 bp, 10 predicted proteins | sample MGYA00580991_ERZ773233 | MGnify/ENA primary metagenome ERZ773233 (study PRJEB29015, sample SAMEA2738178) | human oral metagenome | biome: human oral; feature: human-associated habitat; material: saliva | place: China | collected 2161 ...
AAAAATCGTAGCATTTTTAGAAGAAGTTCAAACTAGTGCAACAGAATATAATTGGATTGATTTTGAGTCGTTAGAATTTTTACATCAATTAACGCCTCAAGAAATTGCAGATTTATTATATATTTCTCATGCAAATACGCATTTGCATTCTCCGTTTTTTTATAAATTACAAAATAATTTTATCTTTTTAAATTTGGGGCAAGAATTTACAAAAGTTTATTATCGTAAAATGGATGATTTTTATCAACAATTAGCTGGTCAACTTACGAAAAAAATGAGTGAAGAAATGACTCGTTTAAATCGACGATTATTTTTTAATCAAGAGAAAAATGCAAAAGAATTGCCAGTAGAACTGATGAAAGAATTAGTGACTTATTTTAAAGTCGGAATGGTTTTTTCAACGGAAAGAATTACAAAAGAATTGCAAAAGTATACGATTCCGTTATATATTGCAGAAGATCGTTATCATGTAATGGAAAATGTGTATATTAAAGATAATTTATTTGGTCAGTTAATCTATCATGAAGAGCAAGGCTGGACATTAGATATTTTTAAAAGAAAATCAGATATATTATAGAACGTTCTTAAGTGAAGTTGCTTACTTTCTTTAAGAACGTTTTTTTGATAGAATAATTGTAATCAATAAGAAAAGAGGTTAGGTTATGTATTATGTAAAAAATCAAAAAAATGGGAAAGAAATTTATGATGCAACAACAAATTTGGCAATTGAATATTTCTTATTAAATGAGAAAAAATTAGATGAGCCGATTTTGTTATTTTATGTAAATGAAAATGCCATTATTATTGGGAAAAATCAAAATACTTATGAAGAAGTCAATCAAGATGGAGTGGATTCATTAAAAGTCCAAGTTGTTAGACGTTTTTCTGGTGGCGGAGCCGTGTATCATGATATGGGCAATATTTGTTTCTGCTTTATTACAGAAGATGATGGAGATAGTTTCCGTGATTTTGGGAAATTTACACAACCTGTCATTCTTGCGCTACATAAAATGGGAGCAACTGGCGCTGAACTTCAAGGAAGAAATGATTTACTGATTGATGGAAAGAAATTCTCAGGAAATGCAATGTACTCAAATAATGGTCGTTTGACGGCTCATGGGACATTGATGCTAGATGTGGATGTAACGATTTTACCGCAATTATTACGTCCAAAAGCTGATAAAATTGCATCAAAAGGAATTAAATCAGTTCGTTCACGTGTTACAAATATTAAACCTTATTTGGCAGAAGAATTCCAAGATTTAGATATTTTACAATTTAGGGAAGTATTATTAAAAAATATTTTCGAAGTGGAAGATACTTCACTTATTAAAGAATATGTTTTGACAGAAGAAGATTGGGAAAAAATTGAAGTGTTGAGAAAGACCTATTTTAATAATCCTGATTGGAACTATGGAAAAAATCCAAAATTTGCGTTAACACAGTCTAAACGTACAACAGCAGGACAAGTTGAATTTCACTTAAATGTTGAACAAAATCATATTAAAGAAATTAAAATTAATGGAGATTTCTTTGGCCTAGGAGAAATTAGTGATGTAGAAGAAAAATTAACAGGAATTGAATATCAAAGAGATGCAGTTTCTAGAGTATTTGAGTCCATTGATGTTCGTAAATATTTTGGAAATGTGGCTGCTGAAGAATTAGTAGATTTATTGTTGAGCTAATACGAATGATAGAAAAGGTGTTATTACTTTACATTCTATGAAAATTCGTTACAATAGTACTATTCTTAAAAAATAATGAATGAATTTCTAAATGTAATGTAAGAGAGGTGAATATTATGGAAATGGAACGTATTAATGATGATACTATTTTAGTAAGAATTGAAAATGAAGATTTACAAGAACGTGGCACTTCTGTTTCAGAATTATTAGCTAATCCTACAGAAATAGAAGAATTTTTCCATAGTATTTTAGTAGAAATGGATGTCATTGATCAATTTGAAGATTCTGAGGGTATGAGTTTCCAAGTGATGCCAAATCCAGAAGGTATTGAATTATATGTTACCAAATATGTTGAAAAAAAAGATATTGAAGCAGATAGCGAACGTTTTGTTCGAAATTTAGTTGATACGATTCAACATTCTTTAGGACATCGAATGGGAAAACCTAAAAAAGAGAAAAAAGTAGAGGCGCCGGTTGAAAAAGAAAAAACATTGGAGCCATTAGATTGCACAGTATTTTTTGACTCATTTGAGGATTTTGTCCAGTTAGCAAAAATGTATCCATATAATGTTCAAAAATCATCTTTATATCGATATAGTAACTATTATTTTCTACATGTATACCAAGATGTTTTTGGAGGAGAAGATTTCACTGCAGATTTAGCACTTTTAAGAGAATTCGGAGAATTTTCTAGAGTATCTTGGGAAGTTGTTCAAGAATATGGCGAAGTAATGATGAAAGAAAAAGCGATTGAGACAGCTAAAAAATATTTTAAATAATGTAAATAGTGGGAGTGAGCAAAAACAATTTCTGTCGTTTGCTGACTCCACTATTTTTATAAAGGAGTACAAATGATGAATGAAACGATTCAAACACAATTAAATCACCGCTCCATTCGAGCGTTTAAAGAGCAAGAGTTAACAAAAGACGAAGTGGAATTATTAGTAGATGTAGCAAGACATACTGCTACTAGTAAATTTATGCAAGCTTATTCGATTATTAGTATTACAGATCCAACATTAAAAGCCGCCTTTGCTGCAATTTCAAAACAACCATATGTTGAAAAGAATGGGCATTTATTTTTATTTGTAGTAGATTATCATCGTAATGTTCAATTAACAAAAGCGCAAGATAGACCAGCCAAATTACAAGGCTCAGCAGATTATTTTATTGCAGAATTAACAGATGCAACGATTGCAGCTCAGAATATGGTAGTAGCGGCTGAATCACTAGGAATGGGAACAGTATTTTTAGGAAGTTTACATAATGATGCTCAGCAAATTATCGACTTATTAGGATTACCAGAATATACATTTCCAGCAGTTGGTTTAGCAGTAGGATGGCCAAATCAAGAGCCACAATTAAAACCTCGCTTACCAAAAGAAGTGATGCATATGGAAAATCACTATCAAGCATTAGAAAATCCATTAAAAGACATTGAAGCGTATGATGAAGAAATTACAAGTTACTATGATACAAGAGATTTAAATAATCGAGTGGATCGCTTCAGCAAACAAGTGGCAGATAAAATGGAAACATTACCTCCAAAAAGATTAGCACTATTAGAAATTATTCAGCAACAAGGATTTTTGAAAGAATAAACTATTAGATTTTTTTCGAATAAACTGATTACAAGTTAAACAGAATTCAATAAAGAAAAGAGAGTAAGAATGGATATTAAAGATTTTACAGAACATGAACAAAAACAAATTAAGGCAGGATTAACGACTTCTGTCATTACGGATAAAGAAGCTGCAAAAAAAATTCTTGAATTAGTACCAAGCGAATGGATTAAGAAAATTCCATTTTTAGTTAGAGCCCATGCTACAACAAGAACGGTAGCAAGAGTTGCAAAACAGTACCCAGAACTTTATGCAGTAGCCAAACAAGCAGGACCTTTACCTGAAAAGGAAAGAGAAGAATTAAGAGAAATTATGACAAATATTTTTTCAGAAAAAATGAATAAGCATAAAATTAAATAAAATAAAAAGCCCAGCCATATTTTTCATGGTGAAGTGACCCCAAAAAGTTAGACTTTTTTTGAGACGACTTAAGTCGTCTCTTTTGATTAATAAAACAAAATGTATGAATAACCCCCTAGGGGGTTCGCGCCAAAATTTTGGCGCTTTTTTTCTTGGATATATTACTATAACTTTCAAATAAATTTACTAGCTAAGCACTACAAGAAGAGTTTGAATGACACATTCTATAGTTTACTGGACTTAGTCCATCCAGTTTAATTTTTATACGTTTATTGTTGTAATAATCAATATAATTGATAATAGCTTTCTCTAATTCATCAAGAGACCTAAATTCCTTTTCAAATCCATAAAACATTTCTGATTTCAAAATACCAAAGAAAGATTCCATCATACCATTATCTGCACTGTTTCCTTTACGTGACATAGACGGTAGTATACCTTTATTCTCTAAAAATTTATGATAAGAATCATGCTGGTATTGCCAACCTTGGTCACTATGGAGAATTGTGTTCTCATACTTTTCATCTGTAAATGCCTCATTCAACATTGTCTTTACTTGTTGTAAGTTAGGTGAGCGTGAAAGATTGTACGCAATAATTTCACTGTTAAATCCATCTAAAACTGGTGATAAATATAGTTTCTGTTCGCTACTAGGAATGGCAAACTCAGTTACATCTGTGTAACATTTTTCCATTGGTTTAGTCCCTTCAAAATCACGTTGAATCAGATTATCTGATCTCTTACCAACATCTCCTTTATGCGAATAATACTTGAGTTTACGACGAATACGAGCCATTAAACCAAGAATTTTCATTAAGCGTTGTACCTTCTTATGATTCACTTTAAAACCATGATTTCTCAATTCTAAATGAATTCGACGGTAACCATAGTTTCCCTTATGTTCGATAAAAATTTCTTGTATTTCATCTTTAATCTGTTGATCCTTATCTGGTTGGTTCATTTGCTTTAAATGGTAATAGTACGTTGAACGAGCTAATTTAATTACTTTAAGAAGAATATCCAATGGAAATTCATTGATTAATTCTTGAACAATTTCAGTCTTTCTTCTTTCTCTTTTTCCTCCTTCAATCGGAATTCTTTCAACTTTTTTAGAATGGCATTCTCCGCTCTTAAGTATTCATTCTCTAGTTGAAGACGTTCTAAATCTGTCATTTCTTCTATTGTTTTCTTTGGTTTACGTCCCATTATTCTTGGTCTCCCTTTTGTTTTCTCAACAATAGTATACCCATTTTTCTTATAGTGTGCTAGCCAATTCGAAAGTAAACCCCAATTTGGAAGTGCATAATCAATAGATACACTTGATTGTGAACGACCTTCTAAAAGAACTTTATCCATTATTTCCTGCTTTAGCTCTGGTGAATAGTAACGATTTTTTTCTTTTTTAACAATTTCTATCCCATATCTATCAATCAATCGAACTAAGTATTTAATATTAGAAACGGCAATATCGTATTTCTGTGAAAGATTCTTTAAGCTTTCGCCTTGTTTTCTTAGTTGATAAATTTCTATTTTATCTTCATAAGTTAATTTCATAAAAAAACACCCCAAAAGTTAGATTTTTCATGTCTAACTTTTGGGGTGCAGTACATTCGTCACCCTCTTTCCGGTTTTTCACAGTTTCCCTCTGCACTGGATATGGGTTTTCAGTCTCCATTCCGACCACTAAAAGTAGGTTTTACTTCTCTACTCCGACTCATAAGCTATTACTTTGCTTATTTCACCATTATTTTATAAGATTTTAGTCAAAATTTCAAATAATAAATTTATTTTTTCACCTATCAATAACGATTAAATCCATTGACCGTTTTCGTTTACGTAGTAGCCGTCTGGAGTTTTTGTGTTTCTTAAAATTGCTCCTGATTTACTTGCGTAGAACCAACCGCCGTTAGCTTGGAACCATTCATTTTCAGCCATTTCACCTGATGCATTAAAGTGGTAAACTTCATCATTTGATTTAATCCATGCATTTGTAACAATTGATCCTTTTTCTGTAGCAAAATACCATTTGCCACTTACTTGGAACCATTCATACACTTTTAACGCACCTGATTTGTCAGCATAGAACCAATCATCTTTTTGTTGGAACCATTGATTTTCTTTCATTGCTCCTGATCCATCAAAGTAATACCAAGTTCCAGAAACTTCAAAGAAGCCTCTTCTCATAACTCCAATACCTTTTTGGTCTCCAGTTAATTCTTGTAAATAATACCAAGTACCATTATCTTTAATCCATCCTGTTTGTGATTCACCTGACTCATTTAAATATATCCAAGTTTTATCAACAACTTTTGTTTTGTCATCAGAATAAACATCAATCGATTTCCATCCTCTTGTTTTTTGACCATTTTCAACAAAATATACTTTTCCATTTTCACGGACAAATCCAGTTCTATTTTGTTCTGCTGCTTGTACATTAGAAGTAGATGCAGTAAAAAATCCTGTTCCTAACACTGCTAAGCTTGCTAAAGTCGCTGCTAATAATTTATGTTTTTTCATAAAAAAACTCTCCTTTATAATTGCTACAATTTGCACTATGATGCATGTTAACTGTACCACTACCTCATTGTGAAAGTCAAACAATTCCTGTTATACAAGTCAATAAAAAATCCACTTCTCAGTAGTTTTCCAAAAAAAGACTTACTACACAAGAAATGGATTTTCTAACTTTAAACTTTATAGATTAAACAAGGGCAGGAGTTTTTACAGCTTTTTCTTTTTTCTCTTTCCCTTTAATGGTAATTTTACCTTTTGTGGCACCAATAGTAACTTGTTGTCCAAAGCGGATTTCTCCACTTAACAATGCTTCACTTAATGGGTCTTCAATTTTCTTTTGAATAGCACGGCGAATTGGTCTTGCTCCGTATTCTGGATCAAATCCTTCTTCTGCTAATACATCTAATACTGCAGAAGTAATTTTCACTGTAATATTCAATTCTTGTAGTCTTGAAGTAATTTCTTTTGCCATAATGCCAACGATTTGTCTTAATTCTTCTTTTTGAAGTTTATGGAAGACAATTGTTTCATCAATACGGTTTAATAATTCTGGTCTAAATGAATTTTTCAATTCTTCACGAATTCGTTTTTCCATTGCATCATGGTTTTGTTGAACTGTTTTCGCACCGAATCCTACAGATTTTTCTTCACGAAGAGCAACAGCTCCAAGGTTTGATGTCATGATGATAACTGTATTTCTGAAGTCCACTTTTCTACCTTTTGAATCGGTTAAATGTCCATCATCTAATACTTGTAATAAAATATTAAACACATCCGGATGAGCTTTTTCAATTTCATCTAGTAAAATCACGGCATAAGGACGTTGACGGATTTTTTCTGTTAATTGACCACCTTCATCAAATCCAACATATCCTGGAGGTGAACCCACTAAACGACTTACGGAATGTTTTTCCATATATTCAGACATATCAATTCTTACTAACGCATCTTGTTCCCCAAACATCGCTTCTGCTAAAGTTTTCGCTAATTCTGTTTTACCAACACCTGTTGGACCTAAGAATAAGAATGAACCAATTGGACGACGTGGATCTTTTAATCCACTTCTTGCACGACGAATCGAACGAGCAACTGCACTAACGGCTTCTGATTGTCCAATCACACGTTTGTGGAGCACAGATTCTAAGTTAATTAAACGTTCGCTTTCTTTTTTCTCCATTTGTTGAAGAGGTATTCCTGTCCATTGGGAAACAACTTCTGCAATATCCCCTTCTCCAATTGAAGCAATGTAATCTGTTTTTGGTGAAGCTTCTAATTTTTCAATTAATTTTTCTAACTTAGCTCTCTTTGCTAATTCTTTTTTACGGAATTTTGCAGCTTCATCAAAGTTTTGATGTTGAATCGCTTGGTTTTTCAATTGTTCAAACTGTAAAATTTCTTCTTCTAATAAAACGATAGGCGAAACTTTTGTTGTCACATCTAAGCGAGCTTTTGCAGCTGTTTCATCCATCAAGTCAATTGCTTTATCTGGAAGACGTCTTGAAGTAATGTAACGAACTGATAATTGTACGGCTGCTTGAATTGCTTCATCTGTAATTTCTACGTGATGATGTGCTTCATAGTGTTTTCTCAAGCCTTTTAGAATTTGAATACTATCTTCAGCCGTTGGTTCTTCTACATGAATAGAAGCAAAACGACGTTCTAAGGCAGCATCTTTTTCAATGTATTTTTGATACTCATCTAAAGTTGTTGCCCCAATCACTTGTAATTCACCACGAGCTAATGCAGGTTTTAAAATATTCGAAGCATCAATCGCTCCTTCTGCTCCACCTGCACCAATTAAAGTGTGTAATTCATCGATGAATAAAATCACATCTTGCTGCGTATAAATTTCTTCGATGATTTTTTTCATTCGTTCTTCAAATTCACCACGATATTTTGTTCCTGCTACTAATGCACCCATGTCTAACATCATTAAACGTTTGCTAGCAATTTCTTCAGGAACTTCACCGTTTACCATACGTTGAGCTAATCCTTCTACAATAGCTGTTTTACCTACACCAGGTTCACCAACTAATACTGGATTATTTTTCGTACGGCGGCTAATCACTTGAATCATACGACGAACTTCTTCATTTCTTCCAATAACTGGATCTAATTTTCCTTGTCTTGCTAAGGCTGTTAAATCTCTTGATAAGCTATCCAATGTTGGGGTTTTGTCTTTTGCACTGTTACCAGAAACTTGACCTTTTGTTGAACGAGCTTTAGAAGGTTGAATTCCAATTTTTTCATAAATTGTCTTCATCAATTCTTCTAGTGAAATATGATTGTCACGCATAATTTTTGTTGCTAATACTTCTTCTTGAAGTAAGCCCAATAATAGATGTTCTGTTCCCACTTGTGGAATTTTCAAACGTTTTGCTTCTTCAGTTGCTGCTACTACTACTTGTTTAGCTCTTGGTGAATAAGGCATTAAATATGGATCGATTTCTTTACGATTGCTTCCATATCCTGTTAATGCTTCAATTTCTTGACGAACAATTTCTGCTGTTAATCCTCTTTCTCTTAATAAGATTCCAGCAATACCTTCTTGTTCAATGACTAGACCTAATAACAAGTGTTCTGTACCAACTGCTTGATGTCTAAAAGAAATTGCTTCTCTGGCAGCTAATACCATTGCACTACGTGCTTTTTCTGTAAACATTTCACTCATTCACGTCACCCCTACTTATACTTTAAACTGGTTAATATATTTTTCATCATATTACTACGAAGTTGATCGCTACATTGCTCTGCTTCTGTTAAAGATTCTTTCGACATCGTAATATTCAATAATTGTGCTTCTCTTTTTGAGAGGAGCTCATTATCATATAGATTTTGTAAAATATGATTGGCTTGTTTGATAGATAATTCTTCTGGAACAACTTCCAATAAGGCATCAATAATATCCATATCATCTACTAAATTGACTTTCATAATACGGATATACCCACCACCACCACGTTTACTTTCAACGACATATCCTTGTTGAACCGTAAACCGTGTATTAATCACATAATTAATTTGCGATGGAACACAATTAAAACGATCCGCAATTTCACTACGACGAATCTCAACTTTCTCTTGTGCTACTAAAACGTTTTTTAAATATTCTTCAATAATATCCGACATATTTGACGGTTGCATACGAACTCTCCTCTCTTTTGACTTTCTTTGACTTTAATTATACAAAATAAATTTCTCTTTGCCAATAAAAAGCTCAGAAGAAACAAAAAAAATCCTGTCAGTGATTTCTCACTAACAGGACTTGATGAACTATTACAATTAGAATGGATAATCTCTTTCACTTAAAACACGTATAATAGTAAGAATCATTTTTGGATCCACTTGTTTTTTGATTAAATACTTTTCTAACTCTTTCAAAGAAGAATGAGGATTCTTTTCCATAAATTCTATCGCAAATGGTATAGCACGTTGAAAGGCTTCTAGTTCCATATCAACAATATCATCTTTTCTATCTTTTGTAGATACTTTTAAAGAATTCGATAAATTGTAGTCATCACTTTCGTCATATTCATCAAAATCGTCAAATTCATCATATTCATCATATTCTAAAAAAGGTGAATCAGATGTCATCAAATGATACAAATGCTCAAATGAATACGTATCAATAATTGATTCTTCAGTACCAATATGAAATTCAAGTTTCAAGATATTCATCAACGGGTCTAAACTATCTTTCAAAAATGGTGCAAATATCCCTCTTGTAACCCATCGAACTGGAATAAATTGTAATTCCATATATAATTCCATCAATAGATGTTGAATCTGACCAGGATCCAACTCATCCAGTGGTTCTATCATAATCACTTCTTCATTAGAAGCAACCACTAAAATATATTGAGGCCCTTTTTTCTCTTCTTTTCCATAAAAATGAGTCGGAGAAAGCATTAAACGAATTTCAAATGTTACGGGAACTGTTAATTGGATATTTTTTTTCAATCGAAAAACAGAGAATTCTGGAATATATAGTTTTGGCTTTTCTCCTTTATATCCAATAAACTCTTCATAAGAGATTTCATCATCAAACTCAATAATCTCTCCTTTTTCATAAATACTTTGCTTTGTCCTTTGATTATAACGAATCTTAGGTAATGTATTTTTCTCAACCGTTTTTGAAGTAGAGGCTAATAAAGCAAGGTTTCTTTCTTGAGTTAACCAATTCACTACTTTTTGACATAAAGTTACTTCCGAACCTTTAATATTTCTTGTTAAAAGTTTTGAATCATTTAAACTCAAAATTAATGGATAAAGTTTCTTTTTTTTACGAGTAATCCCTAGTTCTCTTAATTTATTTTTTTGACTTTCAGGAATGAATTGTAAAGGAACGAAGATGATCTGAATTCCTTGACGTAATGCTTCAAGTTCATCCATATCTTCTTCCGTTTCAGCCATTTCCAAAATATATTCTTCTGCTTTAATTCTTTGTTGGTATTCACGAATATCTTTATGGAAAAATGCCGCAAACTGCCCTTCCTTATTATGCATTAATTGGACAATAAATTGGACTTTCCCTGACTGATTACAAACTGCTGCAGTCATTAATTCATTGTCTACTTTTACTAACGCTTCTTGAACTTGATATAAGCCATTATAAATCTCTTCCAACCTTCCTCACTCCCCATTCCTTAGTTATCTATATTTTACTATGGTTTAGCATAAAAGACTATACATTCCGTAAAAATTCATTTTTCTCGTTAAACTGAAAAGAAAAAGCTGAAATCAAATTGATTTCAGCCATTTTCTATGAACGATGATTCATTCAAAAAACAAATTACTCTTCGTCTTTTTTCTTTCTAACTGTTGGAATGACAATTCCTAATCCAGATAGGATTGCTAATACAGCTGGAGTAAACAATGATGCATCACTTTCTCCTGTATTTGGCAATTCTTGTTTTGTACTTACTGAACCATTTCCTTCATGATTTGAAGAAGGTTGTTGGTTAGAAGTATTAGAGTCTGTTGAATGATCAGGAGCATTATTCTCTGTACTATTTGGATTTACAGAAGGAGTAACAGCTGCTTTCTTATAATGGTGAACTTTATTACCATTTTCATCTGTTGTTGTTCTTTCGAACTCGTATCCTGGAACTGTTCCATGTCCTTTCGTACCTTTTTCTACTTTAATTGGATTTCCATTTTGATCTTTCCAGATTGTTATTTTGCTTTGTTCTGGTGTTGATGGTGTTTTCTTAGTATATACATGAACTGTATTTCCATTTTCATCTTTATCTAAAATTATATCTCCATAAATGAATGTTGCAAAAGGATTCGACCATTCATTTAAATACGTATAAATATCCTGCAATGATGAAAAACGATAACCACTAGATTGCCAAAGGATCGCCTGCTCATATCTAGCATCATATATTGTCAGTAAACCAATATCACGTTGCAACACAAACCTAAAATAATCTTCCTGAAATAAAGATTTATGTTCTTCCCACTCTTTTTTATGGATTGGAAAAGAATCTCCAAAACATTCAAAAAAGATTATTTTCTCATCCTTTTCTAAATTTACACGATACCCCAAACTTTCGTCTACTTCTTCTATTTTCACTCCAGAACTATTCAATGTCCAAGCAAATCCACCTTCGATAATCTCTTGCTCAGTAAAAAAAGTTTTATAGTAGCGCGTATCAGCAGTGTTTTGTGCCATTTCAAAGTATAG
>ERZ773233.1900-NODE-1900-length-11869-cov-16.920603_pt1 | contig 11869 bp, 8 predicted proteins | sample MGYA00580991_ERZ773233 | MGnify/ENA primary metagenome ERZ773233 (study PRJEB29015, sample SAMEA2738178) | human oral metagenome | biome: human oral; feature: human-associated habitat; material: saliva | place: China | collected 2161 ...
GGTAAACAAGTGGGTACTTACACAATCGACCCATTAACAGGTGAAGTAACGTTCACACCAAATAAAGACTTCGTTGGAACTCCAGACGGAATTACTGTTCAAGCAAAAGACGCAAATGGAACTCCAGCAACAGCTAAGTACACACCAACTGTAACAGCTGTAACACCAACTGGTGAAGATAAGACTACGACTGGTAAACAAGGACAAACTCAAAAAGAAACTCCTAAGTTTACAGAAGGTGACTCAGATGTACCAATGAAGATCGATGCTGATCAACCAGCTAAATTCATCGATCCAGCTACAGGCGAACCAACTGATGCGACTGAATTACCAGCGATGAAAGATGGTAAACAAGTGGGTACTTACACAATCGACCCATTAACAGGTGAAGTAACGTTCAAACCTAACAAAGACTTTGTTGGAACTCCAGATGGAATTACTGTTCAAGTGAAAGACGCGAACGGAACTCCTGTAACTGCGACTTACACACCAACAGTTACTCCAGTAACTCCAACTGCAGAAGATGCAGAAACAACTGATGTTCAAGGTAAGACACAAACAGCGAAACCTAAATTCACTGAAGGTGACTCTGATGTGCCACTTGATGACACAGTACCTGCAACATTCGAAGATGGATCAACTACGAAAGTAATTCCTGGTGTAGGAACATTTACAGTAGCTCCAGACGGAACAATTACATTCGTTCCAGAACCAAACTTTACTGGTGTTGCTCCAGCTGTAACAATTCAACGTGTTGACGTGAATGGAACAGTTGTAAAAGCAAACTATGTTGCAACAGTTACACCAGCTCCTGCTAAACCAGTAGAAGTTGAACCTGCAACAACACCAGAACCAGCTAAACCACAACAAGAATTACCAAATACTGGTACAGCTGATGAATACGGAGTATTTAGTGCAGCAGCATTAAGTATCCTAGCATCAGTAGGTTTAGTAGCTACATCTCGTAAAAAAGATGAAGAGCAAGAAGCTTAATTTAAAACATTAAGAATCAGTATGAGGCTAGGGCAACCTGGCCTCATATTTTTTGCGTTCAATCAGTAAGATAAATTGAAGAAATGCTGTAGATACGATAAAATTAAGAGATTAAGTAACTCAAATTTGAAAGAATAAAAAGGAAGGAGGTAGCTATGTTTAGTTCAAAAAATATTCAGATGAATGAGCGTAAAAATCGTTCGAAAGTAACGCGCTATGCGATTAAAAAACTCAGTATGGGAACAGCTTCTGTGGCGGTTGCATTAGGATTTTTATTCGTACAGGGACAAAGCGTTGTGTTAGCTGATACTGTTGAAACGACTCAAAGCGCTACTGAAACTACATCAGAGGAAACAACTGAAATAGTAGAAGCAACGACTGAAGAACCAGCAACTACCTCCAAAGAACAAGCACCTCGCACACGTACAAGACGTGAAGCAGGAGAAGCTCCAGCAGCAACTGCTCCAGTCGGGGCGGATGTTGAAGATGCTACGGCGACTCCTAAAGTGACTAAACCTGGGTTTACAAAGGAATTATCCCAAAAAGAATTACTTAGCCAGGCAAGTTGGATTGATTTTGGTGACGTGGCGAACTGGAGTGGAACAACGACAACTTCTACAGGGCAATTAGCCTTACAAGAAGGGTCAACGTATACAAAAGAAATTAGTCCAGGGTATGTCGTGACGGTTCGCGTGAAGTCGTTGAAACCATTTAACGCAACGGAACTGTATAAGAAGAGACTCGAAGCACAAGGCGCAACTGATGTTGAAAAGAGTACCTATGATCCAAACGCGAAAAATGGATATATGAATAGCGCCGAAAGTGCAGACGGGAAACGTGAATTTAGTGCAGGAAAAGAAGCGCTGATTGTCGGCGAATCCCAAGACGCGTGGAGTGAAATTTATAATTCAGGAATCGATACTGGTGAAAAGAGAACAACGATTACGACGCAATATGAAGGCGGCAATGTCGGGGTTCAATTTGAAATTACAGGAACGTATAAAGGAAAAACGGTCCAACCAACTGTTCTCATGACAGAAGGAGATTCGTCGAATCTAGGGGAATTATCACTCTATACTACGAACGGAACAGGTTGGCAGCATTTTGCAGAATGGTATAAATACGACAGCCCTTATACGCTAAATTATTTCCCACAAAATACAAAAGACTTATTCGATCCGAATAAAAAAGTCATTGGATATAGGCCTCTACCGATTAATGGAGTGAACTACCATAGTGGAGAGTTGGCAGCGATTCGTGAGGCTACGCAAGTTGGGCCAGATAAGAAACCTGTCGCGTGGAAATACTACGGAAGTCCTGACCAAAAAACAGGTGGACTTGGAACGGGTGTTTTTGGACCAAACTTATCTGCGGGGATGGTCGCTGTACCGATTGTCATGACGCAAGGGGCTACCGAAGTGAGTCTCTATATGGCTTCGGCAAGCAAGCAGTCTGCCATGATTGGATTCTTACCACTTGACGAGAGTGATGCTCCGGAAAGTTACGGAAGGGCGACGCATAGTATTAACCAAGTCCACAATGTGACAGGAGAAGATGTAAAGCAACCGTACCTTGGAAATACACGTCCGGATGTCGACGATAATGTGGACCGTACAAACTGGAAAGGCGACGATGGTGAAGGGGTGGCGGATGAAGGTATTGACCAAATCTTGCCAGAGAGCCTTAAAGGGAAAACGAACGGTATTTTAGTATTAGACCGCACGAAAACAGGCGATTTAACCTTATCCGTTGAAGCACATACAGGTGGAGCGGAAGAAGCAACACTATACGGATGGGTAGACTTTAACGGAAATGGAACTTTTGACGAAGATGAGCGTTCTGAAAAGCTAACAATTAATGCAGATGGCACGGCTACTCTTGTCTTTAAAGATGCTTTCAAAAAAGTGAATGGTTCGCTAAGTGAGCTAGGTGCACGTGTGCGTATCGCAAAAGACGCCACTCAAATCGAGAAACCAACAGGGATGGCCTTGTCAGGTGAAGTGGAAGATTTCGAAGTGCATTTAACCTTCTTACCAAAAGGAAGTAAGACAGAAACAGACGGACTACAAGGAATTCCACAAACGGGAACCGTAGTCTTTACACCAAGCGGGAAACAACGCTATTCACTAACCGACGATGCGACTATCGACGAAACCATCGAACCAGTAATCGTTGATGAGACAGGTGCCAAAGTGGCGCTTGATGCTGAAGGATACTATGTGGTGGCTGGCGAAGGAAAATATAAAGTCACGGGAGCAGGAAAAGATGTGACCGTTACATTTATTCCAGAAGCTGGATTTGTCGGAACAGGCAAAGGAATCACGATTCGTCGAACGGACGATAATGGAAATGATACCGGATGGACGCCAGTGAGTGCGAATGAGACAATCGTAAGCGACCAAACAGGAACCATGGATGGACGCTATATTCCAACGGTTGTCCCAATGTCAAAAGAACTCACAAGTACAAAAGTACAAGGTCTCGTCCACGTGGAAACACCGAAGTTCGAAGGAAAGGACGGAGCTGTTACACCGTCAAGCGAGAAGCCAATGGTCTTAGTCGATCCAAAGACGGGCAAGACGCTTGGGGTGAGTACTCCAGCGATGAAAGATGGAAAAGAGGTTGGAACGTACACGGTCGATGAAACGACGGGAAAAGTAACGTTCACACCGAATAAAGACTTCACAGGAACAGCAGACCCAATCGTTATTCAGGTGATTGAAAAAGCAACAGGAAAAGCAATTGCTGGTTTGCAATATACGCCAACTGTTACTCCTGTGACGCCAACAGGAGAAGACGTAACTTCAACTGGTAAACAAGGAAAAGTTCAAACTGGAATACCGAAGTTTACTGAGGGAGATGCCGAAGTACCGTTGAAAGTCGATACAGATCAACCAGCGAAATTCGTGGTGAATGGAAATGCAGTAGAAGAAACAACGATTGACGCCTTGAAGGATGGAGCGAAAGTTGGTACTTACACGATTAATCCACTAACAGGAGAAGTAACCTTCACACCGAATAAAGATTTTGTAGGAACACCAGATGCGGTGAATGTTCAAGTCAAAGATGAGAACGGAACTAATGCGACTGCGAAGTACACACCAACTGTGACGGCAGTGACACCAACAGGAGAAGACGTAACATCTACTGGTAAACAAGGGAAAGTCCAAACCGGAACGCCGAAGTTTACTGAAGGTGATGTGGAAGTACCGTTGAAAGTCGACGCAGACCAACCCGCCAAATTTGTGGTGGATGGAAATACGGTAGATGATACGACAATTGACGCAACTAAAGAGGGCGCGAAAGTTGGCACTTACACGATTAATCCATTAACAGGCGAAGTAACATTCACACCAAATATTGATTTTGTAGGGACACCAGATGCGGCTACCGTTCAAGTGAAAGACGAGAATGGAACTACTGCGACTGCGAAGTATACGCCAACTGTAACGGCAGTGACGCCATCAGGAGAAGATGTGACTTCAACTGGTAAACAAGGAAAAGTTCAAACGGGAATACCGAAGTTTACCGAAGGCGATGCGGAAGTACCATTGAAGGTGGATGCAGACCAACCAGCAAAATTCCTGGTGAACGGAACTGCAGTAGAAGAAACAACAATTGACGCCTTGAAAGACGGCGCAAAAGTTGGGACTTACACGATTAATCCATTAACAGGAGAAGTAACGTTCACACCAAATATTGATTTCGTAGGGACACCAGATGCGGTGACCGTTCAAGTGAAAGACGAGAACGGAACAACTGCGACTGCGAAGTACACACCAACTGTAACGGCAGTCACTCCAATAGGAGAAGATGTAACGTCTACAGGTAAACAAGGAAAAGTTCAAACGGGAACACCGAAGTTTACCGAAGGCGATGCGGAAGTACCGTTAAAGGTCGATGCAGATCAACCAGCCAAATTCGTGGTGAATGGCACTGTGGCAGACGATACGACAATTGACGCCTTGAAAGATGGCGCAAAAGTTGGTACTTACACGATTAATCCATTAACTGGTGAAGTAACCTTCACACCGAATAAAGATTTTGTTGGAACGCCAGATGCGGCTACCGTTCAAGTGAAAGACGAGAATGGAACTACGGCAACGGCGAAGTACACACCAACTGTAACGGCAGTGACGCCAACTGGAGAAGATGTGACTTCGACGGACATTCAAGGGAAGACACAAACTGGCAAGCCAACTTTCACAGAAGGGGATGCAGACGTACCGCTAGATGACAGCGTACCAGCTACCTTCGAAGATGGAACGGCTGAGAAAGTCATTGCAGGTGTTGGAACATTTACCGTAGCACCGGATGGAACGATTACCTTTGTTCCAGAAGCAAGCTTTACAGGAGAAGTTCCATCGGTCACAATCCAACGAGTGGATATAAATGGGACCGTTGCAAAAGCAAGTTACACAGCAACAGTGACGCCGGCTCCAGAGGAACCTGCTAAGCCAGAGAAACCTGTAAAACCTGAGGAACCAACGAAGCCTGAAGAACCTGCCAAACCAGCAGATACTGAAAAGCCAGCGGTGACAGAACAAGAAGCACCACAGGAAACGGTTGATTCCCCAGCAGTTGAAAAAACAACTCAAACAGAATTACCAAATACTGGTACAACGGATGAGTTTGCAATCTTCAATGCAGCTGCACTTAGCATTTTAGCTTCGTTAGGCCTTGTTGCAACTTCTCATAAAAAAGAGGAAGCATAATTTAGAACGAACACAAAGCGTGAGACTAGAATTCCTAGTGTCTCGCTTTTTTTGACGTTGCAAAACTTTCATTATGAGAGTAGACTAGAAAGGTACACACTGAAAAGGAGTGATTTGAATGAAGAAAATCGAACAAAAAGATTTATTCGAGTTGAAAAATGTAGGGCAACCTGTTGTGGCAGGAGATGCTTTCTTTTTTACAGAAACAAAAATGAATGAAAAGAAAAATACGTACGAGACAGCCATCTATAAGTACACAGCTGACGGCAACGTGGCGTATGGAGACGAAGGGACAGTGAATTCATCGCTGAAAGTCTCTCCAGATGGAAAATGGATTAGCTTTATTAGCAATGCAGGAGAAGAAAAGACTCCACAGTTAAAAATTCAATCGGTCCATGGTGGGAAAGCCATCGCCTTAACAGAAGAGAAAAAAGGCGTATCTAGCTATGTGTGGGCAAAAGATAGTAAGTCTATTGTCTTCCAAACTACAAAACCAGAGGAAGAAGAGAAGAAAGAAGAATTCCCTCAACCAATCGTTGTGGAAAAAACAACGTATCGTTTTGACGGTGGATCCTTCTTACCAAACGACGAAGTCACTCAAATCAAAAAAGTGGATATCATTACAAAAGAAAGTTCAACACTGTTCGAATCAAAAGAATCCATCGGTCTCCGCGATGTATTGCATCATGGAACAACACTTGTAGTGGACCGCGATTTATCAAACGTTCGCTGGACATTAGACAGTGCAGAAGCATGCTACGTGGATGTGACTACAGGCGACATTCATCCGATTCTTGAAGCTGGAACAGACGAATCTTATCGTTATGTCCTAGATGCAAAAGACGGAGCAGTCCTACAATATAGTTCAGGAGAGCACGGATTCGTGACGCAAGCAGACTTAATTGTGAACTTCGATAGCACTTCAAATGCAGAAGGGCATATTTTGAACTTAACCGCAGATCTTGATGTGGAATGGGGCGACTGGCTCGTGGCGGATTTCCAACAAGCCGTGACAGGAGTTGAGCCACAATGGTTTGACGAAGAAAGCTTCTTAGCCTGCGCAAGCGTTGAGGGCAGAACCGTTCTTTACCGTTTGTATGTAGACGGACGAGTGGAAAAAATCTTCGATGAACTCTTACACCTAACAGGAGCGACAATCATCTCTGAAGACGAGCTACTCATCACGTACTCAACCACAACTGTACCAAGTATACTAGCGCGCTTAAACTTAACAACAGGTGCTATCACAGACCTTTACAATCCAAATGAAGCGTACTTAAAAGAGCATATCGTTACAACGCCTGAACGCTTCACCTATAAAGGGTACGACAACTGGGATATCCACGGTTGGTATATGCCACCAGTCGAAAAATCGGACAAACACGCGGCAATTCTCTATGTTCACGGTGGACCACAAGTGGCTTACGGCGAAAGCTTCTTCCATGAAATGCAAGCACTCGCTGCAAAAGGCTACGGCGTGATTATGATTAACCCACGCGGAAGTAACACTTACGGACAAGACTTCGTGAAGAGTATTCTTGGCGACTATGGGAACCATGATTTTGACGACTTAATGATGGGGGTAGACTATATTTTAGAAACACATCCTGAAGTCGACGCGGACCAATTATACGTTGCAGGAGGAAGCTACGGCGGATTCATGACAAACTGGATCGTAACGCATACCGACCGCTTCCGTGCTGCCGTTACACAACGCTCGATCAGCAACTGGATTAGCTTCTACGGCACAAGCGATATCGGACCATTTTTCGTAGAAAAACAATTGCTGGATGATATCAATAACCCACAACGCTTATGGGAAATGTCACCTGTAGCTCATGCGAAAAACGCGAAGACGCCATTACTTGTCTTACACGGACAAAGTGACTTACGTTGCCCACAAGAACAAGGGGAGCAAATGTATATGGCCATGCGTAAAAACAACGTGCCAACAAAAATGATTCTATTCCCTCAGTCTAGCCATGGACTATCTCGCCAAGGATTACCAAACCTTCGTCAAGCACGTCTAAAAGCTATTACAGACTGGTTTGAGGAATATTCAAAATAACAATAAAAATCTGAGTCTCCTGTACTAAAAAGTAGAGGTGGACTCAGTTACAAACTGATTGATTTCGAAGAATCGACGGATTTTATAATAGCCGTAATAGGAAAGAGATTAAATGTGAATTAGCGGACGTTAGAATGAAGTTCTTACGTCCGCTTTGAACATTAAAGGGGAGAGACAATAGGCTCGACCAGGTCTCCTATTACAGCTATTATCAAAAAATCCGTAAGGATTCTGAGAAATCAAATTAAATTAAATAGGGTGAGTCGACATCGGCTCACCCGTATTGCTTAATTAGAATAATAAAGTCATTTATTAGCCTAATTGAACAAATTTAAATGGTGTTGCATTGTCTCCACACTGGACTGCAACTGACGAAGAGAAGTATTAAAGTCGTTCATCCATTCGGTTGAAACGACGGACATCTTTAACCGAGCTTCGTTTGTCATGCGAAGCAATGTTTCAAGCGACTGTATAATAGCCTCAGATTCCTGACCGACAAGTTTCGTTCGGTAAGTTGCAATCAGCATTTCACGGTCCATTTTAAATTGTTCATACAGTAATCTGTCACAAGACGCAGCTGGAAAACAAGTACGAGCAGTCAGATTTTCCGTATTACAAATCATGATAATGTTATTGGCATTCTGAAATCGTTGTTGATGTGGATCTTTGTTATTCGGATTGTCACATAACTCCATGGTTTGTGCCTGAACTCGAAACCACTTTAAGCATTTCTCTTCGGGGATACCAAAGCGTTCGAGGGCTCGTTGTTTAAAGTGTTTTGTGAGAGAATACTGTTGAAAATTCGCAAGTCCCATCATCTACACCTCCTTTCTCAAATTTTCACCTATATTATACTCCTCAAACTAGAGAAAAACACGAAAAGAAGAGTAGATTTGTTGACGAATTTGAGGGAATACTGTATTCTACTAAAAGGAAAAATTAATAGTGACCTGTAAAGGGATATGTGTTGACAGATTCTCTATTATTTGGTAGACTATTGGAGTTGAGAAAACAAGCAGAAGCATCCCGCTTCTCGCCTAAGTTGACAAGGGTCCTTGGGCTGATAGGAAATGTTCAAGTTTTAAAAAGACATTGGCAGCGGGAGTATTCTAATACTTTCGTTGCTTTTTTGCTTTTTTTCTCTCAAAAATTCTTGGAGGTGAATATCATAGCAAAAGATATGATGGTCAATGATGGAATTCGCGCTCGTGAGTTACGTGTTATTGACAATAACGGTGAACAAATTGGTGTTCAAACGAAAAACGATGCTTTACGTTTAGCAGAACAAGCTGGACTTGATCTAGTATTAGTTTCGCCAAACGCAAAACCGCCAGTTGCCAGAATCATGGATTATGGTAAGTATCGCTTTGAACAACAGAAAAAAGAACGAGAAGCTCGCAAAAACCAAAAAGTCATCAATATCAAAGAAGTGCGTCTAAGCCCTACAATTGATGAGAACGACTTTAATACGAAGTTAAAAGCGGCGATCAAGTTCCTTGAAAAAGGCGATAAAGTCAAAGCAAGCATTCGATTCAAAGGTCGTGCCATTACTCATAAAGAGATTGGTCAAAAAGTTCTCGAGCGTTTAGCAGAACAAGTTTCTGAAATCGCGACAGTTGAACAAAAGGCTAAAATGGACGGACGAAGCATGTTCTTGATGTTAGCACCTAAGAATGATAAGTAAAAAAGTAACAGGAGGAAAGTCTCATGCCAAAACAAAAAACACACCGTGGTTCAGCTAAACGTTTCAAACGTACAGGTGGTGGAGGATTAAAACGTTCTCAAGCCTTCACAAGCCACCGTTTCCATGGCAAAACTAAAAAACAACGTCGTCACTTGCGTAAACAAACAATGGTTCACGCTACTGACATCAAACGTATTAAACAACAATTAAGTCAAATGCGTTAATTCAGCACGCAAACTATTACATTTTCAACCAGTCGCAAGAGACTGATAGACCAAGGAGGAATTAATTATGCCACGTGTTAAAGGTGGAACAGTTACTCGTCGTCGTCGTAACCGCGTTTTAAAATTAGCAAAAGGTTACTACGGAGCGAAATCAAAATTATTTAAAACAGCTAAACAAGCAGTCATGAAATCATATATGTATGCTTACCGTGACCGTCGTCAAAAGAAACGTGACTTCCGTAAATTATGGATCGCACGTATCAATGCGGCAGCTCGTTTAAACGGATTAAGCTACAGCAAATTAATGCACGGCTTAAAATTAGCTGGTATCGAAATGAACCGCAAAATGTTAGCTGACTTAGCAGTTAACGATGCAGCTGCTTTCACAGTATTAGCAGACAAAGCTAAAGAAGCATTAGCAAAATAATTTTATTTTCTAGATAATAGATCCACATTTGAGCCCCGTTAAACTCAATGTGAAGAATACCAAGAAAGAAATTGGAGGAAACAATCGTGCGTACAACATACATGGCAAAAGCTAGCACTACAGAACGTAACTGGGTTGTTATCGACGCTACTGATGTGCCATTAGGACGTCTTTCAGCTGTTGCAGCAAGCATTTTACGTGGAAAAAACAAACCAACATTTACACCTAACGTTGATACAGGTGATTTCGTAATCATCATCAACGCTGACAAAGTTGCCTTAACAGGTAAAAAAGCAACTGATAAAGTTTACTATCACCACTCAAACCACCCTGGTGGATTGACTGCTCGTACAGCTGGTGAATTACGTGCTAACAACTCTCGTAAATTAGTTGAATTATCAATCAAAGGCATGTTACCTAAGAACTCATTAGGTCGTCGTCAATTTACTAAATTACATGTTTACGGTGGAGCTGAACATCCACATGCTGCACAACAACCAGTAGCAGTAGACATCCAATCACTAATCTAAGGAGGAAAAAGCATTGGCTCAAGCACAATACCGCGGCACTGGACGCCGTAAAAACTCAACTGCCCGTGTTATCTTAGTACCAGGGACAGGAAACATTACAATTAACAAAAAATCAATCGAAGAATACATCCCATTTGCTTACTTACACGAAGTAATCAAACAACCTTTAAACTTAACTGAAACTTTAGGTTCATACGACGTTTTAGTTAACGTTAACGGTGGTGGATTCACAGGTCAATCAGGAGCTATCCGTCACGGAATCGCTCGTGCATTATTAACAGTTGACCCTGACTTCCGTGGAGTGTTAAAAGCTGCTGGCTTATTAACACGTGACCCACGTATGAAAGAACGTAAAAAACCAGGTCTTAAGAAAGCTCGTAAAGCTTCTCAATTCTCTAAACGTTAATATCGTTCTATTGCGAAGACTTATTCAAAGCATCCCATTTATTGGGGTGCTTTTTCTTTGTAGAGAATTGAGGTCAATTTCCGTAGCCGTAGGAACGAAGTGACGTACGGATATGGATGCGCCGGACGAAGCCCTAGCCAGGAGCCGTTGGAGCAAAGCGACTTACGGATGTGGCTGCGCCGGACGAAGCCCTAGCCTCAAAACGTTAATTCGTTGTTGGAATTTGTTACAAGATCTCAGCACTCTGTTTTTACAGAGTGCTTTTTTTATTGAGAATTGGCGGTCAGCAATTTTACATGGGTGTTGTTGCTTTAGCAACTTACAGCCATGTATGCGAAGGGCGAGAGCCCTAGCTAGGAGCCGTAGGAACGAAGTGACGTACGGATATGTATGCGAAGGTCGAAGACCTAGCCAGGAGCTGTAGGAACGAAGTGACGTACGGATATGGATGCGCCGGACGAAGCCCTAGCCAGTGGGTGTTGTTGCTTTAGCAACTTACAGCCATGGGTGCGAAGGGCGGATCCCTATCCAGGAGCCGTTGGAGCAAAGCGACTTACGGATGTGGTTGCGCCGGTCGAGAGCCCTAGCCTCAAAACGGTAAGAGCCCTAAGTGAATCATTTTGATACAATTTATGGTCGCAGATAGAAAGTATGTCACGAAAGTAACTATGGAATAGTTGACAACTATTTTTGAGAATTATACTATTGAATTGAATAGATAAGGAGTTGATGTGATGCAAGAGACAATGATTGATTACAAACAAAAAATTTACCAAGAGCTATCTCGCTTAACAAAGGGGCTAGGAAGTGAGAAGCGTCTTG
>ERZ773233.1902-NODE-1902-length-11865-cov-4.712532_pt1 | contig 11865 bp, 11 predicted proteins | sample MGYA00580991_ERZ773233 | MGnify/ENA primary metagenome ERZ773233 (study PRJEB29015, sample SAMEA2738178) | human oral metagenome | biome: human oral; feature: human-associated habitat; material: saliva | place: China | collected 2161 ...
TCAGAAAGCTGATCTGCTCCAAGGAGATTTGGTGTTCCCCCTCAGAAGTAAAGAGTTTTTATTCCTTCGTGATGAAAGTATTGGCTGTAATGCTTGATTTCTTCTTTTAGGGCAAAAAGATATTGTTCAACATGATCTGATTTTTCTGTTAGAGCAAAAGAGGAAAATGCACAGTAGTTACATTTAGATTGGCAGAAGGGGATATGAATATAGAGTGAAAGCATATTAATGGAACATATAGAATAAGAAGTGATTGTCAATGTAAATAAGGTAAGGAAAAGATCCTTTATTTGCAAGTCAAAATTTTTTGATAAAACTCTTGCATTTCTCTCTCATTTTCTTATATAATATGTCGTTCATATTTTTTATTTCATTATGAATGGTAAAGATGACAAAGAAAATGTTGGCAGTAGCTTTGATGGCTGGATCAGTACTTGTACTTGCTGGATGTAACGATACTCCTGCAGAACCAGAAGTTATTACTGGAGATGAGGTAGTTGTTCAACCAGAAATCCTTCCTATTGATGAAGCTCAAACAGGAGAAGTTGCTACTGGAGATGAGGTAGTTGTTCAACCAGTTGTAGTAGAACAACCAGTTGAAGTTGTTGCTGAATAATTTTCTTGCAACTTGATCGCAAGATACTATAAAGGGCATTGTAAAAGATGCTCTTTTTAGTTACGAAAAAATAATGCTCTTAAGGACTTATCTTCAAACCCATCATGGAATCTCGAGAAGAGTGATTGCTTCATTAATTGATGAATGAAAAATTTTTGTCAATGGAGAAAAGGTAGAGAATTATAAGGCAGATCTTCAAAATGGAGATACTCTTGAGGTACTATCTTCTTTTTCAGAAACTCTTGATTTTCAGTGAGAGCAATCAACGAATATTTCTCTTTTAGCGTTTAATAAACCAAAAGGGTATACCTGTTCTAAATCAGATCCTTATAATCCAACTTTTTATGAGCTTTTACCTTCTGATTTTTTAAAAAAATATTATTATATTGGGAGATTAGATAAGGAAAGTCGTGGTTTAATGCTTCTTACAAATACTCCTGAGCTTGTACATCAGTTTGAGCATCCAAGTAAGGAAATTGAGAAGACCTATCTGGTCCAGCTTAATCATCCCTTTGACTGGAGCTTTAAAGAGAAGATTTTAAGAGGGATATCCGAGTGATGAGAGCTTCTTAGGACAAAAAAGCTTGAAAAATCAGATTTTTGATACTTGAAGATTACGCTTAATGAATGAAAAAAAAGGCATATTAGGAGAATTTTCAAAGCTCTTGGTTATAAGGTGCTAGATTTGCAGAGAATCCGTATTGATAACTATTTGCTTTGAACGCTTCCAGAGGGAAAATGGCAAGAGTTGAAGTTATAAAACCTTGGTTTTTTTAGTTAAAATTCGTGCTTTTCTTTATTTCTATCTTCTTATCTTTGAATAATGTTTACACGACTAAGGAAAAAAATTAAATCTGATCTCAAAACCCTCAATACCATCTATATTTCCAAGCAAGCGATTTTGCAGAATCTTGATTTCCTGCAGAAACTTCAGCCGAATTCAGTTTTTTTCCCTGTTTTGAAATCCAATGCTTATGGACACGGAATTTTGCAGATGCTAGAGATTTTGAAAGGGCAGAATTTCCCTTATCTGGCAGTGGATAGTTATCCGGAGTATCAGCTTATTCATAAGCATTCTGACTTTGATGTTTTGTTGATAGGCGAAACCTTGCCTGAGAATTATCGTTTCTTTGATCTTAAAAGAACGGCTTTTGCAGTTTATACCTTGCAGGTATTGAAGGCACTTGCTCAACTTAAGAAAAAAGTCAGACTTCATCTTTTTTTTAATACGTGAATGCATAGAGAGTGAATTCAGGAGCAGGATTTACCTCAAATTTTGGCTTTTCTTCAGGAACATAAAAATCTAGAGGTAGAGGGCGTGATGTCGCATTTGCATAGTGCTGATGTGGGGCTTTGAATTGAGGAGCAGGTTTGATCTTTTAAAAGCATGGCTGCTCAGTTAGAAAAAGCCTGATTTTCTCCAAAGCGAAAGCATATTTCAGCGTCGGCAGGGATTCTTAGGTTGTGTGATTCGTATTTTACTGCGTGTAGACCTTGATTGCTCCTTTATGGGTATCATCCTTTTGAGGATGAGCAGGATTCCTGATTACAGCCAGCTTTAAGTCTTTTTTCAACGATTGTTTCTTTACAAATCTTAAAAGCAGGAGAATGAGTAAGCTATAATCAAAGGCGAAAGGCTGAAGAAAACTGTAGAATTGCTACGATTCCTTTCGGATATTATGAGGGACGGCTCAGAAATCTCTCTTGAAAATTGGAGTATTTTTATCAAGGAAAGGCGTTTCCTCAGCTAGGAACAATTTGTATGAATCTAAGTTCTTGTCTTGCAAATGAAGAAATGAAGATTGGAGATAGGATTGAACTCATTTCTGTTCAAAAAGGAGCAAGGAATAGTATTGAACAAATTGCTCAGTTAGCAGAAACGATTCCTTATGAAGTATTGATTAGGCTTGAAAAAGGGATTAGAAGAATTGTAATTTAAAATTCTTGCATTTGATAAATAAATCTTTACAGTAGTATTGTCTTTTAAACTGAGCCTTTACTGAGCGTTATGGAAAAAACTTATACTTCAAAACCTTATAGAATCATCCTCAATCTTGTTTATGGAATTTTTGCAGCAGGAGTTGTTGGAATTCTCGTTGGATATGTTTCTGATAAGGTCAGCTATGCTACTGTTGCTGCAATTCTGACTTTCCTAGCTTATCTTTGGCTTGTAATTATCCAGAATTTGATAACTATCACGGTTTCAAAGACTCATCTCACAGTTAAGAAAGGGAGTAAAGAAAGTTTTTTTGATCTTAATCAATGCAATTTTCGCGCAAAAACCATCACGAGAAGCTGAGATACTGAATGTAAACTCTATATTACTGATTCTGAAGGGAAAGAGCATTTCATTGATTGTGAACTTATCGGAATTGGGCAGTTTGAGGAGCTTTTGGAGGATCTTGGAATGTTAGGAGATACTGCTCCAGTTCAAAAACTTGATACCCAAACGAAATAGAAAAAATCTGATTTTGTTTTTATTTTTTTATCATATACTATCATGTCTATCGGAGTTATTCTTGTACTTGTGATTTTTATCGTGGTACTTCCTGCGGCTTTTTACTTTTTAAGCAAGCAAGCTTCAGACAAAAAAGTTCAAGCTTTTCTTGAGCAACATCCTGATGCCGTGAAAGTCTATCTCCCTGTGCTTGGGATGAGCGGAGTGCATGCTGTAAGTGTCAGCCTTCAGAGCGTTGATGGAGAAAAGCCTTTGACCTTTATAGAAGGGATGAAAACAGGGTTTTATGTTTTACCAGGGAAGCACACCCTAGAAGCTACTGCAACCAAAACTAGAGCTGGGGTCCTTCACAAGAGTGTTTCTACGGTCTTTGGTCCGCTTAAGCATGAAGTGCAGGTAGAAGCTCAAAAAGTCTATGAATTTGGTTTTGATGGGAAAGAAGAAGTCTTTACTTTCTCAGAAAAGAACTAAACAAAATCATCAAATATTTCGGTATTGAAAAGAGCTCCTTTGGGGCTTTTTTTGATAGCTTGCATCTGAAAAGCAAGTTGTTATACTGATTCAGCTTTAATTTTTTTGTTATGATGTTTTTTTCGTTTATAAACCTTGGTTGCACTAAAAATTTGGTTGATACTCAGTTTTTGCTGGGGAGGATTCTGGAACATTGGTCGGATCAGTTTTTTTATGATGTTGATCCCTTTTCTGAAGAGGTGGAGCTGGTTTTCCTCAATACTTGTGGTTTCATTTCCTCTGGGAGAAAGGAGATGTTTCAGACGATCAAAAAGCTTTTGAGAAAAAAGAAAAAAGTCTGTCTCCTTGGATGTGCGGTTGCCTATTTTGAGAATCTTGTCGATTCCGTTCAGCTTACGGATCAGGAAACTGAAGAATGGGTGAATCTGAAAAATCATCCTGATTTGTTTTTCCTTTCTTGGGGAGATTTTGCGAAATTTGAACCGAGCTTTCTTTTCAATTCAGAGCAAAAGTCTCTGCAAAAGCCTTTACAAGAGTCAATGTTTCAGCGACCAGAGAATGTGAGAGCATATACGAATCTTGACCTTGGATTTGAATATCTCAAGATCGCTGAGGGCTGTAATAATCAGTGTTCTTTCTGCATTATTCCAAAGATTAGAGGAAAACAGACTTCTCTTCCTATAGAAAGAATCGTTGAAGAGTCCAAAAACCTTATTGCAAGCGGAGTCAAGGAGCTTATTCTTATCGCTCAAGATAGTACGAGATATGGAGTGGATCTCTATGGGAAAAGTCAACTTTTTAAGCTTTTGGAGGCGATTGATGAGCTGGAGTGAGATTTCCATTATAGGGTACTGTATCTTTATCCTGATATTTTGACGAAAAAACACCTGGAAAGGTTGACTAAGTTGGAGAAATTTATTCCGTATTTTGACCTGCCTTTACAACATGCTTCAGCAACGCTTTTGAAAGCCATGGGGAGATTTTACAATCATGAGATGACGCTTGAGCTTTTGAATTTTATCAAGCAGAAGTTCCCAGAGCGTTTTGTTAGGACGAATTTTATTATCGGATTCCCAGGCGAAACGGAAGAGGATTTTCAGCTTTTGATGGATTTTATCAGGCAGGATTGGTTTGATAATATTGCGCTTTTTGAGTATCATGACGAACCGCTTGCTCCTTCTAGTAAGTTACCCAACAAAGTTGATGAAAAGATAATCAGAACCAGATTTCTGCAGGCAAAAAAACTTGTAGATCAACTTCAAAATACGAGACTTGCAAAAGAAGAAAAAGAAAAAATCTGAACGATTTCCGATATTTGGCAGGATACTCAAGGGAATTGGAGATTTACCGTTCGTCCTTTTCTCCACTGTCCAGAGATTGATCGTGAAGATGAAATCGGCTTGGATCAGATTTTAGAAAGTTTTGATGGGGAAGAATTAAGAGTAGGATTGAGAATTCGTTTTCTTGTACAATAAAAAAAAGCCTTGAATCAAAATTCAGACTTTTTTAAGTATTTTTTAATTGTTTTTTAATCACTTCCTTGCATTTCTTTGTTGAGGAGAAGGGTCTGGTTTTCAATGACCATTTTCCCAAGGATATCATCAATATTCCCTATCATAATATTTGGCAGATTAGACCAAGACTCGTGAATTCTATGATCAGTTACTCTATCCTGAGGAAAGTTGTAGGTTCTGATCTTCTCTGAACGATCTCCAGTTCCGATCTGATTTCCTCTTAAACTTTTTTCTTCAGCTTGTTTCTTTTCCAGTTCAATTTGGTAGAGCCTAGACTTCAAAACAGCAAAGGCTTTTTCCTTATTCTGCATTTGGGATTTACTATCTCCGATGTTTACAATAAGTCCACTTGGAAGATGGTGAAGTCTGACTCCGGTCTGGTTTTTATTGGCATTTTGACCCCCAGAAGAAGAAGCAGCATAGGTATCCATTACGATATCTTTGGGATCAATCTGAATATCTACATCTTCCGCTTCCGGCATAATTGCAACAGTCACTGTAGAAGTATGAACTCTTCCATTAGATTCAGTGTCTGGGATTCTCTGCACTCTATGGACTCAGCTCTCAAACTTCATCAGAGAATAGACTGAATCTCCAGCAATCTTTACCATCACAAATTTTACTCCACCGATATCAGAAAGCTGTTCTTCGACGATTTCAGGTTTTCGTCCTTTTTTCTGTGCGAAAGTTAGGTACATTTTCAAGAGTTCCGCTGCGAAAAGCCCAGCTTCATCTCCTCCTGCGGCAGGTCTGATCTCTAGATAAATGTTCTTGTCATCATTCGGATCTTTTGGTAAGAGGGCGATTTTGAGGTCATAGTCAAGTTTTTCTATCTCCTCTTTTGCAGTATCAAGTTCTTCTTTTGCCATTTCAAGCAGATCAAAATCGGTTTCAGTATTTAGCATTTCTTGCGCATTTTGCTGGGTTTCTAAGGCTTTTTTATAGGCACAAGCGAGATTATAGGTCTTTTCCAATCAGGCAAGTTCTTTATTGATTTTTTTTGCTTTCTCCATATCCTCAAAAATCTCAGGTTGGAGCGACTGTTCTCTGAGTGTTTCATATTTGGTAATGATGGTTTGTAATTTATCAAGCATTGAATTATCATGAAAAGGGTAAAAAGTTTGATTTTTTCTTTTTTTCTTCCTTAATAGAAAATTTGACTTAATGGGAAGGAGAAAATCCTAAACAAACCCCAAGATACTCCTGAAATGTAGGTTCAAAGAGCATTTGAAAGAGGTCACCATACCACTAATACAAGGAATCCAATCGCAATATATCTCATATTTCTTTCCATCCAAGCGCCTGTCTTGTGCGAAATGATTTTTACGAGTCTATAGCCATCAAGTGGAGGGAGTGGAATAAGATTGAAGGCAGCAAGCCCAAAATTGATCATAGAAAAAAGCGTCCAAAACTGAATAACGAGATCATTTGCATTGAAAAGTTCAATAGCTGAAGTTCCGAGGAGTTTTCCGTAGATCATGAGGATGAGGATTCCTAGGATGCCAAGCACGATATTGCTCGCAGGTCCTGCAAGTGCGGTAATAAGCTCATCTCTATAGGGTTTCTTATAATAACTAGGATCAATCTGAACGGGTTTCCCTCGCCCAAAATGAATCAAAAAAATCATCAAAAATCCGATCGGATCAATGTGTTTCAAAGGATTGGGAGTCAGTCTTCCTTGGATTTTTGGGGTAGGATCACCGAGCTTATAGGAACTATAGGCATGAGCAAATTCATGAATCCCGATAGAAATCAAGAGGATGATCGCAAGCTGAAGATATTCTAAGAAGTATTCCATAGATTCTCATAATAGAAATAATTGCCTGTAAGGATATAGTTTTCCTTTGATTTTTCAAGTTTAAAGGAAAAAAGAGGCTTGAGCCTCTTTCTATTCTTTTATTAAGACGAGGAGAGTAGTCCTTCAAAAGGATCATCGCTCGTAGTTGTTTTTTCTGTCTTTTCAGAAGTTTTTTCTGGAAGCTTTTCTGTTTCTTCTTGAGCGGGAGTGGAAGGTATTTTCTTGTTTTCATCGCCTGTTACGGAAGTAGGGGGATTTATCTTTTCCTCTTGAATTGAAAGAGGAGGAAGTCAGATCTTTCCTTGAAGATAGTTGATAAACTCTCTAATATTTTTTACTTTTTTGAAGTTTAGCTCAACACTTTGTGTCAGTGTTGTTGTGGTATAGAGGCGATTCCTTCGATTATATTCAAAGAGTGTATTAGAACTGAATTCTGGAGTAATCAGATTCTTTTTGATATTTATGAAATCATACGGATGACCAACAATAACAAGTGGCATATCTTGCGCAACAATTCCATTAATTTGATTAACAATTTCTGTTTGTTGTGGATTTTTCATATATTGTTTGAAAAGATTGGTTAGGTTTGGATTTGTATATTTAGAAGGGTTCATTAAGCTGTCATCCGTTGCAAGAACTTTATGAATATCTTTTTTCATTCCCATAGTAATTGTAGTTAGGAGGATATCATAGTCTTCCATTACAATTTTTGCTTCAAATTGTTCTGGTGAACTTACCTGTTCAAAAAGAAAGTTATCCAAAATTTTTGCATTTTCTAAGAGTTTTCTGAATTGTTTGATAGCAAAATTAGATTCTAAGTTATTATAGTAGACTACTTTTATTTTCCGATCACTAGTGGCTTCTTGTGGTTTTTCACTAGTAGCGAGAACGTAAAGATCAATATTTGCAATAGTATACGTCTTCCCTTTTATACTTCCTACAATAGTATATTGATTTTGTCCTGGGTTTAGGTTTTTCCCATTTTCTAAAGGATAAGAGATTTTTTTATCGGTTTTCTTGTAATTTTTAGGAGAGAAGGTATGCCCTTTTGTATCTTTCACTTTGATATTCTCAAATTGGTTGGAAAACTTAATTTCAAGATTAGTTGTAGTGTCTGTCTTTGGGGTATAAAAAACAAATTTTCTTTCTACCCCATCGATGCTTATGGATTTTTTTAACGCTTGTACTCAGCTATCTTCAAGATCCTTTTGCTGAACTCCTTCGTCTTTTTCTGTCAGTGAAATACGGTTGATAAACTCTTGAATATTGCTTCCGTCAGAGTAGAATTTTTTGAGGAGCTTCCCTTTATACATTCGGAGAAATTTTCCATACTCTTCGCCTACATAAAATTTACTATTAATAAGTCCTCCTAAGGCTCTTCTAAGCCTAACTTTCATTTTTGGAGATTTAGTATTGAAGAAGAAGGTAAGAAGATCGCTTTTTACCACATTTACTCTTTCATAATTTGGAAGCTGTACTTGATCTGCATAAGCGTCAACGATCGTTGAATTTTCCTCTAATATGGATTTTGATAAACTTTCAAAATCAGGATAATTTTTGATCTGATAGAAAGCAAAGTTTGTTTCCTTACAGTCTACAAGGTTAAAAATCAGACTTTGAGTATCACTTGATTTTGGAACGAGCTTTCCACACCCACTTGTAATCGGATTCGCTGCAAAAGCTGAAGTGTAATCCTCAAAAGTAGCTTGAGCTAAGATATGTTGTGGGAGAATTGCAAAAGTAAAAAAGTAATTGTTGTCTGTTGTACTACTTGGGAAAGTGATTTTTAGTCTGTCTTTTTCTTTTTCGATTTTGAGGTCAGCATAAGAACTGAGCGTTTTAATTCACCAAATATTTTGATGAATAATTTTTTCATAGGTAAAGTAGATATCTTCGAGTGTTCGAGCCTGACCATCAGATCGTGTATTTCCAGTTCCTGCGAGAGAAACATAATAGGTTTGATAATCTGAGGTATTTAATTTACAATGGCTTCCTTGTAATCCTTGTTCGTTGATGGTGTTATAATCTGCACAAGCATCAAACAAAAAAGACTGATAAAATAGGCTTTGTCAGTCGTTCTTTAGATAAGGCAAATAAGAAACTTGATTGAAAATTGCTTCAACAAAAGTTCCTCACTTTGTGTTTATTTTTTCTCCATTTTCACTGAGAAATTGATAGCCAAGGATAAGGGTTGTAATTCACCAAAATGCTCCTATTACATAGAGAAAGTAAGTCAAAACTCTTCTTGGAGAGCTAGACTCATAACTACGATATCGCATTATTTAACATAAGGTAAAAACAAGACAATGATCACAAAAAGAATACCGCTGATCAAAGCTATCTTTTTAAGCTTTCCTTCCATAGTTTTTTTACTTCCGTATTCGTTTCCTCCTGCGGAAGCTCCTCCAATTCCCATTCAGATTCCTCCTCCTTTAGGAGATTGAAGTAAGACACTTCCGATAAAGACAATCCCCGCGAGGATAAGTAAAATAAGCATTACTGTATACATCTTTTTGATAAGAAAGATAAATAACTCTGGAGAAGTTTAAGGATTTTCTCAATGAATGCAAGTTTAGCGATTTTTTTGGCTTGAGGAGTGCTTATTCCGTTGCAAGTTGTATTTTAGCACAGCGACTTCCACATGCTTTCCAGACTTTCCATACTTCATCAATTTCTGGTTCTTTCGTGCTAAATTCTCCTTCTTCAGTAATCAAGCGGACTTCTAAACTATGAGCTTGAAAGATGCTTGTTACCTTGCCTTCTAGGATCAGTTTTTTAGCTTCTTCTCGTGAAATTTCGTTTGAGAATTCCTTGATGGCACATTGTTCTCATTCATTTTCAGTTCAACATGATGGAACATTTTCAGGTTTTTTGACTTGTTCTGTATGTCAAGAAGATAAGTTAAAAGCTGATTCTTCATCAGGAGCATTACATTTGTGTAGTGGATAGAGGAGAACTATTAATGCGAAAATTACTGTTCCTATAGTTCGTCCTATCCACTGTCTTGTTGAAAGCTTCATGGCTGATAGTATGAGAAATAAAGTACTTTTTATACTAAGATTTTTTTTAGTTATTGCAAGTTATTTTAAAAAGCTGGAATAAGATATCCTTATCCAGCTTATTTCTCAATTAGCTTTTATTACCAAAGCCAATCCAGGTTAAATTTTTTTTCGTAGCTTTTTATCAGCTGAAAAAGGAATTCTTTTGTTTCTTTAATTTTTTGCTCATCACCACTCGCTTCTATTTGAGAAAGTGTTTCTCTTTTAAACAGTATGGAGGATTTTTCTACGATACCTCCAATTGTTTTTATTTTGAGATCTTGAATTTCTTCAAGTTCTCTAAACAAGCGAATGAAAGCACAAGTTTTTTCTTCTGTTTCGTTTGAAACAAAGAAGCATAAAATACGTCCTTTTCTTTTCATCTCAGAATGTATTGTTCCTCGATGATCTCCGAGAAATTTAACTTGTTGAAAGAATTCAACAGTGACGTTTAAAATGTTTTCGTTATTTGCAAGATCAATCACTTCCTTGATTTTTTTTACGCTTCTCTTTAACTGTTTTTTTGTTATCATTTCTTTAAATTTTAAGTGTTTTGTTATTGTGAATAATATATGTATATGCTTGATAAAGTCAATCCTTTTCCGTGAAATAAAAAATCTTACTTGAAAATCCAGAGGAATTCACTAGCTTTAGATCAGCTTTTTTAGCTTTTTTCTGTGGGAGATGTCTGAAATTTCTAGAGCATTGATTTTTGATTCAGTTTTTGATCCATATAAAGGGGTTCTCGCCTATGTAAAGGTCGTAGATGGCTCATTTTCCGCTGGAGATGAAGTCTATCTAATCCACTCAGAAAAGAGTTTTCAACCAACGGAAGTCTGACACTTTACTCCAGAATATGTTGCAGATAAAGTGCTCTCCGAAGGGCAAATTGGTTATATTGTGACTGGACAAAAATCGGTAAGAGATGTGAAGATCGGAGATACTATCATCAAAACCAAGATCAATAAAAACGAAGGAACTAGCAAATATCATCAGTATTTGATTCCTGGATTTAGAAAAGTCACTCCTTATGTCTATGCCGGGGTTTATCCAATTGACTCTACTGAATACGACAAACTCAAAGATAGCCTAGAGAAGCTTTCGCTCAATGATAGTGCAGTTGTCTACGAGATGGAGGATAGTAAGGCACTTTGACTAGGTTTTCGCTGCTGATTTCTCGGAATGCTCCATATGGATATCATCAAGGAAAGGCTTTTTCGTGAGTATGGGCTTGATACGATTTTCACCATTCCGACCGTGATGTATCTTGTAAAGTCCAAAAATCTTTCCATTCCGCTGATCAAAACTTGAATGAATATCAAAAGTCTGATTCAGACTGGACTTTATCGTGAAATTCTCAAAAAAGAAAATCTGACTCTATCCGCACAAGAACAGGAACATTTAGAATACTCCGAAGGGATTTTTGGAACGATGTTGGAGGAGCAGATTTTTGTAAAACTCGCTGAACTCTTGAAGCCACGAATCGTTGTAAAATCAGGTTCCGATATGATTGATCAAGGAATGATTGAGGAAATCTTAGAGCCGATCGGGAATGTTGAGATCGTTGGACCTGAAGAATTTGCAGGAAATATTATGGCACTTTGCCAGGAATATAGAGGAAAACTCCAGCATATGGAATACCTGGATGCAACGAGAGTGGTTTGGCATTACGAGCTTCCTATGGGGGAAATCATCGTTGATTTTTATGATCGCTTGAAATCTGCGACGAAAGGCTACGCAACGATGAATTATGAATTTAAGGGGTACCATGCAGATGACCTCGTGAAACTTGATATTTTTATCAATAATGAGAAAGTAGAGGCTTTAACCTGGGTTGTGCATAATGATAAAGCCTATTATCTCGGTCGTGAAGCAGTGGAAAAATTAAAAACCCTGATCCCAAAACATCTTTTCGCAATTCCTCTTCAAGCGGGACTCGGAAATAAAATCATCGCTCGTGAAAACATTTC
>ERZ773233.1904-NODE-1904-length-11860-cov-12.609826_pt1 | contig 11860 bp, 8 predicted proteins | sample MGYA00580991_ERZ773233 | MGnify/ENA primary metagenome ERZ773233 (study PRJEB29015, sample SAMEA2738178) | human oral metagenome | biome: human oral; feature: human-associated habitat; material: saliva | place: China | collected 2161 ...
GCCTTGTCGGCCTCGCTCTGCGTCTCGCCGACGAAGATAGGGCTCAGGAGGTAGGCACCAGCGGGGGGCAGTTCGCTCACTGCAGGTGGGAGATCGGCGGGGCTTCCCACGGGGAAGCGGAATTCGCCTACGCCGTCGGGGAAGTTGCGGTGCAGGAGCTGCATCGCCTCTTTCTTCGGGCTGCAGGTGATGTAGTCCAGCCCAGCGGGTGGGCGTCGCGTGCCGTTGGTCTCGATGGACTGGTGGTAGCCAAGAGCCTTGAAGTAAGCCACCGTCTCCTCGGTGAGCTGGAGTGTGGGCTCACCACCCGTCCAGATGATACGGCGCCCAGGGTAGGGGGCGATGGCGTCGCGAAGCTCCTCGATGGTCATCTCGGTGCCCGAGTCAAACTCCGTGTCGCAGAAGCTGCAGCGGAGGTTGCATCGGCTTAGGCGGATGAAGATCGAGGCCTTGCCCATGTGCACACCTTCGCCCTGCAGGCTGTAAAATATTTCGTTGATCAGCATGAATGTCGTTGGGATAATCTGCGTGCAAAGATACGACGACTCACGTAGCTCCCCCGAGATGAGGCGAGGGACACCCCTCACTGGCCCCTCGTCTTGCGCGGGGATTTTCCTTATCCAGCGGAGTAAAAAGTGGTATTCCCGTACGGGAAAAAGCCCCCTCTCGTAGTGCTTTTCCTCTGTCCACGCACGTGGTCTTAAAGACTACGTACGTAAATCCAAACGACTACGCACGTAGTCATTAGATCCACGTACGTAGATCGAACTTATCAGCTATTCGTCGGCGCCTTTTATTCGCGTTCATCGGAAGTCACTCCACTACTGCTCCCAGCTTTTCTCTCCGAAGAAGCGAGCCTCGTATGGCGCTCCTGCGTGATGCTTTTTTGTGGTACTGGGACTCTGGGCTTTTGGGGAAGGCTTTCCTATCTTGCCGAGCTCTATTGATATGGTTTCCCATATCCTTGGTGGGTGTGATAGTATTAGTCTGCCAACTTCTTCATAAGTGCTAAGTGAGTATTTTCCTCTTACTCAGGGATGTTTTATTGGGAAAATAGATATCTTTACCGAGTCGTAACGCTATTATCTCCTAAAAAATATAATCTTCAGTATGAGCAGTGAACGCCCCGAAGATGAATTGCTTTCTCTTGTGAAAGCGCGAGTTCCTATTATTCAGATTGTTAGCTATGAAGTGCATCGTGTGCATGCGTTGCTCATAGGCCTTGCCAATAGCTGTGCACGCAAGCTCTATGTGTGGGATGTAGTCCGTGGTATACGCCATTGGGATCCAGATACAAAGCAGTTTGTTATCAATGAGAAAGGTGTGGATCTGGAGCAAGCTATGGAGTTCTTTAAGGAATTGAGAGAGCGGGCTATCTTCCTTATTGAAGACCAACAGGAGGTTCTTTGTCGTCATATGGAGACTATCAAGACGCTACGTAACCTTGCTCTCGATATGCCTGAGGAGCGTACGCTGATTTTCTCCCAGCCCGTGCCTCAGCTTCCAGTAGAGTTGGAGAAAGAAGTGCATGTTATGACGCTACCTTACCCTTCGGCAGAAGATATTATGGCTATACATCGTAAGGTCTGTAGTCAATATAAGTATTTTATGCCTGGTACCGAGGAGCCGCCTAAGCCATCAGCGGCATTACTGGAGGCTGCTCTCGGCCTAACTATAATAGAGGTGGAGAGAGCGTTCTCTTTGGCTTATGTCAAGAAGGGGCAGCTTACAGATGAAGAAATCCCTTTGATTATCCGAGAAAAGGAGCAGGTAATCAAGAAGAGCGGTTATCTGGAGTACTACCACCCCAGCGAAGAGTTTAGTGATGTGGGAGGGCTGGGAAACCTCAAGCGTTGGCTGGAAAAGCGTCGCAGAGGCTTTGAACCCGATGCCAAGAGATTCGGGCTTACTTATCCCAGAGGGATTCTCCTATTAGGTATACCAGGGACGGGGAAGAGCCTCACGGCTAAGGCTGTAGGGAGTCAGTGGAAGTTCCCCTTACTCAAACTTGATATGGGTAAGATCTTTGCTGGTTTCATTGGGGAGTCCGAACGGAATATACGTAATGCCCTGCAGATCGCAGAGTCCCTCTCCCCCTGCGTCCTGTGGATCGATGAGATCGAAAAGGGCTTGTCAGGTAGTGCGAGCTCAGGATCGACAGATGGTGGCACTACGTCACGTGTTCTGGGGAGCTTCCTCACCTGGATGCAAGAGAAGCAAAAGCCCGTCTTTGTCCTCGCTACAGCCAATGACGTTTCTCAGCTCCCCCCCGAGCTATTGCGTAAGGGGCGTGTCGATGAGATATTCTTCGTCGATCTACCTACGGCTCAGGAAAGAGAGGAGATCATCGGTATACACCTGAAGAAAGTGCGTAGATCTCCTGACAACTTTGATTGTAGGCATCTTGCCGAGGTGAGCAAGGGATTCTCTGGGGCTGAGCTAGCTGAGGCTATTCAGGAGGCTCTTTATCAGGCCTTTGATGCAGGTGAAGATCTGAATACCTACTATGTTGAGGAGGCTATAACGCATACCTATCCTCTGAGTCGTACGATGGGAGAGCATATCAAGCGTCTGCGTGAGTGGTGTAAGGCAAAGGCCGTACTGGCTTCGGAGTCAGCTCCAGAGGAGTTGGCGTTGGATAAGCAAACCCCTCGCTTGGCACAAGAGAGCTACAATAATCCTTTCATAGTGTAGAGGGGTATGCTACACTATTATAGGCAACTATATCCAGGGCAAGAGGAAGCCTTAGCTCGAGCTGTAAGTCAGGATCTCAATAGTATAGAGGATTACCTGAATAGCGCCATAAAAGCAATCAAGCAGAAAGAAAAGATTGAGGCTTCTTGGCGTCGGCTTTCTGAACCCCAGGGGGTTCTGGAGCTCAAGGGGCGACTCTACCGCATACCGAAGACGGAGGTCGTGATCTCGACGGCTCTCAGGGGATACTCCGAAGGTGAAGAAATCTGCGCACGTGGGGAGCGGTATACCATTAAGCGAAAAGAGGGTGATGATAAGGCTATTTTCTCTCAGCGATATGGGGGAGAGAAGCTTTTCGCTAAGGATGAAACATTGCATGAGGCTTCGGTTGAGCTACTTAAGCCCACTCACCAGGTCATAGATGATAGAGTAGGCGAATATGTCGTTTACGTTGAGGACGGAGTGCAACCTGTTGATCCAGAAGCACGCCTCCTCTTAGATGATGAGCTGTGGAGTAGTTTTCTCTCACGAGTATCTCATCTGCAGTACCAAGGAGAGAGCCTATCGGTCCAAGTGTCTCGAGAGGGCGTTTTGCTGAATGATAGGCTGGAGGACTTAGTCGATCAGAGTCTTCTCGCAGAGCCCTATGCACTGCCTGTTGTCCTTAAGCGGCGTGGTCGTGGCGGACGAGATGCTGGTCGCTGGATACAACTCATAGAGAAAGACGATGAGGGCGGGGAGGAAGAGACGATGTCTCCCTTGAGATACTTCTTTGATGATGACGTCATTATCAAAGATTCAGAGGGGAGTAGATACGAGGTGCTTAGTGGAAGAGACGATGAGTACCAACTGCGCCTACACAAGGAGGGAGACCGGAAGGGGAAGGACTGCTATCCCCCCCAGGACGCTATTCTCTCCGTCCAAGTCAATACCTATCAGCTCCAGAGACAGCTTGAGGCTGTTCGAACCCTGCGTGAGCGCCCTCTCGAGGAGCATTGGCCTCTGCTTATGCTGTTCCTCAAGCGTGGGGAGTTCAAGCTATGGGATCACTGTGTGCCAGCTGTCCCAAAGAGCTGGCACGTACTGACGGATGATAGTCGTAGTGGCTGTCAAGAGCAGAGAGCTTTTGTGGCTAAAGCCCTTGGCACCCCCGATTATGCCTTCTTAGCAGGTCCTCCAGGGTCGGGTAAGACGACTGTGATCCTTGAGCTTATTTGTCAGTTGATAGCTCAGAAGAAGCGTGTCCTACTCTGTAGCTCTACCCATGTGGCCATTGATAATGTCTTAGAGCGTCTTGATGAGCACCTTCCTAAGGGCAGTCTTATAGACCGCCTCCATATTATGGCTCTGCGTGTAGGTGATCGGGGACGTATCAGTGAGCGTGTGACTCACTTTCAGATAGATGAGGTCCTCAAGGATTGCCCAGATGATATGCACCGACTTATTCGGCAGAGTGCCAATTTGGTGTGTGGGACCACGATGGGTATATTACAGTATCCCGATTTTAAGCGAGCTGGTAAAGAAAATCCAGCTCCTGTGATGCCTGACTTTGACTATCTCATCATTGATGAGAGTAGTAAGACGACTTTTCAGGAGTTTCTTGTCCCGGCCTTGCGTGCTAAGCGCTGGGTCTTAGTGGGTGACGTGCTACAACTCTCTCCTTATACAGAGCGAGAGCTTGTAGAGGCCAATATACGGCAGTTGAAGAGTAAAGGAGAGCGCATAGCAGAGGAGCATCAGCAAGCGATCTATCTACTTCATCAATTAGGGGATTTCTACTCTAAGAGGGGTAGGTGTAGGCTCATCGGGAAGTATGCCATCCCTGTGACAGCAAAGGTCCTTTCCAAGTTAAGGGAAGAGTACGACTCGGGGCGAGGACAAAATACCTCCGATGGTGAAGGATTTACCTCTGCCTTTGTAGGAGGAGATAACTACCACCACTATAATCGTCTCCTACTCTCTCCATATGATGTCATATTTATAGAGCGCGGTCTGGAGGATAAGGGACTGATCCCCGAAACCCATGCTGTGCTATGGAGTAAGATCCCTGAGGAGTGGAGGCGTAGCTCACACAGTTTTCAGTTCCGAGCATTAGAGGAAAGTCTCCGATATTCGTTTGTTATGACGGATAATCGAGGCTCGATTTCGGATAAGATTCGGAAGGAGGGAGAGCCTCTTGAGCGGCTGATTGAGCGCATTTCTCATGAATTCTACGCTCGCTCTTGGGCTGGCGAGGTCGCTTGGCGTATAGATCGAGAGCATCAGATACGGTTGCAAGAGCAGAGTAAGTATAAAGGGTATAGCAAGCAGATAGGAGAATTGATGCCTATTACGGATCGTGGACTATGGATTGACTCTATCAATCGCTTATCATCCGTTGCCTTTCCCTCTATCTTAGAGGCCCTTGAGCAGGGGATTATTCGAAAGAGGAAGGACGATGGGGCGGTGCCGGGAAGTCCACTTGCCGACGGCTTTGATCCGGACTTCCTTGTAGAGCGTCGAGAGATACTCACCTACCAGCATCGTATGCATCCCGAGATCTCGCACTTCCCGCGAAGACGCTTCTACTATGAGCGCTCGGGGCAAAGCGAAGCCTTGCTTGATAATCCTATGCTCCAGCGAAGTTGGGGGTATCGTGAATATCCGCGTCGAGAGCATTGGATCGATGTGGAAAATGGACATGTATATCGAGGTGCCAATGAGGCTGAGGCTAAGCGTATGATGGAGGAGCTCGATAAATTTGCAGACTATGCCGAAACAGCTTCGCCCAGTGATAACCCCGAAAGACCATGGACTGTAGCTTGTCTATGCTTCTATCGAGGTCAAGAGCGTAAGCTCAAGGAGCTCTTGCAAAAGAAGACTGGGATGAGTAACCGTTCTACACACTTCGTGTACAGAGGGTTGATGATAACGCTCTGTACAGTAGACCGCTTCCAAGGGCAGGAGGCTGATATTGTCTTCTTGTCTATGGTGCAAACGCGAAGGATTGGCTTTATGGATAGTCCCAATCGGCTTAATGTGGCTGTGACCCGAGCCCGCTACCAGAATGTGATCATAGGCTCTTTGGAATACTTCTCTTCTCAGTCTGCTTCTGAAGATCTTCGGCAGTTGGCTCTCTATGCTTCTGGCCGTGAGATGGAGAAGCGCCCAACTCGCAATGTCGGGGACTCAGGAGAGAAGCGCTGGCATAAGCCAAGTCAATCTGGGGCTTATGGTAGTAGGAAAGGGAAGTCTTCCAACAGGCGTAATTAGGAATATTGAGTAGGTTCGTCGTGAAGGCAAGACTTTCTATAAAGACGCTTCTGGTATATTGATGTCAGGAGGAATAAACAGTATCGAAGAAGATGAAAATTAAATTTACTCGCTCTCTCGAGGTAGAGCATGGCTCCACCTATATGTGTATTGAAGAGCAGGAGAAGCGGCCAGATATACAGGCTTATCTGCAGGGACAGCATCATGTCAGCGATCCTAAGCTAAATGAAGGTGTGGAACGCTATCTCACGGCTCTTGGGCTCAAGAACCATGGAGTTTTAACTGTCCAAGGTGACCAAGTGCGCGAGTTGGGGTATCTGCCTGCTTGTAGCGAGGGTAAGTATGCCATCTGGTATGTCCAAGACCCCATCCTTGATGCTCCGCGGATCATTTATTATGACCGCATGGCTACCTCCTTAGAGGATCGCAATTGGGGGAAAGGTCAAGAATTACGAGTCGGGGCGATAGAGCGAGCTCAGAGTGAAAATAGTGAGTTTGTTAAGGCCACGCTGACATCCAATCGCTTATTCGTAGTGAAGCACTACAATAAGGAACAAGAGCGCATTGATATGATACGTCAGCTTACGGTAGAAGGTGGGGAAAGTCGTGCTGTGCGCTACTACCTTGGTACACTTAAGGGAGGAGCGGATAGGAGAGATCACACCTTGCGCTCGTCAAGACCAGCAGAAGAGGATGTTGAGAGCTTATGGGTAGAGAAGCTTCTGCCTCAGATCGCCAAGAGTTTGTCTGGACAATGGAGGGGAAAAGAGCAACGTATAGCCCTTCCCTTAGATGACGCTAAAAAGCTTGGTGCAGAAGCCCTCAAACATTTCAGCCTGAATTGCTCGATCCCAAGGAGCCAGATAGGGGAGGTGTGGGAGCTGGAGCATGTGGGGATCATGCCGATGAACGAACTCGAAGCAAAGAAGTGGTTCGAGCATCTCCTTAGTATAGAGGCTGAGAAAGATTATTTACAGCAGGGAGATATAGATGCTCTTGCAAGCCTAAGAAATGAAGTGGCTTTAGAGCCCTATAGAGCTGCTCTAAATGCGCCTAAGGCTACTGGTTTAGCCCGAGGAGCAAAGGATAATAAGATTAGTTACTGGCACTTGATGGCTCCACGAGATTTGATGCCAGATGGCGATGTGCATGTGATTGACAGGCCTGTTTCTCTTGTGGAAGGAGAGCAGCATAGTATGAGTACAATTGTTGAAAAGCTGGGCCTACGGGACGTTCGCTGGGTAGCCTATTGTGATCGGTATGTTGTGAGGCCTTGGCAACAAAGCTATATCGGTGGGCTCCTACAAGCTATTAAGGCAGAGCGGAGTATCGTTATTACTCAGAAGTCTGATATGATGAAGCATCCCTCAGGTAAGACGTTCCTAGAGCAGCATAAAGGACAGACTCAGCTTGAAATCATTGATGTCACCGATGTGTTCGAGAAGAGTAGGGGGATTCATGACAGATGTCTTGTCGTGTGCGATGCCCAAGGGAACCTCAAATTATGGACAGGTACTAATGGCCTTACCACCTTTGATTTTCAAGGAAATGGTGGGGGCTGGAAGGATTTTGGTCCCAAGACGCCTCTGACGCTGAGTGACAGCGTGACGCTCTCTCCTGTAGAGTTGAGGACCCAAGATAAATTGATAACCTATCTCAAAAAGCACTTCCATGTCAAGTAAGATTCAAGCATATACAGGGCATAAGACTATAGATCGTAGCTCGGAGCCCCTGCCCAAGGGCTGGGTATGGATTGATGGGACTCCATTCTCTGAGGCAAATAGGCGAGAGCAAGTGTTGCAGTGGAAGCTTGACTTCGCTGAGGATGTCATTTGCCTCCTTACTGAGCGCATAGACGATACAAAGATCATTGAAGCTTTGCATAAGTATTCGAGTGCACACGGTAAGCGTATCTATCTCTTAGTAGGTGAGTACACAGCATCTCTCGATAAACTTCGTGGGCATTGCCTTATCCGTACTCTGTCATCAAGTGATATCCCACGTGGTAGCCTTCTTCTCGTAAATCCTAATAGTAACCAGGCTAAGGCCTATCTATTTTCAGATAGTTTCGCTGCATCTACTGATTCGTTAGAGTTGTTCAAATCGGTAGATGATGAGGGGCAAAAGAAGGAACTGTTCCGTTACTTCTGTTACCTCTTTTGGGAGAAAGCTACAGAGGAGTATCTGTTACAGGAGCATAGCGAAGGGCAGCCTGTCAAAGGTAAGGGGGTGGATGTGTATTTTGATACGACGCTACTCTCTCCTACCTTCTTGTATGATCTCGTTTTGCAATCTATAGAAGGGCAGCCTCGTAGCTCCGTCTTGAAAAAGTATTTGAGTTTAGATGAGAGAGCATCGCATCTGTATGTAAAGCAGTCAGAGAAGAAGGTGCTGCCTGATGTGCATCTGCATACCCTGCCTACGAAGGAGGGTTTGGAGCAGACTGACCCCAGTGACTTTGTGGATGACCTTCGGTATCTCTCCATTGATTACAGCTGGACGGTTCATCCTCTTTATCTGCCAAAGGATGCGATAGTTGCTCGACTCTATAAGGACTGGGATGAGTATCGCTCGATGCAAGCCAAGAATTTGGAAAGCCTGCAGCGAGATATTAATAAGAAGCTGGAAGAGGCTAATAAAGCTCGTGGTACAGACCGTGCTCGGTGCTATCTCGGCTTGGAGGTCGAGTTGAAGGAGATCATAGCATCACTCGATCCCCTGCTTAAAGTGAGCTGGGGGGAAGATAGGGCAAGTTATAGTAAGCTGGAGCAAGCCTCTGGGTTAGATGAGCGCTATAGGATAGCTTGCCGAGATCTCGAGAATGCTATCAAGCGGTATGAGCTGGAGCAGCAGGAACAAGAGCTAAAAAGAAAAATAGACGCAGCTCAAGATAGCAAAGAAGTTGATCGGTATAATCTTGCTCTTAAGAGTCTACGGGGAGAGTACGCTCGTCTTCAGAGTCCTGATACAGGTGAGCGTTCACCCCTTGATGACCTCTATTCCCATCAGAAATCAAAGGCTACGGGTACTACAAAGGCGGTGACTATACCGAGCCTTCTTCTTTTGCCGGAAGTTGGTAAACTATACCAGCAAGGAGATAAGTTCTACCTCGCTATTGCCGACTGGAGTGATTACGATCGTGCACAGAGAGAAGCGGTTCGCCTACAAGCCACTCTTTGCGCTATGGGAGATGGGGTTATATCCTGATATCGCAATGGATTTTAGGTAGGGAAACTATCAGAAAATAAGGCCAAAACAATGAGTTCAATCATCCAGTCACGTGTTCCTTTTCTTCACCGCTCGATACTGTGTCAGGCATTGAAGGAAATGGGCATTAGGTACCATATGAATGGAGATCTGGTAGATACGGAGATTTCAGATAACTATGGTACGGTCTCTTTTAGACCTCACTTGGGACGCTACATCCCGACTGCAACTAACTCTAAGCGTATGCCGAGATGGGGTAAGATCCATCTCTCTGATAGTGAAGAGCAGCGCTTACGCCTATTCTTAGATAAGCTTTCAGATGCTTATCAGCTCGCTCTCAATGAGAATAATGATCGCTTGCGTCGGGCTGAGGAGGAGAGGTTAGCTGCAGAGGAGGCAGAGCGACTTAAGCGCGAAGCAGACGAACGTGAGGCTGCACGATTAGCCTTCATTCAGCAGCAGGAGCAGACTATCATCGAGCGAGCAAAGGCTGATGGTTACCACGTGACGCGTAAGGAGATCGGTGGGAAAATCCGTTTGACCCTCTCCCGCATACGTTGATCCATCCGAATGTCGCTTGCCTCGGGAGGGCAAAGCTATCTCTATGCAATTAGCTTTACTAAGCCAATAGACAAGTATAAATCCCAATAAATTCATTCACCCATAATACCAAAGACTATAACATGGCAGAGGAACGAATCACTATTACCATAGATACCGAAGGGGTAATTCAAGCGGAGACCGAGGGCTTCAAAGGAGAAGTCTGTCTCAGTGAGCTTGAGAATCTTTTGGGGGATCTTATGGAGCCAAAGAAGATCACGAAGACTGATGAGTACTACCAGACTGTACGGGTACAGCGTAAGCAAACTATAAGACGCTAGATCAAGCAATGAGTGCAATAGTACGATCTCAAACTCCCTTTATCTGTCGCTCTACTCTTCTAAAGGCATTAGAGCGTATAGGTGAACCCTATACCATAGATGCTGGTGGCAATATACAGACTAGTAGACATGACTATTATGGGGTTCAAACTTTTGAGTTTCATCAGGGGCACTATGTCTTTCGGCATGATTCGAGTGCTGTAAATCGGCAGTATGGCCCAGTATATCCTTGGGGAAATTTAGCTCAGTCTCCAAGGATGCTTGTTCCTGATTTTTTAGAAGCAGTACAGACTGCCTACAGAGAAATCTGTTTCGAAGAGATGGAGGCGCTACGTCGAGCCGAAGAGGAGAGGTTGGTTGCTGAGGAAGCGGAGCGCCTTAGGCGCGAAGCTGAAGAGCGTGAGGCTGCACGATTGGCTTTCGTTCAGCAGCGGGAGCAGACTATCACTGAGCGAGCGAAAGCAGAAGGCTTTTATGTGAAACGCAAAGAGGTCGATGGGAAAATCCGTTTGACTCTTTCTCGTATACGTTGATGCAGCTGAATATAGCTCACCTCGAATCGCAGAGCGATATTTATGGTCCTGGTACCCGCTTCGTCATTTGGGTGCAAGGATGCTCCCTCCGCTGCCCTGGGTGCTGGAATAAGGAGATGTGGCCGAGGACTCCGCGCCAACTCTATACGATGGAGCGCCTATGGGCTGAGATCAAGCAGGTGCAATCAGAGATAGAGGGTATCACTATTTTGGGAGGAGAACCGTTGGAGCAGATCGAGGCAACTCGTGCCCTAATAGCTCTTGCTCAGGAGGATGGATTGTCTGTTGTGCTGTTTACAGGCTATGAATATGCCGAGATAGAAGCTAAGGGCTGGCAGGATGTCTTCCAAAATACGGACATACTGATTACAGGTCGTTACCTTGAGCACCTGCGGACGCTTGACCACCAATGGATCGGGTCAACCAATCAAGAAATTCACTTTCTGTCTGAGCGGTATGATGAGAGCGTCTTAAGGGATGCCACCTATATGGAATTAGTGATCAATGAAGATGGAGTGGTGAATCTGATAGGTTTTCCCGATGATGAGTGGAGGACACTTGTCACGGAGCATTTATAGGGGATACTTGCTTGCAGTAGCGAGTATCCCTCTTGCCCTGATAATTATAGCCTTGCTCTATGACGTCTTTCCTGGAGTTTTCTGGTAGACTGTGCCTTGCTCTATGTGGGGGCTTGAGGTGATGCTGTATGAGGGGGTAAAATGAACTAGTACTGGTCACCCGATTGACCAGTACTGGTTCGTTGCGTGACCAGTATTAGTTGACTATGGTGACTAGTACTGGTCGGAATGCCGACCAGTACTGCTTCGATTTTTGGTTTTTTCGGGCATTTGACCCCATCCCCACTATTAGGTATTCTGCTTTTCTACATATAGCGGGGTATGTCATTAGCGTTTAGCTCCTTGAGAAGAGATGACTCGGTGAGTAGCTCGCCCCAGAGGAGTGCCCAGCGATATAAGCTCCTCGTCATTTCGTACTTTTGCTCCCTCCCGAGAGCGTGCGGGGCGCTTGCCTCGCCTTCCCTATGGGAGCACATTCTCTAACCAATAATTAACAAAGCAGTATGTATATCAAGCAGTGGGCAGCAGCCCTTCTCCTCGGTGCTATCGTCCTCGGCACGGCTTCGTGCGCTAAGGACGAACCCAAGAAGCCTGAGACGAGCGTCGCTATCGAGGACCTCGCAGGTACGTGGAACCTCAGTGGGGTCACTTTCTCCCCCGAGACCGTCACCGTGGGTGGCACGGAGTACAAGGTCGCTGACCATATCTTCAAGGC
>ERZ773233.1908-NODE-1908-length-11853-cov-5.554416_pt1 | contig 11853 bp, 7 predicted proteins | sample MGYA00580991_ERZ773233 | MGnify/ENA primary metagenome ERZ773233 (study PRJEB29015, sample SAMEA2738178) | human oral metagenome | biome: human oral; feature: human-associated habitat; material: saliva | place: China | collected 2161 ...
TACTTTACACTAAGACTCTATGCACTGCATGACTGCCGTATCACTCGAAATGTCGTATAAACCAAAACTTTGTCTTCGGTGATCATAGCGATTTTTGTTTGTAATTCTATGTATATCAACACCTTAAAGTTACAACAAATTTCGCTAATCACCAAATTTATAGACACTTATAATTCATCGAACTCACTTTTAATATAAGAAAACAAGAGAGAATAAGGGCAAAAGAAAGATAAAATGGAGAATTTGTTCTTCATGTTGATAAATTACAGCTTAAAGAAGTCTATGAACTACATGCTTTATATATAGGTTACCAGTCTATAATAATGAAAATTAGGCTGAAATAACCAGTTTACCAAATGTCTATCACACTGAAATATTAGAGAAAATAACAACATTTACAGTTGCGCACTTTGGTTGATAACGTACCATTAAGTTTGATAAAAACACCTATTGGTGTATTAAATTTTAAATTTTCCTTGTTTTGTATTTGTTTTTTCTTATATTTGCACTATAACTATACTAAGTTATAATTAAAATAAAAAAATTGTTCATCTGAACCTTAACATATACCCTATTAAACCCTTGCTAGGTTTTTGATGGTTTTATTGAAATCTATTATTAATTAAAACAAATGGTAGCATAAATAAATGCTCAAATCTATCACCAATTTTCGACATTTATACTCATTCACATAGTCTCTTTAAAAACGAACTTATTGAACAAGGTCTATAAAAATAACTAAAATATGAGAAGAATTATCTTAATTTCGTATCTAATATGCCTTATCCTTTTAGTTAGCTCAAAAGCTTACTGCCAAATTCATATAAAATTTCAAATAGGTGGGCAAGAGAAAGAAGTAATACCACGTGTTGAAAGTGTTGTTATGCAGAACGACTCTGTTATAAGTTTCTCTACATTCAATACTTCTAATACTGAATTGACTATTCCTGCAAAAGGAGCATATAAAATATCATTATCAGCACACAATTACCAACCATGGGAAAGCAATTTGAACTTAAGAAACGACACTGTAATTAACGTCATAATGCAGAAAAGTCCTATTGCTCTACAAGAAGTAGTAGTTAAAGGAACAAAGACTCCAACTGTTACAGCTACAGGTGAAACCTTTTATCTTTCAGGTAAAGCCCGAAAGGAGAAAGATCCTTTCAAAGCTTTATCAGAGATACCTGTTTTAAAAGTAAATCCCATCTCGCAAAGTATAACAACTCGAGATGGTAGTTCTCCTTTGATTTTAATTGACGGAAGATTGGTGAACTCTGGAATTAACCCCATTCTACCCGCAGATATAGAGTCTGTTACTGTAGAAGATGTTGTAAGCGCTCGCTATTTAGATCAAGGTATTAATAAAATAATTAACATTCACTTACGGAAAGAACGTCCTCTCTATGTGTATGTCGAAGAACGTACTCGCCATGATATTCCATTAAGAAAAGGTTTTGTTGGTTCTAATTTTGAAATAGGACGAAGCCATTTTGCTGTTTATGGAAGTGTTTTCTATAACTATCTAACAAAAGATAGAATTGATTATGAAACATTAGAAAAACAAAATAATCAGCAGAAACAATTAATAGGCTCGAATATTTCTAGAAAAAATGATTTTGACCTAAAACTATTATTTAAATATGAGCCAAATGCTCGAAATTATTTTGCTTGGAATATAAGTAATCGCATAAGTAACATGCATAAGTCAGCTACATATAATGGAGAATATTTAAACAATAACATTTCTAACAAGATGACTGCCGACGACCATACCAAAGATAAATCAAATGGGTGGTTAGGATCGTTTTTCTATGAACATACATTTAAAGATAAGTCAAGTTTAGATGTGTATTCGTATTTTAATCATGCAAAAGCAAATCGCAGGCAACAATATGCTGAACATATCACCTCTGATTTGATTCCTACGTTTCTATCGCTCGACAATATAAGAAATCAGGTTGGTTTAGATGTAGATTATAATGGGGTTCGTCATAAATATGGACAGATAGAGGCAGGCAATCATTTTTTATACACGCACGACAATCTTTGGGATAATGTATTTTCTCCATCAGTTTTAACACATGTATCTCAGTCTAGTAATTATTCATATATTTCTTATTCAAAAGTATGGAAAAAAATTATGCTGATGACATCGGTAGGTTTGCAGGGATTGTTTGTGAAAGTTGATAGCAGGAGTGATAGTTATTGGCGTCCAAAGACGTCTGTTGCTATAGGGTTTAGAGTATCAAAAGCGCAAACCGCACGCTTGTCGTATACACTCAATAATATTCTCCCATCACCTCAACAATTAGCACCAGTCTCTTCATCTGTAAATCCATGGCAGAAAGTAGAAGGTAATATGAATCTGCGTCCGATACAAACCCATGATTTGGCATTAACTTATGATATAAAAATATTGAATTGGTTACGCTTACAGACTTTCGCAAAGCATAAGATTACCACAAATATGATAGAAAGTTTTTTGCGAAAAGAGAATAACTATGTTATACAATCGTATAGGAACAATGGCTGTTATAATAGATGGAACACTGGTTTTGGGTTGAGTATAAATAGTAATTCTGTTCAAGCTTACTTATCACCAGCACTGAGTTGGGAACATTATGAAGGAGGCAATCGTCTATCTTCATGGGGTTTAAATGGTAATCTCACGTGGTGGGCTTTAGATCAGATGGCAATTCAAGTAGAAGCTGAATGGAAAAATAAGAGTTATTCTGCAATCTCAATAACAAAGTATTCTAATCCAATGAGTGCTAATATATCAATGGCTTGGTATCCAACAGATAATATTCAAATTTCTGCAGGTATCACTTATTTAGGAGGAATAAGAGAGCAAATAACAACGATTGATACTCCTAATTATTATCAACGTCAAAAGATGTCATTCCATAGTGAAAGTTTTCGCCCTTGGATACTATTTGCATATACTATCCGAAAGCATAATAAATTAAGAATTGAGGATAAGATGCCGTATTTTGATATGGACCGTTAAAGCTTTGATTTCAATAATTACCCTCCACATACCATCTTTTTATACCAAAATTGCACAGAAAAAACATGTTTTTTACTGAAAGCATAAATAGATAGTATTCAGGTATTTACGAAACTATTATTCTTTTCCCAAAAAACGTCCGTACTTTTTTCTTGAAACGTCCGTACTTTTTTACTGAAACGTCCGTACTTTTTTCTAAGAATGTACGGACGTTTTTTTGAAAAGTAGGCTGGAATAACCAGTTTACCAAATGTCTATTACGCCGAAAGAGATAATAATTTAGAAATAGTTTAGAGCGTATACTTTTAATATTCTACCATTTGTAACCATGCCTGCAGAATATTATTGTCTAATTGTGGTACTGAAGATGGTATATCAAAAGTAAGTGTGCGAGGTTTTTCTTTCTTTATTTTTTTCATTTCACTTTCCGAAATGATAGCTCTATCGGTAATAAACAAGTCCGACCATACATCTATCTGCTCGTCTGCATCTTCTCCCCTATAATGTGCCATAAAAGTTTGGTGCTTATGTGCCGAATATAAATCTTTTAATGTATAGGTTCCTGCATGTTCTACGTAAGTTTCTTGTTCATCAAATTGCGTCATACGTGCTATGATACCATACATTTTTAGTTGGTTCATTTCAATTTCATGGTTTTCTTGTCCCATCAAATTATCCATGTTAATGGTTATTCCAGTAGTTGCTATTTTTTGATTAGGAAACTTATGCTTTGAAATTGTACCACATTTATCTGCCCATCGGTAAACGTCGCCATTGTTTCGGGTGGAATATTCTTCGCTTTTAATGCTTTCTATGAGAGGTGTAGACTCTAATGCAGGCATATTTATACGAACAAAAGTTTCGTCTCCATTAGCTTGTTTGGCTTTTCTGCGCCTTTCGCCAAGAAATTTTCGGTCTACGAAAGTTGTTTTTTTCGAAGTTGTATCTAATGGAACATACAATTCCATCATACCATCTACGAAATAGCTAAGCATAAAATTGGTAGACTGATATACACGGTAGTATCCTTTCAACCTTATATATTGTTGTTCGTGCGATTGTGCTACAATGGTTGTAAGCAAGAAAGCGAGCAATATTCCTATTTGTTTCATTTTTCAAATGTTTCTATCGGTGCTTTTTGCGTGCCTTTACTGTTTTTCCTACTTTTGTTTTTGTAGAAACCTTTTGCGAAACTTTTCTACTTTTATCTTCATCTAAAGTAAAATCGAGTTGCTTTCGTTCTAAATTTGCATTTGCAACTTTTATCCGAATAGGATCGCCCAACTGATATTTATGATGATGACGACGCCCAACAAGACAATAATTCTTCTCATCGAAGTCGTAATAATCGTCGTCAAGGTCGCGCATTGGTATCATTCCTTCACAATGATTTTCGTCAATCTCAGCATAAATTCCATAACTCTGAATACCACTTATGTGTGCATCATAACATTCACCAAGATGTTCGCCCATAAATTCCACCATTTTATATTTAATAGAATCGCGTTCTGCATTTTGTGCCACTTGTTCCATATCCGAACTGTGTTCGCAAAGCTCTTCTATATGTTCTTTATTAGCCGAACGTCCTCCATTTTCATATCGAGTAAGTAAACGGTGCACAATAGTATCGGGATAACGACGTATAGGCGATGTAAAATGAGTATAATAATCGAAGGCAAGTCCGAAGTGTCCTATGTTGTGTGTAGTATATTTCGCCTTCATCATAGAGCGCAAAGCCACAGTTTGAATGACTTTCTGCTCGTTCTTGCCTTCTATCTCGTCCATTAAGGCATTCAAGGCTCGTGCCGTTGCTCCTTTCGTACCTGACGATTTCAGCTTATATCCGAACTTTGCAGAGAACTGTCGGAGGTTTTCAAACTTTTGTGGGTCTGGATTATCGTGAACACGATAGGGCAATGTCTTTGCTTTCTTGCCGCGTGCTACTTTTCCTACGTGTTCTGCAACATATTTATTGGCAAGCAACATAAACTCTTCTATGAGTTTGTTGGCATCTTTTGAGCGTTTAAAGTAACAGCGAAGGGGTTTTCCATGCTCATCTATATCAAAATGCAACTCTTCCGAGTCGAACTTTACACTGCCTTTCTTTATTCTTTCGGCACGAAGTCGTTTTGCCAAACGGTCAAGCATTATAAGTTTATCGGCAAATTCGCCTTTATATTCTTGTTTTTCTGGTGCAGGTTCACCAGTTCCGTCTATCACTCCATTATCTTCCAATAGTTGTTGCACCTCTTCGTAAGCATATCTACGATTACTTTTTATAACAGTATGTGCAATATGGAAATGTTTAACTTCGGCATTATCGTCTAATTGGAAGATTGCGCTGTATGCTAATTTTTCTTCGTCAGGGCGCAAGGAACAAACAAAATTACACAACCTTTCGGGCAGCATTGGAATAGTTCTGTCTACAAGATAAATAGATGTAGCGCGCTTTTGTGCTTCCTTATCAATTATATCGTTCTCTTTAACATAGTGGGAAACATCGGCAATATGTACGCCCACTTCCCATAAACCATTTTCCAGCTTACATATAGAAAGAGCATCGTCAAAGTCTTTTGCATCTTTAGGATCAATAGTACAAGTCCAGACTTTGCGAAAATCTTCGCGTTCGGCAATATCTTGCGCAGTAATTTCGGCATTAATTCTCTCTGCCGCTTCCTCGACTTTCTTCGGATATTTATAAGGCAGACCATATTGCGCAAGAATAGTATTCATTTCCACATCGTTATTGCCTGCTTGCCCTAATATATCAATCACTTCACCTACAAGGTTTTTATGGTCAGCATCTGGCCATTTTGTTATTTTCACCACAGCTCTATCGTCGGTTTTTCCACCATTCAAAGCTTTCTTTGGAATAAGAATATCGTGAACAAAAAGGTTTTCTTGCGTAATAAGGAATGCTATTTCGGGTTCTACTTGCAAACGTCCTACAAAAGTTTCCTTCTTTCGTTGCAAAATTTCTATAACCATTCCTTCTTTAATATGGTTACGACGGCGCGCAAAGTACTGCACTTTCACTCTATCTCCATTAAGAGCCGACATAGAATTACGTTCAGAAATAAAAATAGGAGTACCACCATCGTCGGGAAGGAAAGAGTTTTTTCCATTCGATTTTCTTACAAAAACACCTTCTTGCACCTGTCCTTTGGTGTTAAGTGTATAAGCATTTTCGCCAACTTTAGAAAGAAAATCGTCCCACGCCATTTCTTCCATCACATCAATAGCAAGCATTTTTAGTGGATGTGTGGTCAGTTTTAATGCTCTAAATATTTGTTTTAGGCTAAAAGTATTGTCTGGTTGTGTTTGAAAGAAACCTGTAATCTTCTCAGCAAGTTCTACTTTGGTCAATCGTTTTTTATTATTTTTTTCCTTTCCCATTGTTATTTGCACTTTGATTGTGTTTACAAAGTAACGAAAAAGTTCGTACCTTTGCAAGCGTTTCACAGTATTTTAATGAAAAAAAGAATATTAATAACAGGAGCTTCGGGCTTCATTGGCTCGTTTATCGTAGCAGAAGCATTGCGCCACGATATGGAAGTTTGGGCGGCAATCCGTGCAACTTCGTCGAAAAAATACTTGCAAGACGAGCGCATTCACTTTATAGAACTCGACTTTTCTTCGGAAGAAAAACTTAAAAAGCAGCTACAATCTTACAGCTTTAATTATGTTGTTCATGCTGCGGGAGCCACAAAATGTACAAAGAGAGACGATTTTTTCCGCATAAACACACAAGGAACGCAACATTTTGTTAATGCACTTTTAGCGCTGAATATGCCCATAGAACGCTTTGTTTTTATATCAAGCCTCAGCGTTTATGGTGCTATTCACGAACAACTTCCCTACAAAGACATTGACGAAACCGATATTCCTCGACCAAACACAGCTTACGGAGAGAGTAAACTAAAAGCAGAAAAAGTTTTGGCAAACACTGTTTACAACGGAAAGACACTGCCTTACGTTATTCTTCGTCCTACGGGTGTGTACGGACCAAGAGAAAAAGACTACTTTTTAATGGCTAAATCCATAAAAGGGCATATAGACTTTTCGGTGGGTTTTCAGCGTCAAGACATTACTTTTATTTATGTAAAAGACCTTGTTCAGGCTGTTTTTTTGGCAATCGATAAGGCAAAAACAGGTCGGGCTTACTTTCTTACCGATGGAGAAGTATATCAAAGCACCACATTCAGCTATCTTATTCACACAGAATTGGGCAATCCTTGGTGGATAAGAATTAAAGCTCCTATTGCTTTGTTGCGTATTGTTACTTTCTTTGGCGATATTTTAGGACGCATAACAGGCAAACTTTCGCCACTGAACAATGATAAATATCAAATTTTGAAACAACGAAATTGGCGTTGTAACATACAACCCATTGTAAAAGAACTTGGCTATAAACCAGAATATAAATTAGAGCGAGGCGTAAAAGAAACAATGGATTGGTATAAAAATAATGGCTGGATTTAAAAATAAGGATAACTGATAGTAGAAATAAAATGGTAAAATTTGTACTCGATCTTTTTAAAATAGAGAAGAAACCTTTAAAAGGATTATTGCCAATAGAATGGGCAGCAGCAGCATATATGCTTTTCACTTTTGTGTTAATAATGTTCTTTTACACAAAAATGGAAGCTCCCCAAACCATGATTTACGGCAGATTACGCATTATTGCCATGACGGCTGCCTTATGGTTGGTATATAGAATTTTCCCTTGTAAGTTTACTCGTTTAGCAAGAGTATCCGCCCAATTAGGATTACTTGCATGGTGGTATCCCGATACTTACGAGTTTAATAGACTTTTATCTAACCTCGACCATGTGTTTGCACAATGGGAACAAAATATATTTGGCTGTCAGCCAGCGCTATTATTCTCTAAAGAATTACCAGATGCCTTTTTCAGCGAACTTTTCGATATGGGATATGCAGCTTATTATCCAATGATTGCACTCACTGTGTTCTACTATTTTATATGGCGCTACAAAGAATTTGAACGAGTAAGTTTCATACTATTAGCTTCATTCTTTATTTATTATGTAGTGTTTATATTTATTCCTGTGGCTGGTCCTACGTTCTATTATAAGGCAGTTGGCTTAAAAACTATTGCAGCAGGAGTATTTCCTAACATACACGATTATTTTAATTTACATAAAGATTGCTTGCCCAGCCCTGGTTTCACCGATGGTTTCTTTTATAATTTAGTAGAAGATGCTAAAGCTGCAGGAGAACGTCCTACAGCTGCCTTCCCAAGTTCGCATGTAGGAATAAGTACTATATGTATGTTTTTAGTATGGCATACACGAAATTACAAATTACTTATGGTGCTTGCCCCATTTTATTTTTTCCTTTGTTGTGCCACTGTTTATATTCAAGCACACTATCTTATAGATGCTATCGCAGGTGTTATTTCGGCTATTTTAGTTTACCTTACACTCTTCTATTTTTCAAAAAGAATGGTAAAAAAAGGACGATAAAAACATAGTGTGTTACTATGTTATATAGTAAAGCATTAATATCTATCAAGCACATTACAACCACCTATATTTTAGTTTATTTATAATAACACAAGTATGTATCACACAAGTTTGTGTGATACATACTTGTGTTATTACTTTTTTCTTATTATATTTGCACTTGCAAGATGAATTAAAGCATTAAGTTATGTGCAAGAAATTTGTTTATGGAGTGGCTGTTTCCGACTATAACTTCATAGGAAGAGAACGAGAAACAAAGCGGCTTTTAGATAATTTTAAAGGTGGAATAAACGTAATTCTAATGTCACCAAGACGATTAGGAAAAACATCTTTAGTGAAACATGTATGTAATAAGCTCGACAATAAAGATATAATTACAGTTTATTTAGACATATTCGGCTGCAAAAGCGAATACGATTTCTACAATAAATTAACCGCAGAGGTATTAAAACAAACTGCTTCTAAAAGCGAATTATGGTTTGAAGAAGCAAAAGAGTTTCTTTACCGTCTCACTCCTAAAATATCTTTTAGTCCTGAACCTAATTCCGATTTCTCCATTTCTTTAGGTATTACTCCAAAAACACACACGCCAGAAGAGGTTTTACAGATGGCTGAAACAATTGCTATAAAACGAAAAAAACGCATTGTTATATGTATAGACGAGTTTCAGCAAATAGGCGAAATGGCTAATAGTAAACAAATTCAGGCACGTTTAAGAACTGTTTGGCAACACCAAAAACACGTATCTTATTGTCTTTTTGGAAGTAAACACCACTTAATGAGCACTATATTTCTCCATAGAAGTATGCCATTTTTCCAGTTTGGCGACACAATTTCGTTAAACAAAATAGCAACAGAAGATTGGGTTGAATATATTGTTTCGCATTTTGCCGATGGAAAAAGAACTATTAGCCGTGAATTGGCAGAAGAGATTTGCAAATTTACCGAAAACTATTCTGCCTACGTACAACAATTGGCTTGGTTAGTTTTTACATTAAAAGAAGAAGGAGAAACTGTAACTGAAGACGATGTAAGACAAGCCGAAAACGACTTATTGGCTACAAACAATATTCTTTTTATGCAGATGATTGAACCATTATCTGAATTTCAATTAAATTTCCTACGTGCAATAGCATCGGGAATTAAAAAAGATTTCGGACTTTCTGAAGTGCGAGAAGAATATAACTTAGGCAGCTATTCGAATATAACTCGACTGAAAACAGCTCTCTTAGAACGCGACTTAATAGAAAAACAAGAAACAGAATGGGTTATAACCGACCCTATTTTTGCAAAATGGCTAAAAAGAAAAATAATGCTTTAAGCTAAATAAAGAAAACGTAATTATGTCTTTGCAGAACATAATTACGTTTTTTTCTTATAACCGTATCTGAAAGTATTATTTGCAATGAACTAATTTACGTTTATATTTATCTATAATCTGCCTTTTCCTCATTGTTAGCTCAATATATAAAGGTTAAAATATTATAAACTTAAGCAATGTTTTACGTTTTTTTATTTACTTTGTAGTCTATCTATAAATTTGCAAAACCTAAAATCAAATTAAAAGATTATGAAGACAAAAATTAATGAGATTAAAATTGTTGCTACCTCTAAGTTTAGATAAGCCTTTTAAGGCTTATAATCTACAGATAATATCTAAGAATCCAAAAGCATTTTGAATACCTTTCAGTTGAAATTCCTTACGAAAGGAATAAATATATGTTAAGGGATTAAATTAAATAACACATGAAAAAAATAATCTTCTTTTTTCTTTTATGGATTCCACAATTACTCTTCTCGCAAACACAAACAATACACATTATAGATGGTTGTGGGAAAGCTATACAATACGCTAATATTAATTTGTTCGACATAAAAGATTCTACAAAATTATATTCTACAGTTTCCGATTCGTTAGGTTCATTTCAACTTAATGGAAAGAAAGGTATATATAGACTGTCGGTGAAAATGGTGGAGAATGGTTTGGCTATCTCAATCGACAAGGTGAAGTATTACTCACTCTTAAGGGGGGAAAATGGAAAGGCTGCTTCCACGTACCTCGTGGTCTCTTGCAGTGCTGGACGATGTTAGCAGAGATTGCTCAACGATAATCGCCGACTCTCTTCCTCAATGTAGGATATCTTTCTTGAGGAAATAGAGAAGATAAAAAGAACAACGGAGTGCTTATCTTAGGATAAGCACTCCGTTGTTTTGCACATAAGAGCTGACATTCCGCTATGGTCAGCATCATAAAGGCTCTATAGGGAGACTATTCTTCACCAGCTTCCGTAAGATCACCGTCTGTATCGGGGTTGCCTGGCGTAAGCTCAATACCCTTCATGGCTGCCACCAGCTTTTCGGTGATTTCTTCACAGAGTTCAGGGTTGTCGGTAAGCACACGTTTTAAACCTTCGCGGCCTTGGCCGAGGCGCGTTTCTCCGTAGCTGTACCATGAACCACTCTTCTTAATAATATCGTATTCCACACCGAGGTCAGCAATCTCTCCCAATCGAGAGATTCCCTTTCCGAAAGCCATCTCAAATTCGCAGCGTTGGAAAGGAGGAGCTACCTTGTTTTTTACTACCTTTACACGAGTGATGGCACCAATAGGCGTTTCCCCATCTTTAATTACGCTGGCACGGCGGATGTCAAGGCGAACACTAGCATAGAACTTCAGTGCGTTACCACCAGTAGTCGTTTCAGGATTACCAAACATCACACCAATCTTTTCGCGCAATTGGTTGATGAAGATACAAGTCGTGTTGGTCTTGGAGATGGTGGCAGTAATTTTGCGCAAAGCTTGGCTCATCAAGCGAGCTTGAAGTCCCACTTTATTGTCACCCATGTCACCTTCAATTTCAGCTTTAGGTGTTAGTGCGGCTACAGAGTCAATGACTATAATGTCAATAGCTGAAGATCGAATCAGCTGATCCGCAATTTCCAAGGCTTGTTCACCGTTGTCGGGCTGAGAAATGTAGAGATTGTCGATGTCTACTCCAAGTTCTTTAGCATAGAAGCGGTCGAATGCGTGTTCTGAATCAATAAATGCCGCGATACCACCGCGTTTTTGGGCCTCTGCTATGGCATGGATGGCGAGAGTAGTCTTACCAGAAGATTCAGGACCATAGATTTCGATGATACGACCACGAGGGTAACCACCGACTCCCAATACGTGGTCAAGACTGATAGAGCCAGTAGGAATCACTTCTACGTGTTCTACCTCTTGGTCACCCATCTTCATAATAGAACCTTTACCAAAGTCCTTTTCGATTTTAGACATTGCAGCCTGCAATGCTTTGAGTTTATCCGAATTATTGTCGGAAAGCAATACTTCCTTTTTTGCCATTATATAGA
>ERZ773233.1912-NODE-1912-length-11843-cov-2.679844_pt1 | contig 11843 bp, 10 predicted proteins | sample MGYA00580991_ERZ773233 | MGnify/ENA primary metagenome ERZ773233 (study PRJEB29015, sample SAMEA2738178) | human oral metagenome | biome: human oral; feature: human-associated habitat; material: saliva | place: China | collected 2161 ...
GAATGCCCACATCCAGCTTCAGCAGTGGCTGCGGGTCCTCACTGGCCAGTTTGGGTTTCGTGAGTTCAATGCCACCCTTTTCCGTGGGAATCAGCTCTCGGGTCGCATCCGTGGCAGGGGCCTGGTCCGTGGCGGTTGCATGGTCCAGCAGGGCTGCCAGGACCACGTCCGAGCGAATTTCCCGGTCATCGAGCAGTTCACCCAGTGCAGCGGCGGGTGTTGCGGCGGCTGGCGCTGCGCCCTGGGTGGCTGCTGCCGTGTCGTTTGCCGGCGTTGGGGTGGTTCCTGGGGCAGCGGTTGTAGCGCCAGCGGCCGTCTCGGTTGCTGTGGTGCTGGCCGATGGTGTGCTGGCACCCGTGGTCTCTGTCGCGGAGGTTTGGGTGGATGGCGTGCCGGCAGCAGGGGTTCCGGTCGCAGCAGCGTTGGTCGATGGCGTGGCGGCAGCAGCAGTCCCTGCTTCGGAGGCGATCGTGGTGGGCGTGCTGTTCGTCGAGGGATCGGCTGCGGTGGCAGCATTGCCGGCAGTGTCAGCACTCGGGCGCGTGCTCTCGTTGCTTGAGGTATTGCTTGCCGGGCTGCTGGAAAGAACCGCCGTGTCGGCTTTCTGTGTCAGCTGGGCAGGCTGTCCGGCATCACCCGATCCACTGCCGCCGCAGGCAGCCAGAGACAGCATCATCAGCAGCGCCAGAGGGCGACCGGGGTGACGGCGTGCAGGCGACGTGATGGGCGTGTGGAAGCATTCGTGAGGCGTACCGGGAGAAGCAGAGCTGGGCGAAGATGGAAGGAATGTGCGTATGGACATGAGTGATCCTTGGCGGCTGTTAACGATATGGAGCCTGGCGGAAGGTCGCCAGCGCCGAAGGTCACTGTAGAGCGGTGCGTCCGGGCACTTCGTAGAACACGGAAAGGCTGGATGTATTTATCGGACAACGTTTTCATTCAGGCATGTGTGTGCACGCATACGTTCCGTGTGCACGCTTGCACGAATGGGCCTGAATGTATTTCACATGTTCGAGATCCTGCATGATGTCTGCCTTGAGGACGGCAGATTGTTGGTCATGCCTTGCAACGATGGTTGCAAAGAATTGCATCCGGACATCGGCGCTCCCCATGAAATTGGGTGGTACGCACAGACTTGACAGTGCTGCATGCAGCCGGTTCCCGTTGTCTGGAGCCATCTGTGGAAGCCTGGATGACGGTGCGCCAATAAAAAACCGGTTCCCGGGAAATGACCGGGGACCGGTTTCTTCAGGCTTGCAAATCAGCAGACTGTCGAAAAGAAGGCAGTCTGTCGGCTGCGCGCCATGCGGCACACCATGGTGCGTTCTGTCTGGGTATCAGCCCGGAGTCACATCCTTCCGGACACGTTCCAGTGCCTTGCGCACGGCAGCCTCCAGGCGGGCGTCGCCGGCCAGTTCCTGCCACAGCACGCGGTCGGCGCACAGGGCCTTCACCGGGTCTTCAGCCTGCACGATGGCGTGAGCCGCCTTCGGATCCATGCTCTGGTCGTGGTACTGGAAGGGCAGCTTTTCTGCATGCCAGCGCTTGAGGAATTCCAGGAAGAGGGCGGGCAGCACGGCCACTGAATCGATGCGCTCGTTGCGGGCCAGACGGTCGCGGATGGTGGGCAGGATGAAGCCCGGGATCTTCGAGAAGCTGTCGGCGGTGACGCGCTGGTTGGTGTCACGGATGGCGTCGTTGCCGAAGCGCTCCAGCACCATGTCGCGGTAGGCCGGCAGGTCCACGGGATTGTTGGGGCCGGACAGGCAGGGAATCACGTCGTCGGTGGCGTAGTCGAAGGCCAGCTTGCGCACCACGGCATCACGGGCCCCTTCATGGATGTACGCGTGCCCGCGCAGTGTGCCGCCCCAGGCAATGCAGCTGTGGGTGGCATTGAGCAGGCGGATCTTCGCTTCTTCGTAGGGATCAACGGAGGCAACCAGTTCGGCACCGACCTTTTCCCAGGCGGGGCGGCCGGCCGCGAAATTGTCCTCGATGACCCATTGCAGATAGCTCTCGGAGCCCAGCGCGGCATGGTCGTCGCGTCCGGTGGCGGCCTTGACGCGAGCTTTCAGTTCTGCCGGCGGGCGCGGCGTGATGCGATCGACCATGGCGTTGGGAAAACGCACGTTTGCGTCGATCCAGCTCAGGATGTCGGTGTCACCGATCTTCTGGGCGAAGTCGCGCAGGCCACCCCGTACCCGATCACCGTTGTGGCGCAGGTTGTCACAGTTCTGCAGCGTGATGGGGCCGCCACCGGCCTGCTTGCGGGCGCGCAGCAGGGTGATGAGGGCGCCGTACAGCGTCTGGCCCGGTTCGCCTTTCTTCACGCGCTCCAGGTCGGCCTTCAGGTCGGGGAAGCTGGTGTCCAGATCGCCGTTTTCCAGCAGGTAGTAGCCGGCTTCGGTGACGGTGAAGGAGAGGATGCGGGTAATCGGATCGGTGGCCAGTTCGGTGATGGTCTTCAGGCTGGCATCGTAGGGAATCACCTGATCGATGGCGGTGATCCAGTGGTATTCCACTTTGCCGTGCGGATCGATGGTTTCCAGCGTGAAATTGCCGTCCTGGGCAGCCAGGGCTTCCAGCAGCGGGTTGGCATCGGGGCGGATGTTGGTGCCGGCCAGCTGCCAGCCGGTCTCACCCTGATCCTTCAGGCGTTGCAGGTAGACCACCTGGTGGGCGCGGTGGAAGTTGCTGAGCCCCAGGTGCAGGATGCGGCCAACGATGGGTTGGGAGGGGGATGTGGTCATGATGCGGCTCCTCGTTCAAGGCGATGGAATCTCGGACAGCAGCGTGTCAGGCAGCGCGATGCGCCGCGCCAGTTTAACCATATGACACGAATGGGGCGGCCTATACCTGAGCCGTCGTCAAGGCCGATGTGACCGGCCCCCGGTGTTCCGTGATGAGGGGCGCCTCGGACGTCGCAGCGGATGCCGTGGCTGAACCCCTCTCGCTTACAGGCAGCCCCAGGCGCGCTGGAATTCCATCCGGATCTGGAATTCATGATCGGCAAAGCCCAGTTCCTGCAGATGGTGCTTGATGTCCTGGGCATCGATGTCGTGCGAGGTGGCGCGCCAGCGGGGCTTCTGGCTGGCCTTGCGGCCGGTCTGCTCGGTGTCGATGGCAAATCCCTGGGCCAGCAGCGCGGCCTGCAGCAGCAGATCGCGGTGGCCCTCATGGGTGGCGCTGTTGACGGTGGTGCGCAGGTTGACGAGCGTGGTGTTCATGATTAGAGCGCGTTCCAGAAGTCGGCGAACACGTGGACCGACAGGAAGTAGCCCACCGGCACGTTGATGGCCACGCCCACGGCAAAGGCCAGGAAGGGCTTGATGCCGACGGCCGTCAGTTCCCGAAAGCGCGTGGTCAGGCCAATGGCCAGGAAGGTGAGGGTGAAGAACCAGCCGCGCAGCGACTTGAGCGTGCCCAGCACTTCCTTGCTGTAGGCGGTGGCTTGAGCGCCGTCCAGGAGCGTGAGTGCCGCCGTGGTCAGCAGCGAGGCCACGAAGAAGCCCAGGATGAATTTCGGGAAGCGCCGCCAGATCTCGCGACGATCGATGCGCTCGGCGCTGTCGCGCGACTGGCGTTCCCACACCGTGACCGACAGGATGGCCACCAGGAAGGCCCAGACGCCCACGAACATGTCGCGGCCCACCACCTTCATCAGCGTGAAGGCCTGCACGGCCGATTCGTGGCCGATGGCTTCGGCGGCGGCAAAACCGGCGGCATCAGCAAATTCCGAGGTGCCGATCCAGGCACCGGCGATGCCGGGTTCAAGGCCCAGCACACGGGCCGCCGAGGGCAGGAGGAAGATCATGGCCACGGCCCAGACAATGACCAGCGAGATGGCCACCGAGACGTGCTGGGGACGGGCACGGCAGGTTGCCGACGATCGTCACGAGCGCGGCCTTGATCTTGTCCAGGCCGAGGGTCACGAGCATGGCGGCGGTGATCGCCACCGGCGCCCCGAACCCGGCCAGGCCCTCCAGCAGGCCGCAGAAGCAGAAGGAGACGATGAGCGCCTGGCTGATGGCGGCCGGGCCGGCCTGCAGAATGATCGTGAAGGGCAGGGTGGCACCCATCAGCACGATACCGGTCTTGACGAAGTATTCGGTGCGCAATGCCTCGTGCAGCCAGGCGGGAAGACGCACGGTGTTGCCGATGGCCAGACCGACGAAGAGAGCCACCAGCGGGCCTTCCAGCTGGGCGGCCTTGAACCAGGTGTTGCTGGCCAGCAGCGTGACCAGCACGGCCAGGCCATACAGGGCCAGCAGGCCCTTGCCGAATTTCGTGACGTTGTAGCCGATGCGCGCGGCGCCGATGGACAGCGGTACCAGCAGCAGTGCATACAGGTAGATGAGCGAGGGCAGTGCCTTGCCGAGGGCGGCCAGACCTTCGCCGGGCGTGCGCCAGCTGCCGAACTTGACGGTGACGAGCTTGAGCGCACCGGATTCGCCGGCCAGCAGCGCCAGGCTGGCCAGGGCCACCATGCCCAGACCGATGAAGATGGCCCAGCCGTCTTCCTGACGGTACCAGGGCGGGCGAACTGCCGGCGGCTGTGTGTCGGTCGGTGCCGGGTCGCGCTGGACGGGCGTATATGATTCGCGGCCGAACCGTGTCTGGCTGCCCCGGGAGCCCGGGGCGTCGATGGCCAGCGAAGAGGACAGGGTATGGGGTTGCATGATGTTGTCCCTGGGGGTGCGATGGCAGGGACGTTACCGGCGCGCCGTACCGGTATCAATGTGCGTTTTTGTAGTTAGACGCTGCCCTCATGCCGTCATGCGCGGCATGCATGAGCGTCAGTCGCTGATGTCTTCCAGCGAGCGGCCGCGGGTCTCCTCGCCCAGCACCAGGATGGTCACGACCACGGCCAGCAGCACGGCGGTGAACATGCCGAAGATGTGGGCAAAGCCGTTGGCTCCGCCCACCAGTGCGGCCACGACCAGCGGTGCCACAATGCCGCCGATGCGGCCGATGGCGCCTGCCCAGCCGGAGCCGAAGGCCCGAAAGCGCACCGGGTACAGCTCGGGGGTGTAGGTGTACAGCACGCCCCAGGCCCCCAGGTTGAAGAAGGACATGAGGGACCCCCACAGCAGGATGGTGGTGGGGGTGGTGGCCTGACCGAAGAACCAGGCGCATGCGGCGCAGGCGAACAGGAACGAGGCCAGCGTGGCCTTGCGGCCGATCCGTTCCACCAGCACCGCCGCCGAGAAATAGCCGGGAAGCTGGGCCAGGATCATCACCAGCATGTACTCGAAGGTCTTGACCACGGTGTGTCCCTGCTCGACCAGCAGCTTGGGCAGCCAGGTGAAGATGCCGTAGTACGAGAACACGATGCCGAACCAGATCAGCCACAGCATGAGGGTGCGCCGCGCAAAGGGCGGCTTCCAGAGCTGTCCGAAACGGATGGGCTCATGGGGGGCGGTGGCAGCCACGACGGCTTCTGCCTCGACGGGCAGGCCGGCCTGGGTTTCCAGGCGTGAGACCAGGGCGTGGGCTTCGTCCACCCGGCCCCGGGCCAGCAGGTAGGGGACGGATTCCGGCAGCTTTTTCCAGACCCAGAGGGCATAGAAGATGGGCAGCGCACCGATCCAGAACGCACTGTGCCAGCCAAAGTGCGGAATGAAGCCCCACGAGGCCAGCGCGGCGGCCAGCCAGCCCAGGCCCCAGAAGCTTTCCAGCAGCACGATCAGCCGGCCGCGCACCGAAGGGGGCGCAAATTCGCTGACCAGCGAGACGGCCACTGGCAGCTGGCCCCCCAGTCCGAAGCCCACCCAGAAACGGCAGAACAGCAGGACGGACAGGCTGGGCGAGAGGGCGCACAGACCGGTGGCGATGCTGTAGAGCACCATGGTGCCCACGAAGACATTGCGGCGGCCGAAGCGGTCAGCGGCCCAGCCGCTGGCCACGGCGCCCAGCGCCATGCCCACGAAGGCGACACTGACGATCCACCCCGACTGCGCCGGTGTGAGCTGCCACTGCTGACTGAGCGTGGGCAGCACGAAGGACACGAGACCCGTGTCCATGGCGTCGAACAGCCAGCCGACGCCGATGAGTCCCAGCAGCGTGTAATGAAAACGCCCCGTGGGCAGGCGATAAAGGCGGGAGAGGATATCCATGGGGCAGTCGGGGAAGAGGGATGGCGAGTCTGATAGAGGATACAGCGACTGCATCATCCCTCATGGCCTCGGGGGCGTGTCAGGCACCCCGAGGCGTGGGAGGGTCATTTCTGGAAGAAATGCAGGGACCAGGGCAGCACGTACGCCTGCAGCACCGTGAGCAGACCCACGAAGGCGCAGAAGATGAGGCTGTGCTTGACGGTGAAGCGGAACAGGTTGGATTCCTTGCCTTCCAGACCCACCGAGGCGCAGGCGATGGCGATGGACTGCGGCGAGATCATCTTGCCGGTGACGCCGCCCGTGGTGTTGGCCGCCACGGTGAGTTCAGGCGTGACGCCGATCTGGTGTGCCGTGCTGGCCTGCAGCGAGCCGAACAGGGCGTTGGCCGAGGTGTCGGAGCCGGTGAGGAAGACGCCGATCCAGCCCAGGAAGGGCGAGAAGAACGGGAAGGCCGCACCGGTGCCAGCCAGTACCAGGGCCAGCGTGGACGACAGGCCCGAGTAGTTGGCCACGAAGGCAAAGCCCAGCACCAGGCCGATGGAGAGGATGGACAGGCGCAGTTCGAGCAGCGTCTCGAAGAAGGTCTTGATGACGCTGGGAATGCGCATGTGCAGCAGGGCGGCGGAGATGAGGGCGGCCAGCAGGATGGAGGTGCCGACGGCGCCGAGCAGGTTCAGCTTGAATTCTGCGGCGTAGGCCGTGGGCTCGGCCACGATTGGGGCAGCCTTCATGACCAGGTTGTGCAGGCCGGGCCACTGGATCTTGATGGTGGCTGCGTCAAGCACGTTCTGCAGGCCCTTCAGCGTCCAGAGACTGACGCAGACGGTGAGGATGGCGAACGGCGACCAGGCCTTCAGGATCTGGCCGGTGGTGTACTCGGCCTCGTGACGCTTTGTGGGCTTCTTCATGCCGTCGAAGGTGAAGATCTCCTCCGGCTGCCATTTCTTCAGGAACAGCGACAGGCAGACCAGGCTGACCAGCGCGGAGGTGACATCGGGCAGTTCGGGGCCGATGAAGTTGGCGGTGAGGAACTGGGTGGCGGCAAACGAGACGCCTGCCACCAGCACGGCCGGCCAGGTCTGGCGGATGCCGCGCATGCCGTCCATCATGGCCACCAGCCAGAAGGGCACGATGATGGAGAGGATGGGCAGCTGGCGACCGGCCACCTGACCGATGTGGTAGGGATCCAGCCCGGAAACCTTGCCGGCCACCAGGATGGGGATGCCCATGGCGCCGAAGGCCACCGGGGCGGTGTTGGCAATGAGGCACAGGCCGGCGGCGTAGAGCGGGTTGAAGCCCAGGCCCACCAGCAGCGAGGCGGTAATGGCCACCGGCGCGCCAAAGCCTGCGGCCCCTTCCAGGAAGGCACCAAACGAAAAACCGACCAGCAGCATCTGCAGGCGCTGGTCTTCCGTGATGGAGATGACCGATGCGCGGATGATGTTGAACTGGCCGGTCTTGACGGTGATCTTGTAGAGGAATACCGCCGTGATGATGATCCAGGCGATGGGCCATAGACCGTAGGCAAAGCCGTAGAGGGCGGAGGAGATGGCCATGCCGGCCGGCATGCCGAAGGCCAGGATGGCCACGCCCAGTGCGATGAGCAGGGTGCACAAGCCTGCCACGTAGCCTTTCATCTTCAGGACGGTGAGCGCGACGAAGAAGAAGATGATGGGTAGCAGTGCCACGGCGGCCGTCAGTATCAGGCTATCGCCGACGGCCGAATAGTTCTGGATCCACGTTTCCATTAAAGGAATATCTCCGGGGTACGGGGTTGTGCGGCGTGGCGGGCACGGCCGGTTGGGCCGTTTCCCGAACCCGCGCCGTCAATGGGGTCTGGAGGCGGAAACCTGTGGCAGGGGCAGCGCATCCGGATCAGTGGATGGCGGCGCCCCAGGCTGTCCTTCTCCCTGGATTGGGTGCCGCTAATTTACAGAACCGGAGAAAGGCGGGCAATGAAACCCATTTACCCAAAATCCATAAAATTTCCTTATGAATCAATGGTTAAGACATTCCGTTCTGATGTTCAGGGTTATCCCTAGTCAGAAATCCGGGGCCTGTCGGAGCCGGGGCACGATGACTTCATGGATGGATCGCGCTGCCTCATAATCGTGGGATGCCTGCAGCCATCAATCTCGGTCCTCTTTCGTTGCCGCTCTCGGTCCTGGTGCCGATGGTGGCGGTCTTTCTTGGTCTCTGGCTGGGCAACCGCCAGGTGAAGCGACAGGGCACGGCGCCGGTGGAGCCGTTCTTCTGGCGCATCGTGTTCTGGGCGTTGGCAGTGGCGCGGCTGGCTTATGTGCTGCGCCACCATGAGGCCTACCTGGAAGATCCATGGACGGCGCTGGACGTGCGCGATGGCGGCTTCGACCCATGGGCCGGGCTGGTGTGGGCTTGGCTGCTGGCGTGGCGATATGGCTGGCGGGGTTCGGCACCGCGTCGGCCGCTGATGGCAGCCATGGTGGGCATGACGGTGATCGGCGTGGCGGGGCTTCTGGCGTTGCAGAACGCAGCGACGCGGGTGCAGCCGTTGCCGGCGTTGCAGCTGCAGACGCTGGAGGGGCAGGCAGTGCCGCTGCAGCGCTTCGGTGAGGGTCGCCCGGCCATCGTGAACCTGTGGGCCACGTGGTGCCCGCACTGTGTGCGGGAAATGCCGGTGCTGGCCGAGGCACAGCGGCAGTATCCGGACCTGGACATCGTGTTCCTGGACCAGGGCGAGGACGGGGCGCGGGTGAGCCGCTTCCTGCAGCGGCGCGGGCTTGCGCTGGATAACGTGCTGCTGGATGCGAAGGGCGAGGTGGGCCGGCATTTCGGGCTGCGGGCGCTGCCGGCCACGCTGTTCTATGGCCGTGACGGGAGCCTCCAGGACATCCGCATCGGGGCACTGTCGAAGGCAACGCTGCAGGAGCGCATCGAGCGGCTTCGGCGCTGAAGGTCGCAGCTCTGAAAGCGATAGGCACGGGCGCCATGCGCGCGCAGAGTGCCTGCAGCCCAAGGGGCACGCGGGCTGCGTCGTCTGTGTCAGTACGTTCTGTCTTCGTTTCGGTGGCTGGCCGTGTCAGCCGCCCGATTCCGGTGCTTCCGAGCGATTGGTGTGGCGCTCCAGCCGGGCCTGCAGGGCAGACAGGATGCTGGCGATGGCCCAGTAGATGAGGGCGGCGCTGATGTACATCGCAAACACCTCGAAGGTGCGGGCCGTGATGAGCTGGGACTGACGCAGCAGTTCCGGCACCTGGATGGTGGCGGCCAGCGAGGTGTCCTTGACCAGAGCGATGAAGCTGTTGCCCAGCGGGGGCAGGGCCGTGCGGGCGGCCTGGGGCACGATGATGCGGCGCAGGGTATGGCGGCGATTCATGCCCAGGCTGGCGGCGGCCTCCCACTGGCCGGCATCGATCTGGGCGATGGCGGCGCGCAGCGTCTCGCAGGTGTAGGCGGCCGTGTTGAGCGAGAACCCGATGATGGCGGCAGGCAGGGGATCGAGCTGCAGGCCGATCTCGGGCAGGCCGTAGTAGATGATGAAGAGCTGCACCAGCAGCGGCGTGCCACGAAAGAACGAGACGTAGAAGCGTACAAGCCACTGGATGGGACGGCGCGCATACAGCCGACCCAGGGCCAGCAGGAATCCCAGCAGCAGGCCGAAGAACATCCCGCCCAGGCTGAGCAGCACGGTGAAGCGCGCGCCGCTCAGCAGATCGGGCAGGGATTCGAGGACGAGAGACAGGGTTTCGGACATGCCGGGGGGCGGGTCAGCGTGCGTTGGTCACGTCGGTGTCGAACCACTTGTTGGACAGCTTGGTCAGGGTGCCGTCGGCACGCAGCTTCTCCAGCGCCTGGTCGATGGCCTGGTGCAGGCTTTCATCGGACTTGCGGGTGGGAATACCGGAGGTCTGGCGCGAGAAGGCCGGGCCGCCCAGGGCAAAGCGGTTCTTGCTCTGCTTGACCTGGTAGAGCGCGGCCAGCCGGTCCACCAGCACGGCATCCAGGCGGCCCACGGCCAGGTCCTGGTTCTTGGTGGGGTCGTCTTCGTAGGTGCGCACTTCAGCCGATGGCACGGTGCGACGGGCCCATTCCTCGTAGCTGGTGCCCAGACCCACGCCCACTTTCTTGCCGGCCAGCGCATTGGGGGATTGCAGCGTGTCAGCATCCTTCGTGCGGGTGACAGCCTGGATGCCCGAGACGGTGTAGGGCTGGCTGAAGCGGTATTTCTTCTGGCGTGCGTCGGTGATGGTGACCTGGTTGATGATCACGTCGATGCGGCCAGAGTCCAGGGCGGCCAGCAGGCCGTCCCACTTGGTGGGCTGGAACTGCGCCTTCACGCCCAGGGTCTCGGCCAGAGCATTGCCCAGGTCGATCTCGAAGCCGACGAACTGGCCTTTCTCGTCCTGGTAGTTGAAGGGCGGATAGGTGCCCTCGATGCCGATGCGCAGCGTGCCGCGTTGCTGGACGGCGTTCAGGGCGTCGTCGGCCGCATGGGCGGGTGTGGCGGCCAGCAGCGCACTGCTGGCCAGCAGGGTGGCGCCGACCGAAAGCAGACGGCGGCGCAGGGAGTCGGGTTTCATGATGAGGCCTACGGAAGGGATGGGGGGAAATCAGCGTACCTGCACGCGGCCCGGGCCGGCTTCCAGGTGTCCGATGGCGGTGGCCTGCTCGAAACCAAAGCGGTTGAAGCACTTCAGCACGTCGTTGGCGGCTTCGGGGGCACAGGCCACCAGCAGTCCGCCGGCCGTCTGCGGGTCGGTCAGCAGGTCCTGCAGGAAGGGCGGTGCATCGGGGGTCATGTCGACATCGGCGCCATAGGAAGCCCAGTTGCGGCCCGATGCACCCGTGCGAATGCCGGCCGATGCAAGCTCGATGACATCCTTCAGGAACGGCACGGCACGTCCGTTGATGCGGGCCGTCAGCCCTGAACCCCGGGCCATTTCCAGCGTGTGGCCCAGCAGGCCGAAGCCGGTGACATCGGTCATGGCATGCACACCGGGCAGCCGCGCCAGCTCCGGGCCGGGCCGGTTGAGCCGCGTGGTGGCGTCGATCATCGTGGCATAGTCACTTTCGTCGAGCTGGCCTTTCTTGAGGGCGGCCGAATAGATGCCCACACCCAGCGGCTTGCCGAGAATGAGGACGTCGCCTGCCTGGGCACCGCTGTTGCGCTTGAGATCCTTCGGATCGACCGTGCCGATGGCCACCAGGCCGTAGATGGGTTCCACCGAGTCGATGGAGTGGCCGCCAGGGGCACGCCGGCATCACGGCAGACTGACTGACCGCCTTCCAGGATGCGGGCGATGACATCGTGCGGCAGCACGTTGATGGGCATGCCGACGACGGCCAGCGCCATGATGGGCTGCCCCCCCATGGCGTAAACATCGGACAGTGCGTTGGTGGCCGCAATCCGTCCGAAGTCGTAGGGGTCATCGACGATGGGCATGAAGAAATCGGTGGTGGCCACGATGGCCTGGTGCTCGTTGATGCGGTAGACGGCGGCATCATCGGCGGTCTCGGTGCCCACCAGCAGGTCGGGGAAGAGCTGGGGCGGCACGCTGCTTCTGGCCAGCAGGTCAGTCAGCACGCCCGGGGCGATCTTGCAGCCGCAGCCGCCGCCGTGCGAGAGAGAGGTGAGGCGCGGGGTGTCGGGGGTGGAAGCGGTCATGGCATGTGTCCTGGTTGACAGGGGATATGCTCATTCTATAGCGGGCGCCTGGGTGAGGCGCGGGCCCCATCCGGATGTTCATG
>ERZ773233.1913-NODE-1913-length-11842-cov-14.459913_pt1 | contig 11842 bp, 15 predicted proteins | sample MGYA00580991_ERZ773233 | MGnify/ENA primary metagenome ERZ773233 (study PRJEB29015, sample SAMEA2738178) | human oral metagenome | biome: human oral; feature: human-associated habitat; material: saliva | place: China | collected 2161 ...
CCATACATTGAAACTCTCAAATCTCATGGAATCATGAAAGGGCGCAACTCAAACATCTTTGCTCCAAAAGAATTCATCCCAAGAACTGAAACTAGTCGAATGATCTATCGTACATTCTTTGGTGGAAAACTTTAAAATAAAGCTCGAAAGAGCTTTATTTTTTGCTTGTACTTGCCTTTTTGGAAAAAATTTATATACTGAGCACATATTTTTTAAAAAATAATTATGATTTCTACCGACGCAACCAAAATCGAAAATCTGCTTACCAAAGGTGTTTCCAATTGTATTGACCGAGAAAATCTTGAAAAACGCCTCAAAGCTGGTGAGAAACTTCGCGTAAAACTCGGGATTGATCCGACTGCACAAAAAATCCATCTTGGTCATATGGTACCATTTTTAAAGCTCAAGCAATTTCAGGATTTGGGTCATGAAATTGTCCTTCTTTTTGGTGATGCGACAGCTCAGGTGGGCGATACTTCCGATAAGGATGCGGAGCGCCCAATGCTCACACGCGAAGAAACTACCGCGAACGCGCAGGCTTTTTTGAAAAAATTTGAAAAAATCATCGATCTTTCCAAGATTCATGTGTATTTCAATAGTGAAGGACTTGATAAGGTGAATTTTTCTGGCGTTGGCGAAATCGCGAAAAATTTTTCTGTGGCAGAAATGCTTGATCGCGATAATTTTTCTAAACGAATTAAGGCTGGAAAACGAATTTCCTTGCAAGAATTTTTGTACCCACTAATGCAAGGCTACGACAGCGTGTGTATCGCACGAAAGTATGGTTCGTGTGATGTAGAGTTGGGTGGAAATGATCAATATTTTAATCTTCTTGCTGGTCGCCGAATCCTCGAGGCTTTTGGCTTTCCGAAGCAAGATATTATGACTTTTGACTTGCTCCTCGGAACAGATGGCGAAAAAATGTCCAAGACACGCCCAAATTGTATCTACATTGATGACGCCCCGGCTGATATGTATCAGAAAATCATCAATTTGCGAGATGACCTGATTGTGAATTATTACACATTTATCACGGATGCGACACTTGATGAAATTCGCGAAATTGAAAATCGCCTCAATGCTGGCGAAAATCCTCGCGTTTTTAAAGAAGATTTGGCGCGACGAATTATCAAAATGTGTCATCTCAAGGATTTTGACCCGAACGATGCTTCCAATATTGCTGAAATGACGGTTGAAAACGCTCAAAATTCTGTTTCTGACTTGCTCAAATTAACAGGATTTGCGACGACAGGCGGTGATATTCGTAATGCAATTTCTGGCGGTTCTGTGCGAATTGATGGCCGCGTGATTACTGACGCAAAAGAGCTTATAACAATTGGTGCTGATGGGATTTTGCTCGAAGTAGGAAAGAAAAAATCAAAGAAAATTTTTGCAAAATAATACTTATTGCTAATATTTGCAATAATGAATGCTTTATTAAAGAGAAAAATACATTCGAGAATTTTTATTGCAAAAAATTGCATTAATAAAAAATATGAAAAAATTTACTTTTTTTGGCATCATTTTTTTGGGAATTTTTCTGGATTTTGCGACAAAATATTTTTTTCACGGACCATTTCAGCAAATAGTTTTTGGCCATGCGATTCAAAATTTGCATTCATATTTTCCAATTTTTTGAGATTTTTTTGGGATTCAATTGATTTATAATACGGGCATCGCTTTTGGAATGCCAATCCGTGGGATTTTTTTGAAAATAATTACACTTGCAATCATTGGAGGATTAGTGTATTATTATATGCGACATGAGCGACCAAAACAAAATCAATGTATCGACGCGGCGTTTGCCTGTATTTTTGCGGGCGCGATTTCGCACGGATACGAGCGAATCTTCGTCGGTCAAGTTGTAGATTTTTTTTCGATAAAATATTTTGCGATTTTTAATGTGGCAGATATTTTTATCACGATTGGTGCAATTTTACTTTTGTATGGATATTACACTTATGAATGAACCAATTCAAAATAATAATTTTTCCCTTGTGGATCCAGTAGCGACGCCCGAAGAGATGCTTGGACCGCCACATGTTGATGGGATGGGGATTTTACTCGTGGCACTGACTTCGATTGTTGCGGGCGGATTTATTTCGCTCGGAGTGTTGATTGCGTCATTTTTGTCGTTGGGAAAATTTTCCATCGAAAGTGGCGTTTCACCCATGATGCTCGCGATTGCAACATTTTTCTCATTGCTTTTGGGTGGAACGGTATATCTCTCGATTGTAAAAACAATTTTTCCATCGATTTATACACGGACGAGTGAACTTTTCAAACATATGATGATGTATATGGTAATTCTTTACATCTGTCTTATGCCGATATATTTGCTGGTAGCGTCTGGCATTCAGCATAATGCAGTGCTTGTCGCATATCTTGTGCATATTATGCTCGCGATTTTTGGGATTGAGCTCATCGTGGGCGTGATTTCTCAGTATCGATATGTACTTTTGTCGTTTTATGCCAATATTGCGGCGATGATTCTGACTGGCGGAATTGTTTTTATTCTCTTCGCGAAGGCGAGCGATTCTGGTGCCTCCCTTTTCATCCTGATGGGACTTTCGATTTTGACATTTTTTCTTTCTGCGACTTCTATCAGCGTGATTAAATTTTTGTACTACAAATTTTACACGCTGACAGGCAACGACCCGCTTGGTTCGACATTTTATGGAATTGAAATGGAAGAAAAAAATCTCGTTGAAAACGCCAAAAATACTCTTTTACAAAAATAATTTATGCATGAAGTAGTTCGAAAAACCCTCCAAATTTATCTTCGTGAACGCCGTGTGCTCGGGCATTCGGATTTTCCTCAGGACGCTCTTTCTTATCTGAATGAGAAAAATGCTGTTTTTGTGACGCTGTATTTTGGCGGAAAAGTGATTGCGTCCCAAGGTCGAATCAATTGCAAAAAAGAAAATACGCTCTATGAGTGTGTAGATTTGGCGCTTGCCTGTCTCACGGATCCGCGTTTTTCTGAAAATCTCAAAAATCCTGATTTGCTTGATCAGATTAACATCCGCGTAGACACTTTCGCGCCGAGTTCTCGTCGAATTTTGCGAAATATTTCTGAACTCAATGTGCGCGATGAAGGGATTATTTTTCTTTCGCAGAATCTTGGAAAATTGTCGGTGATTTTGCCGAATATGATCAAAGAAAATCCGACGAGTGAAGCATATTTTGAGCTGGCGAAACAAAAAGCTGGAATCACTACGGAGCTTACCAATGCGGATTATGTGATTTATGCTCTCAAAACAACAGTTTCAAGCGATTTTTAAAAATATGCGAAAAATTTCTTTTTTGACAAAAATTTTTATTTCCCTACAATAAGGGAAATTTTTTATTATGAAAATTACAGAATCAAAATTTTATAAACATGACGCGGTTTTTGCGACGCGGAGTGGCAATCGCGGTGAAATTCTTTTGGTCGATGCGAATAATGCCAACACCAGTTCTACGCCGTTTGAAAATCTTTTGGATTCGCAATTCACGAGCATGTATCTGGAAGATTCTAGTCTGATTATCACGGCGGAAAAATTGAAACAATTTGAAAAGTGTAATGATTATGTATCGATGCAGTATTCCAAAAAATATAATCGATTTTATGAAGATGAGTTGTGTTATTTTCATCACGATTTGGAACTTTTTATATTGCTCAGCAAAAATCTGGTGGACAAATATGACGAGCAGGATTTTGAAGATGGAATTTTTCGTGTAAAATATGTGTATTATGATAATAGTAATCTAAAATCTCGAGAAAATTTGAATTTTTTGTTGGAAAATTTGCTTGAAAAATATATTTCCAAAGAATCCAAAATTTCTATTTTGCTCCGCAATAATCAGGGAATTGAACTCAAAACACACACTATTCATTCGCATCGAATTGATTTTACAACGATGTACAATGATGATTTTACGAGCGTACATCATCGAATTAAGGACGAAATTACGACGGAAAATAAAGGAATCGTGCTTCTGCACGGCGTTCCTGGCTCAGGAAAAACGAATTATATAAAATGGCTTACGAGCCAAATTCCGAGCAAAAAATTTATTTTTGTGCCGACGACCATGATTTCTTCACTCACGGATCCAGGATTTTTGAGTATTCTCATCGAAAATAAAAATTCGGTTTTAGTGCTGGAAGATTGTGAAAATTATATTGCCGAGCGAACCGACTCGGATCGCAATACTGATGTAGTTTCTTCGATTTTGAACCTTGCTGACGGGATTTTGTCTGATGTGATGGAATGTCAGTTCATTTGTACTTTTAATTCTGATATTTCCAAAATTGATACTGCCCTGCTTCGTAAGGGACGCCTCATTGCCGAATACAAATTTCACGAACTTTCTGTCGAAAAATCTAACCAATATTTACAATCTCTTGGCAAAAAAATTTGTGTGGATCGACCGCATACGCTTGCTGAACTCACACATATCGATACTGAAGAAATTCGCGAACACGAAAAAGTGACGCGCATTGGCTTTGGTGTCGAATAAAAAATCCTGATTTGGGGATTTTTTTAAAGTGTGGATTTTCAATAATTACATTCGAGGCGAATTTTACAATTTTCACATTTTGGTTTTTTAGCCGTGCAGTGATATCGCCCGAAAAGTACCATTGGATGGTGGATTTTTTTCTTGATTTTTTCTGGTAGAATTTTTTCCAGTTCTTTGTCGGTTTCGAGTGGTGTTTTGGTTGTCACAAGTCCAAGACGATTGGAAACGCGATGAATGTGCGTGTCCACAGCCACAAGCGACGCATCGTAGAGTACATTCATCACGACTTTTGCGGTTTTGACGCCGACACCAGGAAGTGTTTGAAGTGTTTTGAGATCATTCGGAATTTGCTCGTTGTATTTTTCAGCGAGAATTTTTCCAGTTTCCCAAATATATCGCGATTTATTTCGAAAAAAATTGATATATCGCAAATAATTTTCGATTTCTTCGAGCGAAATCCGATACATATCGCTCGGATTTTTGACACGTTCAAAAAGCGGTGGCGTCACGCGATTGACTTGTTTGTCGGTTGTCTGCGCGGACAAAATCACCGCACAAAGCAATTGAAATGGCGTCTCATAATCCAGTTCAATTTTTCTACCACCATATTCACTTTCGATATAATCTAACGCGTGCTCGTATTTTTTCCAAATTTTATTCATACACGCGACCATAAACGCTGATAAGATTTTGCTTACAATTCACCGAATCTGGACAACTAAAAATTTTCCCAGGAACGCGCACATCGAGATACATCGTTGAACCATTGAGAAGGCCTGCACGATTCGTGTTGTTGGAGTTGATATATGTTTGCAGAGTTACGAGTTGTTCCAATAAATTTTTAGAAAAATCGTTTCCCGTCGCCCCCACTTCGCCCTGCAAAGCAAAAATAATTTTTGTATTGGATTCGAGCACGATATGAAGCTCGTTTTCCACGACGAAATAATTCGCCGATGCGACCGTAAAATCTGGCCATTCTTTTTCAAAAAGTTCAAAAATTTTCGTAATCACAAACATTGAGCGATCAGAAATAACTTTTTTGTATCCAAAAAATAATTCTGTCTGCAATTCGCTTGAGACCAACTGCAAGTGTCGAGAAAATTCTGTCGTCGTCATATCTGCAATCGGCACGAGTACGCCATTACTCGAAACACCAAATCGCTTGTTTTCCACGCCAAAAATCGTCGCGTCAAACTGAATTGGAAGGCTTTTTACGAGAATTTTGATTCCATTCGGCAAGAGTCGCTCGATACGAATCATCTCGGTATTTTTGAGATTTTCTTTGATATTTTTGGCAATTGTGTCCTCATTGAGGATAAAAATACTTTTTCCATAAGCCACTTCTGCCGATCGCTGAACGATAGAAAGATCCACACCATCAGTCATTTGTTCGATAAGAACTTTGGTTGCGCTGATTTTAAAATATGGTGAAAAAGTCACGATATAAACGACCAACATAATCAAAATCGCCCCGATAATCGCCATAAAATGCTTCAAATCACGATCACCGACGATTTTTTCCATCGATTTTTGAAAAAAAGTGGAATACGCGGGATTGAGATTTTTGCGTTTTTCTTTTCCCAAAAGGGTTTTTCGCATTCCGCGTTTTGCCACATAAACATCCTCTTCATCGCTTCGGAAGAGGTATTTTTGCTTTTTTTCTTGCTGTACTTGCTCGTGAAATGTATTTTTTCTTTTTTTGAAAAATTTTTGTTTTATTTTATTGAGAAAGTCCATATTGTTCGTCAAGTTCGCGAATAGTATCAAGAATATTTTTTTTCGGTTCTTGATTTTTGGCTACGCGAAAGCGAATTCGCGGCGTTTTTCTCAATCACAAATCTTTGGAAATTTTCGCGTGAATTGTCTTGGCAATCGGCGCCAGAAAATGTAATAATTCCTTATTGTCGCCCTGTCCAAAAACCATAAAATCCGCATATGATTTGTCCGCGGAAAGCACCACATCAACGAGCGCAATAATCCCATGGTCGTGTTCAAAATTGCGAGAATGATCGAGAATAATTTCGTTTGCAATGGCTCGCATCGCCTCTCGAAGTCGGTCAGTATGAATTGTCATAATGGTGCGAATTATATGAATTTTTCTGAAAATAGCAATGATTTTTTTGATTTTTGATTTCAGAAAATTATCCAAAAATAGAAAAATTTTCTCAAAAAATTCGATAACAAGACATTACAAAAAATCTGAATATTACGAGAAAAATCGCATATTGCTCGAGAACATCATATTTGAAAAAGTTTTTTGAGGCGGGAATTTTTTCGAGAAATTTTATATTTTTTGTTCGCAAAAAAGAAATAATCCCCGCAGAGAAAAATATTGATGCGACAACGATGTGCAATATCCAATTTCCTCAAAACAAAACATTTCCCAAAATGATGAGAAATCCTGTTCCGAAAGCAAAAAATGATATTCCATATCAGAAAAATCGAATAAAAGGAATTGTTATAAACATTTTTTAAGATCGTCTTTAAGGGGCGCTTCAAAAATATATTCTTTCCCAAAAAGTGTGAATTCGAGCCGATGCGCATGAAGCCACTGGCGATTGAGTCCAAATTTTTCGAGTGCTTCACGATTGGCTTTTTCATTTCCATAAATTTTGTCGCCCAAAATCGGAAAACCGATAGACGCGAGATGTACGCGAATCTGATGGGTTCGTCCAGTGAGCAAATCCACTTCCACGAGCGTGTATTTTTCGTGGAAAATCCCACGATTATAAAATTTGGTTTTCGCAAGTTTAGGATTCACTGGATCAATCGTTGACATTCGTTTTCGGTCGCGCGGATCACGACCAATGAACGATTCAATATATCCTTCTTCATCTTTCAAAATCCCATTCACAAGCGCCAAATAAGTTTTTTTGATGGTTCGTTTTTCGATTTTCAGTTGCAGTGCATGCATGGCTTTATCATTTTTCGCAATGATGATAAGGCCGCTTGTGTCCTTATCCAAGCGATGCACAATCCCTGGTCGCTCTACGCCATTGATGATGGATTTTTTCTCGATTTCGTCCGTGCGAATCCCAAGATTTTTAAAATGATACAAAAGCGCATTCACAAGCGTTCCCTTGCGTCCCTCCTCGCCCGGCGTTGGGTGCGTATTGATGCCCGCGTCTTTATTGATAATCGCAAAATCGTCATTTTCAAAAATAATATCAATATCGATATTTTCTGGCAAAAGTTCCATTTGTTCAATTTTCCACTCGATGCGAATCTCATCACCGCGATAAATTTTTTTATTTTTGGTAAAATTTTCGCCATTGCAAAAAATTTTTCCTTCTTCAATCATTTTTTGCAAATAACTGCGAGATTTTTCAGGAAAAAGCGCCGACAAAAAAGTATCCACACGACGCGTCTCGCGCGGATCAGCCAGCACACAAAAAAGTGATGTTGAATAATTATTAGAGCTACGCATAATGAGCGAATAATACGATGATAATCGCGAAAATCGAAGGAAATCCTTGTTTGAAAAGAATGCTTTTTGATGAGCGAACAGCGCCAAAAATTGCCGCAATAATTACGCACGCAAGGAAAAATATTTGGACATTGAACGACCATTCTGCGTTAGTGATGAAAAACGACCAAATAAGTCCAGCCGCGAGAAATCCGTTATACAAGCCTTGATTGGCAGCGAGACCGCGCGTTTTTTCAAAAAGTTCGTCTTCGAGCGCGCCACGAAAAATTTTCCGACCGAGCGTCGTCCACGCAAACATTTCAATGTACAAAATATAAAAATGCTCCAGCGCTACCGTGAGCACGAGAAGGTTGGCAAAAGCTTTCATAATTTCAAAAAATTTGTGGTAGTATATCGATTTTTTTCAAAACACAAAAATATTTTGCTTTTTCATTTTTCTAGAATATAATGCCGACTTCTAAAAAATAGTATGCTTTCCAAAATTTTCAAAAACTTCAAAACAAAGGGCATGGTTGGACAAAGTTCGCGATTTTTGATTCACAAAATGATTTCAAATATCGATTTTTCGGGCGATTTGACGATTGTGCAATACGGCAGCGGAAAAGCGGTTTTTGTGAAGCAAATTTTACAAAAAATGTCGCCAAAATCCAAATTGTATGTTTTTGAAATTGATGAAAAATGCAACAAATATGCGGAAAAAATTCACGATTCACGGCTTGTGTACATCAACGATTCTGCAGAAAAAATTTTTGATTATGTAATGGAAAAAGAGGTTGACGCCGTCGTTTCAACACTTCCGTTCGCGAGTTTGCCGAAAAATCTTTTGAAATCAATCGTGAGCAACTCTCGCACAATTTTGAAAGAAAACGGAATTTTTTTGCAATACCAATATTTTCTCACGAACAAAAATGCGATTGAAAAAATTTTTGGCGAAAAAATCAAACTTTCATTCGAACCAATCAATTTTCCTCCCGCTTTCATTTATAAAATCCAAAAATAAAATCCCCCGATTGGGAGATTTTATTTTTTTGAGAATTATCCAAGAAGTGGACGAGAATAGTCGAAGATTTCTTCTGATTTGAAGAATCGAGCCAATTCTTTTGTAGCTGTTTCTTCAGAATCTGAAGAGTGGATGATATTGTTGTCGATATTTTTCGCGAAATCACCACGAATAGTTCCAGGTCCAGCTTCTGCAGGGTTTGTCGCGCCACAAAGCATACGAACGCCTTTGATAACCTCAGTTCCTTCGAGCGCAAGTGCTACGATTGGAGATGAAGTCATGTAAGATTTGATACCAGGGAAAAATGGCTTATCCATAAGGAAATCGTAGTGTTCATTTACGAGTTCTTCTGACATTTGCATCATTTTGAGACCGATTACTTTGTAACCTTTCTGTTCAAAGCGAGTCAAAATCTGACCAATAAGCGATTTCTGAACAGCGTCTGGCTTGAGAAGAATAAGAGTTTTCTGCATATGAAAAAATTAGAAAGTGCCTGTATTATACGGAAATTTCTGGAAAATCAAGATTTTTTTATTTTTCGCGGCCTGTCATATATTGATCCACAAATCTCATAATCATCTCCTTTTTTTCCTGATTTTCTCGGCGTTTTCCCACGAATTTTACCAAAATCGCAGCGTATTTATCTTCATAAAAATAAAAATCCAATTTGTATTTGTGGCCAGTGTAACTGATAAAATTCCCGACATTATTCGTCGTTTTGGCAACAAAATTGCTCTTGAGAAAAATTCGCAATTCATCAAGAAATTCTGAAAAAGTCACACGAAATTTGTCTGGATTGTACGGGATTTCGATCTGATCCTGAAAAATACTTTCTGGCCGCAAATCCTCTTTGGCAACCACATCCGAAAGGAATTTGTGACTCGGAACAATGAAAAGTTCGCCCGTATTTTCGCCGCGATTATTTTTCCCCATAATCCCAACCGAAAGCATTCGAATAAAAATAATCTGCCCTTGTACGCCACCAACGCGAACCGTCAACCCAATTGGATAGCTCGGCGTCACGAAAAAAAACGCCAAAATCGAGAGAATATAATCCTTAAACGCCATCACAAAGGCACCGACTGCCACCGAGAAAAACCCAAGCCCAACCGTCGTATTGGTGACAAAAAGTGCAAAAATACACAGCATAGTACTGATGACGCGCACAAAATCGAGAATCTGATTTTTCTGATAATATTGCAGATAAAATTCGTCATTTTCCTGATTGTCGGACTCGCCGTACTGATCGAGAATAATTTTTTTATTTTTCGTCTTAAAATATCGCGCCGAAAGTTCTATCGCCAAAGCAATTCCCACGATAAAAAGTGAAGTCTGATGGCGAACGACAAAATCGAGCGCGTAACTCAAAAAAATTTCAAAAAATTCCATAATTTATTTCCAATGAGTATTATTTTCAAAAATAATTGGCGGTGAGTTTTTCTGATTCCATTCGGTATCGTACTTCGCCATGAGATAATTTTTTATATCATTTTTACTCGAAAATTTGAGCGCCTGATATGGTTCTTCAAACGACAATTTTTCGATGAACAAATATTCACCATTCATGAGTGGAACAGCAATTCCTGTATGTCCGAGCAAAAGTTCGCTCTCCGTCGGACTGAAAACATCGTGGAAAAACACAGAAATAAGTGATGCTTTGAGGCTTTCATTGTTTGCAAATTCAATCCCCTTTTCTTTCCAAAATTCCAAAATTTTTGCCGCGTGCTCATCAGGATTGGAAGAAGCCGTTGTTTGAATCACCGAATAAAAAGTTTTAAATTTTTCAATTTCCGTATCAGAAAGCGATTTTTCTGTTTGATGAGCGATCGAGTCCAAATCTGTAAAAAGTGCCGAATCGTTCGGATTATTCGTATTTTTTACGCTAATAAAATCTCCGAAAAAATCAAACGCCGTCAATCGACAATTATTTCCTGGAAAAATTGGGAAATTTTTTCGCCAGTTTTCAGAAATTTTGGCACTATCATAGTGAATTTCCGAAATATTTTTCACGCTCTGAAATCCGTTTTTCACGAGCAAATCTGTTCCGACCGCCGCATTGTATTCACGAACTTTTTTCAAAAAAATTTCTATCGATTTCTCAGAAATTCCGGCATCCAGAAGCGCTTTTTTCACAAATTCTTGGCTTTCTGAATCGCTCAAATTGGAATACGAAAATTCTGTAACACTCCATTTTGCTTGTGGATTTTGTTCGGCAATATTTTCAGAATTTTGCGGTTTTTCAGTATTGGTGGTTTGTGAATTTTGGCAACTTGCCAGTAAAATCATAGCAAGCGCGAGAGAGAAAATTTTTGGCATATTTTTAAAAAAGTTCATCATACTAAAATAGTTTAATCACAATTTAATTTTTGTAAATTTTTTTTAAAAAAAGAAAGAAACTTCTTGAATAAGAAGCTTCTTTAAAAAATCAATTCTCGCTATATTCCCAAGTGATTGTATCTATAAACTCGCCCCTGGTTTCTTCGCCAATTATAATTATATCAGATAAATCGCCACATTCATGACCCAATTCATGGATACAATTCGCACACATGAGAGATTCACCCAGCGGCAAATAACCAGAAATAGAAGAGCTCGTTAAATCAAATAACGGATTGCGTTCGCTGGGTTCAAAAAACTCTGCCCCACAATACGAACACATTCCGCTCTCAACTGGAATCAAACAACGATTGAAAGCATCAACACGCTCAACAGCGTTCATATTATTTCCTTTCAGAAAAAAATTGATAGTAATAATGTAAAATCCCAACAAAAAATTTGCAGAAAATCACAATCGTCAAGTCAATATAAGTAAAATTATATTTTTGTCAAATTCTATTTTTTCAGAATATTTACAAAAGTTTCTGATGGAATCGATACTTTCCCGAATTGTTTCATTTTTTTCTTTCCTTCTT
>ERZ773233.1916-NODE-1916-length-11831-cov-12.715438_pt1 | contig 11831 bp, 10 predicted proteins | sample MGYA00580991_ERZ773233 | MGnify/ENA primary metagenome ERZ773233 (study PRJEB29015, sample SAMEA2738178) | human oral metagenome | biome: human oral; feature: human-associated habitat; material: saliva | place: China | collected 2161 ...
CTCCATCAGCCAACCATGCAAGAACGCGGTCTTCTTTCAAAGTTACTTGGTTTTCAGCAACAAGTGGGTTGTAAGTTCCAACTGTTTCGATGAAACGTCCGTCACGTGGTGAACGTGAATCTGCTACGTTGATACGGTAGAAAGGTTTTTTCTTAGAACCCATACGAGTCAAACGGATTTTAACTGCCATTTTTAAAGTCTCTTTTCTTATTTTTTATTTGAGTGAAATAGCTGAGCTATTTAGCACATGTTCTATTATAACAGATTTCTAACAGGTGTCAAGAAAAAAACTTGACAGACTATGAAATTTTTAAACCATTTAGAAATTTGTTATAACTTTAAAGAAAAATCAGAAAGAGGATGTCATGAATGCTATTGTAGAAACACTTTATAAATACCACCAAGTCAAGTCCCTCATCTCACCTGAACGTGATTTGGATACTTGGCTCCAAAATTCCAAGCCAGTTCCCAAGCGAAATATGAAATTATTAGCAGATGATTTGCTGGCAGGTGATATCATTCTACTATGGAGAATCAACTTTGACACTTTTACCACCGAAACCTGGTTTTAAAAACTCCCATTCAAATATGATTCAAAATTCGCTTAAAATCAATGTTTTCCCACTTCTTCAAAAAACAAATTTTCATCTAATTTAAATAACTTTCAATTAAATGGTGTGAACCATGAAGTGTTGTAAATGCTGTATTGTAGCTAGTTCTTAACGTTTAGAGAACTGGCTAGCTTTACGAGCTTTTTTCAAGCCTGGTTTGATAGATAAGGCTTTTACTACATTTCAAAATACCTCTATGGAAGAAATTTGTAGAATTGCTATACCTAAAATTTTTTAAAAACTGTACTATATTTGATTAAAAAGGGGAAACTTTTCACATATTTTAAGACAAGTAGTAGTATTTTTATTTTTTTCTACATAGAAGGTCCGATTTCCAACTTTCTATTATTGTCTGATCAAAATTATCAATTTGATATTTAAGATGAATTGAATTGAGACTATATAAAAGGACTAATACAAATCTAGCCGTTTGAATCTTTTGTTTAATGGTATGCAACGCTTCTCTTTCTCTTTCAGTTATACCATAAATTTTATCTGAATAGTGACTTTCGCCATTCAAAAGCAATCTATACATATGAGATTTTAGAATTTCAATCTCCTCTTTATTGTCAATCGACTCGCTCAATAGTACTTCATTTGAGCTTAAGTCTGAGATACCTTTTTGATAATTAAATGTAGAAAAAGCTTCCAACACTCGTCTCATAACGTTACCAATATACGGAGAAAAATTTTTTGCGAAACTACATGCCTCATCCTCAATACAAGCAAATTCATATATTTTTGTTAGTTGCATAGAATAGAAGTTTTCCTCTTTCTCAGCTGTCTCTATACCAGTTACAGAATTCAATTGTTTTAGTTTAATCTGATTATCTTTAAAAACTCTCTTCCCATCAATGTCTAAGATATCTTCAAATATTTTAAAACAATTATAATAGACATCACTATCATGAGTTAATATCAGTATTTTACTTTTATCATTACCAATACCAATTTTCTCAATTTCTCCTCGCAGTAGACTATATATTCCTAATTTAATCTCATGATCAAAACTAGATACCGGATCATCAAGAACTAATAAAATTGGTAAATTATATTGATTATCAACATTTTGATTTTGATTAATTATAGAAAAAAAGTAACATAATCCAATAGCATTTCTTTCTCCAGTAGATAAACTACTTAAAATTGTCCTTTTCCCCCTAGATAAAACGTAATAGAATCCATCCTCCTGTTCTAATTTTAGGCGTTCAGTTTCATAAAACACTCTAGATAACTGCTTATTAATATTATCAAGGGCTAATTTAGTATTTTTTACTGACTGTTCATCTGCAATAATTTTTTTATTTAATTCATTAATTTCTTTATTAGCTTTATTTACATTTTTTTTATTATTAATTGCCTTTTTACAAAAACTCTCTGTTTCTTTATAAGCTAATTTGTCATTAAGTTTATTTGCTACTTTAATGTTGTCATCCAGTTCATTAAATCTCACATTATACTTGTCACAAGCTTTATTGTATTCTAACAATGATTGCTCATATACATCATAATCATTGAAAAGTGTTTCACTACTAAAATCAAGAACCATATGAAGATTATTCTTCTTGGTCTTTAGCTCATTAATCATTAGATTAAGATTGGATTTTAAAGATTCTATTGATCTATTCAAACTAACTCTTACATCTTCTGCAATTCTTTTATCTAGATTTACAGAACTTAATTTTGTATTTAAAATCTCAAATGTTTCAATAATTTTATCTATATATTCATTCTTTATAGATAACTCATTACTTAATAATTGTTTTTCCACAACTGATTTTAATTGAGCTAGTGTATCTCGCCTATAATCCTCGCTGATTTTCTGAAAACATGTTGGACAATTTAATAAATTTTCCTCTAAAACACTTTGTGTCTTTACTATACTACTATCACTATTATTTCTTAATATTTCAATAATCTGATTCTCTCTATCTGTTAACTCTATCATATTAACCGGATCAGAAATTGTTTTTAACTTTTCTTTTACTTCATTAACATTAATTTCCACCTTAAAACATCTTTTAATCTCTTTTTCATTCCTAGCAGATTTTATTTTTTTCATTATGACACTAAGATCGTTTTCCAATTCTCGCAATGATTTTGAAGATTCAGATTTATAGATTCTTTTTTTTAAATTATCATTAAAATAAGGATTTTTTTTATTTAATATAATTGATACTGTCTTCCACTCTGATTTTGTAGAATCTACAAGTATCTTCTTTATACTTTCTTCAGCATCCAAAATTGATTTTTTATAATTAGCAAGTTCAAATTTTAATTTTGCTAGTTTATTTTTATTGGATTCTATTTTCGACATTAAATCTTTTTGATCATCTATTAGAACAATAGCTTCAAATTTTTCATTTTCAGTAAAACTTACCCTATCTCTTTGAAAGTCTTCATTATATACAAATACCGTTTCTTTATCACTACCAGTAATATTTATCACGTTACTCAATTTATTTTTTTCATTAAAAAGAGTAATATCCTCACTTATACCACTTAAACTAGAAATAGATTTAGAAATAGTACTTTTCCCTGTACCATTTCTTCCAAATATAATCATACTTCTCAGTATTTCAGTATCCGTATTATCTTCTTTCTTCAACCAGTTTAGTTCTATTTTCTTATAAGGTAAATAGTCTTTCTCAATAACTATCTTAGTAAATTCCTGCATATATTACCCCTTCATTCTCCATTGTTTCTCAATTTATTCAACGCAATATCTTATTCGACATATACTTACTAGTATATTTATTAGTTACATCGTTAAACTCTTTAAAAATTAACTACTATTACGATTACGATTAAAATTATGATAACAGTTTTTATTAGTATTCCCTAAAAGATTAGAGATTGAAATAACTTTCAAAATTTTATTTAAATATCATACAATATTTTCAACTGCTCATTGAATTGAGATAATACAATCAAGTCTAGCTGCTCTTCTATTTCTTTAAACGATAAATTCAAATCCAACGTACGAACACTAATCTGATTTCCATGAAACTGATAAATATTATCAGGCTGAATTTTCTCATTAGTTTTTGCATACAACAACATACCTGATACTATACATTTATTTTCTCCAAATTGATACTGGCGGTTTTTCACATATGTAAATATCTGATACAGATTATTAGAATGGATTGTGTACTTATCGAAACGTGCTTGAGTAGTACTTGAATAGTATTTAGCATCAATAATCAAAATATTGTTCTCTTTTTGAAGTTGAATGTCACTTTACATTATCGGTAACATGTCACCAATACCGTCATCTAAAGCCCAAGGTATCTGGGAAGCATTCGGCTTTAACTGTGGATAATGCTTTTTGTAATATTCAAGAATAAACTTTTCATATAAACGATTCATTTGTTGCTCATCTAAAAAATCCATGAGTTTCATCTGGCCATCTGAGGTCGTTTGCAACAACCCCTTTACAACCAAATAACAAATAGAAATAATCATTCTATAGGATTGATTATTTCTATTATATTGAAACTTCCAATTTACTTTATTTAAATCAATAATATCAATTTCATTGAAAAATACCAATATCTTCCGTAATTCTTTTTTCCGTTTTTTGGGAATATCTGATTTCAATAAAAGATGTAAAGTAGATTTTATAATACGATTCATTGTATTGTCTACTGAAAATTCCTCATATGAACAAATCACCCTTTTTCTAAAAGAACTTTGACTCTTTAATGATTCACCTATCTCAATTTTTCCTCTCAACGTTGAAAGTTCTTCGGTTTTAGAGATATACTTTTTCTCTAATCCTCTCTTAAGTTGAATTACCATGGCCTTAACTAGAATAGCACTCATGAGATCCGCAGTATTTTGGAATTCTTCAGTAGAAAGTTTCTTATATCCTTGACCTTTTAAGACACTGAACGCATAAGTTAGCATATAATAGACATTCTTTATTGGTATCACTTAATTGCACTCCTTAAGCTTTCGCTCCATTCTATTACCAGATTTGGTTCATCAAACCAATATTCTTCTAACAACGGTACAAGTTCATATTCAACAATATTAGAAATCACTTGGTCATCCACACTCTCAGGTTTCAAGTTACAAAAATAACTATGGCCAATACAGAATCCTTCACCCAAAGTCTCATCTGAAACAATAGCATAATTTAGATTTTTAATACAGGTAATTAGGTTATTTAACTTACTATTATTTATAGTTAATTGATAGAATTTAAACCCATCAGTTTCAAACCCTGGTTTTAATTCGAAAAATGCAAACCGTCTTCTCAAAGCATAATCTAACATAGCTAAACTTCTGTCTGCTGTATTCATCATACCAATGATATAAAGATTATCTGGAATAGCGAACTTTTCATCCGAATAAACGAGTTGTAAAGATGCCCCTCTTTTATCATTCTCAAGCAGCATAAATAGTTCGCCAAATATCTTACTTAAATTTCCACGATTAATTTCATCAATTATAAAGAAATAATCATTAACAGCATCTAGTTCTGCTCGTTTACAGAAATTATAAAATGTACCTTTTCTTAATTCAAACCCAATATCAGAAGGTCTAAACCCCATGATAAAATCTTCATATGAATAGCTTTGATGAAATTGAACTATCTTGACTCTATCAATATTTTTTTCTCCTATAAAAGAATAAGCTAAGCGTTTTGCAGTATATGTTTTACCTACACCCGGGGCCCCTTGTAAGATAATATTCTTTTTAAAAACAAGAACAGACCTCAATCTTTCATACTCTTCTTCCGACATAAATACATCATTTAGAAAATCCTCCTTTGTATATGAAGAATATGATTTTTCAACTTCTTCAACATCTTCAGATGTATCATCATCAAAAATATTTTTTAGTTTCTCTACAACATCAATATAGGGAGTTACATCGGTTAAAGTTTTCATAGCTGCTTTACCTGGATAATGCCATTCTCCATGATGAGTCCAATTCACTGTTCTTATATGATTATACTCCTCAGCTTCAGAGTCATAGAAATAGTCAGAGGTAACAATCCCACGCCCAATAAGTTGACTTCTACCTTTTTTTACAAAAATAATATCTCCAACTTTCATTTCATTGGCAAATTGCCAAGTAGCATGTGTTGCATTCTGGTATGATAAGTTAGGACCATAAATTTTTTTCATTGCCTCTTTGATCTCTGATTTATTTTTAAATAAACTGAGATTTCCAATTTCATTCCATCCTATAGCCATTACTCCACGCTTGTAAAAGTCCTCCCACATATAAGAACCTTCCCCTGGAGCATATACCCAATACCTTATTGTTTCATTCTCATCATCCATCAAAGCTGAAGATTCTGCCACCATCTTGAGTTCTCGACTTTTTTTATTCACTACTTCAGAATACTTCCATGCTTCAAAAGATAATTCTTTAAAATTCTTAAACTTGGCTTCTGTACTATTGAAATAGGAATTTATTGTTTCAGCTATTTGAAAATATTTTGCAGCAGTTATCTTTGAATCTATACCTGGTAAACTACTTGAAATTTCTGTTGGAAATTTACCAGATTCAAAAATATACCACTGATTTCGACTATCTAAATTCAAAAAAGAATCCGGAGCAATCCAATACAAACCTATGGTAGTTTTGCTATTGCCATTCCCTTTTTTATTGTTTACAATATCAAAGTAGTGTGAAACTTTTTCCTTATTGTCAGTAGTTTTTTTCTTATCATATTCTAATGCCGAGAGAAATAGTGACCATAGTTCTTCAATATCTTCATCACTTCTTTCATCAATAAAACGATAATAGGTAGCATTTTGAGGATTGAGAACTGGTATACCATCAAAAGAATTCGGAACTTTACTTTCTAAATCAAATAATTTTACTATTGCATCTAAAATTTTAATCTTGTTTTCAACTCTCAGGTTCTTATTAAACAATCCAAATACAGTAAAAGGATCAATATCTACCAAATTATTATCTTTCTCCAATGTTGGCATTGACATACCTGAAAGTTTATAAATGTCTTTAACTTTGCCTACAAGTTCCTGCCTATTATTTTTATAAACTACCAGTTTTTGTGCAAACTCATGGTAAAAACTAGTCCAATCAAATTGTTTCTGAATATTCATCTGTTTTCATCCTCTATTCTTATTGTTTTTATACTATACAGATACAATTATTATACCACAAAAACGCTTTCATATCTATATGATATAACAATAGAAGCTTCTAAAAAAATCTATTATTTATTCAACTAATTACATTCTATTTATAAATTTTTCAAAAAGATTTAATCAATGGATTAACTTGGAATTCCTTGTTGCTATTCTTAGGTAAAAATTAAAAGTAGGAATAAATCCTACTTAAACGTAAAATCTATTTCAAATGATTTACAGCATATTGAGCCAATTCTTCTGTAAATTTTTCCTGCTCAACAAGAAGAGACTTGAGCTTTGCTTTTGAAGAATGGAAGCTCTCCAAAGTTTGTTTTGCTTTCTCGAGAGCAGCCTTATTCTCAGCAGTTGGTTCTGCTTTGCTTGAAGAAGATGTTGTTTTTTCAACCTTAGCTTCTGAAGAATTTGAACCTTTACTATTATCAGAGTTCGAAGTGCAAGCTGCTAATACAACAGCAGTAATTGTTATTAGCTTTTTCATTGTTAACCTCTCTTCTCAGATTTTAATGTGATTCAATTTTACACATTTTATTATTATATAAACTTTAACAAAATAGGATTGAAAAAGCAATACTAGTTATGATAAAAAGGACTAACAACAATGAGGAGGTTATAATTTCTAGTATCTATAAAGAGTCTTCTATCAATCTTATATCTCTTTCCATGTAATTGTGTAAATTCTTTCATTTGTTTTTTCTTTCGATTGTCATATTTTCTACTCTCTTTATCATCCATCATACTATATCTTTAAATATTCAGATATATTTAAAGACTTAATTTGACACGGTCACACTTCTCCCTTTCTTAATTCAACAATATAATCATAAGTATCCTTTTTTAATTTTGATAGTGAATGATTTAGATAATCATCAAAACCATCATTAGCAATCTCTCCAAATATCATGCTATCGAAAAATTCTTCAGAAAACTCATTATCTACTTTACCATTACCACTTAGACGATTAATTAAATCTTCTCGATACTCTTTGCAATAGATCTCCTCTCTTCTAAACATCTCTGAAACATCTTTCTCATGAATTTCATAAGCAGTTTCTAATTGTAAAAGATTATCTGATTGAGAATCCCTATCAAAAAAAAGGGCTATTGAGGATTTTTTACTTGGTGGAGAAACTATAAATTTACCATTCTCTTTCCAGTCAGGGGCAAAAGGATAAAAATCATAATCTTTTTCCCCTTTTATCCTATTACAAGTACTGCACGATGGGATTAAATTCGAAAGTGTCAATGCAAAAAAAGGGAACTTATCTTTGTTAAAATAATGGTCAAACTCACATCCTAATTTATCGTGCCTAGAATTAATGTAATTCCTATTACAATATGGACAGACACTGATTCCTAAATCTTTAATAAGGCTAATATTATTTTTAATTTTGATTTTCCTATCATTACTTGTAAAAAATCTTGTATAATAGCTTTTATAAAGATTTAGCAATTCTTGATTACTTTCATCATTATATAATTGTAAATAAGCTGAATCTTCTGTTTTAAGGGAACTATGAAATTTCTTCAATTTTGAAGAACTCATTGTAATCAACTCTTTAAAATCTGATATTTCTTCTGTATCGTTTCGAGGTAATTTATTTAAAAATTCAACAATCTTAATCCCGACTTCGTTTATTTTTCTATCAGATATCCAGGTATCTCCTGACTTTTTCTTCGGTTTTTTAGCAATTAAAAATTGATAATATCTTTCTATTTCTTCTTCACTATAAAAATTGGTTATCTTTATCATTTTTGTTCTTTTTCTTTTTGAGCTCTTCTATCTGCTTTTTGAGTTCATCTATTTCTTTCTCATAGTCTAGACTATCATTCGACTCATTAATCCATCTAGCTTTCTTTATCTGCTTTTTCAAGTGATTTCGAATAATATCTTCACCAATCATATCCACCAATTCGTCAAAAAACTCTCGAATCGTATCATCTGGCACTCCACTCAATCCATATTTCTTAATAAATCCTTTATAAGCACCACTCTCTTGAATCGTTTTTTCATTTGAGGAACTTCTAAATATATTCAATAAGTCTTCAATAACTTGTTCTGAAAATGCTCCTTTAGGGGCTTCTAAGAAAAATGAATCTTTGAATAGAGTATAAATATTCTGTCCAAAAGTTCTAGATTTTTCTGTAGAATCATCTATTGGTAAATATATTATATCTTTTTTCATAAAATCCGATAAGATTATAGGCGAGTGAGTGGTTACAACAACACGGACGGAACCATTTTGAGATTTCATAATTTTACCAATAATAGGTAAAATATTTTTTACCCATTTTCTTTGCCATTCAGGATGTAAACCTAAGTCAACTTCATCGAGCAATAAAACCATGTTTTTTCTAACTTCATTTTTAATACTGTTCAAGCGTCCAAATAGATTGATTAGAGCTAGCTCACCTGAACTTAGACCACTCCATTCAAATTCTAGAACGGAGAATACTTCTCGAGAAATACTATTATCTGATCCTTCATTTTTTAGACTTTTTAAAATCACATTTAATGTTTCTCTATCAGTTTCTACAGTAAAATCAAGCTCTCTCCCAATATTGCTAACAATTTTGCTTATATCTTCAAAAAAATTTGTTAATTGAGTAATTTTCCCTTCCATATCCTGGTCTATATTATGATTTTTTAAAAATTTTTCTAAATCTTCATAAAATTTTCCTCTTGGCTGTATCGTTCTAAAATCTATATTTTCTAATAAACTAATAAGCGCTTGTCTATTATTTTCATTTGTCCTATTTTGGTTATCTTTCTTAAAATATTCAAATAGAGGTACAATCTCAGTGGCGAATACAGCAAAAAATTTTCTCATTAAAACTTTTAGTACTTTATTTTTATATCCATGCGTTGGTATCTCAGTGATCTTATCCTCGAATTCTTTTAAAAAGCCAGTTCCTTTTAAATAAGTTTTACCATAAGAGATTATCCCGTCACCTATTTGATTTAGTCGTAATGATACAGTTTTTCCTGAAAGTTCAATTAAATCTTCCCACTTCGTATTTTCCTCGTTTTTATTATAGTAACTATTGATTACTTCTACCTGCTTAATCGAATCCTCCCTGTGTAAGTTTATAAGATTCATAGTGTTTAAAAATGCTGAGGTAGAAATATCAAAAGAATTCTCAGGTAAGAGTCCCAACTGAACAAGTTCTATAGCGCTAGAAAATTTTACAAAAGAATAGTTAAAAATATCATCGATATCCTCAAATAAATCATTTACAATTTGTTTATTCCTGGATAATAAAGAATTTACAAGGGTAGTTTTTCCCGAACCATTTTTCCCAACAATACAATATACAGAGTCAATTTCATCGGTATAATTTAATCTAGTTATTGGGTTCAATTTCTTATATCTCATTTCAAATTTCCTTTACTATACACTCAAAGTGAACCGTTTGACAATATAATTCTAGTCTACTTAAAACTACTTCTACATCACTCATGTCAATTTCACCTACATCTGGATATCTAGCAGCATTATCTATAGTTACTTTTAAAGAACCTTGAAATGGGCCTTTTCTCAACTGTTTTCCAATAATATATCTAAAATCAAGTTGACTGTCCATATTATCATAAATGTTCAGTAAATGTCTAATACTTGATAATCCAGGGGAAAGTGGGTGCTCTTGACACCACTGTGTAATATCTCCATCTACAGAGTATGGAATGAAAATTCGAAGTACATCTTTCAGTATAATTTTATATCTCCAGGTTTGACGCCCTGCCCAAATAAAATCTAAATTCTTAGCTTCGATCACCTTAAATACAGTGGCTAAATAAATTGCAGCATTTTTATTAGTTATAAATATAATATCCCCTGACTTTGGTGAATTACTTTTCAAATTATTATCACGCTCACTATATCCCCAAACAGAGTACAATTTGTTTTTATCTTCCTGAATTTCCATTATATCGTCCTTATTATCAACATTTTCATCTTCTAGTGCTGATATAATACTAGACTTGGAAACCTTTTTCTCTATTGTATTCGCATAGGGGTTTGTTAATCCAGCGCCTCCAGCTAATACAAACACATTTATACCGGACATCATTAACCTCATATTTCTAAAGTAATAGGAACTTATTATTGCTAATAAAAATTATATCATAATATTTTATGTTATTTCTAATGAAGTTTCGTTTTTTTCCGAATTTAATAATCTTTTATTTAATAATATTTTATTTGCCTTTTTGTTTTCCTTTTGAACAGTTCAGCTTAAATTCTTGTCAATTGAGAATTTTCATCTCAAAGGCTCATTTTTCTTTGCTAAGATATATATAATTTAAAAGAAAAAATATTCAAAGAATATTATGGCATAGTAAACGTCATTGTAAAAATATAGAGAATAATTTGAAAATGAATTGAGTAAAACTGAGTTATTTCACTTGAAATCTAGTGTTGAAATACTAAGTCTAATTTTAAATAATGAAGAGTCCTATCCAAATTTGGATAGGGAAGAAGTATATTGAAGAATCCAAACCTAAAAATCATAACTCTAGATTTCTCAAAGTTAAGTTTCCGAAAAATTAATTTAAAAACAACTAAAGGAAACAAAAAAACTCTTTTTAAAGCACCAATTGAATTAATGGAGCTTCTAGCAAATTGGAAAGTTAAACAACAAGAAGAGCTCAAACTTTTCTGGCTGAGGCAAACACAAAAACAGTTTGTTTTTACATATAATGACAGGAATAATAACATTAATCTTCCTCTCCATATCGACTATCTAAACTATAGAATGAAATCAGTTAGACATAGACATCCCGAATTAGCACCTGCATCTCCTCACAAATTGAGACACACAGGTGCCACATTAGCAAAACTAGCTGAAGTTTCTCTTTAAGAAATTTCTGAAGCGCTAACCCATAGTGACAAGGAAATTACAAAGACCTATGTTAACACTAAAGATAAAGTTAATCAGACCGTAGGTGATATTGCATTTCGTAGCTTAAAAAATTGATGGGGTGAAATTTAGATTTTTGAAACAAAAAAGACATCCAAGAGAAAATTTTTGAATGTCTGTAAACGTTGATATAATCGTATTGATTAACGTTTTGAGAATTGTG
>ERZ773233.1918-NODE-1918-length-11828-cov-3.859084_pt1 | contig 11828 bp, 8 predicted proteins | sample MGYA00580991_ERZ773233 | MGnify/ENA primary metagenome ERZ773233 (study PRJEB29015, sample SAMEA2738178) | human oral metagenome | biome: human oral; feature: human-associated habitat; material: saliva | place: China | collected 2161 ...
GCTAAACTATGGTTCAAGTTCTTGCATGAGGGCGATATCCCAACAACAACACAGAACCTTGCTGATGCTGCTGCAGGCGAGAACTACGAGTGGACAGACATGTATGATCAGATGGCAAAAGAGGCTATGGAGGAAGGCTTCCCAGAGTTGGCTGTTAAGTTCCGTGGCGTTGGTCAGGTTGAAAAGCACCACGAGGAGCGTTATCGCAAGTTGTTGAAGAACATCGAGGATAAGGTTGTCTTCTCACGTGATGGCGATTGCATTTGGCAGTGCCGCAACTGTGGTCACATCGTTGTAGGCAAGAAGGCACCTGCTGTTTGCCCTGTTTGCAACCACCCACAGAGCTTCTTCCAGGTTGAGGAAAGCAATTACTAAATCCTCATTCATCGTGACGCCGACAAGACATAATCGTCTGTCTTTGTAATTCCACAGGCTTTGTCACGAGTGAGAGAACAAACGATAAGAGTTGTATCAATGCTGATGCAACTCTTTTTTTATGGTACCTTTTGCCATTGAAGTGCCCGTTTTATCAGATAATTTTCGTACTTTTGCGCCACTTTTTGCCCTTTGGCAACAACATAAACATTAATATTCTACAATGGAAACTGCAAAGGATAACGAAACAGAAAGTCTACTGGCATGGACTGAAGTGAATCACCAACCCGATGATTATAACCCTTTTGTGAAGGCTGCGCTACTAAGTCGTGCCACACGATTCAGCCTCTGTCGCACGGGAGAAGAAGCCCAGCAGGTGCGCCAGAGTTTCGTTGTTTTCCGTGAGAAAGGTGCGGAAGAGTGGGAAGATGATGCCCCTTTGGGACGCATTGAGGCGATGGTCTTAGCCGATGATGACGAGGAGGTGCGCCCTGCCGAAGTAATCAATTTGGGTGTAGAACCAGCCGAATTTCTGACCATGGTGCGCCAGGATGCCGACTCAACAACCTTTCAGATTGATTGGTATCATGGTGAGGTGAAGGTTGAGGGAGCAACGAAAACCGATGAAGGATACGTTGTGAGGAAGGCTGATTGTGCAGATGGTAAGACGCTGAAGTGCATTCTCACGCCTGATAAAGGGGGCGATCCGTTCAGTTTGGAACTGCAATTACCCTTTGTCGGATTTAATATCACGGCTGAAGATGGGGCGATGGTAGTGGGCGATCTGACGATTCCTTCCACCGAGTTAGACCATTATAACTATAGTTTTGTGGGCAGTGACGATGACGATAGATTTGCTGTTAGCCTTGACGACTTGGCTCAAAGCTTTCAATATATATGGTATGAGGACGGCACATTGTCGGTTCGCAACCTAAGAAAAAAGATGGAGAAGGTGCGTGAACAGGCTGCACAAGGTAAGTTGTCAGAGCTGTTGCAGGGGTCGCGCAACGCCCTTGTGAAACATAAGGACACCCGTTGGCGTATCGTCGTGACGAAAGCCATGAAGACTGATGAGGCTTTGGAACTGGATCCTGTGGCACTTGCTCGAATGGTATTCACCCGCTTTCAGACGGCAGATGAGGCGGAAGATGCGCTGATGAGAGAGCTGATTGAAATGGAGGAGCACCACTTCTTCCAGTGGTTCTGGCTCAAGACGGATGATTGGAGTCATGAACATCTGGCGGAACTAATGGGACTTAACGACATAGAACAGAATCAAGAGAAGATGATGCAACTGGCTTTACAATATAATCAGTTCGATCGTTTCATGCAGAAACTGCGCCGTGCTTCACTTGATGAGGCTGGTCCCGTGCAGGCTGATGCACTACAGATGCGTAATAACAAACGTAAGATTGTCCGTTGTTTGAAGCGTTTGGAACGTCATCAGAGAGGTGAGGAATCATTGTGGGAAGCCGATTTGGAGGTGAGAGAAGAGCTGTTGCAATTCTTCCGTTCACATCATTGTGCGTTCGAGACAATCGATTGATTACTTTGCAGTTCGGATTCTTTTTCGTATATTTGCAGTGCTGTCTGAGTTGACAAGTAGACGAGTTAGCAAGTAAACAAGTTGCTTGTCTTGTGGGAGACATCGCACCGAAAAGCCAGTTGGGATGGTCACTTGATGTGTAACGAAACTGCGCCTCATTAGCAGAAACAGCAGGGGCAAGAACGAGGAGACGCCCTCGTCAAAAGGAAGAGGGCGTTCCGTCGCATCGAAGAGAGGCTCTCCTTACATCAAGGAAACGCCCTCTTTGAATTAAAGAAACCTTTTTCTAACTAACTCCCGTTAGGCACTCCCCTCCTTTGGCTTCCTAAGGTAAAATCCAAGAATTTTCCAAGAAAAGTTTATATTCCACTGTAATTTCTAAGTTAATGTCTTTTTATTTACATTTTCTCCATATTGTTTATGCTATTCCTCTCTCCATCCTTCTGACTATCTCGTGATTATACTCATAATCATAGTCATGTTTTACCAAAGAGAACATGATGTGCAGCAGTTTGTTTACTACATTGTTGAGGATCACAGCATATGGCTTACCCTTCTCCCTGAGCCTTTCACTATACTTTCTAAGTTCCGTGTTGGCAAGCATAGCACTTTTTGCAGCCATTCTTAAGTATCCCTTGAGCATCTTGCAACAGGCGTTTCTATACGGACTCTTCCTGTGTACGGATGTTCCGGAGTCTTCATAAAAAGTGAAGCAGCCACAGTAGCATGACATCTTGTTAGGTGTGGTAATCTTCTTAAAATTCCCTGTGTAAGCGATAAGAGCTGCACCATTAATTAGACCGATGCCAACAATAGAAGTAAGGTGCTGATAGTTCTTTTCCATCTGCTCATCTTCTTTCATAAGGTTTCTAATCTCTTCGTCACACTCTCCGATAACCTTGTCGAGCCTCTTGATTTCCGCCTTTGACAGTCGTTCTATACATTTCCAAGCTTTACTATTCTTGTTCACCAATGTCTCTTTCTTATTCGCTAACCTAACCTTGCACTCCTTCCTCCGTTCAACCAAACTATCACGATAGCAAATGAGTTCCTTTAAGTCTGCGATAGCTTCTGCGTCTGGGACAAAAGCCGTATAACGATTCTGATGTCTAGCTGCATACTGTGCTATTACCTCAGAGTCTTCCTTATCACTCTTACCGCGTTGGAAGCCCTTGGAGCAATGTATTTGCAATGCACTTTCCCGCCACACATTCAGTCCATTTTTGTGGAGCCAATGACACAGGGGTAAATCGTAACTGCCCGTCGTCTCCATGCAAAACAGTGCTTCATCCATCTGACCACGGCTCTTAATGACTTTCCTTACCCAGGCTGTCATACTCCTAAAACCAGAAGGTCTGTTCTCAAACTTACTATACCCCAGTTTCTCCATCAACTCATAACTCTCAATGTGAATTACTGTCACATCCAATGTTTCTTTGGAAACATCTATGCCAATACAAATCTTTTTCATATCTTTGCATATTATTTTTATGGAATACATTGACCGAGAAGTTGTGTAGTGTGTCACTTTATATAGGCTATATGCCTAACTTCCTACTTACATTTTGCAGCTTCAATCCAGAGGGACTACGACCTAGATTAAACTCAAAGTTTAGAGGGGCTTTAGTTTATCCCTCTGGCGGTCAATTTTTCCTTACAACAACAAAGGTAAAAATTAATCGAGCTCAAAGAGAATTTCTACTCTTCTTTCTTTCACTGCAAAGATAAAGAGGGGCTTGGGGAGGCCTTTTGGGGAGGCATTTACCCTACCACTGGTCCTCCTTCTTCTTTATTCTCCTTTTCTTTCGGAGAGGGGTCGGGGGTGAGGCTTTTCTTCCTAGCTGGATTATCCACTGACACCTCCACAGCATTTGCAGCCTCGCGCATCCTATTCTTAGGAGTAAAGACAATCTTCGGTTTCTTCAGCGTGGCGGCTGTTACATCTTTCTGATTGTCCATCATCTTTGGAGGGAAATAAACACGGAGCGAACCGAGGTCGCCGAGGTCAACACTGGCACCCATCTTCAACGAACGGCACGCCATCTTACCCAACGTGATAAGCGTGTTCATCACGTCACCGCGTGAGAGCGATGTCTCGTCCATAATCATGTCGCAAAGTGCATCAAGCGTCATGTGTTGGTTACTCTTGGGCACAGCATAGTACACCGTCTGCCCCTTCTTCTTCCCGATTGTTTGTTTCTTTGATTTTACTTCAAACTCTACCATAGTATTTACTTTTAAATGATTGATAATTAAGTTGTTAAAGCTAACTCTTTCATTAGTGTTCCGCACCTCATTTCAAGGGTGTTCAACACTGTTCATCAAGGGTGTTTAACACTCTTGCCTAAGGGTGTTTAACACTGTTGACCAAGGGTGTTAAACACCCTTGACCGTAGGTATTAAACACCTTTGAGACTCCTTATTCTATACCCTATTTCAATCGCCTTACGGCGGTTCTTAAGGTGTCGCCTTTTTGAGGGCGACACCTGTAAAGGGGCAACCGCGAGAACTACTGAAGCGCCTCCGACCTGAACCCGTCGTCGCGGCCGCTGTAGTACATGTCGACGTGACCACTGTAGAAGATCAGGCCGTACGCGTTGTTACTGCTCCATGGGTTAGCACTTGACGACCAATAGTTGCCGTAGCCGCCAACGCCGTACAGCCGACCAGAGTAGTAGTAACCCAACGCGGGCAGGTAGAAATATTTGTTTGCATCGGCTGCAGAAGGAAGGCCAGAGTTGATACTACTATTGGTGTTGTTGTAGTACTTGTACGTTGTACGCAGGTCGGTTGTACCGTCGGCAGACTTCTCTGTGTTGTAATTACCCACTGCCAATAGAACGGACTTCTTCTTAAACCACATGCCACCTTTATATAAATGACCCATTGTTGTCCATAATTCATCTCTATCCCAACGAGGATCGCCGTACATGCAGTACCAAGACATCTCGTTAGCATTTGGAAGGTCTTTGCATGATGTGTGAGTAGCGGGGTTGCTTACGCCGTAACCTGGGAAACTCTCGTTATACCAACGATTGTTAGTATCACTACTATTCTGAGGGTAGTCGCTGCTGGCAGACTGAGTCGTCAGCGTTGGCTGACTGCCACCAAGGTTCCATTCATGCCCCTTCCAGTACTGTTCCTGTGCATCCCACATGTAGTATTTGTCGCCGTCGTAATTCTTTACATCGAGATTAGCGGTCATGTCGTAATAGGTATTTGAAGCGTAAGCTGTAGAAGGAAGCGTCTTCGTAATAGTACCCTCTGTACCCGTTGCATTATCCTTTACCCAATAACGTATCTTTAAAGTATGAGTACCTGGCTTGATTACCATGTAAGCACCATTTGTGGTTACACTGGCTGAACTGTTGCTTAGTGGGAAGCCGTTAGGATTGCTACTACTACCGCTCGTGGTCAAGACAATTTTCTTGCCACCTGTAACTGCTGAAGCGTCCAAATTACCCGTAGTTAGGTTGACAGTGTATGTCTCAGCTATATCGTTGTCAGAAGTTACCTCTACCCCAGTCAAGTAACAGTTATGAAGAATTGTATTACTTGTGTAAGGCTGAAAGACAAGGTAAGCTGGCTGATGCTCTAATTCAAAAGCAAATTGTTGCTTGCCTGTTACCTTAGTTGCTGTTGCTGTACCATAGTCGCCTGCTGTGCCGAAGTGCTCGGTGTTGTCTGGCTTTGTTTGTGTTTGAGCAGTAGAAATCGTTACTTGGCTGCCGTAACTATTCTTACCCAAGTAATAAACCTTATAACTCGTACTTGCTGTAAACTTGCCTGGCACTTTATACTTAAAAGCAGCTACCTTCCCTGTTGGAGCGTTCGTGCTCTTCCGTAATACACCATCATCGTCCTTTACGTAGATATAATCGCCTGCCTCCCAATAGAAGTCGCTGTTGTTGTAATCTAATGAGGTACGTGTCTTTGTCTCATCGCCTGCCACAAATGTGGTAAGGTTTGCATTATCTTCGTCTGGATTTGTTGGGTTCTGTACCACATCTTCGTTAGCACAAGATGCAAAAGCCAAGGCTATACTAAACACGACAGCTAAGGACTTTAGTCGTGCTGTGAAAGAATGTCGTTTCATTATTTTTTTCATCTTTACTTTGTTTGTTTTATTAATAACTCTCTGTTAGTCTTCCCATGGTGAATTCTCATCTTCACCTTCGTCCTCATCCCATGGCATTGAAGCCTTTGCACTTGAAATTGTGCCGCCATGATTTGCTTTCTTGTGCTGACTGGGGAAAGACGTATCCATAAGATAAGTGGTTTCGTTTACTTGGACTATCATACACTTAGGTGCAGAATAATCCCTCTTAGTTTGTTCTTTTCTCATAACTTTCTTGATTAAAATAGCTGTTATTTCGTTCTTATTTTGCTTTAAACGGAGTTCACATAAGGGCATAAAAAAGGCCCATACCGTTTTGTCCTCGCGGATGAAGATATGGGCAGAGAATTAGAGAGTTAGATAAAGTATTGATCATCAGAAATCGATGTCAAGCCCCACACCCAGCACTTTGCTGGTACGGGTAAATCGATCTGTATTATCTAATGTTACTGTGGCCAATGGGTTGGCATTGGTTACCACTGTTTGTTGGTAGGTCTTATCGAATTTCTCGTAGTTGGTCCAGAAGTAGGCTACGTTTAGCCTCATATTCTTGGCCAATTTCACTTGAGCACCGAAGCCAATAGAGTAGCTACTGGTTACGAAACTCATATCTGTGAGATAAGCTCCATCGCCTAAATTATATTTTGTGCGTTGTCCACCAGCGCTAACGGTGATGTTGGGTGTAATGTCCCATTCCATTCCAGCTAAGAACTCTTGCGTGTTTCCGCCAAGGAGGTCTTGCTTGTTGTTTGCCATTCTCGCGCTCTTGTCGAAGTACAAGTGGTACGAAGCCATCGCGCGAAGATTGGGCAAAATGGAATATTGTGCGCCAAGTGTCCACAAACCAGGCAGGTCGCTGGGTGTATTCACACCATGTTGAAATAGCCCAGTGTCGTCCACCTTCGTGTCGTTCTCGATATTGAGATGGGTGTTAAGTTCCAACCTTGTGCCAACGTTCCAACGTCCAGCTTTAAAATCGAGCCCGATAATGGGTGTTACCCCCCATCCTCTTTGTTCGCACTCCAGGTGTTTGTCTTTCACCTGCGTTTGTTTGGCGGTGAGCATCTGCGCTCCACCTTCTGCTTGAGCCGCCCCGGCCAGCAATTTGGCCTTGAGTGTGGCGTCTGTTACGGTTTCGGCCTGTGCTCTTAGCGCTGCCGCCTGCGTATTATAGGTAGTGGCCAAGTTGCCAAAGTAGGCGTATAGGTTTTGGTTTACGCCGCCGATGTTGGCCGATATGTCGGTAATACTTCCTGTGTATTTGTTGTAAACATAGTTCACACGCATACCAGCGTAGGCCGACAGGTGTTCGTTAAACTTATATGTGGCGCCCATTTGTACACCAAAGATATACTGTTGCCCTTTGATGTTGCTCGCCAACGAGTAGCCTGGCGTGCTCGATGCCATCCCAGCTTGCGCCAAACTGGCAGGAATTAGTGCCACTTGCCTTTCAAACGACCCTAATCCGTCGTCGAACGTAGCCTTTCCACCACCTCCAATCAATCCAATTCCCAGTTGGAAGCTCCATTTATCACCCACGTAGGCTCCCTGAAACGAAGGGAGAATTGGCACCGAGGCCTTACCCACATATGTTTTTGTGCCTTCTGCATCTCCGCCATTAAGCACAAATGGCATATAAAAAGGAGTAGATTGTGCCGCCTTCACCACCATTCCGCTTTGAATGGTACGCGTTTGATAAGCGTTTTGGAAGTTTAAAGATAGGTGCCATCCTTTATCGAGGAAGGCAACTCCAGCAGGATTGCTGTACACTCCGTCAATGGCAATCACGCCATCACGTGCGAAGTTGCGGTTAAAGGCAATGTTATGGTTGGTGTTTGTTAATAATCCCCCCGCGAATAAGGGGTGAATTGACATTGCCATTATCATGGCCGAGTCGGCTTTTTTTAATGAGCGCATATTAAACAGTTGTTAATACCTTGGTTACAAAGTTACTAAAATTGTTCGAATTATCACTATTTCTATTCTACTTTTAACCAATGTTAATGTTATTATTACGTTTATCTTTACCTTAAGTTATTATATTTTGCACATTTCCAACGATTTGCGCATTCTTTGCACATATCACTTACATTTTGTTTTATTGCTAATCTATTATTATATTGCAAAAGTTATGCCTGTTTTAATGTAGGATACGACACGCGTGTGTGGTAAATACTCTTCAATCTTTCTAGCATAACGGCCTTTGCCACAGCTATATCCCTGAACGTAATGGGGCATTCTTTGAAGTGTCCTTCTTCAAGCTGCGTATCCACAAGCCTGTCTATTAATGCCTTAATACTCTCTTCCGTGTACTCGGGTAGCGAGCGCGAGGCTGCCTCTACCGTGTCGGCCATCATCAAAATGGCCTGTTCACGTGTAAAGGGGTCGGGACCTGGGTAAGAGAAGTCGCGCACATCAACTTCCTCATCGGGGTGTTCGTTCTTATAGTTGATGTAGAAATACTTGGCCATACCACAGCCATGATGAGTGAGAATAAACTCTCTCACAAAGCCTGGAAGGTTGGCTTTTTCGGCCATTTTCACGCCTTCGGTTACATGACTAATGATGATGCGAGCACTCTCTTTATAAGGTAGTCCCTTGTGGGGGTTCACGCCCACTTGGTTTTCGGTGAAAAACACAGGGTTATTCATCTTTCCAATGTCGTGGTAGAGTGCTCCTGTACGCACCAGCAAGCTATCTGCTCCGATGCGATTGGCTATCTCGGCTGCCAGATTTCCTACAGTAATAGAATGTTGGAATGTGCCTGGTGCCACCTCGCTCATCTTTCTTAATAGTCCCTTATTGGTGTTAGACAGTTCGAAAAGTGTAACATTGGATGTAAAGCCAAACGTTCGCTCGATAACAAACATCAAGGGATAGGCCAGCAAAAGCAGCACGCCATTGGCCACAAAGTGGCTATACATGCTCACTTCAAAATTGGCCACATCACCCGTTTGCATCAACTGCAGCGTGAAGAAGGTAACAAAGTTGCCCACGGTTACAAACAAGGCACACTTAAACAATTGTGCTCTACCCGAGAGATCGCTCAAGGAATAGATGGCCACCAGTCCACTTATCAACTGCAAGAGTATAAATTCGAACTGATATTTCACGGCTACGGCACAGATGAGCACCGCCACGAGATGCGCGATAAAGGCCGTGCGCGAATCCATAAACACACGAATAAACATGGGGCCGATGGCAAAGGGGATGATGTACACGCTCAGTAAGCTGTGCTCCATAAACAGAGACACTATCACTGGATAAATGGTTATCATCACATAGAGCATCACCACCGAGCGCACTTTGCCTAGATATTGTGGTCTAAACAGCACAATGAAGCACGTGAAGAGGCAAAGCAATAGCAGCACATAAATAAACTGTCCGATAACGGTGTTTTTAATCTCGGCCTTTGACTCATTGCGACGTTCCAATTCGCGGTCGAGCGAAGTCAATACGCGGTAAGAATAGTCGTTAACAATCTCTCCGCGGTCGATGATTTTCTGACCCGAAAGCACCATACCGCTAGCCAATGGCACCGAACTAAGCAGGTCGTTCAATTCGGTTGTGCTTCGTTCCTTGTCGTAGGTAATGTTTGGTTGCACATAACTCACAATATCGGCCTGTTGCAAAGCCTGCTTATAATCACTCAAAACTTGGTCGTTGAGCAACTGTTCGTAGGCTCGCATCGTGCTATAAATGCAGCCTATTTGCATGCTCTGCGCCCTTTTACCAATGATAACACGCACCATATTGTTCGAATCTTTGGCAATGGTGTTATATTGTGCCGTGTTAATAATACCCGACTGATAAAGGCGATGCAGCCTATCATAGAGTGTGTGCATCTGTGCAGCTGGCACTCCAGGAATGCCATTAGGGAAGTCGGCATGCAATTTAGCCATCTGCTTCTTCTCCATTGACTTATCATAGTTGTAATAGGGTTGGAAGAGGGAGAGCAAAGAGTCTTTCTCTTCCCTAATCACTTCATCGCTTTTGTACACGGGGAAGTCGAACTTAGCGATAAGCGACCCATACATCCAAGGTTTTCCCACATCGTATCGCAATTGCGGTTTATTGTTTCGTGGCAAAAACCACATAATTACAAGTAGCGACACCAGCACGAAACCACCTAATGACAACACACTTTTGAGGTTGCGCCCTTTAGTTATAATGGAATCATTCATTATTATATCTACATTGAGGTGCTAGGAAAGACAGCGCCTCAGTCTCTTGTTTTGACTGCAGACAAGATGTCCTTACACGAGCAAGCTTTTTTCTAACAGTTTCTACATACGTAATTTTGCGTTCTTCAAGGCATCTTGCCATCTTATCACAGAGAGCGTTCAACAGACGCCTTAACGCCTTAATTATTAGTTGCGTTAACCTTTAGCAGCTTATCTCCTTGCTAACTCTCCTTAGTTAACTATTCATTTCTATTTGGCGAAAATACAAAAAAAACATCAAATACAGAAAGAAAATCGGAACTTTCACACACTTCAATCATTAATTTGTTTGTTTATTATACAAAGTATGCAATATAGCATGTTTTTGAGACGTTCTTATAGGTATAGTTTCAAATTAACGGCGCTAATAGTTAAATTCTTTGAAACCGTTATCAATTATTCAAGAAAACGCTGTATCTTTGTCTTTGCAAATCAATTTAATATTAAGCAAAAATATGGAACAACAAGATTTAGAAAGACTTATAAGAGAAAAAGAGGGGATTGCCTCGGCAGCGTTCCCTGCTTTGATGCGTAAGGTTTACGTATGGATGACGTTGGCACTGATTATCACAGGCGTTACGGCATACGGCGTGGCTCACTCTGAAGTGCTCATGCAAAAGGTTTTGGAAAGCAGAGGTATTTTCTGGGGTTTTCTCCTGGCCGAGTTAGGTCTGGTTTGGATTATCAGCCGCTTTATTGATAGACTTTCGCTTACCACCGCAACCCTGCTTTTCATCGTTTATTCGGCTCTTAATGGTGCCACACTTTCGGTGATTTTCATGGTTTATTCGCCTGCTGTTATCACTAAAGTGTTCTTCATCACCGCTGGAACATTTGGCGCAATGGCTGCTTTTGGCTACTTCACCAAGGCCGACCTCTCTTCGCTGGGCAAGTTGCTTATCATGGCTTTGGTGGGTATCATCATTGCTTCGCTGGTTAACTTGTTTCTTATTAAGAGTAGCACGTTCGACCTCATTGTGAGCTACATCGGCGTTTTGGTGTTCGTGGGACTAACTGCTTACGACTCGCAGAAGATTAAGAACTTGCTGCTTGAGGCCGACGATGTTAACGAAGAGTCGCAAAAGATTGCGCTCATTGGCTCGCTTGCGCTCTATCTCGACTTTATCAACCTCTTCCTTTACTTGCTTAAAATCTTTGGAAGAGAAAAATAAGCGTCTCTACACCGTAACGAGAAGCCTTGGTTTGGGGTGCTCAATAGCACTGAACCTAAAATATTAACAATGGGCCTCACCGCCAAACTCTTTGCTTGATTGCGCGTTAGCAACTTGCCTTGCTGTTCTTTCATGAACATTTCGCAACAATTTGCTCTCGCTGCACTTCTTTAAAGGGTTGGCGGTGAGTTTTTTTGCCCCATAGTTTGAGTTATAAACAAGAGAATTAGGAGCCTGCAACTATTGGTACACAAAAACATTGCACAGAATGCACCCACACATTACTTATATAGGCGTTTGTTTTGACCCTTAGCAAACTATGAATGCATGCCGTTAAACACTTCAACAGCTCAACGGTGATACAAGATAGCACGATGCCTATTGTAAAGTTTTCA
>ERZ773233.1919-NODE-1919-length-11822-cov-63.766975_pt1 | contig 11822 bp, 8 predicted proteins | sample MGYA00580991_ERZ773233 | MGnify/ENA primary metagenome ERZ773233 (study PRJEB29015, sample SAMEA2738178) | human oral metagenome | biome: human oral; feature: human-associated habitat; material: saliva | place: China | collected 2161 ...
TACAGCAGGCAACCATGCTGTTTGACCCTGAAAAAGGCGAAACCCGCGTGATGCGTTTGAAAGAAGATGCGCACGATTACCGTTATTTCCCGGATCCGGATTTGCTGCCGGTCATTATTTCAGACGGCCAACTGCAAAAAGCCAAAGATGAAATGCCTGAATTACCGCATGAAATGGCGGCGCGTTTTGTTGCCGATTACGGCGTGTCTGACTATGATGCACGTCTGTTGACTGCCAGCCGCGCTCAAGCTGCCTATTTTGAAGAAGCGGCTAAAGCCTGCGGCCAAGGTAAATTGACGGCGAACTGGATGAACGGCGAGCTTGCCGCTACCTTGAACAAAGAAGGTTTGGAACTGGCTGAAAGCCCGATTACAGCTCCACGTCTTGCTGAGTTGGTTGCTAAAGTTGCGGATGGAACATTAAGCAGCAAACTGGCGAAAAAAGCTTTTGAAGCAATGTGGGCCGAGCCTGAAACAGGTATTGCCGAAATTATCGAGAAACATGGTTTGCAACAAATTACCGACACTGGTGCAATTGAAGCAATGGTGGACGAAGTGTTGGCAAACAATGCGAAAGCCATTGAGCAATTCCGTTCCGGTAATGAGAAAGCCTTGAATGCGATTGTCGGCCAAGTGATGAAAGCAAGTAAAGGCAAGGCCAATCCGGCTCAAGTTCAAGAGCTGATTAAAGCTAAATTAGCTTGATAGATAGGACAGGCCGTCTGAAAAATAGGTCTTATTTTTCAGACGGCCTTTATTTTTAATTCTAAAATTATTCTAAATACCATGACACATACTATTACCTTATCAGATCAAATAACATTTACGGCAAACGATGATGAAACCGTTCTTGCTGCCGCGACCCGTCAGAATTTAAATTTGCCCCATTCTTGTAAAAGTGGCGCTTGCGGACAATGTAAAGCCGAATTGATTAGTGGCGAATTTGAAATGGGCGATCATATTGATAAAGCCATCAGCGCAGAAGAAAAAGCGCAGGGCAAAGTGTTATTGTGTCGCACTACCGCGAAGAGCAACCTGAAAATCAATGTGCCTGGGTTTAATCCGAATGCTTTGCCAGTGCGTACTTTACCTGTGCGCATCGAAACGATTGAAATCAAACATGATGTTGCTTTGTTGCGATTGGCTTTGCCTAAAGCGCCATCATTTACATTTTATGCCGGACAATATATTGATTTGCTGCTTCCCGGCAATATCAGTCGTAGCTATTCAATCGCCAATTCGCCTGACCAGGAAGGTGTTTTGGAGCTGCATATCCGCAAACGTGAAAACGGCGTATGTTCAGAAATGATTTTTGGTGCAGAGCCTAAAATAAAAGAAAAAGGCATTGTCCGCGTTAAAGGCCCATTGGGTACGTTTACTTTGCAAAAGGACAGTGATAAACCGATTGTTTTGTTGGCAACGGGTACGGGCTATGCACCAATTCGCAGCATTTTGCTTGATTTGATTCATCAGAATAGTGAACGTCCGGTTCATTTCTACTGGGGAGCACGTCGGCAGGAGGATTTGTACGCATTGGAAGAAGCAGAAGCATTAATAGGCCGTCTGAAAAATGCAAAATTCTCGCCTGTTCTTTCTAAGCCTGATTCCGATTGGAAAGGGGAGAATGGATACGTGCAAAACGTTGCTGCACAAAATTATCCTGATTTAAGCCAATATGAAGTTTATGCTTGCGGGTCACCAGCCATGACGGAGAGTGCGCAAAGTTTGCTGACTCAAAAATGCGCTTTACCGGAAGATGCCTTTTTCTGTGATGCTTTTTCACCGGCATAATCATGCTGTGAAATAGAAGATAGATTTGGATTCAAGTAGTAAACATTGAGCTTGAAGAGAAATCAAACTTTGAAAGAGTGTACATTATGTACACTCTTGTGATTTTTTGAGTTGGCATTTTTAAATACGCAGTGCGTTGCGTGTCCATAAAATTTTGGTGTGGATTGGGTTGTCTAGGGTAGCCTTAAATGTAAACCACTATGAAGTCAAATTAATCAAAACCATACTTTTCAATATTTTAGAGACGTTATTAAGTTTTGAGTCAATTCATGCTTTTATTTGTGGCACAATAATTTTCATTTAATTTTTTCCCTATACAATTTTTCCTGTAAACGGTGCAGGCTGTTTTAAGTCAACTTTATCAGGAACCATGACCATGAGAAACATCAAACTAACCTTAGCCATATTTTTCGGCGGCATATTTGCTTTATGGCTACTTGCTACATCATTTCCAGATCAGTGGGGCGTATTTCCAGTACGCAACCTATTGCTGCAACTCACTGGCGCCATCAGCATACTGGCGATGAGTGCCTGCCTGATACTCGCTGTGCGCCCCAAAATATTGGAAACCCCGCTCGGCGGACTGGACAAAATGTACCGCCTGCACAAATGGCTCGGCATCATCGCCCTTTCAGGCAGCATCCTGCACTGGACTACCAAGCAATTCCCCAAATGGCTGGTAAAGCTCGGACTGTTTGACGGCAAAAAACCGCCGCGCCCGCCGATGCAGGAAATATTGACGTTAAAAGATTGGCTGGCTACCCAACGCCACCTTGTCGAAGAAGTTGGCGAAATTGCTTTTTATGTCGCCATCGTTCTACTTGTCGCCGCCCTCATCAAACGCATACCCTACCGCTGGTTTGCCAAACTCCATATCCTGGTCGTACCCGTTTATCTCGCGCTCGTGTGGCACACCATCGTGCTGGTAAACTTTTCCTACTGGTCGCAACCGCTGGGCTGGCTGATCATCGCCGCCTTAGGTGCAGGCATCGCCTGTTCGCTGATTGCCTTGTTTAAGCGCATCGGTAATCCGCAAAACGCTACCGTCTCCGCCCTGAATCAAAACGGCAAACTGCTCTCTCTGACTCTGAATGCCCCGAAATGGCAAGGACACTGTGCAGGACACTTCCTCTTTTTACGCACACACGGAGAAAGCCACCCCTTCACCATCGCTTCAGACTGGCAGCCTGATAACCAAGAGCTCACGCTCGTTATCAAAGATTTGGGCGATTACACACACCGCTTGCCGCAGCGCCTGAATATTGGCGACACCGTTCAAATTGATGGTGCATACGGACGTTTTGACTTTTCTGATAAACAAGCGCAAATTTGGGTCAGCAACGGCATTGGTTTTACTCCATTTCTTGCACGCCTTAATGAACTGGCGAAACAGCCAATTACCCAGTCGATAGACTGGTTCCATGCTGATAGAAATCTGTCTGCCGATACGCTTGCCCATTGGCAAAATTTAGCGCAACAAGCCAACGTGAATTTCCACTATATCCCTTCGGAAACCCAAAGGCTCACCGCCGAACATATCGGACAGACTGTCCGCGACAGCGCCAACCGCAGCCTGTGGCTATGTGGAAGCAGCAGCTTCACGCGCAGCATTTCAGACAACCTGAAAACAAGATCGCAACATTTGGAGTTCTTTGAATTCCGCTAAACATCCATAGATGTAGGCTATTTTTTAATTTTCTGGTTATCCTTACAGTAGAGTCCTTACAAAATTCCTTAAATGTTTAGATAGGACTTTAAGGGGAGGTGTAAAAAGCTATGGCCGTCTGAAATATTTCAGACGGCCATATATTCACAAGGATAGAACAGGGGAGTATTAGCTACCGATCAGTTTCAAACGTTGACCAGGAGTCACAGTACGGGTATTACGGTTCCAACGGCGGATATCATTGACATCAACATTGAAACGGTTGGCGATGGTGTTTAAAGTATCGCCTTTGCGTACAGTGTAGGAAACGTTTTGAATCGGGTTGCTGCGGACTTTTGCCGGAGCAGCTGTAACACGAAGGATTTGGCCTTTTTTGATATTGTTGCCTTTGATGTTGTTGGCAATAATTAAATCAGCTACGCTCAAGTTGTAACGTTTGGAGATGTTAAATAACGTATCGCCATCTTCCACACGATGTGTACCTGCTGCAAGTGCTGCGGTTTGTATGTTTTGTTGACCATTTACACGGGCAAGACGCGCATTGATGCGGCTTTGCTGTTTAGCGGTATTGGCTGCAATACGTGCGGCACGAGCACTTTCAGCAGTCACAACAGTTTGAACTTGTTTGGCTTCAGGAGTCGCTTCAACAACAGTTGCTGCAGGTTCCTCTGCAGGTCGGCTTTGTACTAAGGCCATCAGGTCATCATGCTCTTCTTGAGCCGGAGCGGCAGCAACAGATTCAACTGCAGGAGTAGGGGCTACATCGTTTGCGGCAACAGTCGGTGCAGTCAAGTCTGCAGGGATAGCTGCTTTTGGTGCTTCTGCAACATTTGTAGCAGCAGGCTCAGCAGTGTGGGGCGTAGCTACAACAGGGGCGGCTACTTCTGCATTTGCAACTTGAGGCTGCGCCTTGGTTTCTGTTACCGCTACTGAAGTAACGTTTTCAGCATTGCTGCGTGCAATAAAGTCAACCGGTTTGCTGGACTGTGGAACAACAGGTGCAACAATATTGGTCACGGTAGTTTGAGCGACTTTAACCGGTTCTGCTGCGTTGGAAGCAATAATCGGAGACATGGCCGGCATATTGGATTGGTAAGTATCCGGCGTATTGTCTTTGTCGATAAAGTTAATAATGTCTTGGCTTTGGGTAGCTGAGTTTTTAGCCACCAAAATGCTGCGGCCTTCAGAAATGGCACTGCCGCTCAGGCCATTGAGGCGTTTGAGTTCGGCTACGCTCATGCCGGTATCGTTGGCGATGGCATTAAGCTTTTTGTTGCCCAAAGAAGTATAAATATCCCAAGACATCAGGGTATCTGGATTGGCATTGCGATAGTTCTTTTCAAATGCGGAAACCGCAGAAACCGGCAACAACAGGCGACGGTTGTTTTTAGGGATAAATACCGGGGCATTGAAACCTGGGTTGAGTGCCAACAGTTCGCTTTCGCTGATGTTTGCAAAGCGAGCGATTGTGCTGTTATCAATAGGTTTGTCGATGCTGACGGATTTGAAATACGGCTGATTGCTGATTTCGCTGATATTCATGCCGAAAGTTTGCGGATTGGCAACGATATTGCGGACAGCCAAAAGTTTTGGAACGTAGTTGCGTGTTTCGTTCGGCATACGCAGGTTTTCGTATGTCGGCTCCAAACCTTGCGCACGGGCGCGGTTTACGGCGCGGCCGACGTTACCTTCGCCCCAGTTGTAGGCGGCAAGTGCCAACGACCAGTCGCCGAACATACCATGCAGATATTGTAGGTAGTTCAATGCGGCATCGGTAGCGGCGTAAACATCGTGGCGGCCGTCATACAAAGGCGTTTTTTCCAAGCCGAAGTGGCGGCCGGTAGCCGGCATAAATTGCCACAGGCCGGATGCGCCGACGTGTGATTTGGCTTTGGTCACGAATGCGCTTTCAATGAAAGGCAGCAAAGCGATTTCAGCAGGCATATTGCGTTTTTTAACTTCATTGGCAATATGGTACATATAAGGTTTGCTGCGGGAGATGGTGCGGTCGAAATATGCACTGTTTGCAGCAAATTTGTTTTCATGGCGGCGAACCAGTTCTGTGTTGACTTCGTTGATGCGGAAGTCTTTACGCAATGATGCCCACAAGCTGCCAGAGCCGAAGGTTTGTGCTTTGGCTTGGTCGAGCAGGGCGGAGTTGAGGCGCATCATGGCCATGCCGACTTGGTTGGGCGTAGCGTTTTGCGCATAGGCTGTAGCGGAAACCGCCGACAGGCTTGAAACGGTCAGAGCGATGGTTTTTAGTTTTGCCATAGTAAATAAAGTTATCAAATATATAATAAAATTTCGTCTTTTTGATAGTATCGTTTCAGCATTTAAACGTCAAGTCGAGCAGGGAATTTGCTTGTGTGATGTGGCCGTGGTGTTAAAATTCTGTCACACAAGTCGGGATGCATAGGGGAGCATTTAATGGAAACTTTTTTTATGCAAACGCCAATGGGACAATATCTTGCTCAAAAAGAGGCGGATTTTTTTAGACGGCATTTGCAATATTTGAACGGTCAAGTGGCGGTTCAATTAGGCGGTATATGGCAGAGGCCGTCTGAAAATATGATTGTGGTGCCGCGCGATGTGCGGATGGATGCTGAAATGTTGGCATTTGAAACGCATTCCGTGGATGTGTTATTGATGCCCCATTTTTTGGAAATTTCAACTGCGGATTTGGTATTGAAAGAAGTATTTAGGATATTAAAACCCGAGGGCAGGTTGATTTTGACGGGGTTTAACCCTAAATCTTTGTGGGGATTGAGCTCGTGGTTTGATGGCAAAAGACTGCCTATGAAATCTCAATGTTTGGTTCTGGCTGAGTTGAAACGAAGAATTGCAGATATTGGTTTTGAAATGGAATATGGGCAGTTTATGGATTATCTGCCTGCGGTGAATTCGCCATCTGCTTTGAAGTTCTGGCGGTTTATGGAAAAGGCTGGGGATAGGTGGTGGCCACAGTGTGCGGCGGTGTATGGTGTGGTTTTAACGAAACATTTGATTGGTGTCCGTCCTTTGCCTGAATTGGAATCTGCATTCGATGGCAATACGGTTGCTTTAAGTACGGCACGTTTGGCCGAATAGTTTTCAGACGGCCTATATATAATGACGAATTTGGAGAATAATGATGCCTGAATTACCAGAGGTGGAAACGACTTTACGCGGAATCGTGCCGCATATTGATGGCAAAAAGATAGAAAAAGTCATTATCCGCCAGTTTAAATTGAGATGGCCTATTCATCTGAACTTGGCGCAAATTTTGGCCGGGCGCAAAGTTTTGGCATGCAACCGGCGTGCGAAGTATTTGATTATTACTTTTGAAACGGGTATTTTACTTATTCATTTGGGTATGTCCGGCAGTTTGCGGATTTTTACCGCCGGTGATGAGCGTATCGCCACGCCGGATAAACATGACCATTTAGATTTTGTATTTGATGACGGTACCGTATTGCGTTATCACGATCCGCGTAAATTTGGTGCGGTATTGTGGTATGAGGGTATTGCCGAGCATCATCCGCTGTTGGAAAAACTGGGACCTGAGCCACTCTCGGATGATTTTAATGCAAATTATTTGTATCAGAAATTGAAAACCCAAAAGCGTGCAGTCAAATTAGCGCTGATGGATAATGCGGTGGTGGTTGGCGTCGGCAATATTTATGCGAATGAAAGTCTGTTTAAGGCAGGTATTTTACCATTGCGTCCGGCGAATAAGCTGACCAAGAAAGAATGCGCATTATTGGTAGAAACCGTTAAAGCGGTTCTGCAAAGGGCGATTGAAACGGGCGGCAGTACGTTGCGAGACTTCGTTAATAGCGATGGAAAAAGCGGCTACTTTCAGCAGGAATATACGGTCTATGGCCGCCACAATGAGCCTTGTGTCCAATGTGGCGGGCTGATTTTTAAAGAAACTTTGGGGCAGCGTGGAACATTTTATTGTCCAAATTGCCAGAAATAGTTTCAGACGGCCTTAAATGTAAGAGGCCGTCTGAAAATAATGAACACAATACAGAAGAAATTTTATGTCTAAACAAAAAGCTCCTTTTTTGAAACGACTGGGCAGACTTTGCCGTTTGGCAGCTTGGTTATTCAGAACCGCTCGAGATTTGCGTGCCATCGATGGCAACAATGCAGAGGAACGCAATCACGCTGTGGTTGTTTTGGGAAAAGGTGCGTTGGATGCTTTGGATATCGAATTGGAAATCGGCGTACCGCCTCAAGGAAATGTGAGCGGTACTTTGGTGGTGGCCAACCATGTGTCTTGGTTGGATATTTTTGCCATGAGCGCCGTTTATCCGAGCAGTTTTATTGCAAAAAAGGAAATCAGCGATTGGCCGGTTTTGGGGAAAATGGGTAAAAATGCCGGCACGGTGTTTATCAACCGTAATTCCCGCCGTGATGTCGAGCCGATTAATCAGGCGATTTGTGCGGCGTTGAAAGCAGGGCAGAATGTCAGCTTCTTCCCCGAGGCGCGCACTTCTTCCGGCTTGGGTATTTTGCCGTTTAAAGCAGCCCTGTTTCAATCGGCTATTGATGCGAAAGCGCCGATTCAGGCGGTAACCTTACGCTATTATGATGACGAAGGACAACGGACGGATCTGCCATCCTATGCGGAGGTAAATCTGTTTCAATCTTTATGGCGCATTGTTTCTATGAAGAAAATCCGTATCCGCTTGGATTTCTCGCCTCAGTACAAACCGACAGATATGCCTGATAAAGACCGCTATGCTTTGAAGGATATTGCGGAAACAGCCATCGGCGAAATTGTGGCTTCGGATTCTCCTGTTCAGCCTTTACCTAAAAAATAATTTCAGTCAGGCACTTGTTTTATTTCAGACGGCCTCCATTTAGAGGAACAGCTGTTTTCGGTTTAATTGAATTGATAGTTTGATGTAATTAATATTATTTGAACTATAAATTATACAAATCGATAGGCCTGCATTAAAATGCAAGCATTGATTCATTTCTCAAACCCGAATTTTTAAGGAGCTTAAAAATGGCTTTGCAAGATCGTACCGGTCAAAAAGTACCTTCCGTAGTATTCCACACTCGCGTTGGCGACACTTGGAAAGATGTTTCTACTGATGATTTGTTTAAAGGCAAAAAAGTAGTCGTGTTCTCTCTGCCTGGCGCATTTACTCCAACTTGTTCTTCTTCTCACCTGCCACGCTACAACGAATTGTTTGGCGCGTTCAAAGAAAACGGTGTTGACGCAATCTACTGCGTATCTGTAAACGACACTTTCGTGATGAACGCTTGGGCTGCTGAAGAAGAAGCCGACAACATCTACATGATTCCTGATGGTAACGCTGAATTCACTGAAGGCATGGGCATGTTGGTTGACAAAGAAGACTTGGGCTTCGGCAAACGCTCTTGGCGTTACTCCATGCTGGTTAACGACGGCGTGATTGAAAAAATGTTTATCGAACCTGAAGAACCAGGCGATCCTTTCAAAGTGTCTGATGCTGACACTATGTTGAAATTTATCGCTCCTGAGTGGAAAGCTCAAGAGTCTGTTGCCATCTTCACCAAACCTGGCTGCCAATTCTGTGCTAAAGCTAAAAAAGCTCTGCAAGACAAAGGCTTGTCTTACGAAGAAATCGTATTGGGTAAAGATGCAACTGTTACTTCCGTACGCGCTATTACCGGCAAGATGACTGCTCCTCAAGTATTTATCGGCGGCAAATACATCGGCGGCAGCGAAGACTTGGAAGCTTACTTGGCTAAAAACTAATTGCCTGTATGCTTGAGACGGCTTGAAAAGGCCGTCTGAAAGACCCAAATATAGAGTTATTCAGACGACGTTTGCAAATCGGCGTTCTGAATAACTCTATATTTACAAGTAGAATTTGAGATTATTGTTTTAAATCGATATTTAGGTATTAGCTATTAATTTTTAAATTTTGATAGTTTATGAAGTTTAGGCCGTCTGAAAACGGATAACCTGATGGCAATATCGGTTTGGATATAGACAGTAAGGATAAAATATGAAAAAGATTCAAGCAGATGTGGTAGTACTGGGTGGCGGTACAGCCGGTATGGGCGCATTTCGCAATGCCCGACTTCATACAGACAATGTTTATCTGATTGAAAACAATGTATTCGGAACAACTTGTGCGCGTGTCGGCTGTATGCCGTCCAAATTGCTGATTGCGGCTGCGGAAGCGCGCTATCATGCTCTGCATACCGATCCGTTTGGCGTGCATTTGGATAAAGACAGCGTAACGGTAAACGGCGAAGAAGTCATGCACCGCGTGAAGTCCGAACGCGACCGTTTTGTCGGTTTTGTGGTCAGCGATGTAGAAGAGTGGCCTGCCGACAAGCGCATTATGGGTACGGCAAAATTTGTTGACGAACACACCGTCCAAATCGATGACCACACTCAAATTACTGCAAAAAGTTTTGTGATTGCCACTGGTTCGCGCCCTGTGATTTTCCCTCAGTGGGAAGTTTTAGGCGATCGCTTGATTGTGAACGATGATGTTTTCTCTTGGGATACTCTGCCTAAGAGTGTGGCCGTATTCGGCCCTGGCGTAATCGGCTTAGAGTTGGGTCAGGCTTTGCACCGTTTGGGCGTAAAAGTTGAAATTTTTGGTGTGGCCGGTGCCATTGGTGGTATTTCTGACCCTGTTGTCGCTGAAGAAGCCAAAACTGTTTTTGGTGAAGAGTTGACTTTGCATTTGGATGCCAAAACCGAAGTCAAATTGGACGCAGAAGGCAATGTTGAAGTTCATTGGGAACAAGATGGCGAAAAAGGTGTGTTCCATGCCGAATATGCTTTGGCTGCCGCCGGTCGCCGTCCGAACGTGGACAATATCGGTTTGGAAAACCTGAATATCGAAAAAGATGCGCGCGGTGTGCCTGTTGCCGATCCGCTGACCATGCAAACCAGCATTCCGCACATTTTCATCGCAGGCGATGCGTCCAATCAATTGCCTCTGCTGCATGAAGCTTCCGACCAAGGCAAAATTGCCGGTCACAATGCCGCTATTTTCCCGAATATTGAGGGCGGTTTGCGCCGTAGCGTCATCGGCGTGGTATTCACCAGTCCGCAAATTGCCACTATCGGTTTGAAATACGCGCAAGTTGCAGCGAAATATCAACCCGATGAGTTTGTAATCGGCGAAGTTTCCTTCCGAAACCAAGGCCGCAGCCGCGTTATGTTGGTAAACAAAGGCCATATGCGTTTGTATGCTGAGAAAGCAACCGGCCGTTTTATTGGGGCGGAAGTTGTCGGTCCTGCTGCCGAACATTTGGCACACTTGATGGCTTGGGCGCATCAAATGAAGATGACGATTCCGCAAATGCTGGATATGCCGTTCTACCATCCGGTTATCGAGGAAGGTCTGCGCACTGCATTGCGTGATGCCGATGCAAAATTGAAACAGGCTTGATTATTTGATGGAATAAAGGCCGTCTGAAACTTGTAGTGAGGTTTCAGACGGCCTTTTTTATGCTTTGAAGTTGTTAAATCAATTCTAAATCCGGACCGGCATTTTGCGCACGACGGCTTCGTAATTGAATGTCTAAGCGCAAATCATGGGCAGAGTCGGCATTTTTAATAGCGTCTTGATAGCTGATATCGCCGTTTTCATACAAATCATACAAGGCTTGGTCAAAAGTGATCATGCCCATGCCAGTTGATTTTTTCATCATTTCTTTGATGTTGTGGACTTCACCTTTTTGAATCAAGTCGGCAATAATCGGAGAATTGAGCAAAACTTCGACCGCCGCCACACGACCCCGGCCGCTTTCACGGGGAATCAGTCGTTGTGAAATAAAGGCTTGTAGGTTGAGCGACAAGTCGGTCAGCAACTGGGTACGGCGCTCTTCGGGGAAGAAGTTGATGATGCGGTCGAGCGCTTGGTTGGTACTGTTGGCATGCAGTGTCGCCATACACAAATGTCCGGTTTCCGCGAAGGAAATGGCGTAGTCCATGGTTTCACGGTCGCGGATTTCGCCAATCAGAATGACATCCGGCGCTTGGCGTAGGGTATTTTTCAATGCAATCGGCCAATTTTCGGTATCTACACCGATTTCGCGTTGAGTGATGATGCAGTTTTTGTGTTGGTGGATAAACTCAATCGGGTCTTCGATGGTAATAATATGGTCGAAGCTGTTTTCGTTTCGATAGTCGATAAGGGAGGCGAGGGAAGTGGACTTGCCCGAACCTGTACCACCGACAAAAATAATCAGGCCGCGTTTTCTGAGGGCAATGTCTTTCAGAATAGGGGGCAGATTGAGCGTTTCAAATTTTGGAATATTGCTGGTAATGGAGCGGAACACCAATGCAGTTGCACCGCGTTGAACCATCGCATTGACACGGAAGCGGCTGGTATCGGGCAGGCTGATGGCGAAGTTGC
>ERZ773233.1920-NODE-1920-length-11818-cov-3.994984_pt1 | contig 11818 bp, 11 predicted proteins | sample MGYA00580991_ERZ773233 | MGnify/ENA primary metagenome ERZ773233 (study PRJEB29015, sample SAMEA2738178) | human oral metagenome | biome: human oral; feature: human-associated habitat; material: saliva | place: China | collected 2161 ...
TTGGAGCTAAACAGTTGAAGATAGCACCCATTACCCAAGCACCTACAAACATACTTACCATTATACGCCAAGAAGCAATTTTGGTATAAATAAGGAATAGACCAGCTAAGATAATGAGTAGGGTAGAGGTCTCACCTACTGAGCCAGGTATAAAACCAAAAAACAGGTCTGATACTTGGTAAGTACCCGTTTGTCCTTGTGCTAAATTACCTAAAACTGTTTCTCCTGATACGGCATCTAAATTAGCTCCAGCAGCTATGTCTTTAGCGCGTTGTACAGCTCCTTCTACCCATACTTTATCACCTGTCATAGAGGTAGGGTAAGCAAAGAATAAGAACGCACGAATAGTTAGTGCTGGGTTCAAGATGTTCATACCTGTACCACCGAATACTTCTTTACCTATAATTACCCCAAAAGCTACAGCTACAGCTAGCATCCAAAGAGGAATGTCAATAGGTACGATAAGAGGTACTAGCATACCGGTTACTAAATAACCTTCTTCTACTTCGTGTTTGCGGATAGTAGCAAAGATAAACTCAATGCCCAAACCTACCACGTATGATACTATCACTAAAGGAAGTACTTTAGTAATACCAATACTGAAGTTAGCCCAGTTCCAGAAATCGCCGCTGCAGAAAGCCATACCTGCCTGAGGTTCAATAGTTCCGAAAGCGACTTGGTGCTGATAGCCAGCATTGAAAATACCGAAAATCAAACAAGGAATAAGTGCCATTACCACCATATTCATAGTTCGTTTTAGGTCGTCAGCAGCCTTAATGTGGGTACCCCCGTGGGTTACCTCATTAGGCGTATAGAGGAATGTGTGGAGCGCGTTGAAAGTTGTCTCCATCTTTGTTCCTTTATACTTTTCTTTTAATGTATTTAATTTACTTTTTAAACTCATTTTCTTAATGAATAAGTTAATTATTTCTTTTGATTTGTGAATTAGAACAAAAGCTTAAAATTAGGCTTTTGCTTTCAGCATATCATAAATAGTTTTATTGATATGTAAGTATTTCATAAACTCATCAGTATCAAACTCTACTTTGCCTTTACTATTTGTCTTGGCCTTTACATTATATACAGAAAGGTAGTAATCATTCCCCGATACGTATGCCGTAAAAAGGCTATGACTTGCTTGTCTATCTGCTAACTGCAAAGTTTCAGCTAATGCTTCCCAATTACCTTGTTCAGCGGCTTGCTTAAAGCTATTAGGGTTGTCTATATAAGTAAAAGCGGGTAACTCTTCTTCTTTAAACCATTCTTCGGTAACTTCGCTAAAAGGTGCTTTTGAACGACCTGCAGCCATAAAACCAAAGAACATAATAGCTCCGAACTCAATTAGCCAAATAATGCTAAGGAAAATACCACTTACAGTCATACTCTTTATACCCCAGGTACCTTCTTCATTGATAAGCATTATCAAATCAGTAAGATCACTTGGGTGGGTGGCTAAGTAAAGCAGTTGCTCAAATTGAACATTGCTCACCGATATACCCATCTGTTCATTTCCGTAAACTTCTCCAGCGTTTAGTACTAAGTCTACCCATACTACCCATTGGCTGTAATAAGCTACCAATGAGGCAATAATAGCAAAAAGTACTGAAAGCCCATAGTTACGCACTTTTCCTAATCTGATGACTAAAAGGCTCACTACAAAAGAGATACTAACCCCAAAACCAAAGGTAATGAGAAAGTTTACATATATAATAGGTATATACCACGTAGCATATGCATAGATAGCACCCAGAATAGGCATTATTATAGCACACACTAATAAAAGATATACAAAAGCTATAGGTGAAAATTTTCCTGAAGGTTTGTAATAGTTTGACATTTTCTGATGTATTACTGTTTATAAATTATTATCCTAATTCTTGAATCATTAAATCAAGTCCGTCTCTGATAATTTGCTGATGTGGCTGTTTAGACACACATACAAATTCAGTAAGCGCAAAGTCCTCTGGAGCTACTTCGTAAGCACCAAGGTTTTCCAACTCGTCCAAATCCTTATATAGGCAAGCTTTAAGTAGTTGCATAGGATAGATGTCTAATGGGAAAACTTCTTCGTACATACCTGTTACCACAAAAGCGCGGTGTTCGCCATTGGTATTGGTGTTAAGGTCGTACTTTTTCTTAGGATTCAACCACGAGAAAGTAAGCGAACGAGTAAGAGATACTTTGTTGCTTATAGGTTTTGCCCAACCGAATAAATCATAATCATTTCCTTCAGGGATAGCTGTGATTTGGTCGTCATAAAAACCTAAGAAATCATTCTCACCTACCTTAGTGCCAGTAAGTACATCACCACTGATAATACGAGTGTTAGCAACTTCTTTTACTTGACTACCTACCACGCCGCTAATTTGAGCTCCTGCAATAGCGGTTACGTAGTGAGGGTTTTCAATACGAGAACCTGTAAGCGCTACTGTACGTGTAAGGTTGAGTTTACCAGTAAGGAAAAGTTCACCGATAACTACCAAGTCCTGAGGAGTAACCACCCATACCACTTCACCCTTGTTGATAGGGCTAATGCGTGCTATTTGGGTGCTGACGTTACCAGCAGGGTGAGGTCCTGAAACATTGTGAAGTACAATGTTTTCCAGCTTGCGGAAAGGAGAAAGAGAACTGTCCTTAAACACTGATACGTGCACCTTTCCAGGGGTTAGCTTAGAAAGGGCAGTAAGAGCTGTTTGTAGCACCTCCTCTTTACCTTTTAGCACATAGTCGTAGTCAGGGGCAAGCGGGTTGGTTTTGCAAGCCGACACGAATATTGCTTTTGGAGTAGTGTCAGGATTGGCAATCACGTCATAAGGGCGCTGCTTAATAAAAGGCCAACAACCACTGCTAAGTAGGTGTGCCTTAATGTCTTCGCCCTCCATTTCGTTCACATTCTTTTCGCCATAGCTTTTGAACGATTGTTCCTTGCTCGGTGCTATACGTATTTCTAAGACTTTACGTCTTTCACCACGTACAATCTCCTTGATAGTACCACTTACAGGAGATGGGAACAAGATACGCTCATCACTCTTAGAAAAGAACAATGCTTCACCTGCCTTCACTTCATTCCCCTCGCGTAGCAAAAGTTTGGGGATAACTCTGTGAAAATCACTGGGTTTAACGGCATACAATGCCGAAAGAGGGAGCTGCTTAGTAGTCTTATCAGCTTTCCCTTCCAACAGTATGTCTAACCCTTTTCGAATGCGGATGTCGTTTGACATATCTAAAAAAATATTAGTTAGTTTTGTTAAATTTGGCGACAAATATACGAATATTTTTTGGATATAAAATAATGTAGTGATTTTATTTTATAAAAAAGAATCACTTCAGATATTTATGGCTTCTTGAAAAGTTAATATTTTCAATTAAAATAACCTAAAGTGATTCTTTTTATCTCTTAAAAATAGTATTTATTGCTGGAAGAATGAGTCTACAAACTCATATTTGTTGAATATTTGCAAATCGTCAATTCCTTCGCCTACGCCTATATATTTTACCGGAATTTGGAACTGGTCTGAAATGCCTATTACTACGCCGCCTTTGGCAGTGCCGTCTAACTTGGTAACGGCTAAGGCAGTTACTTCAGTCGCTTTAGTAAACTCTTTAGCTTGCTCAAAAGCGTTTTGTCCTGTCGAGCCGTCTAATACTAATAGCACTTCGTGAGGAGCATCAGCTATTACTTTTTGCATTACGCGCTTTATTTTACTCAGCTCATTCATCAGGTTTATCTTGTTGTGCAAGCGTCCCGCTGTATCTATGATTACTACATCAGCCCCTTGTTTTACAGCAGAAGTGAGAGTATCGTAGGCTACTGAGGCAGGGTCGCTACCCAGCTGCTGCTTAATCATCGGCACTCCCGTGCGGTCAGCCCATACTTGCAACTGGTCTATTGCTGCTGCGCGGAAAGTATCGGCAGCCCCTAAGACTACTTTTAATCCTTTTTTAGTAAACTGACTAGCCAGTTTGCCTATAGTAGTTGTTTTCCCAGCTCCATTTACGCCTACTACCATCATTACGTATGGCTTTTTGTCTGCAGGGAGAGAAAAGTCGGTAGCCTCGCCAGTGTGCGTTTCTGACAGTAGACTGCCAATCTCTTCGCGTAAGATTTTATTAAGTTCAGAAGTGCCTAAATACTTGTCTTTAGCCACGCGTGCCTCTATTCGGTCAATAATTTTTAAGGTAGTATTGACCCCTACATCGCTGGCGATGAGTACCTCTTCAAGGTCATCAAGCACCTCCTCATCTACCTTTGATTTTCCGATAATAGCCTTGCCGAGACGGTCGAAAAAGCTATTTTTTGATTTTTCTAAGCCCTTGTTTAGGGTTTCTTTCTTCTCTTTAGAAAAGATATTTTTTAAAAACTCAAATGCCATAACTATACTATAATCTAAAAACTCGGGCAAAGGTAATAAAAAAGGTTTATATATGCAAAAAAGCTGTCTCACGACAGCTTTTCAGATATGATAAAAATAGAGAAAATTTAATTATTTCTTCTTCAAAAATTCATCAACGAGCTCAGGAGCCATAACGCTTTCTACGAAAGTATAGGCACCTGTTTTAGGTGATTTCACCATTTTGATAGCTTTAGTAAGCTTTTTTGATTTACCTTGTAGTGTTGCTACTGTTTTCTTTGCCATAACGTTTTAATTATTTAATTTCTTTATGAACAGTTACTTTCTTTAGGATAGGGTTAAACTTTTTAAGTTCTAATCTATCTGGAGTATTTTTTTTGTTTTTGGTAGTGATGTAACGAGAAGTTCCTGGTAAGCCAGATTCTTTGTGCTCGGTGCACTCCAATATAACCTGAATTCTATTTCCTTTTTTAGCCATTTTACTATTGTTTTTAAAATTTAGTTAATATATCCGTTACGTTCTACCTCTTTAAGCACTTCGTAGATACCTTTTTTGTCGATAGTTTTGATAGCAGCTGCCGATACTTTTAGGGTAATCCAACGGTTTTCTTCAGGAATGAAGAAGCGTTTGGTACGGAGGTTTACATTAAATTTACGTTTCGTTTTGTTCATTGCGTGCGACACGTTGTTGCCCACCAATGCTTTTTTGCCTGTTAAGTCACAAACTCTTGCCATTTTTTCTCTATTTATTAATATGTTATTTATATTCAGGGCGCAAAGGTACAACTATTTTTTTTAATACCAAAACTTTTTTTTGATTTTTTAGTTCGAATGTGTGATTTTTCAGCAGTTGTTTTAACCTAAAAAATATTTTGCTTTCATCATATACAAAAAAACACCCCCATTACAGAGGGTGTTTTTGTTATCTGCTTGTCCGTGCTACGGACTATTTTACTTCTTCAAAAATAACTAATACTGAAAATCAATAATTTATATTTTTATGGTACAAATTTGATTATAATTCACTTACCTGAATTGGTGGCGCTTTCTTGGGTAGCTACTACTTCTATCTAAGTCTATAGTTTATCTTTCAATTGTTTGCCCAAGATAGATAGTCGATATTTTTGTAACCTACTATTAGGTCTGTCAGGAATAGTCATTTCAATAATTCCTTGTTCCAATGCAGGTTTTAAATATTTTGATCGAAAGTGTTCCCTATGAGAAAGTCCCAACATATCTTGTATTTTTTGTCTATCCATCTCTTCGGATAGTATTTTAACCAAATCTTTGACTTGCTCGGTGACTTGCTCGGTGACTTGCTCGGTGACTTGCTCGGTGACTTGCTCGGTAGCGGAAAATATCATTCGTAAAAAATTCTCTGTAAACTTGAAACATTCTTTTCCATAGCTTCTTAGAATACGAGGGACACCAGAACCCAAATGTTCTACTAAATCCAAATCTCTAAATACACGCATTAACTCTTTATTGCGTGGTACCGAATAGCCTTCAAAAAACTCTTTCTCTGTCATGCCTTGTGGCAAACTACCAAATGAGGTAATCTCAATCCTATCATCAAAAAACTCAAATTTGGGAGGTACTTCGGAGGTATAATCATTATGAACAATGGCATTAATTACAGCTTCACGCAAGGCAACGGGATTCCATAATTTGGTTTCTTTTCGTTCTTTGGATGTGATTTTTGCTAACGTCTTATTTTCGACTTCAATCTTATCCAATACCTGTTTGGTTGCTTTTATCAATGAACAATATCCATACTCGTTGTTTTCGATCAAATCAACACGATCCAAACCATCATATTTTGCAACTTTTACAGATATTCCATTAGTATCAGCTAATAAATATGCTACATAACTGTATTGTCCTTCTTCAGTAAGAAGTTCCAAATTGGGTGCAAACTGCTGATTTAGCTCTTTTCCTGAACCTTCATAATATATTTTGAGTTGCTCAAAAGTAAGATTTTGGTTTGGAGACTTGATTTTGCCAATTGAGTTACGAGTACGTTTGGCAAACAGAGATTCTATCATTTTTATGGGCATTGGCTCTGCAGCCGTTCCAATACGAATAAATGTACCTTTTTCCGACATCCCAAGTTTCTTGATATAGTAAGGTTTTTCAGTACCACTTGCCAATGTGATTTTAATTACATTTTTTGAATCTATAGTTTCTGCAGATACATCAAACAAACCCATACAAGAAGGCATAATATTATTTTTTAGTCGGTCTTTGATTTTAAGCATATCTCCATCAATGTCTGAAACACCAACTGCCTTTCCTTTCTTGTCGATTCCAATATAAATTATCCCTCCTTCTTGATAATTCAGAAAAGCGACTACCTCTTTCTCCAAATCATCTATAAGTTCTTGTTTGTATTCTATACGATTTGTTTCTGGATTCATACATGAAGTTGTTTAAACTTTCTCAATAAAGTAAAAGCTTCCAAAAATCAGTGTTTTGTGATAAAGAAAAAACACCTAATTTCAGCAACTTTGAGCAAAGATACAATAAATAATTCAACTAGCAAGTTAAATTATATAATTGGTTTAAAAATAATATAATACCTCATCTAATGATAAATGATAATTTAGCGGAGTTAGCTAAGACTATTTATGATTATTGGTTTGTGCAGTTTGATTTCCCAGATGAAAATGGAAAACCATACAAATCTAGTGGCGGAAAAATGGTTTATAACGAGGTTTTGAAGAGAGAAATTCCAGAGGGGTGGGAAGTGAAGAAGCTGGGAGAAATTTTAGATATTGTTACAGGTAGACAAGATGCTAATTTTGCAACAATAAATGGAAACTATAAATTTTTCACCTGTGGAGACAAAGTTTTAAATTGTGATACTTATGAATTTGAAGGTAAAGCTATTCTTTTAGCTGGTAATGGTAATTTTAATGTGAAAATGTATAATGGAAAATTTAATGCTTATCAAAGAGTCTATGTATTAATTCCTAAAAATGAAATTTTTTATTCAGTTCTATATTTATTAATCCAAAAAGAAATAGAAAAATTAACAAAATCATCAAATGGTTCTATAATAAAATTTATAACAAAAGGAGATGTTGCAAATATCCAAATAATAGATGCAAAAAATGATAATCTCTACAATAAATTAAATAACTTATTTGAAAAAGTAACAATAAATAATCAGCAAATCCAGCACCTCCAATCCCTCAGAGATTGGCTCTTGCCTATGCTAATGAATGGACAGATATCAGTAGAATAAATAAAAAGACCCTTTTTAGGGTCTTTTTATTTGGATTCAATTCCGCTAAATTATCATTTATTTGATGTAGAATTTCTATTTTATCGTCAATATCTGAGAGGATTTTAGCAATTTTTTGCTGGGTTTCAAGGAGGGGGAGATTGATTTCTAAATCTTGAATTACTTTTTGTGATAGATTATCTCTTGCAGAACCACTACTAATTTGTACTAAATAATCATAAATACTATCTAATTTGTATTTTAGAAAAATATTATTTACATTTTCACTAGGTAAGATAGCACAAACAGCCTGATTGGTACAAGCATTAATATTCAAAATACTTGTTTTTCCTGCCGTAGCTCCATACATTGCAACTAAAATAGTATCCTTTGGAAAAATTTTAGTATTAGATTTTTCAAATCCCTCTTTTGTAATAAATTTTTCAGCAAAGTTTATTTTATATTGTCCAACTTCACCACTATTTATCCAAGGTATATCACCATTTTCATAATATTCTTTATTTGAACTCAAAGGAGTAGCTCCTGATGAAGTATTTACTAAATCTCCTAATCTTATCTTTTTCATTTCCAATTAATTAAATAAGTTAATATAATCTTCAAAAGCATATAATTTGCCGCGAGAAGCTCCTGTAATTTCTCTAAGAATTTCTAATTTTTCTAATTCTGTAATGAGACTATACGCCGTGCGAAGGGTTTTTCCTGTGATTTCTTCTACCTTTGGAGCATCTATGATTGGGTTATGATAAAGATATTCTAGCACTTTACTTGCATCCTTACTCTTAGAGCCTAATTCTTTGATTTTCAACTCTACATTTTTTTGAAGTTGCAAAATTCCATCAAAAGTTTCTACTCCTTTTTGTGAAGTTTCAATAACACCTGTCAAGAAAAATCTCAACCATTGTGCTAAATCATTGTGAGTTCTCACTCGCATCAGATTATCATAATAAAGTGTTCTATGTTTTTCAAAAAAGTCTGAAAGATAGAGAATCGGCTGTTTTAAGATACCTTTATCTACCAAATATAAGGTAATAAGAAGCCTTCCCACACGCCCATTTCCATCTAAAAAAGGGTGTATAGTTTCAAATTGATAATGAATAATAGCTATTTTTAGTAAATCAGGCAATGGGTTTAACTCGTCATTAGCAAATTTTTCTAAATCCGACATCAACTCGTTCAAACTAGTATGAACAGGGGGGATAAATACGGCATCAGAAATAGAAGCACCTCCAATCCAGTTTTGGCTGGTACGATATTCCCCAGGTAATTTGTGTTCTCCACGAACACCTTGTAACAATATTTTGTGAGTTTGTTTAATCAATCGAGATGAAAAGGGAAGTGTATGCAATAATTTCACAGCTTCATTCATTGCTGAAATGTAATTTTGAACTTCCTCCCAATCATTTCTTTTTTCAAAATTGATTTCCTCTTTTTTCAAAAAAGCCTCTTCTATATTAGTTTGTGTACCCTCTATTTTAGAAGATTGTGTAGCTTCTTTGGCGATATGCATTTTTATAAATAACTCAATATTAACATATTGCGAATACATATCCAATCTTCCCAGATGTCTATCTGCTTTACTGAGAAGTTGTAAAATACTCATATCCAAAACTTTCCATTCTCTATCAATAAAGTTTGGCTGGAAGCTTTTATAATAACCTTGATTTATATATTGTCCTGATTGAAAATTTTCCATTACTTATTTTTGCGGCAAAATTACAATAAAAAAAACCGTTATTGAAATTTTTTCTATTTTTTTTCAATAAGAAAATTATTATTGAAATTTTATTCCAAAAATTGCAATAAGAAATATTGAATAGGAAAAATCAACTAATAAATTTACGATGAGCCATTTTTACATTGATTTGATTGACCATTGCATAATGCATCGTAGTATCTATTTTAGTGTGTCCTAGTAGTTTTTGTACTTGCTCTATGGGCATTCCTTTATCAATAGCCATTGTAGCAAGAGTTCGTCTAAATTTATGCGGGTGAACTTTATTGACATTACATTTCTTGCCTAAATTTCGCAAAATACTCTCTATGCTATTGATGGTTAGTCGTTTATTAGGTTTAGAAAAAGAAACAAATAAAGCTTCTTCAGTGTCTTTTCTACTATTAATATATTCTAAGAGATGAATTTTTGTTCGAGCATCAAAATAAACTTCCCTTTGTTTATTTCCTTTTCCTGTAACAATACATGAACGCTCTTGGAAATCAATGTCTTTTGTGTTTATTTTTACTAATTCTCCTACTCGCATTCCTGTGGAAGAAAGAATTTCTACAATAGCTAAATCTCTGATATTATTAGTATTGTCCCTTAGTTTTTCAATTTCTTCATCGGTTAGAATTTCTTTTATGGTTTTGGCTGTTTTTACTTTATGAATTCTTCGTACAGGGGATTTTAATATATAATCTTCATCTTCTAGCCACGAGAAAAAACTGGAAAAGATTCTTCTAATATTATCAATAGTTACTTTGCTTGAACCATTTTTTTCCTGATAATCAGAAAGGTAAAGTCTTAAATCATTTGTAGAAATGTCACTAATATTTTTGTTTAGTTTATTGAGAAGAGCTTGAATAGTTGAAAAATAATATTTTAACGATTTTTCTGAGCAACCTTCTATTTTCTTTGCAGACAGAAAAGAATGAAGCAAACTGATAGGTTTTTCGTTTGGTATTTTTTCTGATAAAAGGTCTATAGTAAGATTTTTAATATTTTGTTCTAAAACAGTCTCTAACAATTTCATCTGCTGAAAATTTAGGCTATTACTCATCTCATTAAGGATTTTTTGTTTAAAAAGTTCTTTCATTCTTAGATAAAATTTAATCTGCAAATGAACGACTTTTTGCTAAATGATAATTTAGCGGAGTTAAGCCCAAACAATAAAAAGACCCTAAAAAGGGTCTTTTTGTTTATTCCACTGATATCTGTCCATTCATTAGCATAGGTAAAAGCCAATCTCTGAGGGATTGGAGGTGCTGGATTTGTTGTGTGTTATATGCAATTTTTTGAAATATGTTTTTTGTATTGTAGTGATATAATTCTAATATATTGTCAGCAGGTTTTAAAATAGGACATAATAATATATGTGTGTTATTTAAATTATTAATATTCGTTCCTAAACATTGGTTTTTTATATAAATTTTAAAACTCTCTGATTGTAAAAAAACATTTATAAATTCAAAAACCATTTTTTCTTTAGCTCTAATTTTAGCACAAAATGCACCAAAAGCATTTTGTTCACTAAAATAATAAATTCCATTTTTTCCAATATGTTCTTTACTTCCGCTAGACATAACAATAAGTGTATCAAATTGTTTTAAAATTTGAGAATCTTTGAGTTTATTTGAAATGTAAACTAAATTATTTAAGTCAATTTTATTCCCTGAGATATTGGTAGCTCGTAAAACACCAATGTTTTGAAATGATTTTTCTGAAATATTTTCTTTGGTATATGTTACACCTCTTTCTAAATCTATAAATTCTCCAATCCTCTTCACTTCCCATCCCTCTGGAATTTCTCTCTTTAATACCTCGTTATACACCATTTTTCCGCCACTAGATTTGTAAGGTTTTCCGTTTTCATCTGGGAAATCAAACTGTACAAACCAATAATCATAAATCGTCTTAGCTAACTCCGCTAAATTATCATTTATTTGATGCAGAAGCTGGATTTTTTTATTTATATCATTGTAGACTTTATCTATTTTTTTTAATAACTTTTCATTAGGTATAGGAATTGGTAGATTATATAAGTCTTTTTGATACAGTGCTATTACGGTAGTTGTTCCTTTTTTACAAGTTTCTAAAATTTGCTTCCCAAACTTTGTATTAAAATATGCACTCATAAAAGTTCCTGTTATATAATTTTTATGCTTTATCCTAACAAGCATATGATTAAATACAATATCACGAAGAACGCTATATATAGCACAAGTTTTTCCTACTAGTTCTCTTGAATTTCTCACATTTATAAAAAAATCCCCTTCTTTTATTTTATATCTCAAAATTTCATCCTGTGAAGCTTCTGTTTTAGGCAACCCTTTGAATGAATAATCTCCATTTTCATTGATAAAATTCATCTTAAAGTATTCTATACTGTAATCATCATTTAATTCAGAATTTGAACGAATAAGTCCTTGCTGATAGTCTTCTATTATATCTCCCCACTTATACCATTTCCAATTTTCATCAAGAGTATATGGTATTTTATTTTTA
>ERZ773233.1922-NODE-1922-length-11816-cov-7.399541_pt1 | contig 11816 bp, 18 predicted proteins | sample MGYA00580991_ERZ773233 | MGnify/ENA primary metagenome ERZ773233 (study PRJEB29015, sample SAMEA2738178) | human oral metagenome | biome: human oral; feature: human-associated habitat; material: saliva | place: China | collected 2161 ...
TCGTATTGTAAACAAAACGAACACATCCAAAAGTCTTATTTATCAATAATTCTTGTTCCTTATTTGGATAAATTCTGTATTTGAATGCTAAATTATATTTCATGAAATTACACCTCCTTTTGATTTTGAATATATTTTTTAATTATCTCTAACGGTGCACCTCCAACACTTACAACTAAGTAACTTCTACTCCAAAAATATTCTTTCCACAATCTTCCCCTTATTTCAGGAAATTCTTTTTTTATCAACCTGCTGGAAGCACTTTTGTAAGTATTTACAAACTTAGAAAGTTCAGTATTAGGCATAGCATTAATCAACATATGAATATGATCAACATCATGTTCCCATTCTTTAAGAACAATGTTATACTTCGGACATATTTTTTCAAAAATCTCTTTCAATCTATTAGAAATTTCATCATTAATGACTTCTCTTCGATACTTTATACAAAAAATCATATGATAATTTATATCAAATACTGAATGATAATTGCTATTATATGACATTATTATTACCTACTTTTATATTATTTCACTGAATAAATTATATCATAAATATATCCTTTTTTCAATTTTTTTTACAAAAAAAAAAGCAATTCATCTCCCGCTTGTAGAAGCCGGAGACTTCTTGCTATCTTTTGTTAAAATGGCTAAAATATAATTTTTATTTTTTAAATGTAAATAGCATAGCAAAACTTATCTAAGATCAAATTCAAAAACTATAACTATTTTACTCAAATCCTAGATTTATATAATTTTCATCGGTTCAATTTTAGATAAGTTCAATTATACAAACTATTTTTTTTAATAGATCTGTTCGACAACTTAATTTTTTTATTTAACAAGGAATCAATACACCTTGCTTCAGAATATTTGTTTTATTAAAAATTCGAGTGTGTAAAAATTTTTGTGTAAATAGAACGGCAAAGCATTGAATTTACTGAACTCATCTATTAGTTTACACAAAATTATGTACACTCTCTTAAATTCTAAATAAACATAGTTTCCGAATAAGTCTAATATATAAAAAGAGACGGAATAATTTTTCCATCCCTTTTATATATGAATCTATTTAAATTAAATAAACTATTTAACTTCTAAACCAACGTTTAATCCTGCTCTTAATTCGTTGTATTCTCTTGTGTATTTATCAGTACTTGAGTAACGTCCGTCATCGTATACACCTTTAACAGTTTCTTTATTAACAACTCTGTATTTAACTTCAGGGTTTAATGTTAATGTTCCTACTGACAAATCAATTCCTGTTTTATATCCTAATCCAGTCCATACTGAGAAATTGTTTTTAAATCCGTGTCTAGCAGTTTGTTTTTCCCATTCATTTTCTGTATTAATTAATCCGTAGAATCCTGCCAATTCAGGTGTTTTATAAGTTACTCCAGTTACATAGTCTAAATATACAGTAGATTTAGCATCTTTTCCAGTTTCAACTAATTTACCTTTTGCATCTCTTAAGTGGTTATTCAATGTAACATAATAGTTTAAGTTTCCTGCTCTATTATCGAAAACTTTACCATTAGTTGCTAAGTCAAAGTTACCTCCAACACCGCTTGTTTTACCATTTATAAAGTCGCTTCCTGACCATGCATTATCTCCGTCTTTTTCTCCTGATTGATCGAAGTATACAAATTGAGCTTTTCCATCAAAGTGATGACCGAAGAAATCAATTCCAAATTCTGGTCCTACATAAATTTCATTTGATGTTCCTCTGTGTCCTGCATATCTACCATTTCCATTAGTAGATTTGTATTTCCATCCTAAATCCCATTTAGCAGTCCAAGAACCTAATTTAACATCTTTGTATAATGCAATGTCATTTTCCCAAGTTTGAGATTTGTCATAAACTCCATTTGTTACTAATTTTTTGTTTTGGTAATCAAAATCATTTTTTACTCTATTTTGATCATTTTGGAATTCAAATCTTAATCCTAAATTTCCTTCATCTACTAAATTCAAATCTCCACCAAGAACATTTCTCCATTTAGTTTGTTCTTTGTTTTGTCCTTTGAATCCTGCGATTCCTAATCCATTTCCTGTATTTGTCTTTTTGTCTGTATAACTTTGTCTAAGTTCGCTAGAGAAATGAATTTCTTTTACTGTATCTTGATCAGCCATTGCTAAACTAGATACGCTTAAAACTAATGCTAATACTCCTAATAATTTTTTCATTGTTTTTTTCCTCCTAAAAATAATTTAACAAATATATCTTAACAATTCACAGTTAATTTTATCATAATAATATGAATTTGTAAAGTTTTTTTAAAAAAAATTATATATTCCAATAATCAAGGGATAAGTTTAAATGCCATATTTATTGATGTTGAAGACATAAATATTGTAAAAATGTTAAAAAGTTGAATGAGAATCAGCAATATCTCTTCCATCTTTTTAAGAATATTTTGCTTCAAATATAATAAAACTCAATATTTGTGGTATTTTATAGCATCCCTGTTTAAATGGAATATATAACTAAAAAAAGGGCCTAAGCCCTATTTTTAGAACGGAAAGTCGTTTCCATCTTCCGTTTCATTTATTTCTGTTTCATTGTTAACTTTCTTAGGAGCGTGACTGTCAAGCTGCTGTATTAAAACCTCAAACCATTGTTTCTGTTCCCCGTTTTTTTCATAATTAGTTAAAGACATTTTACCTACGATTGTAACTTTGCTACCTTTGCCTGTATATTTTGCATAGCTTTCTCCAATTTTTCCGATTACTTTAACGTTAAAGAAGTTAGTTCTTTCTGCCTGATGATCGTTGTCCGCAATTACGTTAGTTGCTATTGTAGTTTTTTCATCTTTACTTTTTTTAATTTCCCAGTTTTTCGTTAAGTTTCCTGTAATTGTTGTGATATTCATAATACCATCTCCTTAATTTAGTTTTTTTATTTTATCTCTTATCTTGAATATATGTTATCATATTTTTTGCTTTTTGTCAATAGCTTTTTTGCTATTTATTTTTTGTTTTTTTGTGAGCCATATAATAGCTTATTGACATTCCTAAAATCAGAAAGCCTTTTATAACTTGTAATATTTGGTATGGTGTCATTTTCATAAAAATCATTCTCCTTTGTCTCTTATCTTATATATATAGTATCATACTTTCGGAAAAATGTCAAGTTTTGTTTCATTGTAATATAATTAATTAATATTTTCACAAATGTCTGTAACGGAGAAATTATTTTTTCAAATGAAAAAAGGAGCATTGGTTTCCGGGCCTAAAGCCCAATGAATTTTAGTTCCATAATAAAAAAAGGCGGTCTATTCCGCCTTTTGAGTAAGAGATTTTTTTAGGAAGGGCTGTTTCCCTTCCTTTGGGAGATGATTTACTTCCCAGCAGGTCCGGGTGTAAGTCAGTAGCGATTTCTCACTACAGGATAATTATATCATAACCGTTCAAAAATGTCAAGGCATTTTTTTGCAATATTGCCAATGTTTTTTAAAAATAAAGTAAGGAAGGTTAAACTCCTTCCCCCTAAAAAAGCTTTAAGTATAATCATTGTATATTATAGCACAAAAAAATAGTTATTCATAATATTTTTAAGAAACTGAAAAAAGGACTTATTCAAAAGTCCTTTAATCCTCTCCATATATTTCATCCCATTCTTCTTCAGTTCCACCTGCAAACAGGAACCATTTTTTATTTTTTTGTGGATTGTTTTCCGGGTTGTCAGTATAGTCATTGTGTATAAGGAGATTTCCGTTTCTGAACTTTATTTTAATTGCATTTAATTCTCTATTTGTTTCTGTAAGTTCCAATGTATCGGGATTAAAAATAACCGACACTTTTTCTTCTCCTTCTTCCTGTTCCTCTTTAACCGGGATATATAGCGTAAACCAAAAAGTTTAACAAAGTTATACGTTCCAGCATAACCTGTCAAAATTCGGTGTCAATTTTATGCATCTGGGATGCAGGGGCCTCACGCCTAGCCCATGGCATTTCCATGCTTCACTTCCCTTGTGGGTCTGAGCCTTTATCAGCATGGACAATCCATTTCAGCCTCCCATGTCCAATAAGGTATCAGGGTAGCACAAGCATATTATCTGGTATATACTCCTGCTCCTGAACCAGTGGCTCATGGGAATTTTTTATTTATCCCGTTTTTTTTAAATACTTATCCTTTATTCCCATCCCTTTTCTTGCTATCACATAGGCAGCTCCATTGTGAATATTTAATTTCATTTGATTGCAGAATTTCTGCTCCGTAGTCCTGCTTGTATATGCAGGATTTACTTTTATCAGTTCAATCTTTCTATTGAATGTCAGGTTTTCAAGAATTTGAGCGTATCTTGAGTAAGGCAGTGAATGAAGCATCCTCATTCTCTCCTTTTCGGTAGGTGTTACAGCCTTCTTGGTTTTTCTTTTCTTCTTCTCAAATGACAGAGCCTCGGCAACAATTGATTTTCCTTTTTTAATAGCTTTACTGCATATTCTGCTTATCACATCTGCAAGTCTAGCATTTGTAGTTCCTGCTTTTCCAAATGGGTATTTCACTTTTTCGATACCTACAATATTTCCCTTTTCATCTGTTTCGCAGATGTTTACAAATCCCTTGTTGAAGTCAATCCCTATTACACCATGCTCCTTTCTTGTTACTATTGCGGAGCTTTCATATGAAACAGCAACAGTGACAAAAAGGTAATATCTGTCATTCTTTCTTATAATTGAAACAGTTACAGGCGAAGCATTGTCTTTCATGGCATCCCTTAGCTGCCTTCCTCCATATTTAAAATGACATTTTCCATATGCAAACCTTTCAGGGCTCCTGTCATCCTTCCACTTTCCAAAATCACGTCTAACCTTCATTGTAAAGAAGTTCTCTTTTTTGACATACTGGAGCTGAAAGTTCATGTTGCCCTGCTTCTCACAGGCCCTTCCTATATAGTTAATCTGGGAATCCCTATGTTGCTTAAATGCCTCCATATTATTTCTGGCAAGTTTCTTCGTCCCCATGCAGATGTTAGGTTTCTTTTCATTTAACTGTCTTTCAAGATTCTCAATCTTTTGTTTTATCCTGTTTATTGAATTTTGAATATTATATATATGAAATTTTAATTTTCCTAATCTTTTTGTGTTGGTTTTCCTTGAGGCATGAATTTTAGCCATTTCCTTTCTTTTCTTCTCTATAATCTTTATTTTGCCCTCAATCCTTGCTTCAAGCTTTTCAATATTAAGAGGTATTAGCGCAAGTGCTGAGCTTATTATTTCCTCAACTTCATATATGGCTGAACTGGCTGTACGTGCTGCAACTGAAAACCTTTCTTGTAACAATTTATTCAAATCGTTCCTGCTGATTTCAGGACAGTTCCTTAATATATGTAATGTACATCTTTTAAGGAAGCCATAACTTTGTGTAGTTTCTTCAAAATATTCAATTATTTCTTTAGCATTATTCTCTTCAAGAATTGTAGAGAAGGTTTTAAATGCTTTCAAGTTGCTTTACCTCCTTTTTTATTTTATTTTACTATGTTTATGAGAATATTTCAAGAGTTTATTTGATTATTTTTTTATGTCAACATTTGTTTAAACAAGAATGCAATTAATTAATATTTTCACAAATGACTGCAACGGAGAGTTTGAATATTATTCGAATAAAAAAGGCCTTTTAGGCCCTTATCTTGCTTTTATTTTTTTTGTTTCATATTCCTTTAAATTATCGTTTTTACCGAACGGATGAAGATATATCCAAGTTCCTGCGGAAAGTAATTTCCTGTTTCCCTGTCATAGTGCATAAGTGTAATAGGAACAGCAAGGGCAGAAGCTGCATTTATAACTGATATTACTGCCATTGTTAGTCCCGTTACATAAAGTTCGACTTTGCAGGGACTTTTCTTTTTTAAGTTTGAAAGCCTGTCATATGCGATTCTTTCCGTTCTTTTTACATCTATAGGATCAGGAATACTTTCAAAAACATATTCCTGAACTTTTTTTATTTCATGCCTTCCTTTTACAGTTCCTAATTTATGAGTTATCATAATTTGCTGTTTTTTTCTTCTTTATATATAATATTCAACATATTTTGTGATGTCCCTGTAATCTTCGGACCTTTTATCTGAAAACTGGCTCTCAAGATCCGTCCATTTTCCTGCAAGTTTAGAAAATCCTTCCTTTAAAGGTATGTTTCTGCCTTTTAAATCCCTTGCGACAGTTTCAGGACTTCCAGCAAGAATAATGTAAGGGCATATTCTTTTGTAAAAAATTTTTCCGATTTCAAAATATTCCTTACGTTCAGGACATAAAATAAAACCTTCAATTTTACTGTCAAGAGAGCTTAAAACGTTTTCCGGGAAAACGGCAAGTCCTGGTTTTAATTTCAGATCCTTTCTTCCGTCAAGAACATCATCATTAACATTTACTACCATCGGCTTCCCGTCTGAAAGTTTAACGTAGAGGGCTTTAACTGCACTTGAACTTTCAGTGTAGCCTGTAAGTTTTATGCTTTCCGTAAAGGAAATATTAATTCCTTTTTCTTTTATATCGAATATAGTGAAGCTTCCCATTTCCGAAGTTTCAAAATTATAATAGACGCTCATATTTTCATTCCCCCTTTAAAATTTCAGCTATTTTTTTAATTTTTTTAAGTTTTTCTTTGTCAAGTCCCTTGACAAGGTCAGCGGCTTTTTCAACTTTCATTTCAAGGTTACTGACTTCTGTTTTAGTTTCAGAAAGCTTATGTTCGATACAATTATAAGTTTTTACAAGTTCCTTTGCAGAAATTATTAGTGTATCAGCTTTTCTTTTATAATCCTCATCGACTTCCCAGAACCTTTTGTCATTCCCATAAACTTTTTTAACTGTTTCATCAAGTCTTACAAACATTTTTTCAACATATGAATAGTAATATTTTTTCATAAAAAATGCTGTTATGACTGAAGATATGACAGCCGTAATTATAATTGCTATTAAAAATTTAATTTCCATATTTTTCCCTCCTTTATATTAAAAAATATTCATCAACGGTCTTTACATTTTCTTTAAGATATTCCATTATGACTGTATTCAGTTTATTAAAATAAGCTTTGCCTTCAAAAAGCGGATCAAATGTGAAGGACATTTTTTTAATGTTTTCACGGAATGATGGCATATTATATAAAAGCATGTCATCATGTTCATCATTTACCCAAGCTTCTGAAAAGGCATCTTTCAGTTTTTCAGTAAATTCTTTTGAAACAATTTCAATTTCAAACCTGTCTTCCATTGAAGAAATTATTTCTTCAATATAATCAGAATAATCGGAAGGAATTTTAACTCCATTTATAATATTAAATCTTGTTTTCATAATTAAATCCTTTCAGAAAGGGGGATAATCCCCTTTCTATAATAATATTCCGTTTTCATTTTTTGTATTTTTTAAGAGATATTCCCTTATTAAATTGTTAAGGTTGTTGAAATAATCGGCATATTTTGAAAAAAGTTCATCTTCGTTAAGGTTTTCAATCTGATCAATGTTATAAATGAAATCTGAAAGATAATCTTGAAATTCTGAAGGTCCGCACCAGTTGAATGCTCCCCCAATTTCGCCTCTTAATTTTTCTGTGAACTCTTCATCTTCAATTTCAATATTAAAACTTTTTTCGAGCCCGTTCAAAACTGAAGCTGTTATATTATAAGTTTCTTTATGATTGAATTTAATTCCATTTATTTCTCCTAAAAATTCGTGTATTATTTTATTTTTCATATAAATCTCTCCCTTATTATTTAAATTAAATTCTTATCCGCCATATTCAAAAGTTTTTTTTGGAAGTTCATATGCAAACTTGTCGCCCGCTTCTTCAGAAATTTCATTTTCCAGCCTTTCTGAAATAATATCATAAGGTTCATCATCCCAACTGTGATTAAAACCTACGACAAGATTTTCATCAAACCAGTCGCCTTCCTCTTCTAAAATTTTTTCAGCTTCCGGATATTCCTTGACAAATTCCTCAACTATTTCTTTTTTATAAATAAAAACTCCATAACTCATTTTACCGCTTCCTTTCCTGTTCTGATTTTATAATTTATTATAACATATTTTCTCTCTTATGTCAATATATGTTTTTATAAAAAAAGAAGGGGCAATTCCCCTTCGTGAAAGTTAGATGTAGAACAATTATAACTCATTCCAAAAGAAAAGTCGAATTTAAAAAGGACTTTTTTTAAAGTCCTTTATTTTTAGAATGGGAAATCATCATTTACATCTATTTCATCTTCCTGTTTTGGTGCAGCTTTAGCTTTTTTTGGAGCATTTTTAACTGGATCCTGTTGTTTTTCTTCATTTTTAGGAGAAAGGAATTCAACGTTCTGAATTATAACGTTTGTCCAGCTTTTCTGTACTCCATCCTTTTCATAATTCTGAATTTCAAGATAACCCTGAACTAAAAGCTTATTCCCTTTTTTTGTGTGTTTCACAAGATTTTCTGCCATTTTTCCAAAAGCTACAAGGTTTGCGAATAAAGTTTTATCTTTCTGATAGTTTACCGCAAGTGTACTTTTTGCATATGCTTCACCGTTCTGTGAATATTCAAGTTTCCAGTCCTTAGTTAAATTTCCTGTTAGGTTGATTTGGTTCAAATTCATAATAATCATCTCCTTAGTTTTTTTATTTATCTCTTATTGTGATAATATCTTATCACATTTTTATATTTTTGTCAAGGATTGTTTTAAACTTTTTTTGTTTTCCTGTTCGAACCCTTAACTGCAAAAAGAGTATAACATATTTTTAGGAAAATGTCAATATGTGTTTTAAATATTTTTTCATTTGAAATCGTCTGTTTTTTATGATAATATACCTATTATAAGTTAAAAAGGAGGATGAAAATGGAAGAAAAGCAGATTGGAAATTTCATAAAGGAATTTGAAAGGCATATGTTCTGGAAAAAGTTCAGGGAAGAAGCTTTATTTGTGATCCTCCGGTTCATAAGTTTTTTCCTTGTATTATGCTGTGTTGGGATTTCATTATTATATATTATTGAAAGAAGAACGGATCAGATAGAAGATTTTTCAACATTTTTTTTGATACTGTTCACTTCCTATGCTGTTTTAAATACAGATTTTTTTGCAGAAGAAACAATAGAAGAAATAGACGTTCCTGAATTTGAAAAATTTCTTGAAGAGAATGAGCTTTGTGGAATGGTTTTAGATAAAAACATTGTTGAAGAATTTCTCCTGAATGAAGAAATAACGGAAGAAGCCGAAGAAGGAATTGCGGCAGAAATTATAAATTCTTAAAAAAGGCCCTTTTGGGCCTTTATTTTTTTTAGATTATTATGACATATATATTATCACATGACTAAAAAAACAATAAAAAACGGAAGCTTTTTAAAGGATTTCAACTTCCGTTATAAACGAACCTGTCTTTTCGAGGATGAATTCAAGGACCTTCTTGTCATCAGTCCCTGTGAGGAGCAGCAGATCCTCTTTTTTCATAAAGCATTTATTGTCTTCTATAAGGCCATAAATTATTTCACCTTTTTTTGTTGTAAATTCGATTACATTTTCGGTGATTGTGTTTTCGGGCCTTGTTGCCTTATAAAGCATATATAGTGTTAAAATATTTGTTAATAAAAGAAATAATACCATTATTTCCCCTTTCCGTTAAAGTTTTTGTTTTCAGAAATTTTGTATTTTCCTTTAAGCTCTATTTCTTTTCCTGAAAAATCTACATATTCAATTCCGGTACCAGTCCTGTTGAAACTTATGGCACAGTCATCATTTATAAAATATCTGCATTTCCTGTTTATTTCTGCCATCCTTCCGTTTGTCCCCCTTATTATAAGTGCAAACAGGAGAACTATGGAAAGTAGAAGTATAACATCTGAAAAAATTCTTGTCTTTTTCATAATTCTCCTCCTTCTTTTAGATTACAAGGAACAATGTAACAACAGCTCCCAATATAAACAACATTGCAAGTGACATTGAAACAAATTCAAATACCGGATCTTTTATTTTTATTTTCATAATTTCTCCTTCCGGAAAAAAATCCTGTCCTGTTACCTAAACCGAATATATTTTAAATTCTGAAAAGGTTCAGTGGCAGGAAATCATTTCCTTATCATAGAATGATTATAACATAATCTACCATTTTTGTCAACAAATGTTTTTTTAAAAGAATTATCAGGAAGAAAATTCCCTGACAATCTTTTATATTATAATTTTCTTTAAAGATGCAATAGCATTCTGTATTTCTTCAAAATTTACACTGCCAAATGTTTTTACATTTATGTCATATAATTCTTTTTTCTCTGTAATTTCAGTAATTTTGGCATTTATCTGAAAATCATCATTTTCAAAAAGTATTTTTTGACCTTCCATATGGAAAAGCTCATTTTTTGTTTTAAAATCAGCTTCCCCTTCAAACTTCTTCAATATGTTAAGTTCATGTTCCAATATTGAAGTTTCATAATTACTTTTTAAAGTTATCTTTTCAATTTCCTGATCTGTGATTAAAAATTCTGCAGCTTTTTCCAGAAAACCGGAAGGATTTTGAGTGGGTATCATTTCAAAAAAGCTTTTCAGATTATTTGAAACTTCAACAAGTTTTCCTTCAAGTGTTATTTGAGTTCCCTGAAAACGAAGTACTACTTCTTTATTTTTTATTTCAACGACAAGAGTTGTTTCTTCTCCTACCGTAAATTTTTCTGTTTTTTCAATATTATTTATTTTCATAATAATCACTCCTCATTTGTTTTTATCTCTTATCCTGTATATATAGTATCATATTTTAAGGAAAATGTCAATAATTGTTTTTTTTAAATAAGAAGCAAATAAAAGGTATATTTTTCAAATGAAAAATTAAAAAAAGGTCCATTAGGACCTTCATAATTTTATTTATTTATTTATTTTTATATTTTTAACATTTTTAACTATTTCATTGTATTCCTGATCTTCCCTGAAATGCTGTGCTATATCCTGAATATTTTCCTTAACGTTCAGCTGTACCTGTTCAAGAAGGGCGTTTATTACTTTCCTGAACTTGTAATCTTCAATATTTCCTTGAACTCTTTTAAGAGTTCCGTTTTCTATTACAGCTTCCGTACCGTCGGCACTGAAAATCATGTTGCCGTTGTCATTGTCCAAAAGAATTGCGGCATATTCCTTACGGGCCATGATATAAAAAGTGTCACATAATCTGTCTGCTTTTACAGAAAGTTCCGTTTTATTGAATGCCGATGTGGTATAAAATTCCGAAAGTTCCCCGGAGACTGTTTTGGCGGTAACGCCATCAGCAAACTCAAACTTTATTTCTCTTGGCGGGTTGTTTACCAGAAGGTTTCCTGAATTTTCTAAAAGTTCCAAATTTGTTTCAGATTCCCCCTTAAATACATAAGGAAAAATTTCTTTTAGTGAAAAAATTTCTTCCCTTTCCGAAGAATTCATAAAATCACCTGAAAATGTGCGGATAACGCTAGGCGTGTGTTCATCCATGCTGATTTCCGTATCAAAATTTCTGATTTCGGCAATATTATCATTTTTAGTTATTTCCATTCCGGATTCATTATTATAATAAAAATTGTCAGCAAGTGCGGCAAGTGCAAAAATTTCAGGAATAAAATCTCCGAAAACACGCACCTCTGCAAGATTTTTCTTGTTTGAAAGAATAATTTCTTTTAAAGTATCAAGATTTATTAGAAAATTTTCCGTCCCATCCGGGTTAGGTAGCCTTTTTTCCCCCATTTCTTCCATAAGTATTCCTGTTTCTTCCTTAAATTTTACAATTACTGACGCAAATACATCTCCATTTGGGACATCCAGGCTTAGTTTTTTATATGACGACATAATGTTCTCTCCTTTTTTTATCTTTTTTATATATATATGATAACATAT
>ERZ773233.1924-NODE-1924-length-11805-cov-13.472936_pt1 | contig 11805 bp, 10 predicted proteins | sample MGYA00580991_ERZ773233 | MGnify/ENA primary metagenome ERZ773233 (study PRJEB29015, sample SAMEA2738178) | human oral metagenome | biome: human oral; feature: human-associated habitat; material: saliva | place: China | collected 2161 ...
CAAAAAATTCCACGATTTTCACGAAGCGCACGCCATCAATCTACCATTTCGATCAAAACTTGTTTCACACTGTTTTGTGATTTTTGTTTTTCTTCTTTTGGGAATTTTACAAAAAGCAAAAAAGTAATCGCAATTGCAGCACCGAGAACGTCCAAAAATAAAATTTGGCTTATTGGCAAAAGCACAAGCAGCGCACCACCAAGGGCTGGACCTGCAATACTCGAAACCCCCTGAATCATCTGATTGACACTTGCGATACGCATAAGCTCGTTCTGCGGAGCCAAAAGTGGCATCGAAGCCTGCATTGACGGCCCATGAAACGCGCTTGCTATCGAACGAAGCGCCATCAAAATATAAATCACCATGAGCTGATCTCCGCCTTGCATCAGAAAAATCGCCATGATAATTGTAAAAACTGATACTAGACCATCAGAAATTATCATTGTCCATTTTTTGTTCCAACGATCTACATATACACCCGCAAAAGGCGAAAGGATAGCGCTCGGCAAGAGCCACGCAAGCGCCGAAGTCAAAAGTACTTCCGCCGACTGATATTCGAGTGTAAGCCAAGTCGTAAGTGCAAAAGACACCGCCGAACTACTAATAATCGAAAAGGCCTGCCCTGTCCAGATGAGATAAAATTTTTTCTTCCAATCCTGAGAGATTTTTTCGGTTGATTGTATTTTTTGATTCATACTTTATTTTGAAAAATTAAAAAACTCTCCATTTGTGGAAAAATTCCCAAAACGGGAATTTTAGAGATCAAGATTCATTACATTTTTGGCGCGAGACTGAATAAAGTGCTTTCGTGGAGCCACTTCTTCACCCATCAGCATTTTGAAAATTTCATCAGCACGCTCAGCATCTTCGATTTTTACCTGGAACATTTTTCGAGTTTCTGGGTCAAGAGTTGTCTCCCAGAGCTGTTCCGCATTCATTTCTCCAAGCCCTTTATAACGCTGAATTCCGTCTGTCACGATACCATGCTCCGCAATCAAAGCATCTTTCTGAGCGTCATTGTAGGCGTACCAAGTGCTTTTTCCACGAGAAAGTTTATAGAGTGGAGGATTCGCAATATAAATATGTCCGCGCTCAACCAATTCTTTAAAATATCGGAAGAAAAAAGTGAGCAAAAGCGTACGGATATGTGCTCCATCCACATCGGCATCGGTCATAATCACGATACGATTGTAGCGCAATTTGGAATAGTCAAAACTTTCGCCTACACCCGTTCCAAGTGCCATAATCAATCCTTTGATTTCAGCATTAGCAAAGGCTTTGTCGAGACGAGCCTGTTCTGTATTGAGGATTTTACCGCGAAGTGAAAAAATCGCCTGAAATTTTCGGTCACGACCAGTCTTGGCGGTACCACCGGCAGAATCCCCCTCCACAAGGTACAATTCCGTTTTTGTATTGTCGCGACTTGAACAGTCAGCGAGCTTCCCTGGAAGACCAGCCCCTTCAAGCACACCTTTTCGGATAATAGTATCACGAGCATTGCGAGCCGCCGCACGCGCTCGAGCCGCCAAAAGACATTTTTCAATCATTACTTTGGCAGTGCGAGGATTTTCCTGCAAAAAATCATAAAAAGCCTCCCCCATCACGCGATCAGTAATCCCTTTGGCTTCAGGTGTTCCGAGTTTTCCTTTGGTTTGTCCTTCAAATTGTGGTTCTGGAACTTTAACAGAAATAATCGCCGTAAGTCCTTCGATCATATCTTCAGAAGTGAGATTCTGATCTTTTTCTTTGAGAATTTCTTGTTCGCGAGCATATTTGTTCATTGTTCGCGTGAGTGCCGTTCGGAAACCAACCACATGCGTTCCGCCCTCTGGCGTAATCACATTATTTACGAAAGAAATCAATTTTTCTGTGTAGTCATCTTTTTTGTATTGAAGTGCGATTTCTACGGCTACATTGTCAATTTGCTTGTCAACGTAAAAAACTTCATCCGTGATAACCTCAGAAGTACGATTGAGATAGTGAACATATGATTCAATACCCCCCTCGAAGAAAAATCGATATTTGGTATCTTCAAATTCATTCACCAGAGTGATGGTGATCCCTTTGGTCAAGTAAGCCTGTTGACGAAGGCGAATCTTGATGGTGTCATAATTGAAAGCCACTGTCGTAAACATTGTCGCATCTGGCCAGAACCGAACAATTGTTCCGTGTTTATCAGTTGTCTCGCCTGTTGGAGCTACTTGCCCATCAGGCACGCCTGTTTGGTATGATTGTGTGAAAATTTTGCCATCCTTATGTACCCAAACCTGCATTTTGGTAGAAAGTGCATTCACCACAGACGCACCCACACCGTGAAGCCCACCAGAAACCTTATATCCTGACTCATCTCCACCGAATTTTCCACCCGCATGAAGGACAGTCATCACCGTTTCAAGGGCTGATTTTCCAGTTTTTGGATGAATATCGACAGGAATTCCGCGCCCATCATCTTCCACAGAAACAGAACCATCCGCGTGCATCGTCACAATAATATGGCTCGCGTGCCCAGCCATTGCTTCATCAATCGAGTTGTCGACAATTTCCCAAACAAGATGATGCAAACCGCGTTCATCCGTCGAACCAATATACATTCCAGGTCGTTTTCGCACGGGCTCAAGCCCTTCCAAAACCTGAATATTACTTGAATTATACGTCATAAAAAATTTTTATTTCCGCACAATAATATGAAAAATTCTTGAAAAGTAAAGCGATTTTTCTGATTTTACGCGGGAGCAATTTTTTGAAATTTTAAAAAATTAGAAAATAAAAAATCCTCCCACGGAAGATTTTAAATTTTTGACATATAAATGAGCGCATCAGAATTGGAAATTTCCACATTTTTTCATTCTGGGAAAAATGCGAGCAGAAAATTTTTGATAAGATCGGGATCAATCTCGGGGTTGAGCGGAATATCGATGACGGTCGACATTCGTTTTTTGGGAATAAATCGCAGAAAAACGGGCGCGCCGCCAGCTTCCACCATTTGAAAAGTCACAAAATCATCCCACAAATAATTATTGGCACCGACTTTGAGGCCTTTTTCAGAAATTTCCACTTCCGTGATGGGCGAAGAATTATTTTCAATCAGCAAAAAATTTCCCGCAAAAAGAATGACCACCACCGAGAGGACATATAGTTGCGTCACCAAGCCAAAAATAAACAACGAACCAATTACAATCATCGCAATAATGTACCACATTGGCCCGCGATTTTTTTTGTTTGAAAGTGCCCAAGAAAACATATTATACAGCAATATTAAGAAGATCAATAATTCGCGCTACCACGAACCACGCAGAAATAGAAATCACAAAACCAACACCCGAAGCAATCATTCCTTTTTTGGATTTTTCTACACCTGTACTATCACCAGTAATCCCCGAATTAAGCTGCATTTGTACCGCATAAAAAATCAGCATAAAAATCGAAATCGTTCCCGCCACCGCAATAATCACTTCTGTTACCGTCGCGATTACCACGGGAATCGAGTCAATATTGACATTCCCAGCACGCAAATCACCGTCGTTGATTCCAAGAATCGATTCTTGCGAATTATTGATCGCGGCTGCGGTTCCAGATTGCGCAAAGGCTGATTTGGAGGCGAAAATTGACAAAAATGCCAACGCGCTATAAAAATATTTTTTCATAAGAAAGAATTTGAGTTTGAAGCATTATAACCGATTTTCTCAAAAAACACAAACTTTTTGCGATTTTTATTTTTGGAAAAATTATTGAAAAATACTCGCGAAAAAACTTTGAAAAAAATTTGAAAAAATCGTTTTTTTTCTTATTATACAAGGGATTTTTGAAAAATTCTGACCGAAAATTTTATGAATTTTTTCAGGATTTGCTTCAAATTTTTATTTTCTAAAAAATTCTCATGAAAACTCCACTTTCTTGGATTTCTGTGTATACTCCATTAAATGCTATTTTAAAGGAAAAAAGCATTACAGAACTCGCGCATTTGTATTCGATTCACACAGCAGAAATTGATGATATTTTGACACACGATTTGGATAAAATCGTGATTGGTAAAGTTATTTCATGCGAAAAACATCCTGATTCGAAAAAACTTTCGATTGTGAGAGTATTTTTGGGAGAAAATCTCGGAGAAGAGACGATTTTGACAGGCGCAGAAAATATTGTCAATGCCAAATATGTTCCTGTTGCGACGGTTGGCGCGGTTTTGGGCGAAGATTTTGTGATTGACGAGCGAAAAATGGCGGGAATGATTTCTCGTGGAATGATTTGTGGTGACAACGAGATTGGGCTTGTGAGCGAGGTTGCTGCGGGAATTATGATTCTAGAAGAAATCTGGGATGAAAAATTTTTGGAAACGATGGTTGGAAAATCAGTTTTTGATCTTTCGATCGATTTTCCTGGAATTGGCGGTGAAATCGTACAGATTCCGCTTCGTGATACGACTTTTGAAATCGATAACAAATTTATTACCAATCGTCCAGATTTATTTTCTGTGACTGGAAATGCGCGCGAATGGGCGACGATTTTTGATGAAAATTTTACCAATCCACTTCCGCTTGAAGCGACGCCAGTTCAGCTTTCCAATCGTATGCTCTATGTGGCGATAGAATCGGACAAATGTCTTGCGTACACGCTTCTTGAAACAGACAATCTCACGGCAGAAAAATCTCCGCTCGCGATTCGCATGATGATGGAGCGCGCGGGACTCAACCCAAAACTTGACCTCGTGGATATCACGAATATGATTTTGACGGAATATGGTCAGCCGATGCACGCCTTTGATGCTGATAAAATCGTTGGAAAAATTTCCGTTCGCATGGCGAAAAATGGCGAAAAAATCGAGGCGCTCAATGACGAAACATACGAATTGACTGACAAAGATTTGATTATTGCAGACGAAAGTGGTCCAATCGCGATTGCTGGAGTGATCGGCGGGAAAAATTCTGCGGTTTCTGAGACAACCACTCGTGTTTTCTGGGAATCTGCGACTTTTGACGCAACGAGCGTACGACTCACAGCGCAGCGTCACTTGATTCGTACGGACGCATCAACTCGCTACGAAAAATCGCTTGATCCAACGCTCGCACTCAAGCCATTCCCTCGAGTACTCGAATATCTCGAATTTCTGGGGAAAAATCCTGAAATCAAAGGACAATTTTCAGGAATCAATACCGACGCGGTTCATGATATCAATATTCTCGTGCCTTTTGCGCTTGTGGAACAAAAATCTGGCGTAAAAATCCCGCAAGAAAAAATTTTCCACATTTTGCAAAAATTGGGCTTTGTGATTGAAAATATCACAGAAGAAAATTTTTCTGTTCGCGTTCCGTCTTGGCGCGCAACCAAGGATATCAATATTCCTGAAGATATTGTGGAAGAAATTTTGCGCATTTATGGATATGACAATATTCCTGCGATTGCCCTTTCTGGCGATTTTTCCATTCAGGCCAAAAATCTTGAGATTTCGCTTACCAATCGTATTTTGAGTTTTTTCTCAGCTCGAGGCTGGAATGAAGTATACAATTATTCGTTCACAAATCTTGGACTCGAAAAAAAGATTTTATCAGCAAATCACGACCAGCTCATCGCGATCCAGAATACATATACTGAGGATTTCACGCATATGCGAACGAGTCTTGCGCCGCGACTTTTTATCAATATCGCAGAAAATCTTCGCCATCAAGACAATCTCGAATTTTTTGAAATTGGAAAAATCTACGCCAAAAATCTTGAACGCGATAGTAAAATTGAAAAATTGCTTGTTGGTCAAGAAAATTTGCCTTTTCCAGAACGAACAAAGCTTGCGGGCGTGACAACTTCTGAAACAATTGCTTCACTTCGTAATGTGCTTGACGCGTTCTTTATAGAACTTTTCGGATTTATTCCAGCGGTTTCACAAGGCGCTTCTCTCGCTCCGTTTTTGCATCCAGGCGTGTCTGGCGAATATTCTCATGACGGCGTGTTGCTCGCACGATTCGGGAAAATCCACCCACAAGTGGTTGAAAATTTTGACATTCCTGATGCGACGATTTATTTTGAAATTGATTTTGAAGCCATTTTTCAACTTGAAAAAAATACTGAAAAGCATCTCAAACCAATTTCTGTGTACCAACCGATTACGCGCGAACTCAATTTCTTGCTTCCAAAACATACAGAAATTGGCTCTGTAGCGCACAAAATCGAGGCCGTACATCCATGGATTTCTCGCGTGGTAGTGGACGATATTTTTGAAGACTCGGAAAAAATTGGTGAAAATATGCGCAGCGTGAATTTTTCTTTCGTGGTGCAAAGCCCAGATTCAACGATTTCTGATGAAGAAGCCAAAAATATTCAAGAATCAATCATCCAGACAATTGCTGACGCGGGTTATAAACTTCGCGGAATGTAAAAATTTCAAAAATAAAATCCTACAAATTGTAGGATTTTATTTGAGTGATAAAAGATTCATTTCTGTAATTTCTGGAATATCAAATTTGAGACGCTGCTCCAATCGTTCAAAAATATAATAGTCGTCATTTTCCGTTTCGAGCGTGAAAATATCTTTCACAAGCCCGCCACCCATCGGTTCAATTTTAAAGTCCAGCACATTAATATTGAAATTGTAAAAATGTTCGGTAAGGCGCATCAAGATACCACGCTTGTCCTTGAAAATCACTTCCATCACAATCGTAATTTTATCTTTTTCCAGTGGCTGATTGGCCCATTGCGCTGGGATTCGACGATCCAAATCGATTTTTTCAACATTCGGACAATCAAGCGCGTGAATCGTCACTGTTCCCTGTCCAATCGCACCAATAATTTTTTTGGTTTCAGGCGTTGGATGACAACATTGTGCGATTTTGTGAGGAATATTTTTCTCTTTTCCAATCAGGATTTCCGTAGAATTTTCTGAAAAATTTTCGGGTTTTTTTTCAGTTTTTTCCTTTTTTTCAGGTGTTTCAGAAATTTTTTCGCCCAACACTTCCGAAATTATCTGATCGCTGATGACTTTTAGAACGCTCGATGGCTTACGAGAGAGGTTTCCAATTTGTACAAGAATATCTTCTTTTTGCTTGGTGTCGAGCACTGCACCGTCCACATTTTTGAGAATAGAAAGCTCTTTATCAAGACCTTTTCCATAATTTTTTTCCAAATATGCATTGAGAATGTCGCGCCCTTTAGTGATGAAAAACTCGCGTTCCTCACGATTGATATATTGGCGAATATACTCGCGCGCCTTGCTCGTCGCCACGAACGAAAGCCAAATCGGTTTTGGTTTATTATTTTTGTCGCGAACAATACTGATACTTTCGCCATTATGAAGCTGATAATCAAGCGGAACAACTTTTCCGTTCACTTTTGCGACAGCAATCGTATTTCCAATATCTGAGTGAATATGATACGCAAAATCCACTGGCGTCGCACCACGCGGAAGCGTGATAATATCACCTTTTGGCGTAAACACAAAAATCTGATCCGCAAAAACATTCACCGACATATCGCTCATGAATTCGCCACCATCTTTTCCATCATCGAGAATATCTTTAATCGTTTCTACCCAATAACTATCCTTCGACATTCCCGATTTTCCGGTTTCTGAATAGGTAAAGTGCGCCGCCACACCATGTTCCGCATGTTCGTGCATGGCCTCGGTTCGAATCTGAATCTCTGTCGGCTGCGAACGAAGCTCTGGAAAAAGTCCCACCACCGTCGTATGGAGCGACTGATAGCCATTTTCTTTTGGAAGCGCAATATAATCCTTAAAGCGCTTTGGCATCGGAATAAACGCATTATGCAAAATCCCCAAAATCTCGTAACAATGACGAATGTTGTCCGTGATAATTCGCACCGCAAAAAGATCATACAAATCATGAACATCGTTGTATTCGATAGATTTTCGAGAAATTTTTTTAAAAATCGAATACGGCGATTTAACGCGATAACTAATATTTTTTACGCCAACATTATTTCCCAAAATATTTTGAATCATTTCCTGTGTTTTGGAAAGGAAAAAATCCTGCTCTTTTTCAAGCTTGGCAAGTTCGTTCGTGATATATTTGTATTCTTTTGGATGCAAAATTTTAAAACACTCGGTTTCAAGTTCTTCTTTGAATAGGAAAATACCGAGACGATCGGCAATCGGCGCATAAATGTTGATCGTTTCGAGTGCGATTCGTTCGCGTTTTTCAGGCTTCGGATGAAAATGCAACGTACGCATATTGTGCAAGCGATCCGCCAATTTGACAATAATCACACGCAAATCATTGGTCATCGCAAGCAACATTTTTCGAAGGCTTTCAATACTTCGTTCCTCGCCTTGATATCGAATCGTGGAAAGCTTGGAAACACCCTGACAAATCTTGGCGACATCATCACCAAATTTTTCGCGAATATCATCTTCTGTTCGTTCTGTATCTTCAATTACATCATGCAAAATACACGCCTGAATCGAGATCAAATCAGGCTTCAAAATCGTCAAAATCTTGGACGCTTCGAGTGGATGTGTGATGTACGGTTCACCACTTTTTCGAATTTGCGTTCCGTGAGCCTCGCGCGCAAAAATATATGTCTCCCAAATAATTTTTTCCACCTCTTCGGGAGTTTGTGTTTTGATATAACTTTGCGCGATTTTGATGAGTTCGTGCGCAAGAATGTCCGCCTGCGTGTAGTCCAATTTTTCTATTTCCATAATGCAAAATTTATAGTACGATTTTATCGAAAAATACTCAAAAAATCAAATTTTTTTATGTTTTTATTGAGAAAATTTGATAACAAATCAGAAATATATTCTAATATTTTATAATTTTGCAAATTCATAAAATTTCATATAATAAAATAAATTTTAGCTCTCATCCTGCAAAATCGAGCTATGTTTTGCAGGGGAATATTTTATTATGAAAAAATATTTGATTTTATTATTGTTCGTTTTTTTGCTTTCTTGTTCTGCATCAGTTCCAGAAAAAACAGACATATCTACCCTTAATCGACAATGTGCTAATAAAGCGCCATTTTCCTCATATGTTGTTTCTTCAGAAAAAATTTATTGGTCATTTTTTAATGATGCTGATAAGCAATGTTATTATCTTGGGTTTTTATGATCCAATTTTTTTCTAATTTCTCATGGTGACCCATATTCAGATAATCTTCTTTGGTCGCTTTTTGGTTGATATGATAATTTTATAGAACATTTTCAAAAACAATATATTCATTCTTTTCAAGAGACACCCGCTTTTCATAATTATTATAATATTTTTGACTTGTACAAAAAAACTTTGACAAAATATAACATTTCACTCCCAGAACCAAGTACTGTTCCTGTTTTTCAAAGTGAAAATATTGAAGAAATGTATAAAAATTCAATTTATCCAATTTTGGAAAAAACCAAAAATTCAGAAAAATATTATGAAAATCCTATTTTTTCACCATCCACTCATTCTGAAGTTAATATAAAAAATCTTTATAACTTTTTATATTGAAAGCAAAAACAATCATAATAAATTATATATTTCACCGCCTCCCGGCGGTTTTTATTTTTCTTAAATTTCCACAAACAAAAAATCCTCATTTTCATGAAGATTTTTAGAAGAATTATAATGGCTCCCCGAACTGGATTCGAACCAGTGACCTACCGGTTAACAGCCGGTTGCTCTACCGCTGAGCTATCGAGGAATAAATAGTGCGGTATCTCTTGTAGAAGACGCCGACATATTATGAAAAAATTTTGGAAAGTCAAATGAAATTTACTTGATTTTGTGAAAAAAGAATTATAATGAAAGAAATAATTTTTATTATGTGGCTTGATTTTTTGCTTTCGCTCGGATTTTTCTTTCAAAAATCACCAGAATTGCCGTCGCATCAGCACGACGCGGTAGAAAAAATTTCTATGCCGACGATTTATTTGGGTGGCGATATTATGCTATCGCGTTCGGTCGGCGCGATGACCAAAAAATACGGAACAAAATATATTACTGACGCCTACAACCCTTTCCATGACGCGAAGAAAAATTCGATTATTTTCCTCAATTTAGAATCGCCATTTGCTGAGAATGATCGCGATACGCACGAGCGAACTTTCCTTTTTGCGTCGAATCCGCGAAATATTGAAGTGCTTTCGTGGCTGACTGCGAACAAAGTCGGCATTATTTCCCTCGCGAATAATCATATCGCGAACGCAGGAATAGAATGATTTCAAACGACCATCGAGACGCTTGATAAAGCCAAAATTTTGCACACTGGACTTTCTTGATGAGAGCGTGAAAAATTTATTTTTGTGCGCGTGCATGACAGGAAATATTGTTTTGGTGCGTATACGTATGATGGGCGAAAATATTTTGACAAAACAAAAAATGAAACCTGGTATGTCAATTCGCTTGATGATGCGAAAAATGATATTTTCGCGATGAATGATATGCATTGTGATGAGAAAATTTTTTCGCTACATTGGGGTCGTGAGTATAAAGTCGAGCCGACGGATTCTCAGGTCAAATTGGCGCATTTTCTCATAGACAACGGCGCGACGATGATTGTGGGCGGACATTCGCATATTTTCGGGAAAACGGAGCAATACCACGGCCGACCGATTTTTTACTCGCTGGGGAATTTTATTTTTGATCAAGAATGGGGGCGCAATGGTTGTGAGGCGGACATGGATTGTATTTTTGATAAAAAATTGCAGAAAAAAACAGTTCCGACATATCGCGGAACGGTAGCTAAAATCCCCTTTCCATACGATCATATAGGGAAAATCTGGCACTGGGATATCAAGATTGGAAAAATGATTTGAGAAAAATAAAAAACTTCCGCGAGGAGGTTTTTTATTGCTCTTGTGGACCATATTTACCTACAAAATCCCAGATCCATTTAAAAAAGTATTTTTCATCTTCTGATACTGTTGTATCATAAATTAGCGTAAAATCATTATTTCGCAATGATTCTTCTTTAATCAAATTCGAAAATTTCTGATACTGTTCCAATTGTTGCTTATTATGATTGCAATACGAGGCAAGAGAGGTTGATCTTTTTTTTCGTACATCGTTTGAAAGAAAATTACGGTCTTTAAAAGACGATATAATCCATGCACTCACATTAAAAAATTTTTCTCCCCTTAATTCCTCATGCACTGAGTCACCTAAATAAATAATATTATTTTTTATTTTTTCTTTTTGTTCTAATAAAAAACTAAAATGATTACGAAATTTTTCCTCTTCCATAATTTTCCTTTCCTCATCCATAATTTCTTTTTGTTGTCTCATCATTTCGGCACTATTTTTCAATTCTTGTCTCGTGAGCAAAAGTTCTTCTTTTTGAGTTTTATAGGTCATATAGACCAGTACTACTGCAATTATTGAAATCACAACTTCCAAAACATTAGAAGCCTCACTAAGTTTATTGATTTCGGTATTTTGTGATAAACACCACACACACAAAATAACAAATCAAAAACTTCATATAATTCATATAATTATCAAAAGTACATTCAAAAACATTGAAATTGTTTTATGATTTTTTGGAGAATTTTTATCAGTCATATTTTTATTTTTAAGCACAATAATTATAAGAATTTTTTCGAAAAAATCCCAAAAAGGGATTTTTAACCGCTACAACTCACGCAAGCTTCTTTGCTCACGTCACTGGAAAGTGAACGAACATAATACACCGTTTTGATTCCCTGCTTCCAAGATTTTATATAATATCCGTAAAGTTGCGCTGGCGAAACCTTGGACGGGTCAATCATCCATTCAAAACTAATTGACTGATCCACCCATTTATAAATGACAGAAATCATATCGATCACATCATTCATATCCATATTTACATATTCTTTGTAATACCAGAAATTCTCAGCAT
>ERZ773233.1925-NODE-1925-length-11798-cov-43.839309_pt1 | contig 11798 bp, 9 predicted proteins | sample MGYA00580991_ERZ773233 | MGnify/ENA primary metagenome ERZ773233 (study PRJEB29015, sample SAMEA2738178) | human oral metagenome | biome: human oral; feature: human-associated habitat; material: saliva | place: China | collected 2161 ...
CCCAAAATCGCAACACCCATATCTACATCCCAAATTTCTAGGTTAGAGAGGGAAGGAACAGCCTCAGGGTCATTAGGCTTACCCTTAAACTCAGTATGCAGAATAACCCCTGCAACATGAGCTAGTGGCGCCCCAGCATGCATATTATCCCTAAGCTGATCTACGTTGATATCCCCTTTCTTGGTACTTGTGCGAATCCACATGTCACGCACTCCGAAGCGCATCGGACGATTATTTGTCGCATTAGATATCGGATTTTGATAAGTTCCCGTATGAAAAACGCCGAAACATTCATCAGAGGTACCCGCTGCCTTGGTAAGCGCATCCGTGGACGTCGCAATAATTCTGGTGGACATTCCATGGCCGAAAAACTCCACCTTATCGAGCAAGTGAATGAAGGGGTGCGACACCTTGTAAATACCGGCAGGTAGCTCAATTGACCCTCCACCGAGCCAATACAGGCGCTCTGCCAGCTTATTCAGCTGATCGGTGCAGTCCACTCCGCCCGTGGGGTCTACGCAGTAATCCAGAACATTAACGTGAAGGCCGTTCTTCGCAAGATTATGGGCTGTGTACTCCCTCGCAGTATCAGTGTACGTGAGATATTGCAGACGCTTATTGAACTCGTCTAGCCGCTTCTGGGTATTTTTTACCCATTCTGGGGCGCGAGTCATGAACTCTTCAGTCTTATTTGCTTGCTCCGCATGGGCTGGGGAGAAAGCTGAGACCCCTGCAGTGGTTGCGGCAAGAGCTCCTCCTGCCAAAAGGGCGCGCCGCGATGGCGCATGATATTCAGACATCGATGTCTCCTAGAGGTGAGTGAATTATTCGCCCTTCATCACGACGAAGTGATGTTAGTGGGCGGATACTTTCTGCACGTAGCACCGTGCTGCGTGCAGAAGATACCTTCTAGTGTGTATCGCTTTTTCTTCTCTTTGCAAGAAAATTTATGATTTTTACATAAATTCATTTCAAGTTTTACGTAAATATTTTAATTTTCTTCAATGCATTAATGAGATATGTAAAATCTATTGCTTTAAAGATTTTTAACATTGCACTAAAACAGAAGGAAGGAATGGAACTATGTCGGTTTGCTCTGCACCTTGGCAGAGGAAGGAGTACACGGCTCAAGAGAATGGCGGCCACGGATGGTTCGCTCTAATGCCTCGGAATAACTATGTGGGTTGTATCGGTGAATCCTCCAGCTGGCATGACGCAGTCTCAAAGCCAGCACATAACCATGAGGCAGCAAACTGGTATATCAGCTCATGGGCTAGTGACTGCACCTTTACAGGAGTACGCTCAGACAATCCTTACGGGCCAAGCCAAGAAGTACCCCTAGAAACAATTCTTGCTTCACTGTGGGGCTTCTATCTTGAAGGTAGCGTTAGGCGTCTGAATATTATTGGAGCAAACGTATACGATCAATGCCACATGAACTACGAAGACAATAACAAACCTAAACCCAAGGTTCTGAACGATAAATGGAAGTTTTCTATTAAAAATTCCCTGAACCCACCCTACAAGATTGAAATTAATCAGTATGTCTATAAATCTACTGAGACTCCAGTGGGAACTTCCAATAAAAAAGAATATATAGTTGTGGAATAAATTCATAAACATATCCCCGCTTATGTATTGATACATAAGCGGGGATACGTTTCTTATTTAAATTTGAAAGATTTATCTGCCAGACGAATCACTTCAAAGGCCTGCTCATACGTAGCGTAAGTCAACCACTCAAATTCATCATTAGGTGATACGATACCATGCTGTCGATACGATACGTTCTCGACAGAATCTTTATTATTTGGATTCTGAAGACCATAGTATAACCAGGTGTATGCCTTATGAAGCTCCGAATTATAGGGCATATTCGGCCATTTTTCCTTCCAAGGAGTATATAGGAAATAGGCATTAGGATCGTCTACTTCTACCGTTACGTTTGGACTACCCGCCAATCGATACACCATCAAGGCAGTAGCAGCCTCACTAGCAGGGGTATCGTAATGGAAATTCCCATCACTCCAACCCCAGGTAATGCCCCGCTGACGAGCCCACATCACCACAGGAAAACGCGGATCATCAGTCTTGATATCACCATACGGAGACTGAGTCGGAAGATTCTTCACCTCGGGAGAACCTGACAGACGGTATAGATACTCCACAAACTGGCCGCGAGAAATAACACTATCTTTCTTGACCATTTGGTACTTCTGACGCTCAGAAATCAGACCAACACACTGTGCCCAACTAAAGATAACGCGACGCCCCAACTCGCCATCTTGCCGATAATACTCATACTCTGCGCGGTCGTTACAGGTCACTGCCGGTTCATCCGGTTGCACAATAGGGGTCACCTCGTGAGGCTTCAAATGCCCGGTGGCATACGCCGGAACACTGCCGCACACCATGGCACCAGCCAAGAGTACAGCGCCGCCAGCCTGGATAGCCCGCTTCGTAGGACGGGCGAATAATTGTCGAAGCATCATAGCTCCTTCACAAACAGGGTAGGGGCACAATCTTTGTGCACCCCAATGAGTAGAACGTTCTCAGCGTATCAAAAATCCTAACCTTCAGGTAGAGATTTAGAGAATATGCAATGGGGTGAAAACAAAAGAGTGCGAGGCGGGTTCCTTGATGAGGAACCCGCCCCACACTCTTTCGTCTTACTACTGGGTCTTACTACTGGGCCGCCAACTGCTCACGGATACGCGCCACCGTCACCGCATCCGTCGTATTCTCACCCAGCAGGTTCGGCTTACCCGCACCGTGATAATCACTCGAACCCGTCACCAGCACCTCACGGCCCGCCGCACGCTGACGCTCAATGAACTCCAGCAGACGCGCCCGGTCCTCCGGAGAGTTCTCACGGTGATACACCTCCACACCCGCCAGGCCAGCCTCCACCATCAAACCCAGGTACTCCAGGCTCAGGGCGGGGCCACGCATCGTACTCATCGGATGCGCAATCACCGGCACACCCCCAGCCTCACGCACCAGACGCACCGCCTCCAAGGGGTCCAGCGCCTGCTGCGGCACATAGTAGGGGCTACCCGTGTACAGCAGCTTCGCAAAAGCCTCAGAACGATCAGCAACCACGCCGGCAGCCACCAGTGCATCAGCAATATGGGGGCGGCCCACCGCCGCGTTCCCCTCCCCCACCTGCGCCAACACATCATCCCAGGTCAGCGGGTAGTCGGCGGCAAGGCGGTCCACAATAGCCTGCGCACGGCCCGCACGGCTGGCACGAATCGCCTCCACACGGCGCGCAAGCTCCGAATCCACCGGGTCAAAACCATAAGCGAGCAGGTGAATGGTCTTCGTGCGCGCGCGGCCCTCACCATCGGTGTAACGGTATCGGCAGGAGAACTCGGCACCCGGCAGAAAATCCAGACCGTGCTCATCCGCCAGCTGAGCCGCCTGCGCCCACCCGGCCGTCGTATCGTGATCGGTCAGCGCGAAACCCGCCAACCCGGCGCGAGCAATCAGCGGCACGAGCTCGGTCAGGCTCTGCGTACCGTCAGAAATAGCGGAGTGAATATGCAGATCGTAACGCCCGGCACGGTTCAGGTTTTCAGGCGCGCCCGATTCAGCGGGCTGCGGTACCTGCTGCGCAGTATTTTGCGGTGCACTATTTCGGTGTTCTGTCTGCGTCATCTTCTCTCCTTCCCCGTCCCCGCTAGTTCGTCGCCACCTCAGCAGGGTTTTAAGGCATATCATCTACTCTTCTGATTCAACCCTACCAATATCGGCGGCGCAATATCGGGTACCCGGTCGCAGGTCAAAGATATATTCTGCCCCACCGCGCCCGCTCTTATGGTCAAAAGCGCTAAAACACCTGCCCACCTGTAATGAAGAGGCTATGATTAACCCATGACTGAGAACAATGAGAAGAGCACCGAAGCTCAGAAGACTGACCACCGCAGCACCCCTAAGGCGTCTGCGTTCACCGAATTCATTGCCGCAAACTGGGCACCTGCCGAAGATGACGGCTACACCCGCGAGCCCGTAGCAGACTACGCCGCCGAGCGTCGCGCCAAGATCTCCAAGGCGTTCCCCGGCGAGCGCCTCGTCCTGCCCGCAGGCCCGCTGAAGGTCCGCTCCAACGACTGCGACTACCGCTTCCGCCCCCACTCGGCGTTTGCGCACCAGACCGGTCTGGGCATCGACCACGAGCCTGACGCTGTGCTGATCTTTGAGCCCGTCGAAGAGGGTACCGGCGACAACGGCTCCAACCACGAGGTCACCCTGTACTTCCGTCCGCTGGCTGGCCGCGACACCGCAGAGTTCTACGCGGATGCACGCTACGGCGAGTTCTGGGTTGGCCCCCGCCCCACCCTGAAGGAGTTCTCCGAGCGTTACGGTCTGCGTACCCGCGACCTGTCCGAGCTTGAGGTTGCTATCACCAAGAACGCCGGCAACCAGGGCCTGGGCGGCGTGAACATCCGCCTGGTCCGCAACGTTGACCCGGCTGTTGACGCGCTGGTTGACACCTCCCGCTACAACACCGGCGTGGAGCTGGAGCAGGCTGACAAGCTGGACTCCGAACTGGCTGTGGCACTCTCCGAGGCTCGCCTGATCAAGGACGCTATCGAGGTTGAGAACCTGCAGCGTTCCGTTGACATGACCGTCAAGGGCTTCGAAGAGGTCATTCGCTCCCTGCCGAAGGCTGTTGCGCACCACCGCGGTGAGCGCGTCGTTGAGACCGCGTTCTTCTCCGTGGCACGTACCGACGGTAACGACCTGGGCTACGACACCATCGCAGCGTGCGGTAACAACGCAACCATCCTGCACTGGATCCGCAACAACGGCACCGTCGATGACGGCAAGCTGCTGCTGCTGGACGCAGGCGTTGAGGACGACACCCTGTACACTGCTGACGTGACCCGCACCTTCCCCGTGAACGGCAAGTTCACCGAGGTTCAGGCGAAGGTCTACAACGCTGTGCTGGAGGCTGCTGATGCCGCATTCGCTGTGGCTAAGCCGGGCCGTAAGTTCCACGAACTGCACGACGCCGCGATGGAGGTTCTGGCTCACCGTCTGGAAGAGTGGGGCCTGCTGCCGGTTTCTGCCGAGGTTTCCCTCACCATTGAGGGCGGTCAGCACCGCCGCTGGATGCCGCACGGCACCAGCCACCACCTGGGCCTGGACGTGCACGACTGCGCGCAGGCAAAGGCTGAACTGTACATGTGGGCTGAGCTGGAGCCGGGCATGGTCTTCACCATTGAGCCGGCGCTGTACTTCAAGGAAGAGGACATGTCCATTCCCGAGGAGTACCGCGGTATCGGTATCCGCCTTGAGGACGACGTGCTCTGCACCGAGGACGGCAACGTGAACCTCTCCGCTGCGCTGCCGCGCACCGTTGAGGGCATCGAGGAGTGGATGGCGAAGCTGGCGAAGTAAGCCTGACTCTTCACCGGTTAGTGCCGGTTGTATGTGCATAGCGAAGGCCCCTCACCGATTCGTTCGGTGAGGGGCTTTCGCGCGTCTTCTATGCCTGTTTCCCGCCGTTATGCCTTACGGCTATTCAGAGTCCTTCGAGGAATTACCGTGCGAGGACTTATCGTGCAGGCCCTGCGGTCGCGGGGTCGGACGCTGCGGCTTGGGCTGAATCAGCTTCGCGTATTCTTCCGGGTCGTCCACGCGCAGACCGTACCGCTGTGCCGGGCGCTTCTGCGTATCTGACTTCTGAGCGGTCGCCTGACCGGTACTTGTCTGTTCGGCAGGCTGAGTGGACTGTGCGGTCTGAGCAGACTGTGCGGGCTGAGCGGGTTGGGCGGGGGCAACCGGTGCGGGCATGTTCTGCGCCGCACTCTGAGCTACCGCGTTCTGCGCGGTCGTATCACGCTCGGGCAGGTTCTGGTTCGGTGCCGGCTGGCTACCCGCCTGCGCACGGTAGGAGGGAGCCTTCGGGGCGCCGGTCGGAACCGGTGCACCATTCATCGAGACGGTGCTCTGAGCCGCACGACCCTGCGAAGCTTCCGGAGCTGCCGCCGCACGCGCAGCCGCAACCGCCGCCGAGAAGCGAGGGTGCGCACCCAGCACGCGGCGCGCATCCTGAGCGTACTCCGGCAGAGCGTACATCACGGTACGCGAGGGAATCGCCTCGGTACGCATCGGGTAACGAACGCCCCTGCCACGGCGCAGGATGAACATCTGCCACAGCACAAACACCACCACCGACAGCGGTACGTACCTTAGCGCCACCGACGTAAAAGAGTCACCGGTCAGCGTCAACAGCACCGAAAACACCAGGCCCATCGACGCACCCTGAATCGCCGCAGAAATCAGGGCACGACCATAACCGGGCTGCACCGGGTACTCCACCTGGCGGATACCGTCATTGACCAGGTACAGCGCCGTGACCGGATAATCCTGCTCGCTGAGCACATCAAAAGCGGCGAGCGCATCATCGTGACGAACGAAGGAGGCGATCGCCTCACCGGCGGGCAGGGGCTTGCCCTGAGCCTGCGCCAGGCGCGAGGCCAGATATGAAGAAGGCGGGGTCGAGGGAATATTCGGCAGGTTAGAAGTCATGGCTCCTATTCTACCGCCCGTCAAAAACAGTGGACGGTGAGCCGGTCAGTGCTCACCCACGGCGTAGGGATGCGGCGTAGAACAGATGTAGAGGCAGCATCAAGGGGGCGTAAGAACACCAGCTCAATTAGGCTTCTCAAAGTGCGAATCCCCGCGGCGGAGCGTACCCTAGAGAGGTGAGCAATTCGAAGTTCAGCACCCCCAGCAAGATTTACATTGCCCGCCTTTTGGGCCTCGACGTTTTTGACCCCTTCGGTGACCGCCTCGGCCGTCTCCGAGATGTCGTCGTGCTCAAACGCGGCCTGGGCGCATCCATTGCGGGCGCCCGCCCCGCCAAGGGCAGTGAACCCATTGTTGTCGGCATCATCGTTGAGGTGCTCGGTAAGAAACGCGTGTTCATGCCCATGACCCGTGTGCGAAGTATCGACGCTTCACAGATTATTTCAACCGGTCTGGTGAACCTGCGCCGTTTTGAGCAGCGCAACTCTGAGACTCTCATTGTCGGTGAGCTCTTTGACCGCCGCGTGCGTCTGCTCGACGGTAGCGGCGACGCGGTCATTGAGGACGTCGCCATTGAGCAGCGCCGCAACGGCGACTGGGGCGTGACCGAGCTGTTCGTTTCCCGCGTCAGCTCCTCCTCCAGCACGTGGCGCCGCCGTTCCAAGGAGACCCTCATCGTCGACTGGGACGAGGCGGTGCTCTCCACCGACGTGGAACCGCAGGCGGCAACCGCGTTCGTCGCTAACCACGAGAACTCCAAGCCCGCCGACCTTGCGGACGCTATCCACGAGATGAGCGATAAGCGCATGGTCGAAATCGCCGCCGAACTGCAGGATGAGCGCCTCGCGGACGTTCTGCAGGAGCTGCCCGCCGAGGACCAGGTGCAGATTCTGTCGCACCTGGACGACGAGCGTGCCGCGCAGGTCCTCGAAGAGATGGAACCGGACGACGCCGCTGACCTTCTCATCGAGCTGGACGACGCCCAGCGTGAAAAGCTGCTCGAACTCATGGAACCCGACGAAGCAGACGACGTGCGTCGACTGCTCGAATACGACGAAGGTACCGCCGGTTCGCTCATGAACCCGGTGCCGATCATCCTCTCCCCCGAGGCAACCGTCGCGGAGGCGCTCGCGCACATCCGTGCCGAGGAGATCCCTCCGGCGATGGCGGCTGCCGTCATGGTGACCCGCCCGCCCCTGGAAACGCCGACCGGCAAGTACCTGGGTCTGGTGCACATGCAGAAGCTGCTGCGTGTGCCGCCGAGCGAGCCGATTGGTCACATCCTCGATACCGACACTGAGCCTGTCTCTGACCAGGCAAGTTTGGAAGAGCTGGCACGCGTGCTGGCAACCTACGACCTGACCATCGTTCCCATTGTGAACGAATCGCACCGCCTGGTAGGCGCAGTGACCATCGACGACGTGCTCGATGCGCTCCTGCCCGAAGACTGGCGAACTTACGATGATGGAACTCCCGTACGAAAGGTAGGACGACGCTTTGGCTGAATCGAACCGCCGCGACGCAAACCGTACCGAAGAGAACCCCCGCATCGATAAGGCGCGCATTCTCAAAGACCGTCTGGAGAAGAAGTACGCTGAACGCAACCGCGAGCGCGGCGACTCCCGCACGCAGCGTAGCGACTCGCAGCTGAGCACCCCCGGCACCCGCAAGCCGAGGCTGTTTTCCAGCCCCAACCCGGACGCTTTCGGCCGCATGACTGAGGCGTTCGCACGCTACATGGGTACCCCGCAGTTCCTGATGTGGATGACCATTTTCTGTGGCGTGTGGCTTGCCTGGAACTCCCTGGCGCCGGAGGAGATGCAGTTCGACCCGCGTAGCCTGAACTTCACCCTGCTGACCCTGATGCTGTCCCTGCAGGCTTCTTACGCTGCTCCCCTGCTGCTGTTGGCGCAGAACCGTCAGGATGACCGCGACCGCGTGGTGGCGTCTGAGGACCGTAAGCGCGATCAGCAGAACCTGGAGGAGACCCAGTACCTGACCCGCGAGATTGCTTCGCTGCGTATTGCTCTGCGTGAGGTTGCGACCCGTGACTTCGTCCGTAGCGAGCTGCGTGACATTCTTGAGGAACTGCAGAACATTGCGCAGGAGCAGGAGCGTCACGCCGAGCAGCTGCAGGACATCAGTGAGGACATTGAGGACCTGGAGGAGGCTATCGACGATATCGATATTTCCGAGGGTGAGGAGAAGGACGCTGAGGAGCAAGGCTCTGAGGCTCAGAACTCTGAGGGCGCTGAGAACGGTACCGAGCAGGTGCCTGACAAGGCTGAACGCTCCGCGAAGGACTCCGAACAGGATTCCCATCGCGGCGAGGATCCCCATCGCGGTGATCTGAGCCAGCCTCAGAGCCGCGAATCCCAGCAGGCACAGCAGCAGGCAGAGCGCGCCCGTGAGGGAGGCGCTCGTGACCGCTAATTCGCCCCTGCAGGATGCGCTCTTCGCGGCACTTTCCCGCGTCGAGGACCCCGAACTACGCCGCCCCATTACGGAGCTGGGCATGGTTGAGACTGCGCTCGTGCATCCTGAACTGGATGAGCGCGGTGAGCCGATTCCCGATTGCCACTGGGCTGAGGTGAAGGTTCTGCTCACCATTGAGGGTTGCCCGCTGAAGAACACTATCGAGCAGCAGGTTCGTGACGCCGCCGCCACCGTTGAGGGCATTGAGCGTGTGCAGCTGCAGGTGGGTGCGATGAACCCGCAGCAGCGTTCTGCCCTGCGTTCGATGCTCAAGCCGGAGCGTTCCAACCCGTTCACCGCCCCCGGTTCGCTGACCCGCGTGTTCGGTGTGGTGTCCGGTAAGGGTGGCGTGGGTAAGTCCTCCATGACCGCGAATCTTGCCGCCGCGTTCGCTTCGCGCGGGCTTGCGGTGGGCATTATTGACGCGGATGTACACGGCTTCTCCATCCCGGGTCTGCTGGGTATTACCGATGCCCCGACCCGCCTGGATGACCTGATTCTTCCGCCGACCGTGGATGTGCCCGCCCCCGCCCAGCGTTGGGGTGAGCAGAAGGTCAGCGGCGGTTTTATTCGCGTGATTTCTATCGGCATGTTCCTCAAGGGCAACGAGCCGGTGGCGTGGCGCGGCCCCATGCTGCACCGCGCCCTGGAGCAGTTCATCATGGACGTGCACTTCGGTGCCCTGGATGTGCTGCTGCTCGATTTGCCGCCCGGTACCGGCGATATTGCGATTTCCATGGCTCAGCTGCTGCCGAATGCGGAGCTGGTGCTCATTTCCACCCCGCAGCACGCCGCGGTGGATGTGGCGGAGCGTGCCGGCACCCTGAGTCTGCAGACCGGTCAGAAGGTCGTGGGCGTGGTCGAGAATATGGCTGCCATGACCCTGCCGGACGGTACCGTGCTCGATATGTTCGGTTCTGGCGGCGGTCAGGTGCTCGCTGAGCGTCTTTCGGAGGCGCTCTCCTACCCGGTACCGCTGCTCGGTTCTGTCCCGCTGGACGTGAACCTGCGTACCGGCGGCGACGAGGGAACCCCCGTGGTCTGGAGCCACCCGGATTCGGCCACCGCCGAAGAGATTCAGTCCATCGCCTCGCAGCTGTTGCACTCGGGCGAGTCGAGGGCGGGTCAGAGCCTGCCGCTCTTTGTCTAAGAGATGTAGCCGTCTAGAACCAAGCATCTAGAAGCTGACGGCTAAACAGCACGGTCAAACAGCTGATATGAAAGAACCCCGCACCATCACGGTGCGGGGTTCTTTCTATTCAAAATCTTAGGTGGCGTCCACATCGAAGGGGGCGTATGCGCCTCGCGGAAGAGCACGGCTCTCCGACTTTTCCTTCTCCTTCAGCAGCGCCTCTTCACGTTCCCTTGCCTCACGCTCACGTTCGGCGTCGTCCTCAGCGAATGCCTGCTTCACAATCACGCGCGGATCGTACTGGCGGGGGTCGTACTGGCGCCAGTTAATATCTTCCAGACCCGTCTCGCCCAGGGCTTCCTTGAAGTCGTCCTTCGCGTCGAACGCCATGCGGCGCACCATCTTGACGAATTCACGGATCTGTCGGGCGTATTCGGGCATGCGTTCGGGGCCAATCACCACGAACGTGATGATGGCCAAAATAATCAACTCGGTGCCACTAATACCAAACACAGAATATAGATTATCAGTTCCGAGCCAGCACCGCCGAACCCGCGGCGCTTTCTGGACGTGTCTTTAAGCTCTGGACAAGCAGAAGGCGTACGCTACAGCACCGCGGAGGGGTATTGCGCCCACGGCTAAGAACACCACATCAGCGGTTTACGGCGGGTAATCCCCACCGCCGGGTTAAACGCTGCGGCTCCAACCGCAGGCACGCCCGCCTCCCGAACACAAAAGACCGCCGGCAGCACACCGGCGGTCTCCCGACACAATATTCGGTTTACGGCGGGTAATCTCCGCCGCCGGGGAGCTGCTTCCAATGCCACAGCCAGCCCACCCAGCCCCACTGCGTGCATGCACCCGCCACCAGCAACGCCCAACGATACGCCCGCGAACGGCTCGCCGCCGCCACCACAATCACCAGCGGGAACAACGGCAACAACAGACGGAACGTCGACGACTGCGGATTCAAAAACAGAATCAAATACGCAAAATAGCTCAGACACCACAGGTTCAGCGGAGTCGCCAAAACCCTACGCGCCAACGGGCTCAAACACAGAGCAATAAAGCCCAAAATCAGCAGGGTCAGCAGCACCGGAGCCGCATACCCAAAGTACAGGTAACCCTGCGAAAGCCACGGCTGAATCGGCGCCAAATGGGTGCCGCGCCACGCCGTCTCCGTGGCGGTGTACGCATCCACACGGCCCGTAGCCCACCACGCAATCGCAGGCCACACCAGCGCACACGCACACACTACCAGGGCGCTCACCAGCTGCCCCAGATGACGCACAAACGCCGTACCCATACCCGACTGGCGGCTCGAACGAACCCAGCATGCAAACCACCACAGGCCGGCAGCCGCGCCCAGGGGCACGCCCACCGGGCGGGACAGGCACGCCAACGCAGCCACAGGAACCAGCAGACCGTAGCGTCCCTGAACCAGGCACAGCAGGGCACCGGCAAGGAACACCAGGTTCAGCGACTCCGCATACGGCACCTGAAGCACCGGCGCCACCGGCAAGAAGGATACCAACGCCACAGCCCACATGGACAGCGCAGAAGGCGACTCCTCACTCGTAAAACCGGTCGCCTTCAACGACGCCTCAAACAGCAGGTAAATCACCCACGCCGCCGCGAAACCGGCAAGCAG